>Ga0079223_10002461_pt1 | contig 11473 bp, 8 predicted proteins | sample Stecom2011_FD_75072 | JGI IMG/M metagenome (GOLD analysis project Ga0079223, IMG submission 75072) | Agricultural soil microbial communities from Utah to study Nitrogen management - Steer compost 2011 | ecosystem: Environmental > Terrestrial > Soil > Agricultural land | place: USA: Utah...
AGGCCGAGGGGGTGGACTGCAGCGGCGTCAGACGTGATCCCACCGCCCCCACCGGCATTTACTTCATCACTCACGGACCCGAAGGACATACCTTCACCTACAGTCGCAGTGGATCGGCGGCGAGTCACCTCGGACCGGAAGATCTGCCTGAAGAAGTGCTCAAGCAAACCCGCTTTTTGCACGTCTCCGGGATTAGCCAGGCCATCTCCAGCCGAGCCTGCGACGGCGTGTTCCGGGCAATGGACATCGTGCGGAAGGCTGGTGGCAAGGTAGCCTATGATACCAATTTGCGACTCAAGCTTTGGCCGGAGGCGCGGGCACGCGCTGTCATTCATGAAGCCGTCCGCGGAGCGGATATAGCCTTGCCAGGGCTCGATGATGCAGAGGTCCTCACGGGCATGAACGACCCGAATTCCATTGTGGAGTTCTATCTCGGTCTTGGGGTCGAACTGGTTGTTCTAAAGTTGGGCGCAGAGGGTGTCCTGGTAGCCACGGAGGCACGACGGGAGCGGATAGCCGGCTTTCCTGTGGCTGCAGTCGACGCAAGCGGTGCCGGCGACTGCTTTGACGGCGCCTTTCTCGCTGAATTGGCGGGAGGCACCGATGCCTTCACAGCGGCCCGTTTCGCCAATGCTGCCGCAGCTCTTTCGACCACCGACTACGGCGCGGTTGCGCCCATCCCAAGGCGGGCGGATGTCGAGCGTTTCCTGGCGGAGCAGAAGTCATGAGCAAGCTGAACATGGACGTCATCCTGCGACAAGCTCCTGTCATTCCGGTGGTCACGCTCGAAAGAGCTGAGGACGCGGTGCCTCTGGGCCGCGCGCTGGTGGCTGGGGGGCTGCCGGTGATCGAGATCACCCTGCGCACGGAAGCCGCTTTGGCAGCGGCTTCGGCGCTTCGGAAAGAAGTGCCGGAAGCTTTAGTGGGGCTTGGCACCCTTGTGCACTCCTCACAGTTGGAGGCGGTGATCCGGAGCGACGCGACCTTTGTTGTGAGTCCCGGTGCAACGCCGGCGTTGATCAGTGCGATGCAGGAGCAGACGTCCTTGGCTTGGCTGCCGGCAGCCGCTACCGCCAGCGAAGTGATGGTTTTGCGCGACGCAGGCTTTTCTGCCGTCAAGTTTTTCCCAGCGGAGGCATCGGGCGGGGTAGCCTGGCTGAAGGCCGTGCGACCGGTTTTTCCCGATGTGACCTTCTGTCCGACAGGGGGAATAGACGCCACCCGAGCCAGCAACTATCTGGCCCTGCCTAATGTAGGCTGTGTCGGCGGCTCCTGGGTGGCGCCTTCGGAACTGATCAGGGCTGGCGCCTGGGATGAGGTGGAGAAGCGGGCGCGAGTTGCAACGAGGACGGGAAATTGACTGACAAGAAGCGCGCACTGGTGGTCGGGGGGACCCGCGGCATCGGCCGTGGCATTGCGGAGGGCCTCGTGGCGGCCGGTTGGGAAGTGGTAGCGGCTGGCCGAAACCCCCACTCGACCCTGCAGAAAGCGGGCCTCGCGACCACGAAGATCGATGTCAGCGATCAACGTTCGGTCGATGAAGCGGTGGCTCAGCTTGACCGTCTGGATGCGCTGGTCAATTCAGCGGGCATTATCGCTCGCGGTGGCGCCGAGTTCGAGATCGAGACCTTCCAACGGGTCATCGAGGTAAACCTGACGGGCACCATGCGTCTTTGCGTCGCCTGCAAGCCGCTTCTGGCAGCCTCAGGCGGCTCGATCGTCAACATCGCCTCTATGCTGAGCTTCTTTGGCGGTCCGCTCGTCCCCGCTTATACCGCCAGCAAAGGTGGAGTGGCACAGCTTACGAAGGCTTTGGCGGCTGCCTGGGGGGCGGAAGGCATTCGGGTCAATGCCGTCGCACCCGGCTGGATCGCAACCGAGATGACCCAAGCGCTGCAGGCGGATGAGGCGCGTAGTGCCGCCATCCGCGCCCGCACGCCACAAGGGCGCTGGGGCACTCCCGAGGATCTGGCTGGCGCCGTGGCCTTTCTCTGCTCCGATGCAGCCGCCTTTGTAAACGGCGTCATTCTGCCCGTGGACGGGGGCTACCTCACCGTATAGGAGCCGATTGCTTCTCGGCCATCGATGTCGCGGTTCAGTCCCTAGACGGCAATTTGCTCCTCCACGACCGGCTGCTCCAGGCGATGCAGCATTTCCCGCGGCACGATCTGCCAGAAGTGCTGCCGCTCGCGTTCCCAATCCACCAGCAGTTGCTCGGCGAAGCGGCTCTGGGTCTCGCGCGCGTGTTCCTCGATCAATTCCCGCAACAGGCTGTCGTAGTAGGCAGTTTGGACGCGCTGGTAGATCACGCTCTCGTCATTGATCTTGCTAGGAAGGCCTTGGTTAGGGTCGTAGACGAAGGCCATGCCTCCGGTCATTCCGGCTGCGAAATTGAAGCCGACCGGACCGAGAATCACGGCCGCCCCGCCGGTCATGTATTCGCACCCGTTCGATCCACACCCCTCCACGACGGCTGTAGCGCCAGAGTTCCTTACACAGAAACGTTCCCCAGCCTGGCCCGCCGCGAAGAGGCGGCCGGCGGTCGCGCCATAGAGGACCGTGTTCCCGATGATCGTGTTTTCGTTGCTTATCAGCGGGCTCTTGGTCATCGGCCGCACGACGATGCTGCCGCCTGAAAGACCTTTTCCAACGTAGTCGTTGGCATCTCCAAAAACTTCCAGCTTCAGGCCCTGAACCGCCCAGGCACCCAGAGACTGGCCGGCGGAGCCGCGCAGTCGAACCGTGACGTGGCCCGGCTGCAGACCCTTCATCCCGAAGCGTCGCGTGATCATCGCCGATAAACGCGTGCCGATGGCTCGGTGCGTGTTCCTGATGGTGTATTGTAGCTGCATCTTCTCCCGATCCCGGAAGAGAGGTTCTGCATCCTGGATCATCTGTGCATCGAGGGTGTCCGGCACCTCGTTGCGTTCTGTCAGCGTGCAATAGGTGGGGAGGCCGCCGCCATCGGGCTTGGCGAGGATCGGGTTGAGGTCAAGATCGTCGAGATGGCTGGCGCCGCGACTGACCTGGGCGAGCAGGTCCGTCCGCCCGACGACCTCGTCCAGCGACCGCATGCCCAATTCCGCCAAGATCTCGCGCACCTCTTCGGCAATGAAGGAGAAGAGGTTCACCACCTTTTCCGGCGTGCCAACGAACTTCTCCCGCAGGGCGCCGTCCTGGGTGCAGATCCCGACCGGACAGGTGTTGGAATGGCACTGGCGCACCATGATGCAGCCCATGGCCACCAGGGATGCCGTTCCGATGCCGAACTCTTCGGCGCCGAGCATGGCCGCGATGACCACATCGCGTCCCGTTTTGATGCCACCATCCGTGCGCAAGCGCACTTTGTGACGTAGCCGGTTGAGCGTGAGGACCTGATGAACTTCCGCCAGGCCCATCTCCCAGGGGACACCGGCGTACTTGATGGAGGTATGGGGGCTCGCGCCGGTACCGCCATTGTGGCCGGATACCAGGATGACGTCTGCCTTGGCCTTGGCGACGCCTGCGGCGATGGTGCCGATGCCCGAGCGCGCCACCAGCTTCACGCACACCCTCGCCTGGGGATTGATCTGCTTCAGATCATAGATGAGCTGCGCCAGATCCTCGATCGAGTAGATGTCGTGGTGCGGTGGCGGGGAAATCAGGGTGACCCCGGGCGTGGCGTGCCGAAGCCGAGCGATCATGTCGGTCACCTTGAAGCCAGGCAACTGCCCGCCTTCTCCCGGCTTCGCACCCTGGGCGACCTTGATCTCGATTTCTCGGCATTGGTTGAGGTATTCCGCGGTTACCCCAAAGCGTCCCGACGCTATCTGCTTGATTGCCGAGTTCTCATTGTCGCCATTGGGGTGCGGCGTAAAGCGGCTCGGATCCTCTCCTCCCTCGCCGCTGTCCGACTTGGCGCCGATCCGGTTCATGGCAATGTTGAGAGTGCCGTGGGCTTCTGGCGACAGGGCGCCGAGGCTCATGCCCGGGGTGACAAACCGCTTGCGGATCGCGGTGATCGATTCGACCTCCTCAAGTGCGACCGGCGACACCCCCTCTTTCTTGAAATCAAGCAAATGCCGTAGGGAGCTCGGAGGCAAAGCGGCGCATCCTTCGCTGAATTTCTTATAAGTCGCGTAGCTATCCGAGGCGACGGCCGACTGAAGTGCATGGATGAGCCCGGCTTCCCAGGCGTGATGCTCGCCACCGTGGCGGTAGCGATAGAAGCCACCGACTGCCAGCGCCACGGAGGCCTGATCCCAGGCGCGCCGGTGGGCCTCGAGCACCATACCCTCGATGCCTGAGAGGCCGATGCCGGATAGCCGGCTCGCCATGCCTGGAAAGAACTCGTCGACGAGAGTGCGCGACAGGCCTACAGACTCGAAGTTGTAGCCGCCGCGGTAGGAGGAGATGACGGAAATGCCCATCTTCGACATGATCTTCAGCAGGCCTTCGTCCACCGCTCGGGTGTAGCGCTGAACCGCTTCAGCCAAAGCGATTTTGCCGAAGAGCCCGCGGGCGTGGCGGTCGGCGATGGCTTCCTGGGCCAAGTAGGCGTTAACGGTGGTCGCGCCGGCGCCGATCAGCACTGCGAAGAAATGGACATCGAGGCACTCGCCGCTGCGAACATTGAGGCTGGTGAAGGTCCGTAGCCTTTCGCGCATCAGGTGGCGGTGAACCGCCGCCGTCGCCAGGATCATGGGGATCGCGGCTCGTTCCGGCCCGGTCGCCTCGTCGGTGAGGATGATATGTGTCTTGCCGCCGCGTACTGCGTCTTCCGCCTCTCGCTGTATTCGGGTGAGACTCCGGCGCAGGGCCAGTTCCTCACCGCCGGCGTCGAAAGTGCAATCAATCACGGCAGCGGTGTCGGCCATGTAATCGCGCATGGCCAGGAACTCGGCGTTGGACAACACAGGGGAGTCAAGCTGAAGCAACCGGCACTGGGTTTCATCCTCGTCGAGGATGTTGCCGAGGTTTCCCAGCCGGGTTTTCAGCGACATCACCCGCCGTTCACGCAGGGAGTCGATCGGTGGATTGGTGACCTGGCTGAAATTCTGGCGGAAGAAATGGTGCAGTCCGCGATAGCGGTCGGAAAGGACGGCCAGCGGGGTGTCATCGCCCATGGAGCCTACGGCTTCCTTGGCCGTTTCGACCATCGGATGGAGGACGAGCTCCATGTCTTCCATGCTGATGCCATAGGCGAGCTGTCGGCGCCGAAGCTCCTGCCGGTCGAGTACGACAGGTTCGCCTGCATCAGGACGGATAATGTCATCGATGACCGTGATGGAGCGCACCCAGTCGCCGAAGGGGCGCTGCGAGCTCAGCAGGTCCTTGATCTCCCCGTCATGGTAGAGCTGCCCCTTCTGGAGATCCACAGCCAGCATCTGGCCCGGGCCCAGCCGGCCTTTTTCGATCACGGACGCCTCGTCGATGCGCACCATGCCGGTTTCGGATCCGGCAAAGAGCAGGCCGTCGTTCGTGATAGAGTAGCGCAGTGGACGCAAGCCGTTACGGTCCATGCCCGCGAGCAGCCAGCGGCCACCATAGGCACAAATGGCAGCCGGCCCATCCCACGGCTCCATCACAGCGTTGCAGTAGGAGTAGAGAGCCTTCCATTCACTGGACATGGCCTCATCCGACGACCAGGCCTCGGGGATCATCATGGCCTTGACCATGGGGAGGTCGCGACCGGCGCGCACCAGCAATTCGAAGACGGCATCCAGTGCTGCCGAATCCGAGCTTCCTGGTTGGATGACGGGCTTGATGTCGGCGACGGCAGCGCCCAGGCGCCCGCTTTCCAGCCGGCATTCGTGAGCGGTCATCCAGTTCACGTTGCCCTTCAGCGTATTGATCTCGCCGTTGTGGGCAAGAATTCGGAAAGGCTGAGCCAGACGCCAGGTGGGAAAGGTGTTGGTCGAGTAGCGCTGATGGAAGATGGCGAAGTTGGAGCAAAAGCGCTCGTCCAAGAGGTCAGGGTAAAAGGTCGAAAGTTGCTCCGCGAGAAACATGCCTTTGTAGATGATGGATCGGCCGGACAGGGAGCAGATGTAGAACTCTTTGATTGACTCCTGTTCGGCAGCCGTTTCGATCCTGCGCCGGATGATGTAGAGGTCGATCTCGAACTGAGCCAGATCTACGCCGCGAGTATTGGCGATGATGATTTGCTCGATTTCCGGCCGTGTGGCATTCGCCTTTTCCCCGATCACGCTGGTGTCGGTGGGGACCTGCCGCCATCCATAGATGGTGTAGCCGTAGTTCAGGATCTCCCGCTCTACGATAACCCGGCAGCGCTCCTGGGCTGCCATGTCGGTGCGGGGCAGAAAGACCATGCCCACGCCAATCTGCTGGCCTTCGGCCGGGGCACTGGTACGAGCTACGTGTTCCCGGAAAAAGGCCTGGGGGATCTGTACGTGGATGCCAGCTCCATCGCCGGTCTTCCCATCGGCATCTACGGCGCCTCGATGCCAAACGGCCTTCAAGGCCTCGATCGCTGCGAGTACCACTTCCCGCCGTGGCTGGCCGTCCAGGGAGGCGACCAAGCCGACGCCGCAGGCATCATGCTCCTCTGCCGGGTCGTAGAGGCCGTGGCGAGCCAGGCGCTCGGCTTCCGCCTCTTGCTGCCGCCACTGGGTGAGGGGAGTTCCGATAGTTGTTGGCATCGGGATCTGCCTTTCTATGAGGCTGTCGTTATTCGGCGGCAGCGACCGCTTCCAGCGTCCGGCTCGCGGCGGAATTCTGCAGATAGCGGTGGATGGACTCGGCGGCATCGCGGCCATCGCGGATTGCCCACACCACAAGCGAGGCCCCGCGTACGATATCGCCGGCCGCGAAGACGCCGGGGACGCTGGTCATCAGGCTCGGGTGGCCGACCTTGAGCGTCCCCCAAGCCGTTACCGCGAGCTCTGGCGCCTGGAACAGGGCAGGGAGGTTCTCTGGATCGAAGCCAAGGGCCTTGATCACCATGTCTGCCTGCAGGCGAAAACCTGCGCCTTCTATAACTTCGGGAGCCTGACGACCTGTGGCGTCCGCTACGCCTAGGCGCATCTGGGTCGCGCGCACTTCCGCCACGCGATCCTGGCCATCAAGCGCTTCAGGGGCTGCGAGCCAGACGAAATCCACGCCTTCTTCCTCGGCGTTTGCCACCTCTCGCTGCGAGCCTGGCATATTGGCCCGGTCGCGCCGATAGACGCACTTCACCGAGCGAGCGCCTTGCCGGATCGCAGTCCTGACACAGTCCATAGCGGTATCTCCGCCGCCGATGACCACCACATCCCGGCCGGCGGCGTTCAAGGCGCCCTGCTCAAAGGCCGGTACATGGTCGCCCAGGTCCCGCCGATTGGCCGCTGTCAGATAGGTCATGGCCGGGAACACCCCGTCGAGGCCAGCACCCGGTAGTGTCAGGTCTCTCGCCTTGTAGACACCCGTGGCCAGAAGGAGAGCGTCATGGCGCTGGCGCAACTCCGCCAGACTGGCGTCGCGGCCCACTTCAAAGCCGAGCTCGAACTTGACTCCGGCATCGGCGATCAGGCGCGTGCGCCGTTGAACAACCTCCTTCTCGAGCTTGAACCCGGGAATGCCATAGATCAGGAGTCCGCCTGGGCGATCGTGGCGGTCATAGATGACGACCTGATAGCCCTTCGCCCGAAGCTGTTCGGCAGCCGCCAGGCCGGCCGGACCGGCGCCGACGATACCGATCGACTGCGCTCGCTCCCGCGCTGGGCTGACGGGTCGCACCCAGCCGCGTTCCCAAGCCGTATCGGTAATGTACTTCTCGATCGAGCCGATCGTGACTGTGCCGTGGCCGGCTTGCTCGATCACGCAGCTGCCCTCGCAGAGGCGGTCCTGCGGGCAGATGCGGCCACAGATTTCGGGGAAGTTGTTGGTCGCCTGACTGGCTTCGTAGGCTTCCTCAAGGCGTCCTTCTGCAGTCAACAGCAACCAGTCCGGTATGTTGTTGTGAACCGGACAATGGACCTGGCAGAAGGGGACGCCGCATTGGGAACAGCGGGAGGCCTGTTCCGCCGCCTTCTCGGCGGCGAACTCTTCATAGATCTCTTGAAAATCGCGCGCGCGAACTCCGACGTCACGCTTCCGTGGCATATCCCGCTGCACGTTGGTGAATTTCAGCATGCGGTTTGCCATTCTCGCGCCTCCTGATTTCGGGCGCTGGCCGGAGCCACTTTCGCGGGGCTCAGCCTGCGCGGGAGGGTTCTATAATGGAATGATCAGACTGGCGCGAGTGTTTTCTGACATATAGGACAATATTGTTGACTAAAAAATATGAGGACATCTGCAAGGCCCTTTGTTTTTCTGCCTTTCCAAGGGCAGACCCGCGAATAAGGGCCGAAATGGGACAATCTACTGGGCTGTCAGTGGATAGCCAGTTTGTGAAGGGGATGCCTTGTGATTGTGGCGAGGCAGGCTTCGCGTTACTATTTGCGGAACAGAGGAGGCGGAACTCGTCCGGCCTCCCATTTGTGCTGAAGGCAAACAAACAAGATCAAGCATGGCCAAAGAAGACCTTATGGAATTTCAGGGCACGGTGACCGAACTGCTGCCCAACGCAACTTTTCGCGTGCAGCTGGATAACGGCCACGAAGTGTTGGCTCATACCGCTGGCAAGATGCGCAAGCACCGGATCCGGGTGCTCGCCGGAGACCGTGTCAATGTCGAGATGACGCCCTACGACCTTACCAAGGGTCGCATTACCTTCCGCTTCAAGTAGTCAGGTACCGAGGTATGGCGGCTGCGCCGCTTGTACTCGCTTCGGCATCCCCACGTCGGTTGTCACTGTTGCGCCAGGTCGGGATTGAGCCGGACCGCGTTATTGCCGCCGACATAGATGAAACCCCTCTGCCGCGCGAATTGCCCGCGCGCTATGCGCTTCGCATGGCGCGGAAAAAGGCGCAACGCATAGCTGCGAATCATCCGGAGTCATTCGTCCTGGCAGCCGACACCGTTGTCGCCTTGGGCCGTCGGATTCTGCCGAAGACCGAAGAGGAGGCGGCCGCGCGGCGCTGTCTCGAGCAGCTTTCCGGCCGGCGCCACCGGGTGTTGGGGGGGGTTGTGCTTCGGGCGCCAGATGGACAGGAGAGCCATCGGCTGGTGACCACGCAGGTCCAGTTCAAACGCCTCTCCCGCAATGAAATTGATCGCTACCTGGCCAGCGGGGAGTGGGAGGGCAAAGCCGGCGGCTATGCCATCCAGGGGCGGGCGGCCGCCTTAATTCCCTGGATTCAGGGTTCCTACTCCAACGTCGTCGGGCTCGCCCTGGCGGAGTGTGTCGCCCTTCTCGAGGGGCGCGGCGTCAGGATATGAGTGGCCGCCTCCTGCTGTCTGCCTTGCCGGGGGAGCAGCGTGTTTATCGGCTCGATTCTCAAGACAGACTGAAGTGGCTTCGCATCCTTCGCGAAGACCGACCCGGAGCGGCCGGTGACCTGATGCTGGGGCGCGTGGAGACCCTTGATCCCGGTCTCAACGCCGCCTTTGTCGACATCGGGCTGCAGCGACCTGGGCTGCTCCCTCTGAGCAAGAGGCGCGTGCGGCCAAACGAAGGGGAGACGGTCGCGGTAAGGATCTCTCGCGCGCCTTCCGACGATAAGGGTGCCCGCTTGGTTCCGGCCGGCGATTTGCCGCTTACCGGGGAGGGGCGGGTGCCCCGCCTTCTCAAGAGCGGCGACGATCCTGTGGAGATGCTACGCGCCGAACAGGACCCTCCTCAGGAAATCCTGGTGGATGATCTGGAGACCTATACGCGGGTGCGCCACGCCCTGCGCGATCGGCCTGAGCTTCTCGATGGGCTCCAGCACCACCGCGGGCCGCAGCCTTTGATTGACGCTGTTCTGGCTCAAGAGCTCGAAGCGCTTCTGCAGCCCTTCGTCCCTCTACCGGGCGGCGGCAGCCTGCTCATCGAACCGGTGCGAACGCTGACCGCCATCGATGTGAATGCGGGCCGCCACCCTGGATCGGGCGCACGACGGGCGGTGGAAGTGAATCGGGAAGCAGCTACAGAAATCGTCCGCCAGCTCCGCCTGAGAGACCTGTCCGGCCGCATTCTGATAGATTTTCTCGAAATGGAAGGCCGTCGAGAACGGGAGGCCTTGGCTGCCTTCCTGCGCGAGCGCTTGGCCGATGATCCCGAGCCGGTGCAGCTTTTTCCGCCGCGAGGGCAGCTCTTCGAGTTGACACGCCGGCGCAGCCGCCCACCGCTTCACGAATTGCTCGCGCGCCGCTGTGGCGTGGGCGGGGGTGGATGGGAACGTGACCCCGTCGCGGTTGCTTATGAGCTCTTGCGGCAGGTTGCTGCGGCGCCGGCCACGGCGCATTTCGAGCTCCGTGTCGCACCGGCGGTAAGCGACTCCTTGAGCGGCCAGGCCGCCGCAGCGCGCGCAGCAATCGAGGCGCGCAGGGGCGGCAAGGTGATCTGGAAGGTGGAGCCCGCCAGAGGGATCGATGAAAGTGAGCTTGTGCTATGGTAACATCATGAGCGATCGAATTATTCCCTTCCCTCAGGTTCGCGGGGCCAGCCGCCGGCGGAAAAGGGCGAGCGCCTGTCCGATCTGCGGCAAACCGGAAGTAGAAGCCTATCGGCCGTTCTGTTCTGCGCGCTGCAAACAAGTGGATCTTGGCCGTTGGCTGGGGGAACGCTACCGGTTGCCCAGCGATGAAGGCCCTGGCGAAAGCGAGCCTGGAGAGGAGAGGTGAGCAAGCAGGTGTTCGCAGGTGCCCTCGCGGGGCTTCTGCTACTCACCACTTCACCCGTTCAGGCCTTTGAGAGCAGAGTTCTGGAGTCGGTCGTTTCGCTGCTGCTCGACTGGCGTTCTTTCGGCGCAGGCAACGCGGTGCGACTGCCACCTGGCGTTGCCCCTGAGGCTTCGGCCGTCGCGATTGCGCCCGGAGGGTACCTGGCCACTGCCTACCATGCGATCGCGCCTGCCGAGGGCGTGAAGGTGCGTCTGGCCGACGGGCGGATCCGGGTAGCGGAGGTCGTTGGTTCGGACGCGGCAACGGACATAGCCTTGCTCAAGATCGATGAAGATCTCCCGGTCCTCTCGTCGGTTGAAGCTCTTGATGTCGAGTTGGGCGAATCTGTGTGCGCCGTGGGGAACGCCTTTGGTCTCGGGCTTTCGGTGACCTGCGGGGTGGTCTCGGCCCTTCACTGCACCGATACGGGCTTCAATGATGTCGAAGATTTCCTGCAGACGGATGCCGCCGTGAACCCGGGCATGTCCGGTGGCGCTCTGGTGGATGAGGATGGCCGGCTGGTGGGCCTGCTGTCGGCGATCTTCGCGAGCGGGGCGGATACCAGTGCCGGGGTCAGCTTTGCCGTCTCCTCCACGCTGTTGCACCGGGTCGCGCTCGACCTGAAGCAGGAGGGCAGGGTGTTCCGGGGTGAGAGCGGGCTGCGCCTTGGCGACCAGTCGCTCGATGAACAGGCGATGGTGGTAGGCGCCGTGGTGCGTCGGCTCCTGGCGGGCGGGCCGGGGGAGCG
>Ga0079223_10002464_pt1 | contig 11464 bp, 1 predicted proteins | sample Stecom2011_FD_75072 | JGI IMG/M metagenome (GOLD analysis project Ga0079223, IMG submission 75072) | Agricultural soil microbial communities from Utah to study Nitrogen management - Steer compost 2011 | ecosystem: Environmental > Terrestrial > Soil > Agricultural land | place: USA: Utah...
GGCGGAAGGGTTTGATAACGCAATGCTTGAATGGTTTTGATCAAACCAGCGATACCGGCTGCCGATTCGCAGTGTCCAATATTGGTTTTCAGCGCGCCCACGTAAAGCGGCGAATCTTTACTTCTTGAAACGCAGTAGGCGTCGGCCAGGGCGCCAATTTCAATGGGATCGCCCAAGGGCGTGCCGGTGCCGTGAGATTCGACATAACTCACCTGCGCCGGATCGATATCGGCTTTTGCCAGCGCCTCGGAGATCAGGCGTTTTTGCGACAGGCCATTGGGGACCGTCAAGCCGCTGGTGGTCCCATCCTGGTTGGTGTGTGTAGATTTAATCACGGCCAGGATGTTGTCGTTGTCGCGTACCGCGTCAGACAAGCGCTTTAACAGCACCGCGCCGGCGCCTTCCGCACGCACAAAACCATTGGCCGCCTGATCAAAGGTGTGACACTGACCGTCCGGCGACAGCATCTGCCCGGCGCATAACGGGAGCGTACCCAATGGCGACAACAGGGCGTTAACGCCACCGGCCAGAGCATAGTCGCATTCTTTTGCAGCCAGGCTCTGACAAGCCAGATGAACCGACGTCAGTGACGATGAACAGGCCGTATCGAGCGCCACCGCCGGCCCCTGCATATCAAAGGTGTAAGCAAGCCGGCCCGCCAGCACACAATGAGAGTTACCCGTTGCAAAATAAGGGGTGACTTGCTCAATATCGTGAGATTGGTACAGCAGTTGGGCGTAATCGTTGGTAGTCACACCCATGAACACGCCGGTACGGGTGCCGGAAAAATGCGAAGCCGCGTAGCCGGAATTTTCAATGGTCTCCCAGCAGACTTCCAGCGCCATGCGTTGCTGCGGATCCAGGCTGTCCGCTTCCACCGGCGCGATGCGGAAGAACTCCGCGTCGAATTCCCGGTAGTCCTCCACAGTACCGGCATGATGCACATACAGCCCTTTGAAATCCTGCGAGCGCCAGCGCCAGACCGGAATTTCTTGAATCCCCGACTGCTTTGACATAACCAGTTGCCAAAGCTGTTCCGGTGTTCGACAGTCCCCGGGCAAACGACAGGCCATGCCGATCACCGCGATGGGCTCATTCGACGTCTGACAAGATAAACGTTCGTTTTCAGCTTTCAGCTTTTCAATGGCTGTCAATGCACGCCTTAACGTGGTCATCTCTGAATTTTGACTATCGTTTTGCAAGGCCAATACCTATCGTCAGAGTTCGTTCAAAATGGAGAGCAGGCGATCCTCTACTTCCTGATTGTTCAGGTCTTCCACCGCCCGTTGCGCCGCTTTAGGGTCTGGCGCAAGATCAAGCTTTTCCAGCAAAAAGCCGCTCAGCTTCCGGATGCTGGGATAGTTGAACAAGGCAGTCGAATCGAGGGTCTCTTCCATCCAGACATCAAGTTGCTTTTTCAGGTCGATCACCATCAACGAATCGAAGCCCATTTCGTTGAAACCCAGGTCGGGGTCAGGTAGCTCATCGTGCAGGGTCAGCATGTCGGCCACATGCCGCTGAATAGTGGTCATCACCTGAGCCTGGCGTTTGTCCGGCTCGATATCGCGCAGCGTGTCTGCGAAAGAGGGTGCGTTATCAGCACCAGTGGCCGGCGACTCCCTCAATGCGCTGAATAACCCTTCGCCCAGATAGTTGGAAAAGTAATAACCGGCTTTGGCGACATCCATGTGGCATAACACGGTATTGCCCTCGCCACCGAAGGCGACGCGCATAAATGCCTCAGTGGCCAGCTCGGTGTCTAACGGCTCCACACCCACCATGCGCAGGTAGTCCATAAAAACCTGATTTTGCGCCAGCCCGGACTGCCCCCAAGGACCCAGTTGAATGCTGCACACCGGCCGCCCCTGGCGCTGCAATGCATACGCCAGATCATCAAGCACCGCATTGGCAATGGTATAAGCGCTTTGGTACTTGCTGCCCCATAGCGACGCGATAGAGGAAGAGAAAATCAGGCGACAGTCGGGCCAGCGTTTCAGCGCTTCATGCAGGTGCAGGGCACCCTGAATCTTCACATCTAGTACTGGCCGCGACGCCGCCTCGGAAACAGCAGTCAGCGGCTCCGGTACGCCGGACTCCCCTGCCAGGTGAAACACCGCATCCAACCCACCGATGAGCTCGATCGATTTCGCCACCACCTGCCCGACACTGTCGCGGGAACACACATCCATTGGCAGATAATGGAGGCGCTCGTTTGCCAGGAATGCTTCCAGTAACTCGTCCGCTTCAATTGCATCCAAGGCTCGGCGTCCGGTGACAACGACACGGGCCGCAGTGTGTTTCAGTAGCCAGCTGATCAACTGCCGGCCGATGGCACCCAGTCCGCCGGTCACCAATACGGCCTTAACAGGCACGGCGCTCGGCGCGGGCAACGCCACAACCGGGTACAGCACGGGACTTCGCACACCGTCCGCTGTCACCTCAAACTCACGCGCGCGCCGTGGAGCCGCCTGAATTGAGAAAAACGGCGCCACCCATTGATCCTTTTGGACGTTCAGCGTCACCAGATTCCATTCGATTTCCGGCCATTCCAGGTTGGCGGCTTTGATCAGTCCCCGCAGCACACCGGAGCCAATTTTATCGTCTTGCCCCGCTGCCTGGGGCGCAAGCAGGGGATTTACAAGCAACGTGACACGTTTGGCTGATACACGAGAATGAAGTGCCTGTATTTGCGCGATAAAACGCACCAAATCCGCCGCCGTGTTTTGCAATGACAAGTCATGGTCGGCGGAGGAAAGGTTAATAACAACATGATCAAATTCTTCATCAACCGCGACCGATGAAGCGATACCGTTCAAGTCAGCGGCATGACGATAGGGTACGGAGTTTGCTCGGATGGCATCCGCTGCGCACGAGGTGAGTTCACCGATCCACAACCAATGGCCCGCATTTGGCGGAAGGACACCCGCTTCCGGAAGATCCAGAGTTTCCCAGAGCACCGAAAAAAGGTCGTTGTAAGGGGCCGGAGCGGCAGCTGTTGAACGGTTGAGCAACTCACGAATACGGGCGAGTTCCTGCGGGGAAACGTCATCGAGCGTACTCAGCTTTTCAATCAACTGATCAGGATTGAGTGCCGTTTCGGTGGTATCCGTGGCCTCGGCCAACCAATAGCGCTTACGCTGAAACGGATAATGAGGAAGCGCGATTTTACGATGCCCGGCGTCTTCGTTCAGGTGGTTAAAATTCCAGGTGTAGCCCCGTTCGTAGAGGCTCGCAACGATTTCAAGTAACCCTGTGCTAATCTCCCCGTCCGCTTTCAGCGACGCCTTCCACCAGGCCGAGGGATGCAGCTCTCTGCCTTTTTGAATGACTCCCGCTATGCTCCCGCCATCGCCCCCTATACCCAGACAGATACTGAGATTCAAAGAGGTCAGTGTTTGCGCGATCCGGTCAGGGTCGGCGGTCACGCCGATGTGTTCAATCCAATAGCCGGCTTGCGTCCAGCTGCCATTATCAGCGTTACCCGCGCCGGTGACACAGCCCAGGCCAGGTCGCTGATAATTGATCGACCTTGCTGTTTCGCAAAAGGCCTGAAAAGCGGCATCGGTCGATTCGGCAAGATAGCGACTACGCGCCGCCAGTAAACCAAGCGCATCGTCCAGACTGTAAACGCCGGCCACACAAGCGGCCAGATATTCCCCCACGCCGGCACCGACCACGTAATGAGGTGTCAGCCCCTGATGCGCCCACCAGCCATAGAGTGCGTACTCCAGCGCGAAGTCATAAAATACCGATGTGCTCGATTCGTTCTCCCGAACCAACGACAGCCCGAATTTTTCGTTCAGAAGCTCCGCGCAGCGATCCCAATGCGAACGGAAACAGGCACTGGCGTGATACAAAGCCTTGCCCTGACGTCGCTTCTCGTAGTCGCTGCCATCAAACAGGACGGCCACACTGTTATCCGAATCACTCAATGATGATGGCGTTTCCACCGATCGGCAGTCGAGTTGGCGGATCAGATCGTTAGGATCGCGGGCGACAATCGCAAGTCTTTTTCTGAAATGGTTGCGGCAAACCTGTGAAGAATAGCAAATATCTGCCAAGGCCATATGGGCATTGTCTTTCAGAAACTCGACATAGCGCTCCTTCATTTGCGCCAGCGCGGCACCGCTTTTTGCCGACATCACCAATAGCTGGGCACCACCGCTATAGGCCGTTCCAGCTCCGGAAGTCTCTGTCTCTGCCTCCGCTTGTTGTGGCGCCTCCTCCACCACGACATGAGCATTCGTCCCACTAAACCCGAACGAACTGACAGCGGCAAACCGACTCTCGCCAGCGGATGGCCAGGGTTGCTCCGAACCCGGCACTCGGATGGGAAACTGTTGCCAGGGGATGTGCGGATTCAGGGTTTGCACATGGCGGCTTCCGGGCAGAGTCCTGTGTTTAAGCGCCAAAATGACTTTCATCAGCCCGGCAATCCCGGCGGCAGACTCGCAATGGCCGATCAAGGATTTGATGGAGCCTATGGTCAGCGGCTGCTCGGGCGTTCGCGCACGACCGTAGACTTCCCCGAGGGCGCGCACCTCTATGGGATCCCCCAACTCGGTACCGGTGCCATGGGCCTCCACAAAACTGACTGCGGAGGGATCCACCCCACCGCTTTTCAAGGCCTGGCGAATCACACGCTGTTGCGCCTGCCCGTTGGGAACGGTGAGGCCGCCGCTCTGGCCGTCGTGATTCACCGCAGCCCCCCGCAACAGCGCAAGGATGTCATCACCCGCGGCTTCAGCGTCCGACAACCGTTTCAGCAGTACCACCCCGCAGCCCTCGCCACGGGCAAAACCGTTGGCGCGCTGGTCGAAGGTATAACAGCGTCCGTCCGGCGACAGCATGCGCGCGCCGCATTCCAGTATGGTGGAGGAGGGATGCAGAATCAGGTTCACCCCGCCGGCCAACGCCAGATCACATTCGTGATTACGTAGGCTCTGCATGGCAAGGTGCACACCCACCAAGGATGAAGAACAGGCTGTATCCACCGCGATAGCCGGGCCTTGGAAACCAAACAGATGATTGATGCGCCCTGTCAGCGCACTCAGGCTATTGCCGCTGGCAGCAAAAAGATCAAGTTGATCAGGTCGATTGAAGTAACGCGCGTAATCCAAATTCATCACGCCAAAAAAAGTGCCGGTAAAACTTTCGCCACCCAGGCAGGGGATACCAGCGGACTCCAGTGTCTGCCATATCAGTTCCAACAATAAGCGTTGCTGTGGATCCAGGCTGTTGGCTTCGCGCGGCGAGATATCGAACAAGCCGGCATCGAAACCATCAATCTCATCAAGAAAATAACCACGGTCCACGTAGATAGTGCCGGGCTCATCCATACGTCTGGAATAATAACGGCTATTGTCCCAACGCTCAGTAGGAATCGAACATGACACATCGGGCTCATCCCGGATCAATTCCCATAACGCAGCGTTACCCGTGTCCGCGCCGGGAAAACGGGATTCCATGGCCACCACCGCAATAGGTTCGAACAATTGCTTCTCGTATTGATCGATTTTAACCTTGGCCTTCTGGATGGCAGCGAGCGCCTGTTTGACTGAGCTTGACTGATTTCCTTCCACCTTATCCTGCTCCTACAACTCGTCCAAAAGCTGGTCCATGGCTGCCAGTTCCTGCTCGATACTCAGGTTTTTGTCCGCCCCGTTATCATCTATGGATGCTTTGCTTTCGGGGGATTCATCGCTAACCGCCGGATCAGAACCGCTGTGATGGGGTGATTCGTTCTCCCGCGCCGGCGAAACCTTTTCAGTGGCAATCCGTTTTTCATCCGCAACGGGTTTGAACGGCGCCTGCTGAAAAACAAACTCAACCAACGCGTTCAGCGTCGGATAATCAAACAGCGCCGTGTTAGGGATTTTCAGCCCTAGCAGCTTTTCGCTCGCGCCTTTAATTTCCATGGCGGTCAGCGAGTCCACACCTAGGTCGGTAAATCCCTTGTCAGGGTCCACGTCCTGCCAGGATGGATAATCGAATATTTTCGAGACAATTTTTTGCAGTGCCTCGCGCACCAGAGATTTCTGCATGGCAACGGGATAATCCCGCAGCTCGCTAAGAAACGCGTTAGTAGCCTTCACCTGCGGCAAGGCTTCCAGGTGCAGGCCGGAATAGAATGCTTTTTGAGCCAGCAACTGATCCGCTTGGGGGCTGTTCTGACGCAACGCTGCCCAGTCCATGGGCATAACACCTATGGTTGGTTGCGAATAGTTTTTCAGATAACCAAGCAGGGCCAGCCCTTCTTCGGAACGGATCGGCATCAAGCCCTGGGCAGTGCTGGCCGCGTGGGCGGAATCGGCCATGGAGCTGCTTGCCCACAAGGACCATGCGATACTGAGAGCGGGCAAATCCTGGGAATGCCGGTACACCGCTAGCTCATCAAGAAAGCGGTTAGCAAAAGCGTAGTGGCTCTGGCCGGGTGTGCCGACCAGCGTAGCCGCCGAGGCAAACAGAATAAATTCCCTGACCGGCATTTCACGGGTCAGTTCATGCAGGTTCCAGGCACCCTGCACTTTCGGCTTCAGGACATCGACGATGTCCGCGTTGGTCAGATTGATGCTGAGGTTATCGCGGATAATGCCCGCGCAATGAATGACGCCGGTAAATCCAGGCGTTGTCGCTGGCAACGATTCCATGCAGGCTTTCAATTCGTCCCTGTCGGCTACATCACACCGCCAATAAGTAACCTCGGCGCCCATGGCCTTCAGGCGATCAATTTTCTCCTGTTGCGCATGTTGCAACCGCGAGCGACCGGTCAACACCAGTTGCCTGACCCCGCGCTCCACCAGATCCGTCGCGATAAGGAAACCCAAATCACCGAGGCCACCGGTTATTAAATAATGTGCGTCCGGGACGGCCGCACCGTTTCGGACACCCTCCCCTTCATGCTCAAGCACGATCTTGCCGATATGGCGGGCGTTCTGCATATAGCGAAACGCTTTTTCGATGTCCTGCATGGAGAACGCCGTTAACGGCAACGCCGGTAACACACGCTCGGCAAACAACGATTCCAGTGTCTCAATCCACTGCGCCACCCGCTCTGGATGCTGAATGGATTCAGAGATCAGGTCCAAACGCTGATAAGAGACCTCGCCCTCGCGGCCGAGCGAGCCCCAGACGGCTTGTGCCTGCTCGTCGCTGAGCAGTTCGCGTTTTCCGATTTCGACAAAGGTGCCGCCGTCCTTCAACACCGAAAAACTTTTCGGAATGAATTCACCGGTGAGGCAGTTGATCACTACGTCAACGCCCTCGTTCCCCGTATCCGCCAGCAATTTCTCCGCGAAAGCTAAACTGCGGGAATCGTAAACCCGGACGCCCCTGTCCCGTAAAAACGATTGTTTAGCTTGGCTGCAGGTACCGAATACTTCGGCGCCCAAGTGTTGGGCCAGCGCCACCATGGCCTGACCGGTGCCGCCGGCCGCGGAATGAACCAACACCCGTTGCCCCGGCTTGATAGCCACTAAGTGCACCAACGCTTGGTACGCCGTTAAATACGCCACCGGGAGAGTCGCACCCTCCTGCAATGTCAGCGAATCGGGCAACCTTCCCACCATGGCGGGATCCACGGTAACGTAACGGCTGAAACTGCCTGTTGCCATGGCAAACACCCGATCACCCGAACTGAAGCGCTGCACGTTGCTGCCGGTGCGCACCACTACGCCCGCGCACTCACCCCCCAGCCCGCCGGGGCGTTCAATGGGCAGCAGCCCCATCACGTCTAGCAGGTCAATGAAGTTAACTCCGCTCGCGGTCACTTCGATTTCGATTTCATCGGGTTCTGGCGCACGCCTTGTCAGCGGTTGGAACAAAAAGTTATCCAGTGTGCCTTTTTCGCGCAGGCTTACCTGGTAACCGTTCGCATCGCGCAGCGCCGCATCCTGTGCCAGCCAGTCATCCACCTGATTTGAGCGGGATTCAATACGGGCCGCCAGCCGCTGCCCCTTCAGGTAACGCACGGCGTTCTCCTGGGGTTCGACCACGCACTCATCGCGCAACGTTGAAAGCGATTCTTCTACTGACGTGTCCAGCAACACCAGTTTATGCAGACCATCGCCCCACTCGGCATTGACCACATTACTCAGCCCAACCAGGGATTTGCTTAACAGGCTCGCCACCGGATCTGCCGATTCGTCCGACAGCTCCATGCCCCAGACTACCGGTAATGAGGATTGCTTACGTGCCATCTTTGCGGCCATGGGCGCCAGCAAGTTTTGCAGGACGAGACTCAGGTTGGCCACGTCGACCCTGCTATCCTCCGTGGATATCCGGTCGAGAAACAGCACGCCGTTGACTTGATGCGTTCCCAGTAGCGACTCGATTTCCATGCGCGCACGCACCAGATCCTCAGCGCTGTTCATATCAACCACGCAGTGGACGCAACCGGCAAAGGTTTCATTCAACCCACTGGAAGTCATTAAATGTCTGGGATCGATGACCAGCCAAGAGGTGGGCGCCGCTTCCAGTTCCGGCAATGGCACCGGCCGCCACAGGATGTCATAGAACCAGTCGCCGAACAGACCGGTCAAGGTGGTGGCACGCGCCTCGTGCTGCACACACACCATATCCACTCGCTCAATGCGGCCCGTCACTTCATGGGTATCGCTGAAAAAACTCACCGACGCTGAAATGGTTTTTCCGGACGGATCTCCCTGAATTGCAACGCCGATCCTGGTTGTGTGTTCGATAGATTCCGGACACACCAGGCCGAACACAGCCGAAGGTACATAGGCGCGATTCTGATAATCGTCGGGCAGGGCGGCGTCGATAGTTTGAAAGACATTGTCCAACAGATACAGGATCTGGAACGGTGATTTTTGCGAGTTGTTCAGGGTTGCCAACGCCATACCCTGACCCCGTCGAATGTTCGAAATCAGACGGTAGCGATCGCCGTAGTGCAGCCCCTTTTCGCGCGCACGCTGATAGTGATAGTGAGCAGAACGGATTTCAGCTGTCAGGTGTTCATAATCATCGAGCTGATCACCAGCGGCAAGGTCGGCATCTGAATCGCCGAACACCGACGCGGCGGCCATTTCGGTCCACGGGTTCTTATCGTCAGGATAAGAATCAGCGATGTCGGCAAAGATTTGTACCTGGCCGCGTTGTTGTCCTTCCTTTACTTGCGTGATCAGCTGTACCGGCTGGCCGGAATTGAAGACCAGCGGTCGCCAAACGTTGAACGATTCAATCGTCAACAAAGCCGAGTCGTTTACTCGCCGTACGCTTTCCAAGGTCATTGCCAGGTAAGCCGCTGCCGGCATCACCGGGTATTCCTGGGTGCGATGCTGCGCGATGTATTCCTGCCGATCGGCAGAAAGGGTCTGTCGGTAAGATGACAGGCCACCCGGCAGGAATTGCCGCGTCCCCAGCAAGGGATGGGCGGAGCCTGCCGTCGCCTGCGGTTCGGCGGCCTCCGCAACAGTAAACTCGCTCTTCACTTTCGCGTGATCCAGCCAATAGGATTTTCGCTGAAACGCGTAGTTGGGCAGGGTAACCGGATCAAATCGGTAATCCTCGTCCAGCGCATGCCATTGAATCGGCTGACCGCTCACATATAAGACGGCAATTGAGTCAAGCAGGGATTTCCAGTCGTTTTGATCGCGGCTGAGGGATGCCAGCCAGTTAACGCTATCATTATGAAAATCTGACTCGCTGTTTTGATCCGAACAAAATACCGGCTTTGGCCCCACTTCCAGCAGAATAGTCACGCCTTCGGCAAGCAAGGTTTCAATGCCGGGAGTCTGTTGTGTGGATTGCCCTGCCCGTTTCAGCCAGAATTGCGGCTGTGTCCAGCATTCAGGCTCGATCCCACCGCTGTCACTTGTCACCAGGCCTAGGTGGGGTGAACTAAAATTCACCGAGTCCAGCAATGCACGAAATGCCTCTGCCGCATCTTCATCTGTACTCACGCCTACCCATTGCCACGCCAGGCTAATGCCCTGTTCCAGACTGAATACACCAGCCACACAGGCCGCCACAAATTCGCCGACCCCCTGCCCAAGCACGTATTGTGGTTTCAGGCCCAGGTGCTCCCACCAGCGATAAAGGCTGTATTCCAGCGCAAACATGGCCACCGCCTGCTCACGCTTACCCTCAACCCATTGCTCCGATTCATCCCATAGCAGATCGAACAATGATCGGGCTGAGTATTGCCTTATGATGTCGTTGCACCGATCCAAGTGCCCGCGAAAAAACTCGTTCGTTTCGTATAGCGCTTTCCCCATGCCAGGACAATGCGCATCCTCACCCGCGAACAATACAGCGACCGGGCCCGGTTGCGGGCTCGATTTGCCGCGGACCAGATGGTGTCTGTTCAAGCGTTGCGCCAGGTCGCCGGTGCTGGTTCCCACAACAGCGGCCCGGTAACCAAGATGGCTACGTCCTACCGCCCCGGCATGGCAGACCGAACCCGCATCCGCGTCCGTGCGATCAAGAAATTCACCGTAACGTTTTTGAATGTGGTCGAGCGCCCCTTGGTTTTTCGCCGACAGCACCAGCAAATGCCAGGGCCGATCACAGGACGATTGCGGCACCACTGAGGGCGCCTCTTCCATTACCACGTGGGCATTGGTGCCGCTGAAACCGAACGAGCTAACCCCCGCAATGCGGCGACCATCGATTGGCGACCAGGCTTGTTCTGTGCGGGCGATTTCAATCGGATAGCGGTCCCAGGGAATGTGGGGATTGGGCGTCTCGAAATGGATTTGCGCCGGAATGGTTTGATGCTCCAGTCCGACTATGGTTTTAATCAATCCGGCAATACCCGCAGCGGATTCACAATGCCCGATATTGGTTTTCACCGAACCCACGGTCAACGGATGACGGCCATCCCGGTTATGGCAATAACTGCGGCCCAGGGCCTCGATTTCGATGGGGTCACCCAGTTCGGTTCCGGTGCCGTGGGCCTCCACATAGCTCACCTGCAATGGATCCACACGGCCGTTCTCCAGCGCACGCCGGATCACGTCCTGCTGCATAGGGCCGTTAGGCACCGTGAGTCCACCGCTGGGGCCATCGTGATTGATGGCAGTGCCGCGGATCACCGCGTGAATGCGATCGCCGTCCTTCATCGCATCGGACAACCGCTTCAGCAACACCACGCCACAACCTTCGCCTCGGGCAAAACCATTGGCCTTTTGATCAAAAGTTTTGCATTTGCCTTCAGGCGACAGCATGTTGGCGCGCGCCTGCAGGATCATCATAAAGGGCTCGAGTTGCAGATTAACCCCGCCGGCAATTGCCGCGTCACATTCACGGTTGCGCAGGCTGTTTACTGCCAAGTGGGTGGCCACCAGTGACGATGAACAGGAGGTGTCCAGCGTCAGACAGGGCCCCACCAGGCCAAACACATGATTCACCCGTCCCGACAACACACTGGACGCATTGCCCGTGGAGGTAAATAAGTCCAGCTTTTGAGGATTGCTTAGCAGCCGGCCGTAGTCCACGCTCATCA
>Ga0079223_10002465_pt1 | contig 11452 bp, 8 predicted proteins | sample Stecom2011_FD_75072 | JGI IMG/M metagenome (GOLD analysis project Ga0079223, IMG submission 75072) | Agricultural soil microbial communities from Utah to study Nitrogen management - Steer compost 2011 | ecosystem: Environmental > Terrestrial > Soil > Agricultural land | place: USA: Utah...
ACAGATAATGGAACAACTGGTTAGTAAGCAGCGGGTCAGAAAGGAGACGATACGCTGCCAGGGTTGTATGAAAGACTGTCTGAGTTGTGTAAAACGGGGTGATTTGATTTTCTATGAGAGTAGAGAACCGACAACTTCGTAACCCATATCGGGAGTTACATCCCTATCCCACTTTTGTCCCTCCGACAGCGTCCAGGTTGATTGTTGGTAGTTTCCCTCCTATCAAGCTTACCCGTCAGCTTGTGGATGATGGAGGAGATAATATTATCAGAATCTATAACAGCTACCTGAAACGACATCCTAAAACAGAAAAGGACATTGACTTCTATTACGGGAGTGAAAAGAACTATTTCTGGAAGCTCTTTGCCGATTTACACGAGACTACACTTCCCGACCTGAAAAGCATTAAGAATCTACTGACGGCGACTGATACAGCAATCACCGATATCTTCGAGATATGTATAAGAAAACTCTACGATAAACAGAGAAAGAAACTTGTTCTACCCTCAGTAGCTTTGAGTAAAAATTATGATACTAACCTTGCAGTCAGTTCCGGTGACAGCTCTCTATATCCCCTCAGATTAAGAGATATTCCGGCTATCTTGAAAGATAACAGAGGGATAGAATGTTTGATATTTACGAGTAATCTCGTTGCATCTCTGTTCAGAAAGAATTACACGATATCTGACCATTTCGGTCGAAACGGCGATACCTATCTTACTCCCGACAGGAGAAAGATCAAGATAGTCCTCATTCCCTCCCCTTCAGGAGCGGCCAATATCAGTATCGGCAATAAAGCCGAATACAGGAAAAGAAGAGAAGCTGACCCCCAATACAACACATACCAATACCGTTTAGAGATTTATCAAAAGGTTCTGGTCGGATAGAGAAATAAAGAGTCAGCCAGAGCAGGTCTTGATAAACGGTTCCCGTTCTGAGCTGACAGACTGAAAAGTCAATTCAGAAACAGGGTAGTGTCTGTTTAAATCTACCTTTTTTCTCTCAGGAGAGCAACAGCATAACTCGCCACACCATCTCCTGAGCCACTGACACCAAGACCCTCTTCGGTTGTCGCCTTGACTGATACATTACCTATATCCGTGTTAAGATCTTCTGCTATCCGGGCTCGCATAGAGCTGATATATGGTGCGATTCTCGGTTCCTGAAGACAGACAGTACTATCGATATTCCCGATCTGATAACCATTTTCTCGGATCAATTCGCTTACCTCTCTCAATAACTTTCGGCTTTCTATGTTCCTGAATTTATCCTCAGTATCGGGATAGAGGCATCCGATATCTCCGAGAGCAAGAGCACCGAGCAGGGCATCAATGATGGCATGCAGGAGAACATCAGCATCGGAATGGCCTGCCAGGCCTTTAAAGTAAGGAATTTCAACACCACCCAGAATGAGCTTTCTTCCTTTTGACAACCTGTGTACATCATAACCGAAACCGATTCTCATATTAATCCACCGTTATAGATTTAGAAACATTCTTTGGCACATCGGGATGAACGCCGTGATCCATCATACCAAGCCGGTCGAGATATTTCATCTTCTTGATACTCATCTTGAGTGCGAGCAACTGCAGCACTATGGTAGCTGAAAAAGCTGTCATTAATGTATCACCTGTCTTCGGTAAAATAATGTATCCGGATCCGTAGTATGTAGAATCATTATGGGGATTCTTTCTGGCATTTTCAAACAACCTGTCGTTCTCCTCAGCAATAACAAAGGTATCGGCACCTCTGATCTTGTGAGTGTTGATCTGTGAGATTGTCAGATTGATATCTCTCTCCTCTGGTCCCGTGATATAAATTAAAGGATAGGTTCGGAAGAGCGGTAGAAAGATGTTATAGTCCTGAACGATTTCTTTGAAGAGATCGGTTGCTTCTTTGGAAAAATGGAAGGGAAAGGTCTTGTCAAAGATATACTTCATCAATGCTTTGGTTACCTCTCGCCTCATTTCATAAGGGATCTTCCTTCTGCTGCCCAGAGCCTCTACCCGGTCAGAAATCTGTTCTGTATACTTGATCATCGCCTTGATATTCTTTAACCCGAAGACCGTGTTTTTCCCCAGAATCGTGTTCGGACCGTGCTTGAACTCCGAACCTTCCTGACCCTCTGTATGGTTGAGAACTGTCTCCCTTACTTTCAGAGCACCCTCTTTGGCTACTCCCACAAGCCTCGTAGCCAGGATATGGATCGAAGGCTCCATATAGATCTTCCCGGCAACATAATCGATCTGATCTTTTGTCGATTCTATCGTCTCTCTTATCAATAATGGAATGTCTCGGAAGAATTTCCGGTACTTGATAAAATTCCGGGAAGTCAGATTTGCCTTTTCACAATTCCGTAACTCCCCTTTCTTGATCATCTGCTGCTTCATCTCTGCCGTCCTGATCGCCAGATAATAGAAGAGGGTTATCTGATTGATGAAACTCTTCGTTGCTGGAACAGCTATCTCCTGGCCGCAAAAGATTGGAATAGATACATCGCTCTTCTCCTGGCCGAGAGTGGAATTTACATTGTTGACCAGAACAATCGTATTGATCGTCACCGGCAATTTGTCTATATCATTGAATATGTCTATCAGATCCTTCGTCTCGCCACTCTGTGAAACGCCAATTACCACATCGTTCTCCTGAAGACATTTACTATACTGCCCGCGGAATTCGCCCGGCAGGACAGGGATTATCTCAACTCCTGCTATCTCGTTGAAGAACATGGCACCAACCTTTGTAGCATTGAAAGATGTACCACAGGACATTGTATAGATATTACGGCTGTTGCGAAGTGTATTACCAACGAGTTCGGTAAACTCCTTGATCTTCTCTTCAAAGTTCTTATAGTCATCGTATTCAGTTACCGAATCAAGCGCTTTACTGACCAGGATCCGCTTCTTGTCAAACTCCTTGCCGATCAGGTCAATGAATATATTCTTTTCACTTGAGAAAAAGTATTTCCGTTCGAAATCCTCTTTTACAAGCTCATCGTAAATCGGGGTATAATACTCTTTGATCTTGTCGAGAAACTGGTCGGATTGCTTCTGGGAGATGAATCTATCGAAGAGTTTCTGTTGTCTGGGAAATTCCTCCTCGCCGAGTATCTTCTCTGAGAGTTCCTCAAAGAGTTTACGCAACTTGTGCTTCTTCAAAAAGGCGAGCATTCGCCTCCCCGTATTAGAACCTCCATTGATGATCTTTACCAGACGTCCGGTCGTTTCGATCTCCGCATTGATCTCCTGCTCCATAAAGTATTCATATTCGGGAAGAAGTTCAGTATCTTCAACTCTCAACTTTGATCTTACCGGCTTCGTATCAATTATATCACCTTTACCATACGAGAGATGAGGCTTGTTCAATTTTCTGAAACAGAGATCTTTGAAGGCAAAAATCTTGTAAGAATCGGCACTGAATTCGATAAAAGAACCCTCTTTCAGGTCAACGAGATATTTGGTAAATTTCAAGACCGCAGTCAGATCTGATGAGACAAGTGAGAAACGGTTTTCCTTCTCCAGTGTCCCTGTACCAAAATATAGAGAGCTACCCGCCTTGATACCATAGGTCAGTTCTGTAACAGGGTCCACTATCACAGCAGCATAAGAACCGATCATCGTTTCAGCAGCAGAGACGATCGCCCGGCGTAAACACCCCTTCCTTGTCTCCAGATCGACCTTCTTGTCCGGTGACTTCTTCTCAAGTTCTATGTCGAAGTAATGCTCCACCGTATGAACAAGCATCTCACCGTCATTATCTGAGAGTACCTTATGCCCCTGATTAAGAAGAAAGTTCTTTAACTGTGGAGTATTGGTGATATTTCCATTATGTGCTCCGTAGAGATGTACCTTACAATTCACTTCGTGAGGCTGGGCATTGACCTTGTCTACCTGGCCGAACGTCGCCCAGCGAACCTGTCCACAAAATAACTTTCCCTTCTGCTTGTTGATCTGCAAGGTTTCGATCAGGGTACTGGGTGCCCCTACGTCCTTCATCCCAATAATCTTCTTCTTATCGTCCTGAAAAACAGCACCTGTTGAATCATAACCCCTATATTCCAGGGATTTTAACAAAACAGAAGCATATTCTCCCAGGCGTGGTGAAACCTTAACAAGGCTGAGGCCGAGAACACCACAACCCACGCCAAAGATAGGAATGGGTATTCTTATTCTATCCACTCGGGATGTAATGAGACATAATAGTTTTACGAACTTTTTGATCATAATGATAACCTTTTCTCTATATCTTCATATTTTCGGGATAAAGAGCATCTCTCCTTCCTTTCTTTATTCATAATCTCTTATTGATCAGGAGTTTTACGAACTCATAATCGGCAGGTTCGGTAAGCTTAATGTTATAGGCTGAGGATTCGGCAATATAGACCGGATAGCCATAATATTCCAGAATACCGGCATCATCTGTAAAAACCTTCTTATCTGTGACAGCTCTTTTATGTGCTTCGATAATCAAATCATAAGCAAACACCTGTGGGGTGAAAACTTCATAAAGCGATGTTCTCGGTATTGTTCCTACTACGATATTATCTTTCACCTCTTTGATCGTATTCCTGATTTTATGCCCTGGAATAACCACTTTATGCCTGGATGCGAGTTTCAGCAGTTGAGTAATCTCTTCCAGGGTTATAAGAGGTCGGACACCATCGTGGATAAGAACATATTCTGTAGTCGGAGCAACAAGCGAGAGAGCATTGAAAACCGATTCCTGTCTCACCGCACCACCTCTGACAACAACGATATTCTTATCGGGGAAGTGGGTATCGAGCATCTGTTTTGTATAGCTCAGGCTGTCTTCTGGTGCTGTCACAAAGATGCTCTCTATATCAGGATGGAAATAGAAATTCTCTACAGACCAGACGAGCACAGGTTTACCGTTTATGTCCAGATACTGCTTCTTACACTTTCCTGGATAACGCTTCCCGATTCCACCTGCTGTTATGATAGCAACACTTTTCATATGCCTCGTTTTTTCCTTATTTATGAATCTCAAACTCAATATTCAAACAGAGAATCAACCTAAGTTCGTCAAGGAAAATTGGGTTTAATGGTTCTCTGCCCCCCTTTTTTGCCGAACAGGTTTGCAGAGTCCAGACAATGAAACCCGGATCGGCCTTGTAAGAGGAAAAGATAGTCTGAAAACCTGATGATACGATTTTCATTGACATTATACAGGATGTCTATTCTTTATAGGCAAAACTTGTTAATAAAGAAGTCGGATATACTATCCGGCATTATTATGGGAGTATATGTTGTTTGACTTAAGACAGGTAATAACTGATAAACCTGATCAATTCAGGGAGTTATTCTTCAAACAATCGGCACTAACCACAACATCGAATTACCATCTAATTCAGAGAAAATCAATCTCATAAGATTATAAGGAGTTAATGATGAAGGTATTAGTTTGCTTGGTCTTGATGATGAGCTTGAGTCTGTTTTTGTCTGCTCAGGACATATCGATCAGTATGAATCCACAATACCAGTTCTATAATGTACTACCAGCCTCAAGCTTCGATTTCCAGAATCCGGCCAATCAGCCTCTCTTCTTTACTGTCACTGCCAGTAATACCACCGGCCAGCCTATCGAAGAGTTCTATCTGACCTATTCGCTCAGCTGGAACGATGAGTATTTGATAGATTTCGAAACCAGAGCAAGAAATCTCGATCCTTTGGCTGCAGATATCCCACTGATTTTCAATAACCAGGATATACTGAACGAGACAGGTTCACGTTATTTCGGAAGGCCGAACCCTTCTCTGACCCTGACAGAAATAATTGACCGTATCCCGAATTTCCGGGATGTTATTATCAATACCGGTATGCTTCCCGACGGGATCTTTATCTTCGTCGTCAGGCTGGTCGATGCCAATGGCCAGTTGTTATCAAATGATGACAGCATGGAGATCAGAGTAATGAATCCGGGTGGAATATTTCTAGTCAGTCCGGGGGTATCATTAGGCAGCACCATACCTACGGTCAGCAGTATGCCGGCCAATTTCATCTGGTCGAGTAATCTGGCTGCCAGTCCGCTTAACCCTTTCAGATTGATCATCAAGGAGTTTGACGATCCGTCGATGCTTACTCCCGATTATATCGAGACAGATGGACTCACGATTAGTGATATCGATAATCTGCAGAGTACCTATTATTCAGACTATATCCCACTCCAGGACGGCAGGTATTATGCCTGGCAGATCTCTACTGAGATCATAGACCCGACTCTGTCCATTCCACCGGAGATCAACAGCCCCTATTATGTCTTTCGCTATGAAGAGGATTCATCTTACGATCAGGAGGGGGCTATGAATGCCATCAGAATGTATCTACTCAGCTTGAATATATCCTGGGTAACCGAAATGCTGAATAACGGTTTTGACCCGAGTGGAATCATTGATTATAACGGAACTGTCTGGTCAGGGAGTGGAGCTGAGAATCTGATTTATGAATTACAGAATCGTCAGGTTATTGACGTGAAGTTAGCTGATTGACAGGAGGTAAGGATAATGAGACAGATATTACTAATCACTGTAATGCTTTTAATTTTATCAACTATCTGCCTGGCAGAATCTCCAGTCGCTCTGACCCTGAGAATGAGAGGAGATATTCTACTGTTACGTGGTGATAACGAAAGTCAATTAACAGAAGGTAAACCGCTGATTAATCAGGATATACTGAACAGTAAAGACGATTCTTTTGCTTTCATCAAATTCATTGATGACGGTGCGACACTGAGATTGTTTGCCAATACGATCCTGACGATCGATACGGACCGAGAAGATGGAAAGATGAATAAGAGCTCCTTTCTTCGCATCGGTAATGTCTTCCTCAACATCAACAGCCGTCGGGGAAATTACGAGATCGAAACCCCGACTACAGTCGCTTCTGTTAAAGGGACTGAAGGTTTCGTTGAAGCGGAAGATGACGGAACAACCTATGTAATTACGCTCAAGAGTGTTTTTGAGGTCGAGAATACAATCTCTGGCCGCAAAGCGGATGTTCCTGCTGGATATACATGTAAATCCAGTCCGAACGGCGAACTGGAGGTCTTCCCCACTGAAGAGATCAACGAAGAATGGTTGGAAGCTATAGAGGATATGCCTGAGAGCGAACGAAATCTGCTGAAGATCGAATTACTCGATCAGGACGATGAACGTAGAACTATTGAGATCGAACTGGAATAATTAAGGAGTAAGGGATGAAAGTTGCTCTGATTATCCTGCTATTGGGGATTATATTCGCTCTGAATGCCGAGCTTATTCCCCAGCATTTCCCACCGGCAGAACTGAATAGAGGGACAGAGACCATACTGCAACTCAATCTGACTGGACAATTAGACAGCATAGAAGAGATTATCTTCAACTACAGGGAGATCGGCAGACAGGATTATAAAGAGTTGAGCAAAAATCAGACAGAAATCGGAACTCAAGATGTTTACTTCAGGTTACCCCGCATCTATCCTCCTGCTAATGGCTATGAGTATTTCTTCACAATCCGAACGGTAAATGAAACCATTACCCTCCCCGAATATCAACCACATATAAACCCTTACAGACTCTTCATCTCGACAGCAGCACAGTCTATAGGCGGCTTTATCCTGCTCAACCCGGATACAAGTATCACTGCCGAAGAAGACCTGGTTTTTGCCCTGTCGTTTTATAACCTGGAAAAAGTGATCGATCCCTCCACGATAAGAGTCTTTAAGAATGGTATGGATATAACCCGCCTTGCTACTATCTCAGCACCGCTTATCGTCTATACAGAAAGCAGGCCACGAGCCGGAAACTTCAGTTTTCAGGTCAGGGGAGTTACCCGCGACGGTAAGTTTATCGAATCGCCAACCTGGAGATATACAGTTGCAGCGAAACCGAACTTTATCGATCAGATACCCTTCGATGTGAGCGGTAGTGCCATCTTCACCTCTAATCTGCGTAATGTTTCCGGAGAGAATTCATCCACCTCAGGTAGTAGAGGGCGTAATGATGCCGGATTGCGGTTGAATCTAAATGCCAGACAGGACTGGTTCTCATTCCGGAGCAGGCTTTATCTCTCCTCTCTGGAGAGCAGTTCAAAGCAACCTGTGAATCGCTATTCATTCGGATTCTCGGTTCCCTATCTCAATCTCAACCTGCTCGACTCAACTCCGAATTACGGAACCTATCTTCTCAGTAACAAGAATATCAGAGGTGTTTCCGCTGATTTGCACTATAATAATCTGAGCCTGAAGACAACTTACGGTCAGCTTACTCGTGCAGTCGATGGTAAGGTAGTTACAGAATCTATCAATACACCAGGCACCTTCCAGCGATATACGTTTGCCAGCAAACTGGATATCGGATCCGATAACCTCTTGAAGTTCGGGCTCGGTTTTGCCAAGAGCAAGGATCGAATGGATTCACTCGCTGAAGAATATTATCTTGAGCGGCATATTACAGAGACCGATACTACTATGAGTATCTTGAGAAAGCCAAAGGATAATATTGTTCTCGGCAGCGATGTCAGGCTGGCACTCGACAATCAGAGGTTAGTCATGGGAGCCGAAATCGCAACGAGCATGTTTAATAACAACATCATCGATGGTGTCATGGACTTAGACGAAATTGAAGAATACTTCGATGTCGAGCTTCCCTTTGACCCATCATCCTTTCATAACATAATTATCATCAACAAGAATGTAGAGCCGATAATACCTAACCGTGGAAGTATGGCCTACCGGCTTTATCTTAACTGGTTCATTGCCGGGAATTTTCTCAATCTCTCTTATTCGGAGGTTGGTGCCAGTTTTCGCTCGCTCTCTTCCGGATTCTTACAGAATGATGCCAGAATCATCAACCTCTCTGACCATGTCAGCCTGTTCAATAACCAGTTGATTCTGGATGCTGGAGTAAACTTCGTCAGGGATAACCTCTCTGATCAGAAACTGACAACCACAACCAATACGAACTGGTATCTGCAATCAATGCTCCGTCTCCGAAATTATCCCTACTTGAGAATGGGTTACAATACTAACACCTTTGCTGATGATCTCGATTCATCGGAAATCGATCAGACGGCCGGTACTTTTAATGTCGGTGCCGGATATCAGTTCGATAATCTCCCCTATTCAACTGCAATCATCGATCTCAGCATGAATATCTCCACTAACAGGGACAAAACAGAGATGGAGATCTTCGATCTGAACCGTAACAGCCTGCAACTCAATATCAACAATGTTATGCGGGAGATACCTCTGACCACGAGATTCAGCTTTATAAACACGGTCCATAAGGACGATGGTCTGAGCGGTTTCGATTCCAGATACTATCGCTCTGTCAGCTTGAGAAATCAGTATGCACTATTCGAGCAGAGGGTAAGACCCTTTTTCAATCTCAGGTTCAATACTTTCAGTGGTGATCAGGATTCACAGTTAGCCTCTTTCTACGAATTGGGGACTACTTACGTTCCTCTACCCAGAACCACTCTCAATACGAGTGTTGAGCTCTCCGATTATAAAAACAGGGATCTTTCTGAGAACGATTATTCCAGCTTAACCTGGAAGTTGAGTATCTCTCAGAGATTTTAACAAAGATTATCGAGGGTTCTAACGAGATATTACCTCGTTGAAACCCTTTAGCAAAGATCAAGACCGGCTCTCTCAATATTGAGATTATAAATGCGCTATTCATGCGAATAAAGCATGATTATGCATATGCCTGTTCATTCTAACGATCAAATGGGGGGATCAAAATGTTTAAAAAGAAACTCCACCTGCTGATTATACCTGTTGTCATCTTTATTCTGGCACAGATCATCTATCAGACAAACTTCTGGCACTATCTGGAATACAAGGCATACGATACACTCTTCCGGATGAGAGGAAAGAAGCTGACCTCAGATGAGATCGTTATCGTAGCTATTGATGACGATACTTTCAGTTCGCTCGATATGAGATGGCCATTCCCCCGTGACCTCTACGCCCGTATGATCAGAAATCTTCAGAAGGCTGGCGCCAGACAGATAGTATTTGATATAAGCTTCACTGAAGCGTCTGACCCACTTGTTGATCAAGAGCTTATCAACGCTGCTGACGAATTTGGTAACGTAATCTTCGCCAGTAAAATGATCCACGATGTCAGGGCAGCTTACGAAGTCGTCCAACTGATCAAACCTATCCCGGAGATCAGAGAGATGGGATTTAACTGGGGCCTGGTCAACATCAGCCCCGATATCGATGGATTCATCAGACGCTACACCCTCTTTGAAGAATACGGCAACGATATCTACTTTCCTATAGGTATCGTATCACTGGCTAACCTGGAGGAATATTGCCCCGACTGGCAATCCTTTATCCGAATCGATCAGGATTATCTCCATCTCAAAGATAAGCGAATACCGAGAATAGATCATAACCGGGCCTATATTAAATATTACGGTCCACCTAAAACTTTCGAGCATTTTTCTTTCTCCAGCGTAATAGACGATAGCACCTATTTTCTCCCCGCTATCGAGACAGAAGATTTTCAGATCAATGAGTTCTATCATCTGCTGGAACGGGATGTCTTCAAAGATAAGATCGTTCTGATAGGAGCTACTGTAGATGAATTGCACGATGTTTTCCAGTCACCCTTCACTTCACAGAGACTGATGCCGGGAGTTGAGATCCATGCCAACTTCATCGAAATGATCTTGCAGGATGACTATCTTTACGAATTTTCACCCGTCTGGACCTTCCTGCTCATTCTGCTTACTGCCCTCATCTGTTACTTGATCTTTACCCATCTTAAACCGGTATTCTCCCTCTTCATTACACTTATCTTCTCCTTTGCATACCTCTTCCTCGCTTACGCTTATTTCGTTAATAAAAACCTCCTGCTCGCTATAATCCCCATACCGTTCATCATTATTGTCGTTTATCTGAGCAGCCTGGTCTTCCATTATATAAAAGCCAGCAGAGAACGGAAATTCATCAAAAAAACATTTATGCACTATATGGCACCTGAACTGGTTAACCAATTGCTCAAAAATCCAAAAACCCTCAAATACGGGGGTGACCTGCAAGAAATCACCGTGCTCTTCTCGGATATCCGCTCATTTACCGAATATACAGAAAAACATACACCAGAGGCAACTGTTAGAATCCTTCAGGAATACCTCACTGAAATGGTCGATATCATCATCCAGAACAGAGGAATTGTCGATAAATTCGTTGGCGATGAAATCATGGCTCTTTACGGTACCCCTGTTAAACTGGAAAATTCGGCTCTCGCTGCCTGTAAAACCGCTGTCCAGATGAGAATCAAGCTTAACGAACTACAGGAAAAATGGAGAAATGAGGGAAAGGATGTGTTCGAAATCGGTATCGGTATCAATACTGGACCAGCTGTCGTTGGTAACCTCGGCTCTCAACAGATATTCGACTATACCGCCATCGGTGATACAGTTAACCTCGGAGCCCGACT
>Ga0079223_10002466_pt1 | contig 11451 bp, 12 predicted proteins | sample Stecom2011_FD_75072 | JGI IMG/M metagenome (GOLD analysis project Ga0079223, IMG submission 75072) | Agricultural soil microbial communities from Utah to study Nitrogen management - Steer compost 2011 | ecosystem: Environmental > Terrestrial > Soil > Agricultural land | place: USA: Utah...
ACCTGTAATTAATTGCAAAGCCCCTTCAGGCAAAATATCCGAAGCAATAATCTCACGCACCACAGCTTCGGTTAAAAAAGAGGTGTTTGTTGCTGGTTTTACAACTGCTGGCACGCCTGCCATCCAGTTTACAGCACATTTTTCAAGCATGCCCCAAACCGGAAAATTAAAAGCGTTGATATGAATGGCTACACCTTGTTTTGGCACTATAATATGATGTGCCATAAAACGTCCACCATGAGATAAATCGATAGGGTCTCCTTCTACATGATACGGTTGATTTGGAAATAATTTTCTTAAGGATGCATTAGCAAACAAGTTTCCAAATCCACCTTCAATATCTATCCAGCTATCTACTTTTGTGGCTCCAGTTCTATAACTTATCTCATAAAAATCGGCTTTCTTTTTAACTAGGTACAATGCTAATTTTTTAAGCATGTTACCACGTTCTTGAAAGGTCATTTTGCGTAGGACTTCGCCTCCTTTAGTTCTTCCGTAGTGAAGAATTTCAGCAAAATCCAAACCTTCCGTATCTGAAAGCCCTACAACTTCACCTGTAACAGCATCAAACATTGGTACACCTTGTCCTTTACCATCAATCCATTGTCCTGTGACGTAATTTTGTGTTTTTTTCATAATTATACGCGTTCAATTATTGCAGCATAGCCTTGACCTACGCCAATACACATGGTAATTAATGCATACTTTTTATTTTTCTCCTGTAATTCCAATGCTGCAGAATATGCAATTCGTGTTCCTGTAACTCCTAGTGGATGACCAATGGCAATGGAACCTCCATTAGGGTTTAATCTGGGATCATTGTCTGCTAGCCCCCAAGCTCTGGTACAGGCTAATGCTTGAGCAGCAAAGGCTTCGTTTAATTCTATAACATCCATGTCATCCATAGTCAATCCTGCTTTTGCTAAAGCTTTATTTGAAGCCTCTACTGGTCCAATTCCCATGATTCTGGGTTCTACACCAACAACTGCCGAACTAACAATTCTTGCCAATGGTTTTAAATTGTATTTTTTTACAGCTTCTTCTGAAGCAATGATTGTTGCTGCAGCGCCATCATTCAATCCTGAAGAATTTCCTGCTGTAACACTTCCTCCTTCAGCTTTAAAAGCACCTCTTAATTTTGCCAATACCTCTAAAGATGTTCCAGGTTTTACAAATTCATCTTTTGAGAATTTTATGGAATCTTTTTTTCTTTGTGGAATTTCAACGGTTACAATTTCTTTTGCCAATCGACCATTTTCTTGTGCTTTTGTAGCTTTCATTTGGCTCCAATAGGCAAACTTATCTTGATCTTCACGAGAGATACTATATTTTTCAACAAGATTTTCAGCTGTATTTCCCATACCGTCTGTGCCATACATTTTTTGCATTTTCGGATTGATAAAGCGCCAACCAAAACTGGAATCGTACATTTTAGCATCGGTTCCAAAACCTTTTGAAGGTTTAGCGATAACATATGGACCACGTGTCATGTTTTCTACACCGCCAGAGATAAACACATCTCCATCTCCAGCTTTTATGGCTCTATTGGCATGTATGATAGCCGAGAGTCCAGAACTACACAACCTATTAACTGTTTCTCCAGGAACTGAATATGGCAATCCAGCTAAAAGTGATGCCATTCTAGCTACATTTCGGTTATCTTCTCCTGCTTGATTAGCACAACCCAATATCACATCATTGTATGCTTCTTGGGGAATATTTGGGTTTCTTTTTACTATCTCTTCAATGACCAAAGCAGCTAAATCGTCAGTACGAACAGCTGATAATGTACCTTGATAACTTCCTATTGGTGTTCTAATACCATCTATTATATATGCTTGTTTCATGTTGATTTTTATACTAATTTAAAATTACTGAAAACGTGTCACCTAACCTGATATCTCCAGTGTTATATCCTTTCATAAACCACTCCATACGTTGTTGTGATGTTCCATGAGTAAAACTGTCCGGTACAACATCTCCTTGAACTCTTTTTTGTATAGCATCGTCTCCAACAGCATTTGCCGCACTTAGTGCTTCGTCAATATCTCCAGCTTCCAGATATTCTTGATTGTGATGCGCCCATACACCAGCATAAAAATCTGCCTGAAGTTCTTGAGCGACCGAAAGTTTATTTGCTTCAACCTTATTGGTTTGTTGTTGCAATTGTCTTACTTTTTGCGAGGTTCCAAGTAAGGTTTGTAAATGATGTCCAATTTCGTGGGCAGTAACATAGGCAATTGCAAAATCGCCACCTTGAGCCCCAAAACGTGTTTTAAGTTCATCGAAAAAAGTTAAATCCATATATAATTTGTGGTCTGCTGGACAATAAAATGGTCCAGAAGCAGAACTTGCATTTCCACAACCACTTCTTACAGCATCAGAAAATAGTACCATGGTTGGTTCCTTGTAATCTCCCAGATTGTTGTCTCTAAAAATTTGACTCCATACATCTTCAGTGTCTGCCAAAACAGTAGCTACAAAATCACCAACTTCTTTTTCTTGGGCTGTTAGTTCTCTCTCTTGAATTTGTTGCGTTGTTTGACCTTGATTTATTTGCCCGATAATAGGAGCTATTTGCTGACCTGTTTCGCCACCAAAAAGTTGCAAGAGTATTACAATTACTGCAACAATACCTCCACCAGCAGCTAGTTTGCCTTTGGTTCCCATACCACGACGATCGTCTAAATTTTTACTTTGTCTTCTACCTTGCCATTTCATAATTACATTATTTAATTGTTGCTTTTTACACTTGCCAGTCTTTACTCGTTCTATAAACAACGCCTTTAAACAAAGCGACAAGTGCATCTCCTCTTTTAACCTCAATGATGTTGAAGCCTAATTTGTTTTTTACAGTTTCTATTACAGATTCTGCCACAATATAATCGCCTTCATTTAAAGCTTCTATGTGATTAATGCTTGTTTCAATAGAAACGGCATATTTTCCATGAGTGTTTGCTGCAAAACCAAAAGCTGTGTCGGCCAAAGAATAACTGATTCCTCCATGTGCTTTTTTCATACTATTTAGCATTTCTTTTCTAACGGTCATCCCAACTTTACAACGACCAATTTCGCTTTCCAAAATCTCGATACCTAACCATTGACTATAAGCATCTTGAGATAACATTTTGTATGGTATTTTCTCTCCTTTCATGTTCTTATTTGCCATTGCGAGGACGAAGGAAGTGGCAAATCTCATTTTGAGATGCTTTGCTTCGCTCTGAATGACACTCTAATTAAAAAACGATTTATTTTCTCTATTCATTTTACGCAACATTGGACTACAACGATATCTATCTTCATGATATTCATTGTATAAATTGTCTAACTTTTCAACACACCAATTGATTCCTTTTTCGTCTGCCCAAGCTAATAAGCCTTTTGGGTAATTAACTCCTTTGGTCATGGCATTGTCAATATCTTCGGCTGATGCAATATTTAAAAACAATGCATCTGCTGCTTCGTTTATTAACATGACCAAAATACGATCGAATATTTGTTGCGCTAATACTTTATCTTGGTTTGGTTCAGATTTCACTGCACCTTCAGTATAATCATAATAGCCTTTACCTGATTTTCTTCCTAAATAACCTGCTTCTGCAAAACGCTTTTGAGTAAATGCAGGCTTATATCTTGGATCGAAATAAAAGGCTGAAAACACAGTTTCGGTAACAGTATAATTGACATCGTTTCCTATAAAATCCATAAGCTCGAATGGTCCCATTCTGAAACCTCCTATCGCTTTTAAACTGTAATCAATAGTAGCAAAATCGGCAATACCTTCTTCATAAATTCTTAAAGCTTCACCATAAAAAGGTCTGGCCACCCGATTGACTATAAAACCTGGTGTATCTTTAGCAACTGCAACTGTTTTTTTCCAATTAGAAATAGTTTTTATTGATTTATCTAAAACTTCTTTGGATGTTTGAATGGCAGGAATGACTTCTACCAATTTCATTAAAGGTGCTGGATTGAAAAAATGAATTCCAATACAGCGTTCGGGCTTTTGTAAGGATGAAGCAATAGAAGCTATGGACAAACTGGAAGTGTTTGAAGCGATAATACAATCCTTAGACACATAACTTTCCAGTTCTGAAAATAGGTTTTTCTTTATGTCAAGATTTTCGATAATGGCTTCAATAGTTAAACTTGAATCTGATAATTCTTTTAAATTATCAACATATAAGATGTTATTTTGAATACGCAATTTTTCAGCTTCATCTATACGAGTTTTTTCAACCAAACGATTCAATATTTTTTCTAAAGCCATTTTTGCTTTATCTAAAGCTGCTTGATTAGTATCGTATAATTTTACCTTACAACCAGAAGTTGCTGCCACTTGTGCAATACCACTTCCCATGGTTCCACTTCCTATAATTCCGACTTTCATATTAACTTCCTTTGAAATTTGGTTTTCTTTTTTCTATAAAAGCTGCGACACCTTCAGTATAATCTTCTGTTCCAGCAGCTTCAATTTGATATTTGGACTCTAAAGCTAATTGTTGTTCTAAGTTATTTGTGAGTGACTGATTTAAACTTATCTTAATTAGTGCCAATGCTCTGGTTGGCATATTGGCCATTTTTAAAGCCAGTTTATTTACTTCATCTTCAAAACTATCAAAAGGCAATACTTTATAAATCATCCCTAAACGCTCGGCTTCTTCAGCAGAAACCTTATCTCCCAACATGGCTAAAGCCGATGCTTTTTGAAACCCTACAAGTCTGGGTAGAAAGAAGGTTCCTGCACTATCAGGTATTAACCCTATTAAACTAAAGGCTTGGATAAAACTTACATTTTCATGTGCCACAACCACATCGCATGCTAACGCAATGTTTGCTCCAGCACCTGCTGCCACGCCATTTATGGCACCAATGATAGGTTTCTCAATATTTCTAATTCGTGTAATAATGGGATTGTAATGTTCTTCAAGAATTTTTTTAAATCCTGGATTTAATTCTGGAGAAGTAACTTCTTTTAAATCTTGACCTGCACAAAAAGCTTTGCCAGTTCCAGTTAAAACAATGGCTCTTACATTGTTGTTGGTTTCACAATCATCTAATATGCTTTGTAAACTTAGAGCCATGTCTCGATTGAAACTATTAAACACTTCTGGCCTGTTAAGCGTGATGTACGCTATGTTGTTTTCAATTTTTAATAGTATTGAATTATTGCTCATACCTTATTTTTATTATCATTTTAAAAACGAATGACGTAGTAATCTCTTTTTGGAATTCTTAACTTTGTTTTGAATGATACTTACTTTAAACATTTAAAATAGTCAAATGGTTCCTGACAGTTATCACATTGAAATTGTGCTTTACATGCTGTTGAGCCAAACTGACTAACCAATCTTGTGTTTGTTGAACCACATTGTGGACATGTCACTATTTTTTTATTTCCTAAAAGTGCTTCTTTATCTGCCTCTGCACTTAAAGGAGCTGCAATACCATAATTTTCAAGGGCTTTTCGTCCTCTTGGTGTTATCCAATCAGTTGTCCAAGCTGGAGCTAAAATCAATTCAATTTCAGAATGGTATCCTGCTTTTTTTAAAGCTGTTTTTATATCGTCTCCAATGACATCCATGGCCGGACAACCACTATAAGTTGGTGTAATTTGAACTTTTACAACATCATTTTCAATTACTGCTGACCGCACTACTCCCATGTCCATAATGGAAAGAACAGGAATTTCAGGATCTGAAACCTGTTCTAGAATTGGGATTAGAATTTGATCGATATGTTGTTTTTCTGTTACCATTATTGAGATGCTTCGACAAGCTCAGCATAACATTTTTTGTTTTAATTTAAATTCAACTTGAGTAGGAATTAGTTACCACTCCATATTAGGATAAGTACGTTGCATGTATTGAAGTTCTGCCAATAAATACCCCATATGTTCTGTATGAATACCATGTTTTCCTCCTTTTTGAAAATATTTGGATTCAGGGATTTTTAGGGTTGCTTCTTCCAAAACTTCAGCTACTTTTTTATAATATGTGTCTTTAAGCATGGTAACATCTACTCCAACTCCTTCAGCAACCATTGCGATGTCTGCTTCTGATTGATGAAATAATTCGTCTGTATATGTCCATAAATCATCTATAGCTGTTTGCATTCTTTGATGACTTTCTTGGGTTCCATTGCCCAAACGCTTAATCCAATCTGAAGAAAAACGCTGATGATAGCTTACTTCTTTTATAGATTTAATGGCAATGGCAGATAATGTGATATCTGTGCTTTTTTGAAGTTCATCTAAAAACAACAAATGATACACATCAAACAAAAACTGACGTCCCATACTATATGCGAAATCTGTATTAGGTTGCTCTACTAATAAAACATTTACATACTCACGCTCTTTACGAAGCATGGCAATATCATCTTCTGTTCTTCCATCTCCTACAATTTTTGCAGCATATTGATAGTAACTTCTTACTTGCCCTAATAAATCAAGTGACAAGTTGGTACATGCTATATCTGTTTCCAGACTTGGACCATGACCACAGAGTTCCCCTAAACGCTGACCTAGAATGAGACTATTGTCTGCAATACCAAGTATATATTTATATAAATTTTCTTTTTTCATGTTTCTATAATTCAGACTCTTTGACAAGCTCGGAGTGACATTTGTTTCATTATTTAATTGGGATCCTGAAACAAGTCCAAGATTACGAATCAATGATTTATCACATATATTTCACTTCGTCAGGTAATTCGTAAAAGGTTGGGTGACGATACACTTTATCTTGAGCGGGTTCAAACAATTCGCCATTGTGCTCTGGATTAGAAGCTGTGATATGTTTAGATTCTACAACCCAAATACTTACACCTTCATTTCTTCTAGTATATACATCTCTTGCATTTTCTAATGCCATTTCTGCATCAGCAGCATGGAGACTACCAAAATGACGATGCTCTAATCCGTTTTTGCTTCTTACGAAGACTTCCCAAAGTGGCCAGTTTTTTGTTGCCATAATTAATTTATTTGTTTGTTTGACGACCTTAAGACTTATACTCAAGATGACAAACAAATTAAACTACTTGTTTTTCTTTTTTTTCTTGTTGCTTTTCAGCATAAGCCATGGCTGCATTACGAACCCATTCACCACGTTCCCAGGCTCCAACCCTTGCTTTCATGCGTTCTTTGTTACATGGTCCATAACCTTTAACAACCTGCCAAAATTCGTCCCAATCAATTTCGCCAAAATCATAACTTCCTTTTTCTTCATTCCATTTTAAATCTGGATCTGGTATGGTTAAACCTAAAATATCGGCTTGAGGAACCGTTTGATCTATAAATTGTTGACGTAATTCGTCATTGGATTTACGTTTTAATTTCCATTTCATGGATTGTTCTGTATGAACAGATTCGGCATCTGTAGGTCCTAACATCATCAAACTAGGCCACCACCAACGGTTAAGGGCATCTTGTGCCATCGCTTTTTGTTCTGGTGTGCCATTTGCCAACTTAAGCATGATTTCATAGCCTTGACGTTGGTGAAAACTTTCTTCTTTGCAAACACGAACCATGGCTCTAGCATAAGGTCCAAAAGAGGTATTACACAATGGTACCTGATTAATAATGGCTGCACCATCTACCAACCACCCTATGGCTCCCATATCTGCCCATGTGATGGTAGGATAATTGAAAATAGAAGAATATTTTGCTTTTCCAGAATGTAACTGCTCGTAAAGTTCGTCTCGAGACACACCTAATGTTTCGCAGGCAGAATATAGATATAACCCATGACCTGCTTCGTCTTGGATTTTAGCCAATAAGGCTACTTTTCTTCTTAATGAAGGTGCTCTGGTGATCCAATTACCTTCCGGAAGCATCCCAACCACTTCGGAATGTGCATGCTGAGATATCTGTCTGATATGGGTTTGACGATACTTTTCTGGCATCCAATCTTTTGGTTCAATTTTCTCATCACGTGCAATACGTGCTTCAAATTGTTCCTCTAAATTTTTTATTTGTTCTTCACTCATAATGATTTAAGATTTTTGATTAACGATTTTTGATGATAAAAGTTGAAATTCTGTTATCTTAAATCGATAATCTTAATTTCATTTATACATCAAAATCTACCACTACTTTTTTACTGGTTGGTACAGCTTGACAACTTAACACAAAATTCTGTGCCACCTCTTTTTCCTCCAACGCATAATTAATTTTCATTTTTACAGAACCTTCCTTTACTTGACATTTACAGGTGCTGCAAACGCCTCCTTTACAAGCAAAAGGCAAATCGGCTCCTGCCGCAAGTGCACCATCCAAGATGTTGTCAAAATCATCATCCATAATAAAATGGAATTCTTTACCTCCATCTATTATGGTCACTTCTGTTCCATCTGCTTTCTCTTCTAAAACCTCAGCTATATGTTTATTCTCTTCTTCGCTGCTTCCAGAGAAAAACAGTTCGTAATGTATTTTTTCTTTGGACATTCCTGCTTTTTGAAGCTCGTCTCGAATTAAGAAAATCATGTCTTGGGGACCACAAATAAACGCATGAGCCGTATCTGGAACATCTATGAAGTTTTTGGTTAAAATGGCCAGTTTCTCTTCATCAAATCGTCCATTTAAAAATGGGATGTCACGTTGTTCTTTGGTTAAAAAATAAAAAACCTGAAAGCGATCAAAAAACTCATTTTTAAGCTGCTCAATTTCTTCCTTAAAGATAATGGATTTTACAGTGCGGTTCAAGTAAAATAGCTTGAATGTGCTGTTAGGCTCCTGATGCAAATGTGTTTTAATTATGGATATCATTGGCGTTATCCCACTACCAGCTGCAAAGGCTATGTAGTTTTTTGAGCTTTCGGGTTCACATTCCACATAAAACTCTCCATGTGGAGGCATCACTTCCAATTCGTCCCCTTTTTTTAACTCGTTAAAAGCATAATTGGAAAACACACCTTGGCGAATGGTTTTTACAGCTACTTTCCACTGGTTGTCAAAGGGACTTGAACACAAAGAATAATTTCTACGTATGTCTTGACCATTAATTTGTTTACGAAGTGTTAGATGCTGACCTTGCTTAAATTTGAATTTTTCTTTTTGATTGTCTGGAATTTCAAAAGAAATTACAACTGTATCTTTTGTTTCCTTATAAATATCTGCAACTTTTAATTTAAAAAAATCTGCCATGAATTCTCATAATATATCTAAACTAACACTTGTTAGTTAGGTTTACAAATTTACAAAATAAAATCTAAACTATTTGTTAATTCCATGAATGAGGACATTGCTTAATTGATTACTTAATTCCTTTACATTTATGTCTTCTTTATTAGGGATCCATATGTACAACGAACGTAAGGTTGATAGCATAGAAAACTGCATGACTTCTATATTTTTATCAGAGATTTCATTATTTTCAATACCAGATTTTAATATGCTTCTGAAGTTTTCTTCGTAATTCAGTCTCAACTCCAAATAATAATCCAATTGTTCTTCCAGGTGCATCCAATCATTATTAAGTGATGCCATTCCGAAGATATTTTGACTTGTAATGGACACATGCAATTCTACAATTTTGTTTAATTTTTCCACACAGGTATTATTGGACGTCTTAATTTGTTCCATGCCTTGCGTGAATGCTTCCGCCAAAGAAATAATAATCTCTTTCAAGATTTCCTGTTTGGAACTTATATGGTTATACAAACTGGCAGCTTTTATTCCCATGGCTGTTGCCAAATCTCTCATGGTTATAGCACTATAACCCTTTTCTTTAAAAAGTTTGGCTGCCGTTTTAATAATTTCGTCTTTACGTGTAATATCTTTCATATACTTACATCTATTGTCTTTTAACGGTTACATGGAACATCCTACCTGCATGCTACTAAGTGATATAAGCTTTGAACAAGGATGTTTCATAATAAAGGTTGAAGATACTTAAAAAATTAGGTTGTAACTCTTGTTACACTCTATTTGAAAAAAAATAAAGTACTTTGTAAAAAAAATAAAAGATATGGGATTATTAGATTTTTTAACTGGAAATAAAAGCGATAAAATAAAAGACTTTCAGTCCAGAAACGCCATTATTCTAGATGTAAGAACACAAGGTGAGTTTGCACAAGGTGGCATTCCTGGTTCTAAAAACATTCCTCTTCAAACGCTGAATAGCAAAATTAATGAGATAAAAAAACTAAACAGACCTGTTATTGCTTGTTGTGCCAGTGGGATGCGTTCTGCAAGTGCTGCTTCTGTTTTAAACAAACATGGCATTGAAACCATTAATGGTGGTGGCTGGAGTAGTTTGCAAAATAAACTATAGTTTTACTTATAAATTCTTCAAACCGTATATTTTAAATAGAAGTAGCTTTTAAATTAGATTATTCTTTTTGGCCTTTTGAAGAGCTTCTATTTTATTATGTACCTGAAGTTTTTTGTATATATTTTCTATATGTTTCCTAACTGTTCCTGTGGAGAGTATTAAATTTTGTGCTATAGCATTATAACTTAACCCCTTACTTAGTTGTTCCAACACTTCAATTTCTCGAGTAGTTAGTTTGATGTCTTCTTGCTCTTGTGTGTTTTCAATATTTAAAGGATTTCTGAGCAATTTTAAAGTTTTTAGCGCTATGGATGGGTTCATGGCTGCACCTCCATTTAAAGTTTCCAAAATGCCATCGTGCAAGTCTTGGGCATTAATTTCCTTTAGCAAATAACCATCTGCCCCAGCTTTTATGGATTTAAAAATATTCTCGTCATTATCAAAAACTGTAAGCATGATTATTTTAATATGAGGATATTTTTGTTTCACAATCTCTGTGGTTTCAATACCATTTAAAACTGGCATTTCTATATCCATTAAAATTAAATCTAAGCTGTGGTTGTCTTCCAGTTTAACCAGTAAATCGGAACCATCTATGGCAGAAAATTTAAAACTTAAATCTTCAAAAAAGGAGAGTTTTTCCTTAACGGCATTTATAAGAAACGAATTGTCGTCTACTATGGCAATTTTAATATTCATGCGTTCTAATTTTTACTAAAATAACCATATAAATGATATAAAATAATACGAAGAATTACGTATTCCTTGTTTTATAGACCCTTATGGTTGTTCCCTTATTCAATTGAGATGTTATTTCAAACTCTGCTTCCAGTTCATGAGCGCGTTTTTTCATGTTATTGATACCATTTCCCAAGGCAACCTGATCAAGGTCGAAACCAATGCCATTATCTGAAATAGTCATTTCAAAAATGCCATTATTTAAAGAAAAATCAATATCTATTTGTGTGGCATCGGCATATTTTAATGCGTTGTTTATGGCTTCCTGAATAATCCTATAGACGTTCATACCTTGAACAGATGTGAACATTTTATGGTTTTTCAATTCTTTGTCCACGTTAAAATTAAAGGTTACGGCATGAGATGATTTATTTGCTTTTTCAATAAAATTGGAAATCCTGGATTGTAGGTCCTCAAAAGTAATTTCACTTTTATTCAT
>Ga0079223_10002468_pt1 | contig 11443 bp, 6 predicted proteins | sample Stecom2011_FD_75072 | JGI IMG/M metagenome (GOLD analysis project Ga0079223, IMG submission 75072) | Agricultural soil microbial communities from Utah to study Nitrogen management - Steer compost 2011 | ecosystem: Environmental > Terrestrial > Soil > Agricultural land | place: USA: Utah...
GGATTCGATCTGGGACTTGCTTATCGTTTACTTTATCATCCTGTTCTAGGGTATCATCTGATCGGGGTAATGTTCCATAACCTGATTGCTCCAAAACTGACACAGCTTGAGAACATGTCATACTCCCCGAAAGTCAAGCTTATGTATCACGGGTCAATACTGGAAAAAATGGTTGAGTATGAGATCCATTATGATATGTCTGATATCTGGGCAAAAGCAGAAAATTTTGTAAAATCAAGAAAAATGGAATGGGATTTTTTCTTCAATTGCGGAGTTCGGCCTCTGCCGTTTTTTGCGATTAAAGCATTCGGTAATGTTGGAGATACCAGAAAGATTGAATACTGGGGATTGGCTGGTGAAATCCTGCTTCCATACTTGAACGGGGGCAGGGATTTTTCAGTTCTTTATCAGTTCCGGGATGAGATCAGCAAGGGCGTTCGGGGGTCTCATTCGTTATATGTCAGATTTGATCTGGGGAGAAACCGTGAAGAGGTGCATGCGCGAAGAGTGGCACGAATGGTGAATCTGGATGCAAGTGATCTTTATAACAAAGCTATGCGGCTTTATTGGAAAGAAAAATACTGGGATGCCTTCTTTATCTTTACAAGAATTCTTGTTGAATATCCGGACTTTTACAGAAATGATGTGGTTACGTACCATTCCGGGTCGTGTCTGGAAGAGCTGGATATGAGGGGTAAGGCTCTCGAAGTTTACAACAACATGGGCCTGAATTATTCACTAAGTTCATATATCCCAAATACTGATTTGGGAAAAATGCGGATATTTTACAGACAGAACAAACATGAAGATGTCGAAAATATGTTTTCAGAGCTGAACAAACCCAATGTCCCGGATTCAATCCGATATCATGGATGTTATCTTATGGGACAAACAGAAATGAAAAGGAAAAATTTTTCGAGAGCTCTGATGTACTTCGACCGTATCCCCGAAGAACATCATGATTATGTTTTTGCTCAGCATGGAGCAGCTGTTTCACATGCGTGTTTAAATTCCGGCACACAGCTTATCTCAATCAGGCTGAAAAATTGCATTGGAGCACAAGCCGATAAACGTGACCAGAAAGAGATACAGAACAGATCGCTTGTATTGATGGGTTATATCTTTTATGAAGAAAATGCGTTGTCAAATGCTGTATCTGCCTTGCGATTGGTTCCGCCGGAAAGCTATTACTACGAAGATGCACTCCTTGGCATTGCCTGGACTGCTTTAAAGGCCAGACAATGGAATGATTGTGTTACTGCAGGAGTTAAACTTGCACAAACCAGTTCCAGGTTTGTTATGCATTGTGAATCCGCATTACTTCAGGCATATGGAAATATGCGGCTTAAAAAATATGAGCAGGCGTTCATGATGCTGGATCCGATTTACGAAAAATTGAAAAATTATTCAGGGTTGGATATGGATTCACTGGAGCTTGAGGATATGCGGTACGAAAGCGACAGGATTGCATATGAATTTCTTGCCGAAAACGTACAAAAAATTGCACAAAGAGGATCATCTGTTAAACAATCTGACGTAGACAGTCTTCATAACGCCCAGATCCGTTCGAAACGTAAAATCGATATTCATTTTCGGTTCAGGGATGAATATTTACGGACAGGCTTTTTTGAACGCAAAATTGATGATCTGCGTTCAGATATTGAGTATGCTGTGGCAATTATTCAGAAACTGCTGAATGCACCGCAGATGAACAAAATACGGGAAAAGATGATTCAGGAAGAAAGTAAAATAAACAGTGAAATAGAAAAATTAAGAGAAGAACTGGACAGTCTGGATTCTCAGTCTGAGTAAGGAGGCGAAATGTTAAAAACTTGTCTGATAATTCTGGTTTTAAATTTGTTGGTGTCGGCGCAAGTGATCGATCTTTGTGGTACTGTTAAAAACAGCAACGGGGATGCGTTACCAAATGTGGATGTTTTTCTTGAGGGTCAAAACGCGCATACAGTAACGGATTCTAAAGGTTATTATCATTTTCAGCTGTTACCTGTTGTACATGGCATATCTTCTCCATCAGGGGTTAATTTCCGTATAAAAAACGGGATAATGTCTTTTGCATTAAGTAAACAGGCTCCGGTTTCTGTTGATCTTTTTGGTATCAATGGAAAACGTATCGGGGGAGCTGTAGAAAGAGTTTTTTCTGAAGGGACACATAATGTTGCTTTGCCGATTATGGTATCATCAGCTGCATTGAATGTTTTACGTGTAAAAATCGGATCTACAGTTTCGTTGTATAAATATGTACCAGATCTGGGTATAGTGAAACCATGTGTTAAAACTGGTCGAAACGATTCCAGGCTATTTAAAACTGCATTAAGTGCTGACACACTCCGGGCATCAAAAGCAGGTTATAAAACTGAACGTATTTCAGTGTCACAATTAAAAGGAACTGCAGATGTTATCCTTGATTCTCTGGAAAATTCAGGTATTGGTTCCAATCCTGTTGATGACGGATCTGGTGACAGACTGAAACAATATGGTCAGGCACAATATTTCTGGGGAGAACTTGGGAATGGTTCGTTTGAACCGATTGTCAGGATAACTCATGCTGTGAGTGCTGATGCAGTTGATATTGAGATAACATTTAATCCGCATTTTGTTGATAATACCTATGGAACAGGAAGCAGCATTGGATGGCCGCATAAACGTGGTCATACCTTCAATGACCTTGTTGGAAGTGACCATGTGGAACTGTCTGTTGTAAATGGTGACGGGGATACGGTTTTTTATGGTAAGCTGGATCTTATCAGTCCTTCTGAGCAGGCTGTTTCGGGATATGCATGCCTGGGTCCTTTGGGCGGAGATGGAGAGATAAAGATTGGTGATCCATCAACAATAATATCGTTTGGTGGATCGCTTGATGATAATCTTAATTATTACGGATATTCAGATATGACTGTTAATTCACCGCAAACAGATTCTACATATTCAGTTAATCCGGATTATCCTTACTGGCAGTATTATGTTCAGTATAGGTTAACTTTAGATATCGATATTTTTGGAAACAGCGGATATGGTGAAGTCCGCATGACTTCGGTGCATGCCTCACCGGCAAAAGAGGATAAAGAATCAATTATTGTTGAAGATGGTCCACCGCCGGAAAGGGAGGTTGACAATCCTTTCAGGTTTCTGCCGCCAACAAATATAACCATACCTGATCCGCCGGACACGACATTTGTTCCACCGGCATAAACAGATCAGGCTGAGAAAATAAAAGGCGCAATAAAGTTTAGAATATTGCGCCTTTTTTTTAAAAATAAATTAAAAACCTTGAAGACCGCAGCATCTTGTACACACCGGCATCAGGCCTCTTTTCATTTCGTGTCTGAAGTTCTTGAAAGATTCTCCGTTCCAGATATCATAAAATGACTGTTCATTGATGTTTCCACAGGTATAATCCTGGTAATCACGGCATGGTGTAACCCGGCCATCGGGAGATATTTCAGCAGTGTAGTAGATACTGTCGCATGATGGGTATCCGCAGTGCCAGCTATGATCGGAATAGTAACGGCCTATTTGTGTTTCTGATTCTATATCAGGAAGAAACTGTGGGACACTTGGTTTTCCCTTTGATATCGATTTGATTTCACGAATCTGTCTTGCTGTTTCAGCAGGGTCTACATCATTGAAACAGGATTTGAGATATCCACGGTGATTTTTTGGTTCGTAACCGAATCTTTCTTTAAACACTTTTTCGTGTAGTGCAGCACGTTCTTCAGTTATGAACCATCCGTAATAAAAGGGATGGAGCTGGGTTGTGTCTATTACCAGCCGGTGGATGTCAGCAAGATGCGTATAGTTTTTATTTGAAATCACAGTGATTGGAATAATAAATGGGAACAGGAGGTTTTTCTTTTTTTTGATTTCATCGACTTTTTGAATAACAGCCATTGTTTTTTCGAAATTGTCTGAAGATCGTCCGTTGGCTGGTGATCTCATGATATTTTGTGATTCGCTGTCCCACCCATCAAGGCTTAAAAACAGGACCTGAAGAGAACCGGTTTCTATAATATCTTCAATAATTCTGTCGAGATCCTGTGCGTTTGTAACAATGGAACCTTTGAGTTTATAACGGGCCAGTTCTTCAAATAATGGCAGCAGTGGTTTCCACATGGTTGGTTCTCCGCCCCAGATATAGTAAAAGGGATGATCTCTGCGGGTTTCAAAGATCAGTCTTTTTACTATATTAAAATCCAATTGATCCAGCCGTTCACCTCTTTGGAGTTTTAAGCGCAAGTGGCCATTTTCACCCCATTGTCCGCATGATGAACAGCGCAGATTGCATACTTCATTAACACGTAAGGAGATCTGCGATACCTTGACATCTTTTTGGGGGTTATGCGGAAGAAGATACTTGTTAATCTGCTGTGGCAGCATGTGCCAGGAATCAATATTGCGAAAAAATCCTGGAATAAGATACTGTTTTGCAAAAGGCCATGGTGTCAATGCCTTTCCGTTTAATTTAGCCATTCCTGTCTACCTTTCGAGAAGGTTTCAGGTCAAAAACCTGTTTAAATAAAAAATCTGTATATCTGATCATAAACTATTACTCAGTACCAGGCTGTAGCGGCCAGACAGATTCAGTACTGTCAAGCATCATATTTTTCAAGTTCAGTCTGTTTCTCTTCCCATTGTTCCACAAGTGAATTCAGTTGAGACTGCACATTTTCCAGTTCGATATTAGTTTTATGCAGCAACTGGTGATCTGATGCATTCTGGGGAGCTGTGAGGATTGAGTGTAAAGTATCGGCTTTTTCCTCAAGTTTTTCTATCTCAATTTCCAGTTTTTCAACAGCGCGACCAAGTTTTTTCCGTTCTTCGCGCTGTGCAATTCGCTGAGCCTTATCCTGTTTTGCTGTATTTACAGTCTGAGCGGATGTATCTGAATTTTGGGATTTGCTTTCACCAAAAAACATTTCAACATAATTTCGGTAATCATTCAGTGTTCCTGGAAAATCTCTTACCAGTCCGGGACGAATTTCAATTATTCTTGTAGCTGTTTTTGAAATAAAAAATTCATCATGAGAAACAAACAATATGGTACCTGTAAAAGACCTCATTGCATCAGCGAGAATCTCCACTGATGTAATATCAAGATGGTTGGTAGGTTCATCAAGCAGAAGGACATTACCCGGGCTTGCAAGAATTGTTGCAAGTACAAGACGTGCTTTTTCACCACCGGACAGAACACTTACTGTTTTATCAACCGAATCTCCGCTGAACAGGAAAGCACCGAGGATATTACGGATAAATGTTTTTTCTGTTTTAACAGAATCTTCAATAATCGTTTCGTATAATGTTTTTTGTGGATCGAGCTGTTCAAGCTGATGCTGTCCGAAATACCGGGTATTTACGTTTGCACCTTTTGTGACAGATCCTTTGGTTGAGGGGAGCAAACCTGCAAGCAGTTTCAGAAAAGTGGATTTGCCGGCTCCATTTGGTCCTACTATCGCAACTTTATCTCCGCGGTTTATGTTTAGAGAGAGATTTTCCAGAACTGTTTTATTATCATAACCTGCAGAAACATCCTTTAATGCAATCGGGACTGTTCCCGACTGTACTGGTTCAGGAAATTTAAACCGAATCGATTTTGTATTATCTTTGATTTGAGGAAGTTCAGAACGAAGTTTCTCAAGAAGTTTCATTCGGGATTGTGCCTGTGTAGCCTTTGATGCTTTTGCCTTGAAGCGTTCTACAAAACGTTCATTCTGAGCGATTTTTATTTCGAGGTTGCGTGCACGGCTTTGAGCTGCTGCGAGTGCTTCCTGTTTTAACGAAAGAAACTGGTCGTAATTACCTTTATAAAGTGTTATTTTACAGTTACATATTTCTGCAGTTGATGTGGTAATGCGGTTTAAAAAATTGCGGTCATGACTTACGATCATCATTCCGCCCTTATACTTCGAGAGAAATTTTTCCAGCCATACAAGTGAATCCATATCCAGATGGTTTGTAGGCTCATCAAGAAGAAGAAAGTCGGGAGATTCCAGAAGCAGTTTGCCAAGAATTGTACGCATCCGGTATCCGCCAGAGAGGAGCTGTACAGGTTGCGACCAGTTTGGTTTTGGAATACCCAGACCCGAAAGAATCGCTTCAGCACGGGCATGAAGCGAATAGCCGTCATTAAATTCCATCTCTTTATACAGGGAATCCATCTGGTTCATAACGGTTTTTAAACCGGTCTGATTTATCTGGGATGAGAGGTTCTGTATCTGTTGTTCAAAGTTCAGCAGGTTTGAAAACGGCTCCAGCACAATTTCCAGAGGAGTTTTGTTGTCGAGTATCTCAACTTCCTGAGGAAGATACCCGATTTTAAGATCAGAAGGCTTTGATATGGTTCCTCTATCCACTTCTTCTCCACTGCTTAGCATTCTAAGTAATGTAGTTTTTCCGGAACCATTGATTCCGACAAGTCCGGTGCATTCTTTTTCATTGAAAGACACTGAAGCCTGGTTTAGCAGAACGGAATCGCCATACTGTTTAGATACAGAGTCGAAAGATATCATAAGTTATCAAAAATACAAGTGAAGTGTTGGTGGTTCAAGTAATTCGAAAAAGAAAAATGAAAATTGAAATATAAGTTCATTTTTAAAAAGAGCTCATAAAACAGAATATAGGATGTGATAGATAAGCAAATCACAATAAGAAATAAATACCAGACAATACCAATAGTTCAAAATCCAATTTCACAAACCCCGGATTATAAGACATCTTACTCTTATTTGGTTGGTTTGTAATTTTATTCTGATTATTCCGTAAATCGGAACTATTCACAGGTTTACACGCCCACAAAACTTCAATGTTTTATTCCTGTTTCGTATTTCGGGTTTCTGATTTCGATTTTTTAATATAATAGCTGCCGCGACGAGCATGATCATGAACTGATTGGATGCATCTGATGAAAAACGGTTTTCAGAATATCAACCATTTCTTCTTTTGACTTGTTTTTTTCAATGTAGCAGTGTGCTCCGTTTTTCAATGCATGGTTCCTGTCGGCTCCATTGTAAAAGGAACTCATCATTATAACAGGAATATTTTTGAACTCTTCAGTAGTTTTGACTTTTCTGCATAGAGCGATGCCATTCATTACCGGCATTTCAACATCAGTTAATATTGCATCAATAGCACTATTATGAAGAGACAATTTTTTCAGACCGGTTTCACCATTTTCTGCCAGGACAAGATTGTAATTGTCATTCAATTTTTCTGCAAGCAGTTGAAGATGAGAAGGATTGTCGTCACAGATCAGTATGCATTTACAATTTTTTTTATGATTTTCATATCGGACCAGTTCCTTTTTGAGTGAATCCAGTCTGATGCTTTCGTCTATCCTGGATACAAATTTCTTGACCCTGTTTTCCCTTCTTCGGTCAAAACCGCTTCTTCTTTCGATTTTATTTACAGTGTAGTCGGGATCGTTTTTGGCTGTTATATTCTGATCTGTATAAAGAGGGATTGTATAGATAAACCTTGTTCCTACATCTACCTGCGATTCGACCCTGATTGTTCCTCCGAGTATTTCAAGCATCTCCTTGACAATACTCAACCCGAGTCCGTAACCACCTTTTTTCAATCCTTTATGAGCCTGATATTTGCTAAGGAAAACAAACTCCAGTTTGTCTTCAGGGATTCCTATTCCGGTGTCAATGACTTCTGTATAAACAAGCTCCTGATCTGTATACACTTTGACATCAATGTTTCCGTTTTTGCAGACATACTTGAATGCATTCTGGATCAGATTACCCAGGATTCTTTCAAGCCAGAGCATGTCTGATTTAACAATTATTCTTTCCATTTCGTTATGCCAGCTTAATTTGACATTGTTTGAAGCTGCTGTTTGTTCAAATCGTTTAAGATAATCATCGACAAACAATGAGTAGTTGTATATATCCAGGTCTGGTTTTAATTCATTCGATTCCAGTAATGACACTTGAATCAGGGAATCAAGGAGCCTTTCAATCTGATTGACTGATATAGTGATGTTGTTAACTGCTTTATATTCCTTGGTGTCAATGCTCATTTTACTTTTGAGTATCAGCGCATAACCGGAAATTACTGCAAGCGGATTCTTTAAATCGTGACTTATGCTGGCAATGAATTTTTTTTTGGACTCCTGGGCCTCTTTTAACAAAACAAGACTGTTTTTGAGTTCATCTGTTCTTTCTTTGATTTTCTGTTCAAGGTACAGATTTGTACGATTTTTATGAGCCAGCAGAAAAAGAAAAATGGATAAAATTATGAAAATTACCCCGAGTGGATATAACTGAATACCAAACACGTTCAACATATCTGGGTAATTCAGCATATAATCTATTGCGGCGCCAGAATAGATTATTATCCCGCAATAATAAAGCGTTATATGGGATCTGTTTGCGCCTTTTTTCTGGTTTCTGATCTTGTTGGTAAAAATTGCAATGGTTTTTACAAAAACATAACCCACAAGTGCCATGTAAAACGGGTGTAAAAAACCGGCTTTCGGGTAGTACCCGAAAGCTGTTGAATAAAAATCAACGATAAATTTATCTGTAGTCCACAGCGTTATTAAAAACACACCACATATAAGATAAATAATTTTAATCGCAGTTGTCTTCAAGTTCAGATATGAACATACAGATTCATAAAATGCCGCAGGAATGAAAATAATGCCTGAATATCCTATATGTGTTATCAGCATGGCATTGCTCTCATTTCCTGTTGAAAACAGGAAAAACCATGTAAACTGCCAATGGAAAGTGAAGTAACAAAACCTTAAAAATGGCTTTCTGATATTTTCTTTATTGAGAATATAGATCACCAGACCGGCTGTCAAAAATACCAATGAACTGATAAATGGCAGCAGCGCATGAATATTCATCTGTTTCTCACCATACTTTATACTTCCAGATAATGTTCCATGAATTCAAAAAGCTTTGGCATTTTCAATATTTTTCCGGATTTACCAACGCAACAAAAGTGCTGATAACCCTCACCAATCAATTCACCATCAGCCTTGTTGCGATATTTGAAATTCAATTTTGCCTGGCAGCCTTTTATTTGACCAACAGTTAATTCACCTGTAATGGTATAGCCGAAATATGCATTTTGTCTGAACTTTTGATATACGTCAACAGTAACCAGTTTAATTCCGGTCTGGGCCATGATTTCGTTTATATTTGGGATATGATGAACAATACAGCTTTCGCGAAGTACACCCTGGTACTTGACATAATTTGCAAAATAAACATTACCGGTAGCATTGGTTTCGCCAAGGTTTATGAAAATATCCTTGCGGAATACCCGGTCATTTCCAAGCTGTTTTACCAGTTGAATCTGCCTGTTCACAAACTCGTTGAAAAATTTCTCCTTGTTTTTTTGGATTGAAACTATCTCAAATCCAAGGCCCTGTTCATTATCCCACCTGGAAACACATTCCAATTCGACTTCCTTATAATTATTTATCAACAGTTTTAAGGTGAATTGTCCTGTTTTTTTCTCTTTTGTTTTCAGATATCCGCCATTAAACGAGATGTTATCAATAACCAGGGTCTTTTTATCAGCAGTTATGGCAGCTATTCTTTTACTGGTTCGTTCGCTTTTGCGCTGGTTGGTCTTCATTCAGTATCCTCCATGAATTAAAATTTGATGAAATAATCCATTATATAAGTAAGTTGATAAACATAATTATTTCCCCAAAGCATAATAACTAAAAGATTTATGGTGCAAGGTATTGCTGTCATAATTCACTGAATCGCAGGTATATAAAGGAAGTGTTTCTCAAAAAAATGGAACCAATCTAATTGTACTCCCTCAAGATTGCAGGGTATATTCATAAACAATTGCCGATACCATGATATTGATTGAATATTATACAACAATATTATTAAAGCGTCAAACTGTTTATAAACAAATAATACAAATAATATAAATTTTTCAATAAATTGAACATGAAAACATTGATATGTTTAATACCTGCTATTATACTTCGGACGATTAAGGGTAGTGCTGCCCGAAAAATTGCAAATATCAGAAAAGTAGTCATTTCTGTTCACAGCTTGTCATACTTGTATTATCTGAATGGAGTCGATTAGTTTACAGCTTGTCCCGCAGTGCGGGAATGAGCTTCATAGCAGCACTAACGCAGAAAGGGTTTTATGGCTGTGAAGGTCATATCTATCTGGTGAGATACGGTCAAGCAGGTATTGATATTCAGGTTGGTTCTATATAAGGCATCATTACTTTTGAAGTGGGAGCAGGCAAACAAGCATGGTAATTTAAAGATTCGGATACCGGCAATTTTTCGAGTTGTTTTTTCTGTAGTTTTTGGAACTCACAGTACCATTGGGGACATTTTGGCATTTTTGAAGCAATACAGGATTATTATTTCCATGGAGGAATTTTTGGGTATATACAACAAAAATGTCAAAAATACGATTATTGAATACTAAACTTTAGATGGTCGTTTTCTACAGTTGCCTTGATAGTATTATCCCCGGTCACATTACCGGCAATAAGCAGCCGTGATATCGGGGTTTCCAGTTCTTTTTGTATGATTCGTTTTAAGGGACGTGCGCCATAAACCGGATCATACCCTTTATCTGCAATAAGCTGTTTAACAGTTTGGTCAGCAGAAAATCCAATATTGTTTGCTTCAAGACGCTTTGCAAACAGATCGAGTTGAATGTCGACAATTCCAAGGATATTTTCTTTTGAGAGAGAATGGAATATCACAATTTCATCAACTCTGTTAAGAAACTCAGGTCTGAAATATTTTCGTAATTCACCGGATACAGTATCGCGAATCTTGTCATAATTGTCATTGCCACTGTAATCGGCCATAAATTGAGACCCGATATTGGATGTCATAATGATAATTGTATTTTTGAAATTCACGATTCTTCCCTGCGAATCAGTTACCCGGCCATCATCGAGGATTTGAAGAAGTATATTGAAAACATCCGGATGTGCCTTTTCTATTTCATCAAACAGCACAACAGAGTATGGCCTGCGCCTGACAGCTTCTGTTAACTGCCCTCCTTCTTCGTAACCTACATATCCTGGAGGGGCACCAACAAGTCGCGAAACTGCAAATTTTTCCATGTATTCCGACATGTCCATTCTCACCATGGCTTTTTCATCATCAAAGAGATTGTAAGCCAGAGAACGGGCGAGTTCGGTTTTCCCGACTCCGGTTGGTCCCAGAAAAATGAAGCTTCCTATGGGTCGGTTCGGGTCTTTAAGGCCTGCACGGGCTCTTAAAACTGCGTCCGCAACAGCATCAACCGCTTCATTCTGCCCGATTACTCTCTGGTGAAGGTGTTTGTCGAGGTTAAGAAGTTTTTCTTTTTCACCTTGTACCAGTTTGTTTACGGGAATATGGGTCCAGTGACTGATTATTTCTGCAATGTCCTCTTCATCTACTTCTTCTTTCAAAAGCCGATTACCGGTA
>Ga0079223_10002469_pt1 | contig 11440 bp, 9 predicted proteins | sample Stecom2011_FD_75072 | JGI IMG/M metagenome (GOLD analysis project Ga0079223, IMG submission 75072) | Agricultural soil microbial communities from Utah to study Nitrogen management - Steer compost 2011 | ecosystem: Environmental > Terrestrial > Soil > Agricultural land | place: USA: Utah...
CCTTCGATGTGGCGGACGCACCGCTCCTGCAGCAGCGGGTCCGTCAGCATGGCCGTCAGGGTGGGCGTCATGGACATGGTCAAACGCCAGGGCACGCCGTCCCGCACCAGGCGCTCGAAGACGTCGAGCAAAGGAATGTAGCATTCGATGACGGCTTCAAACAGCCAGTCCTCCTCGAGAAACGCCACATGCTCGGGATGGCGCACGAAAGGCAGGTGCGCGTGCAGTACGAGGGCCACGTAGCCGCCCGGGTGGTTCAAAGCATCTTCCCTCCAGCGGTAGAAGCGGGACTGACCCCGGCGGCGGGATTTGGGCTGAATCCCGCCGTTGAGATGGGCCTGAACCCAGCCATGAGGCCCGGTTCGTGCCCACCCGTAAGGCCCGGACTGAACTGACCTGTGAGGCCCGGACTGAACCCAGCCATGAAGCCCGGACTGAAGCCGATGTCAACCGCCTCGAGGCCGGGCCCCCGGCTGACCGCCAGCCGCCGGCGGCGGGACCACTCCGTCTGAAATTCGGGGCTGCCGCCGGTGCCGACGGCCCGGGGCACCAGCCGGTAGATGTCCTCGATGGTCATCCAGTCGGCGTCGACGTCGTCCGACGGCCGGCCCGGCGGCGTGGCCACGGCCCGGGAGCGGGCGATGGCGACGAACGCCTCGCCCCGCCGCGCGCCGATTTCCGCCGCCAGGACGAGGCCCGGGGTCCGGGTGTGCACGTACCAGCTGGACGCGCCGGCCACGTGGAACTCGGCGCACCCGCGCGCGTCCTCCCGCCGCCAGTGGGCCGCGAGGTGAGGACAGCCGCCCAGGTCGTACACCCGCAGGACCGGCGCCGGCGGGCCGGAGCCGGGCAGCCGGCGGACGGCGGCATCCCAGCCTTCGGGCGTCACTTCCCAAAAGGCGAACACGCACTGCGGGTCGCGCACCAGCAGGGTCAGCTGATCCTGGCCGTACGCCCCCGGCAGCGGATACTCCTCGGCGTGGACGACGCCGCCGTGCGGGGGGCGGTGCGCCTCCTCCCGGGTTGACGCCGCCGCTTCGGGCGGCCGGCGCTCCGCCATCAGGTGCTGCGAACCGTGCGCCGCCGCTTCGGACAAATGGCGCTCCGCCATCAGGTTGTCCCAACCGTCCGCCCCCGCGGGCGGACGGCGCTCTTGATGCCAGTCGGTCGGGGATTCCACCGGGGGCCGGCCTCCTTCGAGTCCCGCAATAGCATGCCTAACGGACGGGCAGTCTATGATCCCGGCACATACATGATCCGCCGGCGGGTGCCGCAACCTAAGCGGGACGCCTGGCCGCCGCCCGGTCAACGCCGGCCCTTCGGAGGGATGACGATGCCACGCCCACTCGTCGTCGGCAACGGCCGCTTGCTCATCACGTTCGACGACGACTACGCCATGCGGGACTTGTACTACCCCCACGTGGGGATGCTCAACCAGCTCTGCGGGCACCCCAACTCTCTCGGCGTCTGGGCCGACGGCGCGTTCAGCTGGGTGGAGCAGGGTCCCTGGCGATGCTCCATCCTGTACGAGGACGATACGTTGATCAGCGCGGTGACGCTGACCAACGACGCGCTGGGCCTGCGCATCCGCGCCGCCGACGGCGTGCACTTCCGCCGGGATCTGTACATGAAGCGCGTCGTCGTGGAAAACCTGACGGATCACCAAAGAGAGGTGCGGCTGTTTTTCCCGCACGACTTTTGCATCGACCAGACCGACATCGGCGACACCGCGCTGTACGATCCTATCGCCGACGGCATCATGCACTACAAGCGCATCCGCTGCTTTCTTATCAGCGGCCGGGTGCCGGGCGCGCCCGCGGGCGAGCAGGGCATATTCCAGTACGCCACGGGAACGAAGCGGTTCCAGGGGGCCGAGGGCACGTGGCGCGACGCCGAGGACGGCTGGCTGGAGGGCAATCCCATCGCCCAAGGCTCGGTGGACTCCACCGTCAGTTTTCGCCTGACGCTGGCGCCCCGGGCCCGGGGGGAGCTCCATCTGTGGATCGCCGTCGGCGAAAGCTTTGAGGACGTGCGCCGGCTGCACGGCGTCGTGCGGGAGCGGGGCCTGCCGGCGCTGCTGGAGGAAACCCGCTCGTATTGGCGCACGTGGGTCAACAAGCACGAGCGGCGCTGGGCCGACCTGCCGGACGAGGTGGTGCGGCTGTTCAAGCGCAGCCTGCTTGTCATCCGGACGCAAATCGACCACGAGGGCGCCATCCTGGCCGCCAACGACACCGACATCCTGCAGTTCAACCGCGACCATTACAGCTACATGTGGCCCCGGGACGGCGCGCTGGTGGCCCACGCGCTGGACCGGGCGGGCTACACCGAGACCACCAGGGAGTTTTACCGCTTCTGCGCCCGCACTATCGCCCCGGGCGGCTTTTTCTGGCACAAGTACCACCCCGACGGGTCGGTGGGGTCCAGCTGGCATCCGTGGATTATCGACGGCGAGGTGCGGCTGCCCATTCAGGAGGACGAGACGGCGCTGGTGCTGTGGGCGCTGGGAGAATTCTACAAAATCGAGAAGGACCTGGAATTCATCGATTCGCTGTACGAGCCGCTCATCCGTCCGGCCGCGGACTTTTTGGCGGAGTACCGGGATCAGCGCACCGGGCTGCCCTTGGACAGCCACGACCTGTGGGAGGAGCGGCGGGGCGCGTTTACGTTTACGGCCGCGGCGGTGTGCGCGGGCCTGAAGGCGGCGGCCATGTTCGCCCGGCTGCTGGGGGAGAAGGACGAAGCCAGGCACTACCAGGCCGTGGCTGAACGCATGCGGGAGGCCATTCGGGAACAGCTGTTCTCCGCCGAGCTCGGGCGCTTCGTCCGGGGCCTGACCGTGCGGGCCGACGGGCGGGCCGCGCCCGACTCCACGCCCGAAAGCAGCGTCAGCGGCCTGTTCCTGCTGGGCGTGCTGTCGGCTGACGACCCGCAGATGGCCGCCACGATGGAGCGGCTCAAGGACGAGCTGTGGGTCAAGACGTCGGTAGGGGGCATGGCCCGCTACTTCCGGGACTACTACTTTTGCCGCAGCGAGCAGTTCGATCGCATCCCGGGCAACCCGTGGGTCATCTGCACGCTCTGGCTCGCGCAGTGGTACATCCGCACGGCGAAAACGACGGCGGACCTGGAGCCGGCGCTGCAACTGCTGCACTGGACCGTGGACCGGGCGCTGCCCAGCGGCGTGCTGGCCGAGCAGTTCCACCCGGAAACCGGCGAACTGCTGTCGGTGGCGCCGCTGACGTGGTCTCATGCCACGTTCGTGTGGACCGTCCTGGACTATCTGGAACGATACGCCGCGATTCGGGAGCGGGAGACGCTGGCGCACGTGTGGCACCTGCAGTCCTAGCCGGGAGGCGGCCGCCACGGCCGCCGCCGTCCCGGGCGCGTGCGGGAACGAATCTTGCCGAGGCCGTCCTCGGCGAGAGCGGGAACGAACCATCCCCTGCCGCCCTCGCCAAGAGCAGGAACGAACCTCGCGTTTCGAGAAGCACCCCGACGGGTGATGGTGCTTGGCGGAAGTGTGCGTGAAACGTTCGGAGCCGCGCCGGCCGACGGCGGCCCGCCGGGTGCTGCTGGCGCTGGCGGCGGTGCTGGCGGCGGTGTCGGCGGCCGTGGCGGGGCCTCCGCCCGCGGCGGCGCAAAACGGCGTGTTCCCGGAAGTGTACCGGCGGGAATCGTTCCTGATGCAGGCGCTGCTGCAGGCGGAGGCGGGGGATTTCCTCGGCGACGGCCGCACGGGCCTGGCCGTCTTGGGCCGCAACTACGAGACCAACGAGGCGTACGTGCACGTCCTGTACTGGGACGGCACGGACTTTCAGGTCGTCTGGCGCAGTCCCAACCTGTGGGAGCCCGCGAGCCACGTGGCCATCGCGGCCGGCGACTTCACCGGTGCCGGGCGTACCCAGCTCGCGGTGCTGACCGACCAGCGGCTGCGGCTGTTCCAGTGGGACGGCGGCGCCATGGTGCAAATTCACGAGCAGCCGGGCATGGGCGCGCCGGCGGAAATCGGCGTCGTGCGCCACCCGGACCATCCTTACGACCTCATCGCCGTCAGCCGGCGGCAGGGCGTCGACCTGGACTACGTCCCCCGCAAGAGCATCGAGCTCATCGGCTGGCTGGGCGGACGTTTCCGGCCGCTGTGGGAAACGGAAACCATCGGCCGGGTGCGGGCGCTGACCGGCGGCGATCTGACCGGCAACGGCTACTCCGAAATCATCGTCGAAGTGGGCAACAACATGACGCCGGGCTCGGTGCAGATTTGGGCTTGGCGGGACGGCGCCTACCGGCGCCTGGAGGACGCGCCCCTGCGGTCCGCGCCCGCCTTCGGTCTGGCCACCGCGGGCGGCGGGCGCCTGCTGGTCGTTGCGGACGACCGGGGCCGGGCCGCGGTGTACGAAATGCGGGACCGGCTGACGCTGTTGGGCGAGTCCGCGCCTTTGGGCTGGGCCGTGGCGTCGGCGGCCGCCGGCGACTTTTTCGGCGACGGCGGCGTCCAGGCCGTCGTCATCGGCTACCCCAGCCGCCTGCACGTGGTGCAAATCGTGGAAGGTCGTTAAATATGATGGTGACGACGGGGGAGAAGAAGGCCGGGCCGCTGCGCACCGTCGTTTTCAACGGGCGCGTCATGGCGCCGGGCGGAGACATCGAAGACGGCGTCGTCGTCATCGACGGCGGGCGGATTTCCTTCGTGGGCCCGGCGGCCGCCTGGCGCGAGGGGGGCGGGGAGGCCGCGGCGGTCCGGATCGACGCGGAAGGCGGCTGGATTTGCCCCGGCTTCGTGGACATCCACGTGCACGGCGGCGGCGGCGCCGACGTCATGGATGCGGACCCGGACGCCTTGCGGACCCTGGCCCGGACCCACGCCCGGTACGGCACGACGTCGTTTTTGGCCACCACCGTCACGGCGCCCCACGAAAAGCTGCTGGAAGTGGCCGAGGTGGTGGCGCGGATGGCGGGCCGGCCCGGGCATCCGGCCGGCGGTGCTCCCACGGGCGGGGCCCAGCTGCTGGGCCTGCACCTGGAGGGCCCGTACATCAACCCGCGGCGGGCCGGGGCGCAAAACCCGGCGCACATGCGGCCGCCGAATCTGCGGGAACTTGAGCAGCTTTACGAGGTGCTGGGTTCTGCTTGGCGAATTATCACTATTGCGCCCGAGCTGCCCGGCGCCGAGGCGGCGGTGCGCTGGCTGGCCCGGCGGGGCGTGCTGGTGTCCATGGGCCACACGGACGCGACGCACGACGAGGCGCGCGCCGCCGTCGCGGCGGGCGTGCGCCACGCCACGCACCTTTTCAACGCGATGCGGGGCTGGCACCACCGAGATCCCGGCTGCATCGGAGCCGTGCTCGACGACGACCGGGTCGGCGCGGAGATCGTCGCCGACGGCGAGCACGTCCATCCTTCCGCCCTGCGCCTGGCGTACCGGCTCAAGGGCCCGGAACGCCTGTGCCTGGTCACGGACTGCATCCGGGCGCTGGATATGCCCGACGGCGTCTACCGGCTGGGCGACGTAGACGTACTGGTGCGGGACGGGCGGGCCCGGCTGGCGGGCCGTGAGGACGCGCTGGCGGGCAGCCTGCTGACCATGTCCGGCGCGGTGCGGGCCATGGTGCGGCTGGCCGGCGTGCCGCTGCGGCAGGCGGTGACCATGGCGTCGCTCAATCCCGCCCGGGCCGCGGGCGTCGCCCGCGCCAAAGGGACGCTGGAGCCGGGCAAAGACGGCGACGTCGTCGTGCTGGACGACGATTTGGCCGTTCGAGCTGTCGTCGTCGCCGGACAAGTCGTTTATTCTCGATGAGGAGTTGGCCGGCGTGAACATTGTCATCGTGAAAGACTATGAGGAAATGAGCGCCAGGGCGGCCGAGCACGTGGCGGAGTTTATCCGCGGCCGCAGCCCCGTGACCATCGGGCTGCCTACGGGCAATACGCCCACGGGCATGTACCGTCGGCTGGTGGAGGAGCACCGCGCGGGGAAACTGGACTTCTCCGGCGTCACCACGTTCAACCTGGACGAGTACCGGGGGCTGGCGCCGGATCATCCCGCCAGCTTCGCCCGCTACATCAAGACGAACTTCCTCGACCATATCAACATTCCGCCGGGGCGGGCCCACTGGCCGTCGGGCACGGGCGACGAAGCCGAGGCGTGCCGGGAGTACGAAGCGGCGCTGGCGGCCGCCGGCGGGCTGGACCTGGTCATTCTCGGCATCGGCGTCAACGGCCATATCGCGTTCAACGAGCCGGGCACGTCCTTCGCCAGCCGCACGCACGTGGTGCCGCTGACGGAGGAGACCCGCCGCATCGCCGCGGAGGGCAAGAATTTCGCCCGGCCGGAGGACGTGCCGGAAGCCGGCATCACTATGGGCGTGGCCACGATTATGAGCGCGAAGCGGGTGCTGCTCCTGGCGTCCGGCCCCAGCAAGGCCCGGGCGCTGGCCGCCGCCGTGGCGGGACCGGTCACCGAGGACGTGCCCGCGTCGGTGCTGCAGCGGCACGACGACGTCACCATCATCGCGGACGAGGCGGCCGCCGCCGGGCTGCCGGCCTGATCGCGGCCCAAAGTCCCGGCGACGAGGCGGCCGCCACCGGCCTGATCGCGGTCTAAAGTCTCGGCCCGGGCCGACAAAGGGATTCCCTCGAACCGTGCGTTTGTCCCGTGCGCAATCCCGAAGTTTCTGATAAGCTGATGATGAAGGTGCTTCGGGGGGAGACGGGGGTGAACGCATGGACATGGTGGACGTGCTCGACCGGGAGCAGCAGGCGGAGCTGCACGACGCGGAGCCGCAAGGCCCCGTCCGATTCGTCATCATCACCGGGCTGTCGGGCGCGGGAAAAAGCGCCGCCATGCGTGCCTTTGAAGACCTGGGCTATTTCTGCGTCGACAACCTGCCCCCGGAGCTCATCCCCAAGTTCGCCGAAATGTGCCAGCGCGCCGGCAGCAACCTGCGCCGGGTGGCGCTGGTCAGCGACGTGCGCGGCGGCAAGTTTTTCGACCACTTGTTTGACGCGCTGGGCGAGCTGGAGCGAGTCGGGTTTCAGTACACGATTCTCTTCCTCGAGGCGTCCGATGAAGTGCTGGTGCGGCGGTTCAAGGAAACCCGGCGGCGCCACCCGCTGATGCCCGAGGCGGGCGTCCTCGAAGCCATCCGCGAAGAGCGGCGCCGGCTGCAGGAGCTGCGGGGCCGGGCCCACCGGGTGCTGGACACCAGCGACATGACGCCGCACGAGCTCAGGGACACTATCGGCCGCTGGTTCGCCGACGACGCCACCGCGGGCACCACCGTCACCGTGATGTCTTTCGGGTTCAAGCACGGCATGCCCATCGACGCGGACCTGGTCCTGGACGTGCGCTTCCTGCCCAATCCGTACTGGGTCGAAGACCTGGCCCCTTTGACCGGCAAAGATTCCGACGTGGAGGAATATGTGTTCAAGTGGCCGGTGGCCCGCCGGTTTATGGAAAAAACCGGCGAATACCTGGACTTTCTTCTGACTCAGTACGCGCAGGAGGGGCGCAGCCACGTCCTCATCGGCATCGGCTGCACCGGCGGCCGGCACCGCTCGGTGGCCATCGCCGAGCGTCTCGGGGAGTTTTTGCGCAGCCGCGGGCTGACGGTCAGCGTGCAGCACCGCGATTTGGGCGAGTGACGTCGCCGCGGGAGTGACGCGGGTGCGTTTCTGGAAGTGGCTTTACCCCGGCATGGGCGTCAAGCGCTGGCTGCTGGTCATCGGCGCCGGCGTGGTTCTGACCAGCGTCGGGCTCACCTGGATCATCGATATTGAAGTTCTGGGCGCTCTGGAGCGCAGCGCGCTGGGCTGGCTGGGCCGCCTGCTGGGCTGGCTGCCGCTGTGGATCGCGCCCGCGGTGGGCCTCACCTTGGGCGTGTCGGGCCTGACCCTCATCGGCTTCGGCTTGCGCGGCATGATCCGCTCCCTGCTGGAGGCGGCCGTGCCCGGGCGCGTCGAAAACCTGGCCGACGTCGTCTACAACAGCCAGCATCTGCGCAAAGGGCCGAAGGTGGTGGTGGTGGGCGGCGGCACGGGCCTCAGCACCATGCTGCGGGGCCTGAAAGAGTGGACGAGCAACATCACCGCCATCGTCACCATGGCCGACGACGGCGGCAGCTCGGGCCGGCTGCGGGAAGAGATGGGCGTGCTGCCGCCCGGCGACATCCGCAACACGCTGGTGGCCCTGGCCGATACGGAAACGCTGATGGAAAAGTTGTTTCAGTATCGGTTCGAAACGGGCGACGGGCTTAAGGGCCACTCCTTCGGCAACTTGTTCATCGCGGCCATGACCGAGATCACCGGCGATTTCGAGCAGGCCGTGCGGGAGTCCAGCAAAGTGCTGGCCGTGCGCGGCCGTGTGCTGCCGTCGACGCTGGATTCGGTGACGCTGAACGCCGAGTACGAAGACGGCGGCACCGCGTCGGGCGAAAGCCGCATCCCCCAGCCCGGGCGGCGCATCCGGCGCGTCTTCTTGACGCCGACGGATCCGAAGCCTCTCGACGACGCCCTGCGGGCGCTGCGGGAGGCGGACGTCATCGTGCTGGGCCCGGGCAGCCTGTACACCAGCGTGCTGCCCAATCTGCTGGTGCCCGGCATCAGCGAGACCATCCGCCGCTCCCGGGCGGTGCGCATTTACGTGTGCAACGTCATGACCCAGCCGGGCGAGACCGACGGCTACAAGGCGTCGGACCACGTGCGGGCCTTGATCGAGCATGCGGGCGAAGGGCTCGTGGACTACGCCCTCATTCATCGCGGCCGGGTTTCGCCGGCGCTGGAGGAAAAGTACCGCCGCATCGGCCAGCGGCCGGTGCCGGCCGACGTGCGGGCCGTGCGCAGCCTGGGCGTGGAACCGGTGACCCGCTCCATGGTCAGCGAGTCGGACCTGGTGCGGCACGACGCCGCGCTGCTGACGGTGGCCATCGAGGACTTGTGGCAGGCGCATCGTGCCCGGGACGGCCGCCCGGGCGGCTTGTGGCTGGCCCGCCTGTTTCCCGCGGCGACCCGTCGCGGCGGCTTGTAGAGGCGCCTGCCGGCTGGTGGAGGTTGAAGGCCGTTGGAATTCGCCGAGCGCGTGCGCCACGAGCTGGCGCGGGCTATGCCGAAGCGCCGCTGCTGCCAGCACGCCGAGCTGGCGGCGTTTGCGGCCTTCAGCGGCGAGCCCGGGCCCGGGGGCGTGCGCCTCACCGCGGGGTCGGCCGCGGTGGTCCGCAAGATGTTCTCCCTGGCCAAGCTGGTGCTGGGCGAAGCGCCGGCCATGCGGCGCCAGGGGGGAAGGCGCGGGCGGTTTGCGGTGGAGCTGCCGCAGCCGCCGCCCGTGTCGGGCGAGGCGGCGTACGCGCGCGACTGCTGCGGCCGCGCGTACTTGCGCGGCGCGTGGCTGAGCCGGGGCTCCATTTCCGAGCCGGAAGCCGGCTACCATCTGGAATTCGTCGCGGGGACGCCCGGGCAGGCCGAGACGCTGCGGGGCCTTTTGGCCCGCTACGGCGTGGCGGCCGGGATGGCCCCCCGCAAAGCCGACTGGGTTGTCTACTTGAAAGGAGCTGATGCCATCGCGGAACTGCTGCGTCTTACGGGCGCGCACGGCGCCCTGCTGGAATGGGAGGACTTCCGGGTCCTGAAGGAGATGCGCAACCGCATCAACCGGCTGGTCAACGCGGAGACGTCCAACGTGGAGAAATCGGTGACGGCGGCCCTGAAACAAATCGAAGACATCCGGCTCATCGAGGCGGAGCTGGGGCTGGACAAGCTGCCGCCGTCGCTGCGGGAGGCCGCGCAGGTGCGGCTGGCCTACCCCGACGTGAGTTTGCGGGATTTGGGCCAGCGGTTCGACCCGCCGCTCAGCAAGTCGGCCGTCAACCACCGCATGCGCCGGCTGGCCCGCATCGCCGAGGATCTGCAGAGGAACAAGACCGCTTCGGGTTGAAAATATGTTGTTGGCGCGCCCGCAGGCGAATACTATCGGGGCGCGCGAGGAGCACGGCCGTGGGCAACGGGCGTGAAAGGACAAGGAGGAGACGTATCCTATGGCAATTCGAGTGGCAATCAACGGGTTCGGGCGCATCGGACGCACGGTGCTGCGCACCGCTCTGAACGATCCCGACATCGAGTTTGTGGCCATCAATGACCTTTCCGACGCGGGGACGCTGGCGCACCTGCTGAAGTACGACTCGGTGTTCGGCCCGCTGGGCGTGGACGTGCGGGTCGAGGGCGACGTGATGGTCGTGGGCGACAAGCGCATCCGCATGCTGGCCGAGCGCAACCCGGCCGACCTGCCGTGGAAGGAGCTGGGCGTGGACTACGTCGTGGAGGCCACGGGCGTGTTCCGCGACCGGGAGAAGGCGGCGGCGCACCTGCAGGCGGGGGCCCGCAAGGTCATCATCACCGCGCCCGGCAAAGACGAGGACATCACGCTGGTCATGGGCGTTAACCACGAGCTGTACGACCCCGAGAAGCACCACGTCGTGTCCAACGCGTCCTGCACCACCAACTGCCTGGCGCCGGCGGCCAAGGTGCTGGACGACACCTTCGGCATCAAGCGGGGCTGGATGACGACCATCCACTCCTACACCAACGACCAGCGGCTGCTGGACCTGATTCATAAGGACAAGCGCCGCGCCCGCGCGGCCGCCGTCAACATCGTACCCACCACGACGGGCGCCGCGAAGGCCGTCGGCCTGGTGCTGCCGCACCTGAAGGGCAAGCTGGACGGCTTCGCGGTGCGGGTGCCCACGCCCAACGTGTCGCTGGTGGACCTGGTGGTGGAGCTGGAGAAGCCCGCGACGGCCGAGGAGATCAACAACGCGTTCAAGGCTGCGGCCGACGGCGCCCTCAAGGGCATCCTGGGCGTTTCGGAAGAGGAACTGGTGTCTTCGGACTTCGTGCGGGACAGCCGCTCCTCCATCGTGGACGCGCCGCTGACGCGGGTCATGGACGGCAACCTGGCCAAGGTCGTGGCCTGGTACGACAACGAGTGGGGCTACTCCACCCGGGTCGTGGACCTGGTCAAATACATGCACGGGCGTGAGTAGCCTATGCTGAACAAACTGACCGTTTCGGACCTGGACATGGCGGGGAAGCGCGTCCTGGTGCGGGTGGACTTCAACGTCCCCCTGCAGGACGGTGAGGTGGCGGACGACAGCCGCATCCGGGCCGCGCTGCCCACCATCGAGTATTTGCGCAGGCAGGGGGCGCGCGTCATCCTCGTCAGCCACCTGGGCCGGCCCAAGGGCCAGGTGGTGGAGGAACTGCGCATGGCCCCGGTGGCCCGGCGGCTGGGCGAGCTGCTGGGCTGCCAGGTGAAGACGGTGCCGGCCTGCATCGGCCCCGAGGTGGAGCGGGCCGCGGCGGCGCTGGCCGACGGCGACGTGTTGCTGCTGGAAAACGTCCGCTTCTACCCCGGCGAGGAGAAAAACGATCCCGAGTTCGCCCGGCAGCTGGC
>Ga0079223_10002471_pt1 | contig 11435 bp, 11 predicted proteins | sample Stecom2011_FD_75072 | JGI IMG/M metagenome (GOLD analysis project Ga0079223, IMG submission 75072) | Agricultural soil microbial communities from Utah to study Nitrogen management - Steer compost 2011 | ecosystem: Environmental > Terrestrial > Soil > Agricultural land | place: USA: Utah...
GTAGATGATGATGAACTCAGGGCCCACCGCCTCACGCATGCGCCGCACGATTTCGACCGGCAGGCGCATGCGGTTTTCGTAGGGCCCGCCCCACTTGTCTGTGCGCTTGTTGGTGCGTTCACACAGGAACTGGTTAATGAAATAGCCCTCGGAGCCCATTACTTCAACTCCGTCGTAACCGGCAAATTTCGCCAGTTTTGCGGCATTCACAAAATCATTGATTTGTCGCTCAACGCCTTTGGTCGACAGCGCGCGGGCCTTGAACGGGCTGATTGGCGCCTTGGTGGGCGAGGCAGAGACAATCAGCGGCTGATAGCCATAGCGCCCGGCATGCAGTAACTGCAGGCAAATTTTGCCGCCGGCTTCATGCACAGCACCGGTAACGTGCCGGTGCAGCAGCGCGCTGGCACGGTTATTCATCGTAGACGACAGCGGGGCCAGCTGCCCGACGAGATTGGGCGAAAAGCCGCCCGTCACCATGAGGCCGACGCCACCCTCGGCCCGCTCCGCAAAATATCGGGCAAATTTGTGGATGTTCCAGAACCGGTCTTCCAGGCCGGTGTGCATGGAGCCCATCAACACCCGGTTTTTCAGTTCAGTAAAACCGAGATCGAGGGGTTTCAGCAGGTTGGGGTAGCGTGTGGTCATGAGGCTCTCACAAATAATATTTATCCGGAGTATACACTTGATCAATGGCAAGTTGACTTGACCTTCCGGACGGGCCACGTATCATCGGTTTTCAAGTTCGACTGACGGAGCACCCATGACCGGAAGGTCCCACGGCTGCATAGATTCCACAGGATCCCCCCTGACCGCTGATATTATTTTACAGCGGGGGCGATTGCCCTATTTTCCTGACCCGCCCTCCCTCGCCTGACACCTGTCAACGCCGGGACATGCCCGTTTTTTGTGCAGGACGACTGGCCGACCGCTAGACTTTCCCTGGTCCGTCGTCTTCATTCACATCTGAGAACACCAACATCGAGGTTGCGATGTCGCTACCGCTGGTTGTACTACTGCCTTTTCTAGGCGCAATTGCTGCCCCCCTGTTTGCCCAGGGAGGGCGAACAGCAATTGCCATAGCTTCGTCTGTACCCGCTTTGATTGGCCTGGCGGCCCTGTTTCCACACTGGGCAACACTGGCTGACGGTGGCGTGGTTCTTCACAGCTATGAATGGCTCCCAGCGATAGGGATATCACTTTCGTTCCGGTTAGACGGTCTGGCGCTGATGTTTGCGCTGCTGATCCTGATTATTGGCCTGCTGATCATTCTCTATGCCCGCTACTACCTGAAGCCCAACGAAAATATCGGCAAGTTCTATGCTCTGCTGCTGTGCTTCAAGGGTTCCATGCTGGGCATTGTGCTCTCGGGCAACCTGTTGCTGATGCTCATTTTCTGGGAGCTGACCAGTCTCACGTCGTTTCTTCTGATCAGTTTCTGGAACCACAAGCAGGATGCCCGCCGGGGCGCCCGCATGGCGCTGGCGGTGACCGGTGGCGGTGGCCTGGCATTACTGGCTGGCATCCTGATTATCGGCAACATTGTCGGCAGCTTTGAACTGGACGACGTGCTCGCCGCCGGCGACCTGATCAAGGCCCACGCCATGTATCCGGTCGCGCTGACGCTGGTTCTGCTCGGCGCCTTCACCAAATCAGCCCAGTTCCCGTTCCACTTCTGGCTGCCTCACGCCATGCAGGCGCCCACACCGGTTTCCGCGTACCTGCACTCGGCCACCATGGTCAAAGCCGGCGTTTTTCTGATGGCCCGACTTTACCCTGCGCTGGCGGGTACCGAGCAGTGGTTTTACATGGTCAGCTTCACCGGTATGGCCACCCTGCTGATCGGCGCGTACGTTGCCATGTTCAAGCACGACCTTAAAGGCCTGCTGGCGCACTCTACCGTCAGCCACCTGGGCCTGATTACGCTGCTGTTCGGCATGGGCACGGAACTCGCCGCCGTCGCTGCCCTGTTCCACGTCATCAACCACGCCACTTTCAAAGCCTCATTGTTTATGGCGGCGGGCATCATCGACCACGAGACCGGCACCCGGGACATGCGCCGGATCAATGGCCTGTGGCGCTACATGCCTCACACCGCAACTCTGGCGATGGTGGCCGCTTCGTCCATGGCCGGTGTTCCGCTGCTGAACGGTTTTCTCAGTAAAGAAATGTTCTTCGCGGAATCTCTGGCACTGAACCTGCCCGGGTTCTGGGCGTGGATTCCGCCAATCGTGGCAACTCTGGCCGGTATCTTTGCCGTCGCCTACTCTGCCCGCTTTATTCACGACGTGTTTTTCAACGGCAAGCCGGTGAATCTCCCCATCTACCCGCCTCATGAACCGCCCCGATACATGAAGATTCCGGTGGAGATCCTGGTTTTTGCCTGTGTGATGGTGGGCATGTTTCCGGCCATTTCCGTAGGCCCTCTGCTGTTCTCTGCGGCCCAGGCCACGCTGGGTGGGGCCGTACCCGATTATCAACTGGCGGTGATGCACGGCATCAATCTGCCCCTGATGATGAGCGTCGCAGCATTTGTCGGCGGCCTGCTGATGTACAGTCAACGCCAGCGCTTCTTTGATTTTCATGCCCGCTTCAAGGAAGTGGATGAAAAGGCGGTGTTCGAGGCCGTTGTTTCTCGCTTCGTTGACCTGGCCAATCGGTTCACCGCTCTGGTGGAGAACGGATCGCTGCAGCGCTACGCCATGTTACTGGTTGCCAGCGTTATTGCCGTGGCGGCAGCACCGCTGATAGATCTGGGGATCTTTGTCGGTGAAAGCGGCCTGTCGCCGGTGGACTGGCCGACAGCGGTCAGTGCCGTAGTGTTGATGGTTTCGGCACTGGCGACCGCCTTGCTGCATCGTGAACGCTTCACGGCCCTGGTGTTACTCAGTGTGGTGGGCCTGATTGTCGCCCTGGCCTTCGCCCGGTTCTCGGCGCCGGATCTGGCTATGACCCAGCTCTCCGTTGAAGTGGTCACCATCGTGCTGCTGATGCTGGCCCTGTACTACATGCCCTCATGGACACCGCTTGAGACCTCGGCGGCCCGGCGTACCCGAGACGTTACGCTGGCATTGCTGGCGGGCGGAGGAATGACGCTGGTCACTCTGGCCATGCTGACCCAGCCGTTCAGCTCCATCTCCGAGTTTTTCCTCGAAAACAGCAAACCGGGTGGCGGTGGCACCAACGTGGTGAACGTCATTCTGGTGGACTTCCGGGGCTTCGATACTCTGGGCGAAATTACCGTACTGGCCATCGCTGCCCTGGGTATCTACGCCATGCTCAAGAACACAGCGCTTACCCCGCCGCCGGGAGATGGCCAGGGCCATACCTGGACCCGCGACGCCCACCCACTGATGCTCAAGCAGATCGCCCGGCCCATGCTGCCACTGGCTCTGATGGTGTCGGCCTATATCTTCCTGCGCGGTCATAACATGCCTGGCGGTGGCTTTATTGCCGGGCTGATCACCTCCGTTGCTCTGGTTATTCAATATATCGCCAGCGGGATGGACTGGACTCAGGACCGGATCCGTATCAAATACCACAATGTCATTGGCCTGGGCCTGATGTTCGCCACCATTGCCGGGGCCGGCAGTCTGGCATTCAGCTATCCGTTCCTGACGTCAACGTTCGGATACATCACCTGGCCGGTGGTGGGCAAATTCGAGGTCGCCTCGGCACTGGTGTTTGATCTGGGCGTTTACCTCGCGGTCATCGGTGCCACCATGCTTGCCCTGGTAAGCATTGGCCGGCTTTCACCCCACTCCGCCATCAAAAGCCCACGGGAGACGTCGTAATGGAGCTGATTTTTGCACTGGTTATAGGCTCGCTCACGGCGTCTGGCGTATACCTTCTGCTACGGGCCAGGACGTTTCCTGTGGTGATGGGGCTGACGCTACTGTCCTATGGCGTCAACCTGTTTCTGTTCGCCTCCGGCCGGCTCAGCACCGGTCAACAACCGATCATTGGCAGTACCGATCTCTATGCCGACCCCCTGCCACAGGCTCTGGTACTGACAGCGATCGTCATCGGCTTTGCCATGACGGCCTTTGTGGTGGTGTTGTCATTACGCAACCTGGCCGATAACGAAGACGACCACGTAGACGGCTGCCCGCCGGAACAGCCTGCCGACAGCACGCAGGAACAGGAGGAAACCGGCAAATGAATCACTGGCTTATTGCACCCATCGTGATCCCGCTGTTAGGTGGCATCGTGCAGACGTTTATGGGCTATGCCCCGATCAGCCTGCGGCGCACTCTGGCCCTGGCGACGACGGTGCTGATCGTGGTTTCTTCACTGATCCTGTTGTCCCTTGCCAATGACGGCAGCTACCGGATCTATGCCTTCGGCAACTGGCAGCCACCCTTTGGCATCGTGCTGGTGCTTGACCGGTTATCCGCACTGATGCTGGTCATGACCTCCGTACTGGCGGTGTTTGCGCATCTGTTTTCGCTCGGTGGTGCCGACGAAGGTAACCGGCAATTCCACACTCTGTTCCTGTTTCAGCTAATGGGCCTGAACATCGCCTTCCTCACCGGTGATCTGTTCAACCTGTTTGTTGCGTTCGAAGTACTGCTGATCGCTTCGTACGGACTACTGATGCATGGTGGCGGAACCCTTCGCACGGTTCCCGGCCTGCATTACGTTGTACTGAACCTGGTGGGCTCTGCCATTTTCCTGATTGCGGTCGGCATGATCTACAGCGTGACCGGCACACTGAACATGGCCGATCTGGCGGTAAAGATTCCACAGGTCACCGGTGAGAGTCTCAACCTGGTTCAGGCCGGCGCGATGATGCTGCTGGTGGTCTTCGCCCTGAAAGCAGCGCTGCTACCACTGTGTTTCTGGCTACCGAAAGCTTACGCCCGGGCAACCGCGCCAGTCGCCGCCCTGTTCGCTGTCATGACGAAAGTCGGTGTTTACGCGATTATCCGCGTTTATGTCCTGATATTCGGCGAAAATGCCGGAGATCTGGCCAATCTGGGGATGGACTGGCTGTTCCCTCTGGCACTGATCACACTGGCCATGGGCGTTATCGGCGCCCTGGGTGCCAGCAGTCTGAAAACCCTGATTGCCTGGCAGGTCATCATCTCGGTGGGAACCCTGCTGGCTGCGGTGGCCCTGGGCACTGAAAAAGGGCTGTCTGCCGCGCTCTTCTACCTGCTCAGCACCACCTGGACCGTGGCAGGCCTGTTCCTGGTGGCGGAACTGATTTCGAACCAGCGAGGCAGTGCCGGAGACCGGATAATCACCGCACCTAAAATGCGGCACCGGACGCTACTGAGCGTGCTGTTCATGCTCGGTGCCGTTGCTGCAGCGGGCTTGCCTCCCCTGAGCGGCTTCTTTGGCAAGGTACTGATTCTGAAATCGGTGGAACCGGGCCCGCATATGGCCTGGTTGTGGGCGGTGTTGCTCATGGGCAGCTTCCTGTCACTGATCGCCTACAGCCGCGCCGGCAGCATTGTGTTCTGGCGAACAGTGGACGGGCACCTGGAAAAAACCGAACCGTTGAAAGGCACGGTATCGGTCTCGGCCGGAGCGCTGATCGCACTCACCGTGGTGATTGTGCTGCTGGCGGGGCCCCTTAATGAGTACACAGATGCCACCGCCGCACAATTGTTCGATACGGCTGCCTATACCGACATCCTGCAGACCCCAATGATCGGGGAGGACGACTGATGCTTGACCGTCTGAGTTTCCCTCAACCCTGGCTCAGCCTGATTCTTTTCACAATCTGGCAGTTTCTGAGCGAAGGTATTTCCGGTGGCAGTGTCGTCATGGGCCTTCTGCTGGCATGGCTGATTCCGCAAATGACTCAGGGCTTCTGGCCGGAGCGGCCAGCGTTCATGAAGGCCTGGCGTATGCCGCTTTACCTGCTGGTGGTGCTCTGGGATATTGTGATCGCAAGTTTCTCCGTTGCCAGGCTGATATTGAGCCCGCGCAAACCGAACCCGTACTTCGTCTGCTATCCCCTTCAGCTGGATCACCCGCTGGCCATATCGATCCTGGCGAGCACCATCTCGCTGACGCCGGGTACCGTAAGCGCAGACATCAGCGATGACAACAAGACCCTGTTGATCCATGCGCTGGATGCCGAAGATGACCAGGCCGTCATTGACGCTATTCACAAGCGCTATGAGAAGCCCCTTATGGAGATGTTCCAATGATGACCACCGCACTCTACCTGACGATCGCCATGGTCATTATTGCAGCGCTGCTCAACGTATACCGGCTGATCAAGGGGCCAGATGCTCCGGACCGGGTACTCGCACTGGACACGCTGTACATCAATGCCATCGCACTCATCATTCTGCTCGGCATAACCCTGGGCACACGCATGTATCTTGAAGCCGCTCTGCTGATCGCCGTCATGGGTTTTGTCGGCACCGTGGCCATGGCCAAGTACCTGAAACGCGGCAGCGTGATCGAATAACCGGGCCGGAGGAAATTTTCATGAGCCAATTTGCCGAGTACATCATTTCTGCCCTGCTTGTGCTGGGCGGCGCCTTCACACTGATCGGTGCCATTGGTCTGGCTCGCCTGCCAGACTTCTACACCCGGCTGCATGGCCCTACCAAGGCCACCACCCTGGGTGTAGGGGCCATCATGCTCAGCTCCGTCGTATATTTCAGTAGCCATGGCCAGGGTCTTGGCATCTCCGAAATACTGATAACGGTATTTCTGTTGATGACGGCCCCGGTCAGCGCCAACATGCTGGCAAAGGCCGCCATGCATATCGGTGTAAAATCCATGGAAAATACCCAAGGAAATCCCTGGGACCAATAACAACAGACAACAAGAGGTATTCCGAGATGGCCCAAACCCGAATTCTTCAGCCAGCAGACAATGCCTACCAGTACCCTCTTCTGATCAAACGGTTGCTGATGTCCGGCCCCCGGTACAACCCGGATCAGGAAATCATCTATGCCAACCGCAGCAAGTACACCTACAAAGATCTGGTTGAGCGCATTCACCGCCTGGCGAACGCACTCACCGATGCCGGCGTAAAACCCGGCGACACCGTGGCCGTGATGGACTGGGACACGCCCCGATACCTTGAGTGTTTCTTTGCCATCCCGATGATTGGCGCCATTCTGCACACGGTAAACGTTCGGCTGTCTCCGGAGCAGATCGTCTACACCATGAACCATGCCGAAGATGATGTGGTGCTGGTTCACGACGATTTCATGCCGATCATCGAAGGCGTGAAAAACGACATCGAGACCGTCAAGACCTGGATTCAGATCACCGACAACGACACCGCCAAGGCCACCACCATCGACACCCGGGGCGAATACGAAGCCCTGCTGGCCAAGGCCGGAAACCGGTTTGATTTTCCCGACTTTGATGAAAACAGTGTGGCAACCACGTTCTACACCACCGGCACCACCGGCAACCCCAAGGGCGTCTATTTCAGCCACCGCCAGCTGGTACTGCATACCCTGGCCATGACGGGCAGCATTTCCGCTTATGATGAAATGCCGCTGTTGCGTTCGTCTTCGGTGTACATGCCCGTCACACCGATGTTCCATGTTCACGCCTGGGGCGTGCCCTATGCCGCAACCATGCTCGGGGTAAAACAGGTCTACCCGGGCCGTTATGAACCGGAGCTGCTGGTGGACTTGCTGAAAACCCATAAAGTGAGCATGTCTCACTGTGTACCCACCGTGATGCAGATGATGATGGCGACCGAGTCCATCAAAACGGCCGACCTGAGTAACTGGCATGTCCTGATTGGCGGCAGCGCCCTGACCAAGGGCTTGTGTGATGCGGCCGCCAGGCTGGGCATTCGCCTGTACACGGGTTATGGCATGTCGGAAACTTGTCCGCTGCTGAGTACTACCCATCTCAAACCCGAAGACCTGGAGCTTCCTCTGGCGCAGCAAACCGCCATCCGGGTGAAGACCGGCATTGCCGTACCCATGGTGGAACTGGAAGTTGTCGACCCGGATGGCCACCCGGTTGCCCATGATGGCGAGGCCAAGGGCGAAGTGGTGGCCCGGGCACCCTGGCTGACTCAGAGCTATTTCAAGGAGCCGAAGAAGGGCGAGGATCTCTGGCAAGGTGGCTGGTTGCATACCGGCGATGTGGCGTCCATGGAACCGGACAATACCCTCACCATCAAGGACCGCATCAAGGATGTGATCAAGACCGGCGGCGAGTGGCTGTCGTCACTGGACCTTGAGAACCTGATCAGCCAGCACCCGGCGGTCGCGGGCGCTGCCGTGGTCGGCGTTCCGGATGAGAAATGGGGTGAGCGGCCCTATGCTCTGGTCACGCTGAAGCAAGGCCATGATGCATCGCTGGAGGATATCCAGCAGCACCTGACGCAGTTCGTTGACAGTGGCGACATAAACAAATGGGCCATTCCTGAACACATTGATTTTGTGGAAGACATCCCGAAAACCAGCGTTGGCAAGATCAACAAGAAACTGATCAGGGATCAACTGAAAGACTGATCCCGCAGCCACAAAAAAAGGCCGGCACCTGTCATTCAGGCGCCGGCTTTTTTTGTGCTGATATCAGAGCCCCGAGAAGGTGAAATCTACTTCCGGCGCTCGCCCCGCCACAATGTCGGCCAGTGCAGCGGCCGACCCGCAAGAATGGGTCCAGCCCAGGGTGCCGTGGCCAGTGTTCAGGTAGAGATTGGTGAAATGGCTTTTGCCGATATAGGGAACATTGGACGGTGTCGCAGGCCGCAGCCCCGTCCAGAACTCTGCCTGGTCCCAGTCTCCCGCCTCTGGCATGATCTCCGCAGCCCTTCGGACAATGGACCGACAGCGTGTGTAGTTCAGGTCGCGGGTATATCCGTTCAGCTCGGCGGTACCGGCAACCCGGATCCGATCACCCAATCGGGAATACACCAGTTTGTATTCATCATCCGTCAGGCTGACATTGAATGCGGCCTCTTCGTTCTTCACCGGCACCGTAACGGAATAGCCTTTCGCCGGGTAGATATTCAGGAAAAGCCCCAGCTTGCGGGCCAGTACCGCACTGAAACTGCCCAGGCTCAACACGTAACTGTCAGCCCGAAGAATCTGATGTTTGCCACCTTGCAGCGTTTGTATGCCCAGTATCCGGTCACCGGATTTGTCAAAACCTAACACCTCGGTGCCATACAGAAACTCAACGCCTGCTTCAGCACAACGCGCCGCCAGAGCCTGGGTAAACTTCCGGGCATCGCCGCTTTCATCTTCCGACGTGTAGGTGGCGCCGGCAATGCGATGACGAATAGATTTCAGGGCTGGCTCAAGCGCTACCGCACGATCCGCATCCACCACTTGCCGGTCACAGCCGTGCTCTCGCATGATTCGTGCAGGCTCCAGGGCGGCATCAAACTCCTGGAGATTGATGTAGAAGTGCAGAATGCCCTTTTCAAGGTGGTCATACTCGAGGCCCGCTTCGTTACGCAGCGCCCGGAGCTTGCCCCGGCTGTAGGTACCCAGGTTAACCATCTGGCGAATATTGTGCGCCGCTTTGGCCGAGGTGCATTGCGTCAGGAACGATAACGCCCAGCGCCACTGGTAGGGATCAAGACGGGGACGGAACAATAACGGCGCATCAGGCTGAAGCAGCCACTTCAGAACTTTCAGCGGAGCCGACGGGTTGGCCCAGGGCTCAGCATGGGACACCGATATCTGCCCCCCGTTGGCATAGCTGGTTTCGAGACCTGACAGGCTTTGACGATCGACCACCGTAACCTGGAGCCCCTGCGCCTGAAGATACCAGGCCGTTGTAACACCAACGACCCCAGCGCCCAGTACCAGTACGTGCATGCCTGACTCCCCTGGAGAATTACCTTTGATTAAATGTCAGCCGCCAGACCGTTTGACCGTCCAACCTTTCTGCTGAAGCAGTGGCACCAGAATGTCCCTCTGATCACCCTGAATTTCCACCACGCCGTCCTTTACTGTACCACCTGTGCCGCATTTGGCTTTTAGCACTTTGGTGTAGTCTTTGAGCTCTTTGTCATCCAGCGGAATCCCGGTAATCAGCGTAACGCCTTTACCCTTTCGCCCCTTGGTTTCGCGGCTGACCCGAACAACACCATCGCCCTGGGGCCGCGCGGGCTGCCCGCAGGCACATTCTGCAACCGGGTTGCGGCACTCGGGGCACATGCGGCCCTGCTCGGTGGAAAAGACCAGGCCGCCTTCTCGCTTTTTCATACCCATCAACGAAGTCCTGTCTGGTAATCAGTTCAGGCCCGGAGGGTATTTCGAAAACATTTCCGAGACAACCTCGTCAATCAATTCGCGCCGGGTTTCAGGGGATTGGCTTTCATTCAGATAGCGACGACTGGCTGCGCGCCACACCACCTCGGAGCTCTTACGATCCGCCAGTTCAACCACCAGTTTGCCCTCTGTAATCTCGCGAACCGGCGGCGGAGCCGACAGTGCCCAGCCAAAATTACCGCGACCAAAACCGAAGCCAAGCCCTACGCCCGTCTGCTCAAGCCGCTCTTCCGGCACGATCTGCCAACTGACCAAAAGGTCTGCCTCGGCATTCGGAACTTGCTTCATCGCCTTACGATTGAGTTCCCGCTCAATCGCCGTACGAACCCGAGCGTCATCCAGCGATGTGAACCCGGAGTCCTGCTGCGAAGGTGCATAGGCCCAACTGCTGAAATTCCCGAACACTGTCGCGGAGTTGTAATCGGTCACCACGTTACCGGCACACCCAGCCAGCAAGGCCGCCATCGCCACAAACAATAGAACACGCATTGGTTTTCTCCTGCATTGGAGTCTGTTGGTTCCAGTATACGCCCAGTGAGGGCTGTTCAGTTCGCTCCGGTGATCAGCTTTCAAAACGGTAATCCAGCTTCTGGGCATCGCAAAAGGCGGTGAATTCCATGAGCCTGACCTCAGGTACAGAAACCAGCGCGCGCACACGGGTACTGTAGTCAATCGACTCGATATTGCCCTCATGGCCATCGCACCAATGCCTCAGGGGCTGCTCATCCGCAAAATCCAGTTCCACACGGGCCTGAATCCGTGCCTGCTGAACTACACGGGCAACCTCCGAAAGCACGCTCTCGGCTGCGCCGGCATAGGCGCGCACCAGCCCCCCAGCACCCAGCTTGATGCCGCCAAAATAGCGGACCACGATAACCAGCACATCCCCCATATCCTTGTGCTGTATCACGTTCAAGATAGGTTTGCCTGCCGTGCCTGATGGCTCACCATCATCATTCATGGCAGCTTCAGCCGCTGAACCGGGGCGGCCGATCTGATAGCCCCAGCAAACGTGACGGGCGTCCGGGTAGTCCTGATGCGCCTCGGCCACCCGCTCACGCACCTCATCACGACTGCTGACCGGATACACCCGGGCGATGAAACGGCTTTTCTTCACTTCCGTTTCACGCTCAAGGTATCCTGCAGGAATCGGGTAATCTTTACTCATGAGGTGACCTATGGCATCCGACGACAATGATCATGACA
>Ga0079223_10002473_pt1 | contig 11431 bp, 12 predicted proteins | sample Stecom2011_FD_75072 | JGI IMG/M metagenome (GOLD analysis project Ga0079223, IMG submission 75072) | Agricultural soil microbial communities from Utah to study Nitrogen management - Steer compost 2011 | ecosystem: Environmental > Terrestrial > Soil > Agricultural land | place: USA: Utah...
ATCAACAAAATTACCTTTGTACATTAAGTTGTTTGCGGCAAATTCCCACTCTGCTTCAGTCGGAAGCCATGCCCCTTTCCATGCGGCAAATGCTTCTGCTTCATAAAAACTTATATGGCATACGGGTTCATCAGGATTAATTTTTTTATAACCATTTAAAGTAAAGTAAAACCATTCACCATCTTTCTTCTCCCAGTAAAGAGGTGCATTAATTTTTTGTGATTCAACAAATGCATAACCATCAGAAAGCCAGAGAGGAATATTTTCATAACCTTTATCTTCAATAAATTCAAGATATTCTTTATTTGTAATCAGTCTGCTGCTTAAAGCAAAAGGCTGAAGATAAACTTTATGTTTGGGTAATTCATTATCATAACAGAATTCACTGCCATCATTTCCTATTTCAATTAATCCTCCTTCAAACTCAATCCATTTTAAAGGAATAGTGGATGAATTAATTTGTTCCTTTCTTTCAGAATAAACAGGATGAAGAGGATTAATTGAAAGAACATGTTTTATATCGGTTAAAATTAATTCCTGGTGCTGCTGTTCATGGTTTAATCCAATTTCAACCAAAGGAGCATACTCATCAAAAATATTATCATCACAATTCTCCAGAAAACTAATTAGAGCATCTTCAACATAGTTTCTATATTCCATAACCTCTCTTACAGTTGGTCTTGAAAGCCAGCCGCGCTGGTTCCTTGTCCATCTTTCACCCATCTGAACATAGTATGAATTAAAAAGATATGCATACAAAGGATTAGGAGATTTATAATCAGCAGCAGCTTTGTTAAGAACGAATGCTTCAAAAAACCAGGTAGTATGTGCAAGATGCCATTTGGTGGGACTAACATCCTGCATCGATTGAATTACAAAATCTTCAGTCTCAAGCGGTGATGTAAGTTTCTCAGAAAATTTTCTTACATCAATAAATCTTTTTATAAGACTATTTCTTCTATCTGATGGAATACTTTTTTGAGTTAATATTTCCTGTTCCGCTAAATTCATTTTTATTCCTTATTTAGATACTCCGATTACACCGCACGCAAGCCTGCTTCCCGCATTACCCGACGGTTGAGATTTTAAGTCATCTGCTTTTTCATGCACGATAACAGCCTTCCCTATAATTGAATTTTCCCCGGTAAATGAGATGAATGAATCTGTGAATTCAACATGAGCATTTCCATTTTCGTCTGCTTCAATATTTCCAAAATCGCCTGTGTGTCTTACTGAATCTGTTCTTGCGCCATGTTCAAGACCTGCAGGATTAAAATGATCACCGGCAGAAGAGGCATCGGGTGCAGAGCAATCACCATACTGATGAATATGAAAACCATGACTTCCCGGTTTTAAATTTTGTATATCAGCAACTACTTTTATATTATCTCCTTCTTTTGTGAATGTTACCAAACCTGTTACTTTATTTCCCTCGGTGGGATGAAGAACGCAAATTGCTTTTGTAATTTCATTTGCTTCCCGGGTATGTTCATTCATATTATCGTGAGTGGGGGGCATGGACCTTTCAGTTTCCTGCTGGCATCCCATTGCAATAAAAAATAAAAGAGTGATTAAAGAAATTTTCTGCATTTGGTTACCTCCTTTTCTGAATTATAATTACTATTTAAAGTGAATAATGTTTTTGTTAGAAGTCACAAAAGTTTTAAGAAGATTCCTTTACCCGCAGTAAGAACAATTTATTATTGATTTCACTAATATCCAACCATTTTAATTAATCAACTGTTCTTTATCTCACTTATTTAAAAAAATGTAAAATAACTTTTTACTTTAATTGAACTGGATTTAATATTAAACTAAATTTACACCGGTATGAAAAAATACTCTTTCGTGAAAATGAGTGGAGCAGGGAATGATTTCATTCTTTTTGATAAAGATTCTAATCCTGCTCTGGCTCTTAATCCATCAGTAATAAAAAAACTTTGCCACCGCAGAAACGGCATTGGAGCTGATGGCATTATTACTCTTTTTAACAGTAATGAGTATAATTTTGAAATGGAATATTTCAATGCGGATGGCTCAACCGGTTCATTATGTGGAAATGGTTCAAGGTGTGCAATTAAATTTGCTCAGCTTACCGGAAGAATAAAAAACGGCAGGGCGGTTTTCATTTCAAACAAAAAAAAATACAGCGGAGAAATAATTGATGAAAAAAAAATTAAATTTTTTCTTAATCCGCCTGAAGATTTAAAGTTAAACTTTAATATTTTTGTTCCTGGTTATTCTATTAATTTAGATTATATAAATACCGGATCCCCTCATGCTGTTATTCATTTAAGCGGCATTTACAGAAGTGGTTCCGGTAAGTCCGCAGTCTTTAAAGAATTAGATGATGTTCCGGTTAGAGAGATAGGAAGTGAGATACGTTACCATAAAGAGTTTGCACCTGAAGGCACAAATGTTAATTTTATTTTTACAGATAATAAACAAGTGATGATAAGAACTTATGAAAGAGGTGTAGAGGATGAAACTTTATCGTGCGGAACAGGCAATGTTGCATCTGCAATAATTGCTTCTATAAAATACGGATTTGAACCTCCTGTAAATCTTTTAACAAGAGGAGGAGAAGTTTTAACTGTTGATTTTAAAAAAAATGGGGAAAGGTTTGAAAATATTTCATTAACCGGTCCGGTAGAAATAATATATTCCGGAGAAATTCAAAGTACTTTTTTTGATTAATAATTGGAGTATAAATGCCTAAAGTTATTTTTTCAATTCAATATGAAATTGATGAAAACAAAAGAGAAGAATATTTTACAATTGCGAGAGAATTAAAATCTCTGCTTAAAGTAGATGGTCTGGAAGATTACAGGATCTTTCAGGTAAAAGGTAAAAAAAATAACTTTCAGGAGATTTATATTTTCAGTTCCCCCGAAGCTTACGAAAATTTTGATGATAACCAGAATGAACGTATCAGTATTCTTCTTACAAAACTGAACAGCCTGGTTAAAGATAATTCAACCAAATACACAACACTTAACGAAGTTGTTGAATAATTAGAAAAAATTTTCTCTACCTTCTTCCCTGAATTTTTTCTTCATTTTTGAGTATCTCTCAGAATTATTAATAGATTGTTTTTAGGATTAAACGGCGGCTACAGATTCCGGAATGGAGATATTAAACCAACCCGAAATTTTGGCGGGTATATTTCATATTCTTCAATTTCTTTTATAGAAACTTCGCTTTCATTGAATTATAACAAATTATTTACAGGCTATGTGGAAAGCCAGGTTGCAGGTGTAAGAATTTCCAAAAATCTCCTCAGCGGCATGGCAGATTTTTCCTTAAGTTTCAGAAAATCTGACTACAAGCTAATAAACTCATCTTATAACTCTTCACAAAACATTTTTTCTGTTGACATTTCAGCAAGAATTAACAGGCTTCTTTTCCTAAGCCTTTCCTATGAGGGAATTTTCGAAAAGAAAAATTCTTTTGGAAGGATATTTGTAGGAATTATCACGCGTTTCTAATTCTAAAAGATTAGAGACATCTTTTAATGGTAACTATTAAATAATTTTGCTAAGCTATTTATTTTATTTGACTTTATACAAATAAAATAATACGTTTGGCGGGAAAGAACCTGTTAATTTTTCAGGTTATGTATTTATTCACAAACTTGGAGGCTCAATATGATCCGAAGATACTTTTTATTCGGGTTAATTACTTTACTGTTTACAGTATCTAATTATGCTCAGTATGAGCAAACCGGGGGATTTGCCCGCTTAAGGGGTATGGGTAACAATCCTTATATTGTTGATCCATATTTTATGACTGTTAACCCTGCCTGGGGCGGTCATTATCAAAACTTTTTATTTGGGGACCTCGGTTCTCAGCAAACTCCGTGGGGTTCTGGTGGCAACGGACAATTCGTAGGAGTAAACTTCCACCTTGGTGGCGGTTTTAACCTCGGTGCAATGTTAACCAGAAATGATTTCTTAGGATTTGGAATCAGCAGACTCGATCCGGGTGGTTTGGTTGGTCAAATCAATACCTACCTTGCTAATGCCGGTTTTCAGGCTCCTTCTCCTGCAGGATATGTTGTTCCATTAAATAATAACCTGGAATTAATGGCATCATTAAAAACAGGAAATACTGTTTTTGGTCTTGGTGTTGCTTATGCATCATCTAACAGTGAATTTGCTCCTGCACAGGGTGATGGAGCAGTTGGTTCTGCACGCCAGTTAGGTTTTAATTTAGGTATTGTATCTAAATTAACAGGTTCTTTGCTTTTAGACCTCGGTGCATCTCTTGTTATGCCGGGAGCTGATTTTGAACCTGCACAGGGTCAGACAACTGAATTCTCCCAGACAATTATTCTTGCTAATGCAAGAGTATTCTGGAGATATTCTTCAAAACTTCAGTTTGTTCCAACAGTTGCATTCCTTACTGCATCAGGTTCATCTGAATTAGGTACATCAAATCCTAATGGCCAGTCCACTTCAACCGATTTACCATCAGTTACTGTTTTCACAGTTGGTCTTGGTGCTAACTATGAAGTAGGTGATTTTCTGTTGGCAGGCGGTTTAGGTCTTGCTTCAGCATCTACAACTAACCCCGGTGGAAACAATGTTCCCGAAACATCAAATTCTGTTTTTGTATTCCCTGCATGGAATTTAGGTGTTGAGTGGGATCTGCTTGACTGGTTAGTTGGTCGTTTTGGTTATGTTGCTACTACTTTAAGTAATTCTCAGGAATCTGCAAATGGTCAGAATGTTGACGAAACCATATTTACCTCTTTCGGAGGTCCTTATGGTGTATCGGGTACAGGCGGAGGTGCAACTGTAGGTGTAGGTTTCAGATTTGGAAACTTCTCTCTTGATGCAACTGTTAATGAGGATGTTCTGCGCCAGGGATTTAACAACTTTGGCGGAAATGGCGGAGGTGCTAATACCTTTGCTTATATCTCATTAAGTTATGCAATGCCGTAATCAATATTATTCTTAATTAAAAAGGGCATCCTGAAATATGGATGCCTTTTTTATTTTAAACAGTAATCTTTTCATATATGAAAGAAATTATTCTGCATTAAACTTATGATGAAATATTAAACAGGTTGTAACTTTCTTTTATTCTTTTCTGCTTTTGGTATTCTTTATATCTTAACTTTTATTTTAAAAGAAATACCTGGAATCATCATGTTCGAATATGTTGGTGCAATACATATGCACTCAGTTTACTCCGATGGCAGCGGTGAAGTTAAAGATATTGTAAAAGCTGCATCTGAGATTGGATTGGATTTTATTATTCTTACCGACCATAATACACTTAGAGCAAAAAAAGAAGGTTTTGAAGGGTGGTATAAAAATACTTTTCTGCTGGTAGGCTGTGAAATAAATGATAAAAATAATATTAATCATTACCTTGCTTTTGGTATAAATGAAGCATACTCCACACGACTTTCTGCAAAACAGTATGTTAAAAAAGTTAATGAAGATGGAGGTATCGGTTTTATTGCACACCCGCATGAAAAACGAAGACACATGAAAGAACATCCGCCGTATCCCTGGGTTGATTGGGATGTGGAGGATTTTACAGGAATTGAAATCTGGAATCATATGTCGGAGTGGATGGAGAATCTTACCGAGCAGAATAAATACCAGGCATTCCTTCATCCTTTAAAATCAATTGTTGCACCTCCTCAGGAAACTTTGAAATTATGGGATGAACTAAATCTCAAAAGAAAGGTTGTCGGCATTGGCGGCGTTGATGCACATGCACATAAATATAATTTACTGGGATTTCTTGAAGTAGAAATTTTTCCTTATAAGGTATTATTTAAATCGATAAGAACTCATGTTTTTACCGATGCAGAATTAACCAAAGGAAAAAGTGAAAAAGCAATTGAAACTTCAAAAGAATTAATATACAAAGCTTTGAAAGAGGGAAGATGTTTCTTTGCAAATGATTTTCATCATGATTCAAAAGGCTTCCGCTTTTTTGCCAAAGCTGATGGTACGATTTACCAGATGGGTGATACTGTTCCACATAAAAAAGCAAGTTTGGTTGTACTCCTGCCCGTTCCCAAAGCAGAAATAAGATTAATCTGTAATGGCAAAAAGATAGACACAGTTGAAAGCAACGCCGGAAAATTCAACATAAACAGAAAAGGTGTTTACAGGGTGGAAGTTTATTACAACAACAAAGCATGGATATTTTCCAATCATATAAGAGTGGGTGTGTGAACCAGGATTAAAAGGATTAAAGAATTGATATGATTTTTAAATCTTAAAAATTGTTCTTCTCTATCGTTTTCAAAAGCTTCTTATTCTTAATACTGCAATAATATATATAACTAGAAATGGTAGATGATAATATACAATTTGAATTAAATGTGGATTAAATGAGTTAACGATTTTTCTCTAGTATCTATCCGGAATTTTTTCTGCCTCTTTCAACTTTTCTTGCCAGTGACTATAATTAAGATTATAAAATGTAGTATACATTGTAGAATCGCTTGCTATTTTATTAATTGATTTTACAGTAGAATCTTTACCCCAAACACTTCTTGCCTGCAAATCTTGAAGATGTGTATCTAAAAATAACATGGAAGATATTGCAAATAGTATAATTAGATATAAATAAACCTCCTTATATAACTCAGAAATTTTATCATTTTTTCTTTCTTTCTAAGAAATAAAATACTTACCAGTATGGTTAATATTCCAAAATATAGCGTTCTGGCTTGGTTGATTTCAACTCTCTGTCCGATTATAGCATTATTTTCATTCTCTTCTCTATGTGGGATAATATTTTCTGCATAACTCTCACTCTCTCTTTGATTTAAATAATTATAGTACTGATCTTGTTTTATTCAGCTCCATCTGCTTCCAGAATAATTGATGAATCTTTTTTTACTAAACCGGCTTTACCAGGTTTTTCATTTTTTACTAAGGTTGTATCTGGTTTGCTTGGGCTGCTTTTTATAGCCTTGGCAGGTTTGTTTCCCCTGCTTTCATCTGTATTAGTTTTGGTTACATTATCACAGGAACAAAAAACTAATAAAAGCAGAATTAGAAATGACAATATGTTTTTCATGACGAACCCGTTTTAATTATTAAATAAAGATGCGGACACTCTATTCAATTTTAATTTTGGAGAACCACCGATACCCCCGCCCAAGCATCGTAATCTTTGATAGGAATTCGTAGCCCCAGAAGTAAATGGACAAATCAAAGGTAAATTAAAATATTTTATCTTGCAAGTAATTTTTTACTTTAATAACATAATCCAAATTTTGAAGAATATGCATTCAAGAATTAACATTTCAACAGAGGTATAATTAAAAAGTGAAAAGTTTCTTTAACCTTTACTATCTTTGTTTTGAAAATTATTAAAATTCTAACCGCGCCCGTAGTTCAACTGGATAGAATGTTGGATTCCGGTTCCAAAGGCTGCAGGTTCGAGTCCTGCCGGGCGCACTCTGTAAAAAAAGTCAAAAGTTAAAAATCAAAAGTCAAAAAAATAAAAATTTAATTTGGGTTAGGGTTGGGAGAGGAAATTTTAAATTTTCCTTAAAATTATCTTTGAATTTTACCCTTTAATTCTTATGGATTTCACGCCTAACTTTACTAAATTTGTATTCTTAAAAAATTGCCGGATTATTAATTAAGGATTATTAATGTTAACTAAAAAGAAAAAGCTTTCACGCAGAGAAATAAAAGAAGATAAATTAGTCTCTACATATTATAAGGCTTATGGCTATTTCGAAGAAAACAGGTCACGGCTTGTTATCGCAGTTGTTATTCTTATAGCCATTATTGCTTTAATTTATTTCTACATCAGTAACAGAATTGAAAATAATAATATTGCCGGTATTCAATTATCAAGAGTAATGACTTTGTATGATCAGGGTTCTTACCTTGAAGCAATTGAAGGAAGAGCCGGTACTAACATCGTTGGCTTAAAACAAATTGTTGATGAATACGGCAGTACCGAAAATGGTGAAACTGCAAAAATTTATCTTGCAAATGCTTATAGCTTCCTTGGAAGAAATGATGAAGCACTTGAGTATTATGAAGATTACTCAGGAAGCAATGAAATTTTTAAAGCTACAGCTCTTGCCGGACAGGCAGGTATTTATTCTTTAAGGGAAGATTATAAAAAAGCTGCAGATCTTTATCTTAAAGCTTCAAGAGTATCTAAAGATAATCCTTTAAATCCCGATTACATACTTAATGCAGGCATAAATTATATGAGTGCCGGTGAAACAGATGAAGCAAAAGAACTATTTGAAATTATTAAAAAAGATTATATAACTTCACCTGCCATAAGGGAAGTTGACAGGTATTTATCGCAGCTTCAATAAGTTGTTTTGTTTGACTTTCAAACCTTATATATCTATTTTTTTTAATTAATAATTTGGAATAACAAATAAATCTATGGCAGATACTTCAGATTTCAGGAATGGTTTAATAATTAAATTTAAAAATGATCTCTATTCTATCGTAGAATTTCAACATGTAAAACCAGGCAAAGGGGGAGCTTTTGTCCGTTCCACTTTAAAAAATTTAAGAACCGGTAAAGTGCTCGATAATACTTTCAGAGCCGGTGAATCAATTGATATAGTTAGAGTTGAAAGAAGAAAATATCAGTATCTTTACCGTGAAGGTGATTTCCTTGTTTGTATGGATAATGAAACATATGAACAGATAAATGTTCCTGCCCATCTTTTTGGTGATGGTTTAAAATTTCTTAAAGAGAGCGAGGAAGTTGAAATTCTTTTTAACGGAACTGAGATAGTAAATGTTGAACCACCGATTTTTGCTTATCTTAAAGTTACTTCAACAGAACCGGGGTTTAAAGGCAATACTGCAACCGGTGCTTTAAAGCCGGCAGTTGTTGAAACAGGTTCAACTGTTAATGTTCCCTTATTCATTGAAGTAGGTGATCTGCTTAAAATAGATACACGTACCGGGGAATATGTAGAGAGAGTTAAATCTTAACAAAAGGTAAATTAATGGATTTAAATATTATCAAAAAACTTGTCCGGATTGTCGATACAAGTGAAATAACTGACCTTGAAGTTGAGGAAAACGGATTCAGAGTTAAGATTGCAAAAAAGATAAGGGGAGCACAGAATGTTGTACAGCCGCAGATTATGGCTAATTCAGCACCACCTGTTCCTTTACCGGAAAAGAAAGAGAGTGAACCTTCAGCTCCACCGGCAGAAAACCTTCATGAAATTCGTTCTCCAATAGTTGGAACATTTTACAGGGCACCGGCTCCCGACGCTGATGCTTATGTTAATGTCGGCGATATTGTATCTCCCGGTACAGTTCTCTGCATTGTTGAGGCAATGAAACTTATGAATGAAATTGAATCCGATGTAAGCGGAAAGGTTGTAAAAATTCTTGTTGAGAATGGTAAACCGGTTGAATATAATCAGCCTCTATTTCTCATTCAGGTTAGTTGATACACAGTTCTTAGAGGGAAAAATTGTTTAATAAAATATTAATTGCCAACAGGGGTGAAATAGCTTTAAGAATTATAAGAACCTGTAAAGAACTGGGTATTAAAACTGTTGCTGTTTATTCACAAGCTGACAGAGAATCACTTCATGTTACATTTGCAGATGAAGCTGTTTGTATTGGTCCCGCACAAAGCAAAGACAGTTACTTAAAAATTCCTCTTATAATTTCAGCAGCACAGGTTACAGGCGCCGATGCAATACACCCCGGTTATGGTTTCCTTGCAGAGAATGCCAGCTTCTCTGAAATTTGTAATGAATCGGGTATAAAGTTTATTGGTCCCACTCCCCAAATGATTTCTGCAATGGGTGATAAATCCTTCGCAAAAGAAACAATGAAAAAGCATGGTGTACCTGTTATACCCGGCAGTGATGGTGTAATTAATTCGGTTGAAGAAGGAAAAAGAATATCGCATGAAATTGGATTCCCTGTAATCATAAAAGCTTCTGCAGGCGGCGGCGGAAAAGGAATGAGAATAGTCTGGGAGGAAAAAGATTTTGAAAAAGCTTTTCAGACTGCAAGGACAGAAGCTGAATCTGCTTTCGGAAATCCCGATGTTTATATAGAAAAGTATATTGAAAATCCCCGCCATGTTGAAATACAGGTTCTTGGCGATACTTTCGGTAATGTATATCATTATGGGGAAAGAGACTGCACCGTACAAAGAAGACATCAGAAATTAATTGAAGAAAGTCCTTCTCCCGTAATTGATAATGAAACAAGAAATAAAATGGGTGAAACAGCTATAATAGCTGCAAAAGCTGTTAATTATGAAGGTGCAGGAACAATAGAATTTCTTTTGGATAAGTATAAGAATTTTTATTTCATGGAGATGAATACCCGTATACAGGTAGAACATCCCGTTACTGAAGCAGTGTATGATGTTGATTTAATCCGCCAGCAGATACTTGTTGCAGCAGGACAAAAAGTTGAAACTCTTCCAAGAAAACCTATCGGGCACAGCATTGAATTCAGAATTAATGCTGAAGATCCTGAAAACGGATTCAGGCCTTCACCGGGAAGAATTACTTCTCTGCATTTTCCGGGAGGATTTGGTGTTAGAGTAGATTCACATATATATCAATCATATACTATTCCTCCTTATTATGATTCTCTTGTTGCAAAATTAATTGTGTGGGGAAAGAACAGGCAGCATGCAATTGCAAGAGGTAAAAGAGCACTCGAAGAGTTTACTATAGAAGGAATTAAAACTACAATTCCAATGCATCTTAAAATTCTCGAAGATGAAAGATTCATCAACGGCAATTTCGATACAAGTTTCTTGGATAACTTCAAATTTTACCGAAGTTAATTTTATTAATAAACACTCTTAAGAGGGAGACATGAATATTCCTGAAAATTTAAAATACACAAAAGATCATGAGTGGATTAAAGTAGAAGGTAATATCGGAACCATTGGTATTACTGATTATGCCCAGGGAGAACTTGGTGATGTGGTTTATGTTGATATTGATCCTGATTTAAAAGAAATAACAAAAGGAAATACATTCGGAACAATTGAAGCAGTAAAAACTGTAAGCGATCTTTATGCACCCTGCACAGGTAAAGTAATAGAGGTAAATAAAGAACTCGGCAGTAATCCCGAAAACGTAAACAATGATCCGTACGGAAGCGGCTGGATGATTAAAGTTGAAATAAATGATTTAACTGAATTAAGTGATCTGCTCGATGCCGAAGCTTATAAAAAGCTTGTCGGTTAATTAAAAGTATTTATATTTTTTTAATCTTTTGAAAAACAAAACTCCATTAATTTGGATTTTTGTTTTTCTATTTTAAATGAGAACTATGAACCCGCAGGAAATAATTTTAATAATTGATTTTGGCTCTCAATACACACAATTAATTACAAGAAGAGTAAGAGAAGCAAATGTATATTCAATAATTCATCCGTATAAAATTACTCTTGAAAAAGTAAAAGAGATTTC
>Ga0079223_10002474_pt1 | contig 11431 bp, 9 predicted proteins | sample Stecom2011_FD_75072 | JGI IMG/M metagenome (GOLD analysis project Ga0079223, IMG submission 75072) | Agricultural soil microbial communities from Utah to study Nitrogen management - Steer compost 2011 | ecosystem: Environmental > Terrestrial > Soil > Agricultural land | place: USA: Utah...
GCTTCCTCTGCCGCTGGTGCACGGGGTAGAAACCAGCCCAACCGTTATGGCAGCTACGCTCTGTGATTTTGGCAACGGTGTTGGTCAACTCATCCTGGCCGAGAACATGGGTAGTATCAATGCAGATGTCAGCCTCTATCTTCACCGGCGTCCTGTTGGTGAATGGCTGGGGTTTGACGCCCGCAGCCGTATGCAGGACACCGGTGTTGGTTTGGTGGAGACGACACTGTTCGACAGCCAGGGCCCGGTAGGTAAAGTTCTGCAGGCTATTATTACCATGACGATGCCGGGGGCAGCGGGGTAGAACCTGAAACTAGCTTGATCAAAGGATCAAAAAACTGGCTAAGATTGAGAGGCGCTAAGGCAATAACACTTAAGACAGCTCTTACTGATAGACCATTGTGTGCGGAGGATCAATGCAACTCGATTTGTGGTTTGTTTATTTTATAACTTGCGTTGGTTTATCTTTGTCACCAGGTCCCAACGGACTTCTCGCTCTCACCCACGGGGCACTTCATGGCAGCCGAAAAACCCTATTTACGATTTGGGGTGGGTCGGTAGGATTTATCGTTGTCATTGCACTGTGTATGTTTGGAATTGGTGCCCTGATAAAGTCGTCTTTAATTTGGCTTTCGATTCTTAAGTGGGCCGGTGGCCTTTATCTCGTATGGCTCGGGATTCAGGTGTGGCGCTCCCCCGCGATTACAACAACTGTCAATTCTGGTGTTAATGCGGTCAATAGCTGGTGGCTCCTGCGCCAAGGTATGCTGGCATCATTAACAAACCCAAAAGGTTTGCTGTTTTTCAGCGCCTTCTTGCCGCAGTTTATCGACCCGAATCGTAGCATGGTGCTTCAGTTTGTTGTGATGGCAGCAACGTTCGTGGCGACAGAGTGCGTTGTCGAATTCATTCTGGCGAGTTCAGCCAGCCGGATCCGGCGCTGGCTGCAAAATGTTGGCCGAGCATTTAATCGGGTTTGCGGAGGAATCTTCGTTGCGATTGGCGTCGCTCTTCCGTTGCGCACGTTGTAGCAGGGAAATAACCTCTACAAAACCCGGTGTGATTCAAAGTGCTTTTATTAAGCTGCTTGTTCAAGGTGAATTGAGGAATGGATATCTGCCCCATGGACAATAATTGGCTTGTTGGTATTGATCTGGGTGGCACCAAAACTGAAGTTATCCTGATCGACCTGAAAACTGGCGAGCATTTCAGAAAGCGGATGCCGACTCCGGCCGGGGATTATCCCGCTACTCTTGAAACCATTCGGGCGCTGGTATCAGAGGCAGAAGTGCAGGCTGGTGTTAGCGGCATACCCGTAGGCGTCGCCATACCTGGCAGTGTTTCCGGCCTGACGGGCAGGGTGAAGAACGGTAACTCCACCTGGCTTAACGGACAATCCATGCAGGACGACTTGGGTGCGCTGTTGCAAAGGCCGGTAACGCTCACCAACGATGCCAATTGTCTGGCGCTTTCTGAGGCAACGGATGGCGCAGGCCAAAACCACAATGTTGTAATCGCGGCCATACTGGGCACAGGCTGCGGCGCCGGTATAAGTGTGGATGGCCAGATTCTTTCCGGCCCTAACGGGGTGGCCGGTGAGTGGGGCCATAACCCATTGGCGTGGACTTCGCAGGCAGAGTTGGCGTTGCGCCCCTGTTTTTGCGGTCGCTATGGTTGTAACGAAACCTTTTTGTCTGGCACCGGGCTATCAACAACACACAAACTGCTGACCGGACAGCAGCGCTCAGCCCATACCATCACTGAACACGCCAAAGACACGAGCAATGCTGCGGCTGAAACTCTCACTCAGTATCTGGACCACCTGGCCCGTGGTCTGGCAGCGGTTATCAATGTGCTGGATCCGGACATTATTGTACTCGGTGGCGGTATGAGTAATGCTGAGCAAATTTACCGGGAGTTGCCGTCAAGGTTGCCGGCGTACGTGTTCGGTGGCGAATGCAGTACGCCGGTGGTTAAGGCTATGCATGGGGATTCCAGTGGGGTGAGAGGGGCGGCCTGGCTGGCCAGACCAATGACACCAAAAAATTATGCGCAAAAAAACGGCATATAACGAGAATGAGTTAAGGGTGAGAGATTGCTTAAGTTTTTGCATACCGCAGACTGGCAAATGGGGCGAACCTATAGCCGTTTTGAGATGGAAGACGGGGCCGCGTTGGTTGAGGCCCGGTTTGATTCCATTGAAAACCTGGCAAATCTCGCAAATGAACATCGATGTGATGCCGTGTTAGTGGCCGGCGATGTGTTTGATGCGCAAACGGTTTCCGACCGGACAATCCGGCGGGTGTTTAATGCCACCAAAGCGTTCCCCGGCCCGTGGGTAATGCTGCCTGGGAACCACGATGCTGCATTAGCCGAAAGTGTTTGGACACGTGCTCAACGGCTGGGTGCGGTTCCTGAAAACGTACATCTTGCACTTGCGCCCGGCATTATTAATCTGGAATCTCTGCGCCTGTCAGTGCTTAGTGCGCCTTTAACACAGCGCCACACGTACAGCGATCTGACCGATATTTTTGATACGACAGAGACTCCCGAAGGGTATGCCCGCGTCGGGCTGGCCCATGGCAGTGTACAAGGGGTATTGGCTGAGGGTATCGACGCCACGAACCCCATATCACCAACCCGTGCAGAGACAGCCCGGCTTGATTATCTCGCGCTTGGAGACTGGCACGGCACGAAACAGATTAATGAGCGCACCTGGTACAGCGGAACACCCGAACCAGAACGGTTCAGGAACAATGACGCTGGCTATGCGCTGATTGTTAGCATTTCTAACCCCGGCGCAATACCAACTGTAACACCTGTGAAAACCGCTCGTTATCAATGGCACCAATGGCAGGAAACGCTGGCAGTTGAATCTGATCTCGATCAGTTACTTGTGAGGCTTCACGCGTTGCCCGAAGCTTCTGTGGTTGACCTTCGCCTGCAGGGCTCGGTTACTTTGGGCGGTGAAGAAAGATTACTCAAATCATTGTCTGTGGCAGAGGCCCGGTTTCGAAGTATCCAGTGCGATCGAAGCGGGCTGCAACTGGAACCCACAGATGACGATATTGCCGCACTGAAAGCCGACGGTTATGTGGGCGAGGTTATCGAGCTTCTTAGAACCAGGCAACGAGATGAAGATGGGGAGCCCGCACGAGACGCCTTGGCTATTCTGGCAGGGCTTTTGAAAGAGCGAAAACCGGAGGCCGGCGAATGAAGCTTCATCGTCTGCAAGTGGAGCAGCTTCGCCAGTTCCGTCAGCCGTTCGTGCTGGCAGATCTGCAACCGGGTCTGAATCTGATTCACGGCCCCAACGAGTCTGGCAAAAGCACGTTGGTGCGGGCCATTCGCGCTGCTTTTTTTGAGCGATATCGCACAACGTCCGTGGACGATCTTCGCCCTTGGGGCGATTCCGCTGCGGCGCCCACAATTACTCTGGACTTTACGGCGCAGGGAAAATCCTGGCATCTGGTGAAAAGCTTCCTCCAACGAAAACGCTGTGATCTTACCATCGGCTCAACCAATTACAGCGGAGATGAAGCCGAAGAGAAACTCGCTGAACTTCTTGGGTTCCAGTTTTCATCCAAGGGGGGCAGCAAACCCGAACACTGGGGTGTGCCGGGGTTATTGTGGGTTGAGCAGGGCACCGGCCAGAATATCGAGCAGGCCGTGGAGCATGCCGGCGTTCATCTGAAATCTGCGCTCAAGTCCCTGGTCGGTGAGGTAGCCAGCACCGGTGGTGACGAGCTGATAGATCAGGTTAAGGCTCGCTGGAGTGAGCTGTTTACCCCTACGGGAAAACCTCGCGGTGATTATCAGAAGCTGGAAAAAGACCGGGGCGAGCAGCAGGATAAAATCAACGATTTGCAGAGTCGCGTCTATAAATATCAAGAGCAAGTGGACCGGCTGGGTAAATTGAAACAGGAGTATGAACGCACAGAGCAAGAGCGGCCCTGGGAAGACTTGGAGCACCAGCTCGGGCTGGCAAAAGTGCGATCCCAGCAAATAGAAAAACTGGAACAACAACAGACACAGGAAAAGGAAACCCTTACCCATCTGCAGAACAATCAGGTTCTGTTGCGGCAGAACCTCGATCAGTTTCAGAATGTGAGCAGGAAGCTGGAGGGCCGAAAAGTCGATCTTGATAAGGCTCAGCGCATGCTGGAGCAGGCTGAGGCACGTAATCCGTCCCTTGCAAAAAACATTGAAGAGGCAAAGGCATTTTATGAGGCCGCTGGAAAACAGGTAGAGCAGGCTCGCCTTCACGAAACTCGCTCCCGCCTTGAGCAGGAGATTCACCGACTTGAACAGCAAAATAAAATACTGACTCAAAACCTGGAGCAGGCTCAGAAACATCAGCAGGAGCTTGATCAGGCAAAAAATCAGGCATCTCAGAACCACATAGATATCAGTGCCGTAAAAAACCTGAAACTCACCGAGCAACAACTGGGTGAAGAGCGTATCCGCTCACAAACCATCGCTACCCAATTAACCTGGCAACTGGAGCCAAACGCCAGGCTTCACCTGAATGAAGAACCGTTGGAAGGACAGGGTGAAAAGCAGTTGCTCGAGGTAACCAGGCTTACGATTCCAGGAGTAGGTGTTCTGGGTATAGCGCCCGGTGGAAACGAGCTTGCGAGCACACAACGAAAGCTTTCAAGCCTGACGCAAAGTCTGACTGACCAGATGAAAACTCTGGAAGTGGACTCCGTTCAGCAGGCCGAACAGCGTCTTTCTGTTTACGAGGCGGCTGAGCGCACGTTGAGACATACTCAGGAGCTACTTAAGTCCGTTGCTCCAGTGGGTATTGAGCAGCTTTACACCGATCAAAAGGAAACAGAAGCTGTGCTGCAAAGAGTAATGGCTCAACTGCGAAGTAGTCCGTTGCCGAACGAGCACATTAAGGTAACCGATGTTGGGTCTGCCGAAACCGAGCTTAAAAGGGCCGAAAAACAACTTGCAGAATCAGAGACTGAAAACCGGAATCTACAAACGGAGATTGCGACTCTCCGGCAGGCGCGGGATTACGCCCAAGCTGAAATGCAGCGACTTCTGGATGAAGTAAACCATCCGGAATCTCAGAAACAGCGCCAGAAATTTTCAGCAGAGCTGGCTGAAAACGAAACCAGACTGGGTGGTATTAAAGCAAGTCTGAAAACCCGCGAGCAAGAGATACAGGAAGCCCGCCCGGAGATCTTGCGGCAAGATATCGAACGCTATCAACGCAGTATTAACACCCTCCGCCAAACACAAGAAGAAAGACAGCGGGAGTTGAGGGATATTCAAATCCGGCTGGAAGCCTGGGGCGCTGAAGGTCTTGAAGACCAACTCAATGAACGTGTCGCAGAACTTGAGCAATGCAACCGCCGCTACCAGGAGCTGCACAGGCGCGCACAGGCACTGGATCTGCTTCTGAAGCTGCTTATGGAGAAACGACAGGCATTAACTCAACGCCTGCAGGCACCGCTACAAAAACACCTCGATCACTACCTTTCATTATTATTTCCGAACGCTTCTCTGGAAGTGGATGAATACTTACGGCCCGGCACATTCACACGGGGAACTGAGTTTGGCCAGATTGCTGAATTAAGCTTCGGTGCACGGGAGCAGATGGGCCTGATCAGCCGCCTGGCTTACGCAGACCTGCTTCAGGACGCGGGAAAACCCACTCTGGTGATATTGGACGACACATTGGTGCACAGTGATAAAGATCGTCTGGAGCCGATGAAGCGTATTCTGTTCGATGCTGCCAATCGCCACCAGATATTACTGTTCACCTGCCATCCGGAAAAATGGAACGATCTAGGTGTTCAGCCGCGCGACCTTCTGGCTTTGAAAGGGTCAAATGGCCGGTAGTTACTCAAGTTGACTGACAATATGAATTTACTTGATTATTTCCAGCTATGTATTAAAGTTATATTTATAAATTTAACAATAAGAATATAACTCTACAAATGTTGCAAATTATGCATCTCAAGCCCTATAAACATTACATCAATTAATAAATGTTCTTGTATTATAGAAAATTGCAATTGTCAGATATAAAATTTTACAAATTAAAGTATTTGGAGATCGCTTAGAAGGCCACTCAAAATCTGCAGTATGCCATTGTTTTTCCGCATTAATTTATTGAAAAAAATTTCGAACTTGTAGCATTAATATACAATATCTTTTCCTGACAATCCCACAGTAAACTTCATTAGCATTAAATAATCACCCCAGAGCCCATAGAGATTTCTATGCTGGAATTCAAAAGTTCATCGGTAGTATTGAACTGAATATTTATGAATATACGCACCAAGGATAGGAAGTGTTTATTAGGAAGTGTTTTGTATTATGTCGATTATTAGAAGTATTGCTGTAGGTATAGCTGTAACATTTAGTATTACCCCGTGCATCGCTCTCGGGGCCAGCCAATCAGGCTTGGTTGATGTTCTGTACTGGAATGACATCCCCGGCTCCAGAGTAAGCGATCTCACCACCCATCCGGATTACCCTGACAACCCTCATGAAGTGCTTGAAATAACGAGCCTTGATTCTCCCAGAAACCGGGGCGATAACTTTGGTGCTCTGGTTCGGGGTTACATCGAACCACCTGTAAATGGTGATTACCGTTTTTATGTGACCGGCGATGATGAAACCCAGTTTTTTCTAAGTACATCGGAACGCTCCGACAATGGCGAATTGATCGCGAGTGTTGTCGGGTCGACCAGAGTTGGCGAGTTTACCAAGTACAGCTCCCAAACCTCTGAGCTGAAAAAACTCGTGGCTGGCCAACGCTATTATTTTGAGATTCGTTTTAAAGAAGCCCGCGGAAGCGATCATTTCACAGTAGCCTGGGAGGGACCCGGGTTTGCCCGGAGCGTGATACCCTCAAGCGCACTGTACTCATGGGCACCAGCGGCGGAAGAGCCCGAAATGACTATTCAGGAGGCGTACAATCTGGGTTACAGAGTTGGCTTTCTGGATGGCAGTGCCGGGATTGGTTTCAATCCGTCGTTCCCACCTCTGGACGAGGACGGTGATGGTATTTACGACAACTGGGAAGTGGTCAATGGCCTTGACCCCACTGATCCAACCGACGCGCTAAGCGATCCGGATGGCGATCTTCTTAGTGCTTATGACGAATTCTTTCTGGGTACCTCTGAAAACAATGCGGACACTGACGGCGATGGCATTCCAGATGGTGTTGAGGTGAGCAACGGGCTCAACCCGCTAGATCCCAAAGATGCTGCGCAGGACGCCGATGGTGATGGCTATTCCAATCTTGAGGAATATCTGGCCGGCACCGATATGAACTCTGCAGCCGATATGCCAGTGCCTGAAGTGAGCCAGCAGTACCTTGCCGGTTTCATTGGTCAATATTTCATTGGCAAGAATTTTAATCAGTTGATGGCTGTCAAATCCGACCCCAGGATCAATTTTAACTGGGGGCATGGCGCACCATTGGAAGGTATGCCAGTGGACAACTTCAGTGCTCGCTGGTTAGGCGAATTTACCGCGCCTCATCAGAGGGGTGAGGTTGTATATCGCTTTACTACACGTGCAGACGACGGGGTTCGCCTGTTTCTGAATGGGCGGCGAGTAATTGATGCCTGGAAAAATCAGGGACCGACAAATTATTCCCATGAGATTACATTGGCACCGAACGAAACCGTGTCTTTTGCTATGGAATATTATGAAAGTGGTGGTGGGGCAGTTGCTCAGCTAACCGTGATTGATGTGTTGACTGGTACTTCGGTAGATTACGAAAAAGTATTCCGGGCACCTGACCCGAGTGTGGCCAGTACCATGGATACCGATCAGGATGGCTTGCCAGATACCTGGGAGCTTAATCAAGGCACCAACATATGGATACAAGATGCCGATGAGATTCTGAATTCAAGCAATATCACCAATCTTGAGGCGTTTCAGAATAACCTTGATCCCAGAACACTGGAGCCAATCATCACTGGTACCAACCCGGAACCCGGGCATGGTTCAAATCCTGGCCCGACTGCCCTGGCGACGCTCAGTTGGACTGCTCCTTTGACGAGAATCGATGGCAGCTCCCTGTCGCTTAGCGAGATTGATCATTACCTTGTCAGTTACGGACAACGTCCCTCTGAGCTCATCCATCAGGTTCAACTGGCAAGCGATGCGACCGGTTATGAGTTCAATGAACTCGGCTCCGGCGATTGGTACTTTTCGATTCAGGTGGTTGATGTCGATGGTTTGATCAGCAAGCCGTCCGATCAGGCCCATAAATCCATTAACTGATTTAATGCAGGGCTGGCCCCAGAGCGCGCCAGCCCTTCTTCTACAAGCAATATCAGCTTATTTCCCAGCCTTGACATTCATGGCAATCCGGGCCGTAAATACCACCTGATCATTCTCATCGAACAGGGTTACCGGCACCACTTTTTCGCCCGCACCATCCCAATCTATGTCACTACCATCGGCAACCGCACGGAGGCTGGTTTTGACTTTAGCGAGATACTGCACGGACATTCCCTGGGGAATCCAACGGCTTCCGTCTGGAACAGAAACGTCTGTCATCAAGCCAGCTACAAGCTCTGCCACGTTGCACATGGCAATAGCGTGTACGGTGCCCAGATGGTTGGTGATTTCCTTACGGAACGGAACCCGCGCCTCCGCGTAATTTGGTTTAAGGTTTACCAGTTCGGGATTGATGGTGCTGAAATACGGAGCTTGCTGACAAACCAGATTAGTAAATTTATCGGCACCGAATGCCTGAAACGCTGCAAGAGCCTGACTCATGTTAATTCTCCTTTTAAATAAAAGAATAATATTCTGTAAAGGAACATTATTCTCTATACTGTAAGCTGTCAACATAAAAAAACGGGCGAAGGAGGGTAGAATATCGACCCTTTACATGGGAGGTTTGAATCCACAATGGAAAAAAACGAGATGCTGGAGCGGTGCTTTCCGGGCAGAAGGGCGGCATTGAAGCGAGAGATTCTGGAACACGCTCTGATCTGTTTTAATGAGTTCGGCGTTGAAGCTACTACAATTGATGCGATCAAAACCCGGTGCAACAGCAGTGTGGGCGCTATTTATCATCATTTTGGCAATAAGGAAGGGGTGCTGGCAGCCCTTTTATTTGCCGCTCAGGATGATCAGCGAATGTGGGTGAAGCCCTATTTGGAGAGTGTGGAATCATTGCACGACTTCGTCACCGCGCTGGTTGTCAGCTACATCGACTGGGTGGTAGCGAACCCTGACTGGGCCAGATTTGTTTATCAGGCACGCTCATCGGTGGCCAAGGGTCCGCACCGGCAAGAGCTGAAGCGCCGCAATGCCGAAAATTTCAGGAATCTGAGAGAGGTTCTGAACAGAGTTCAGGCTAAAGGCGCAACTCTTAACGTACCATCTGAGTTACTGCCATCACTGATTATCGGGGCCGCAGAGAACTATTGCCGTGCCTGGCTAGCGGGCAGGGTCGAAACATCGCCGGCTGGCTTCCGTGATCAACTTTCGGAAGCAGCCTGGCGATCGGTTTGTTAGTGGCAAGGGGAGCATAGGTTTGATTTGATATGACGGGAGTCTCCTGCGAGAAGTGCCGGGGTAATGTCTATGAAATAAAGACTCTGATAACATCGCCCGGACCTTTATAAATGAGAGAGAAGCAAACATGGGTAAATCCGGATTTTTTGTAGCTTTAGCATTAAGCGCAGTCGTAGCGGCCCCCGTTATGGCCCAAATGGATGTGGAAGACCAGATTAAAACCCGCCAGAGCACATTTACGTTTGCCGCTTGGAATATGGGCAAGATTAAAGCCCAGGCTGTTGATGGTGATGTTGCTTACAACCAGCAACAGATGCTGGCGGCTGCCAACGCTGTTGCCGCTGTTGCCAATTCCGGCCTCGGTGCCTTGTTTGGCCCGGGTACAGCTCTGGACAAAAATGAGAATACCCGATTGAAACCGGTGTTTTTTGAGAAGCCTGAAAGAGCCCGTGAAGTCGCCATAGGATTTGCCCAGGCGGCCAACAAACTTCAGGAAATTGCCAGGAATGGTAATAAAGCCGAACTGGCCGCTCAGTTCGGTGAAGTTGGCAAGTCGTGCAAGGCCTGTCACGACGACTTCCGTGCCGATAAACCCTAAATAATATGCACCTCCACCGTTTACCAGCCGAGATCGGGAGCTGGTGGCGAGGGAGGTGGCAGCAGCCCACCGTTAGCAATCCACACTGCGAATCCTGCGATTACCAAGGCAATAATCAGCGCTGACAGACTTCCGCCCTTGGATTCACTGATCAGTTCCTTGTTTACCCTTTTGCGGCCGGTAATCATCGGTGCGATCAGGTTGTCTTTTTTTACCAGGGTATAAAAGAATACCGTGGCTATATGCAGGCCGATCAAACCGTAAATAAAGCATTCCGTAAGCTTGTGCCAGGACGTAATAGTACTATTCCAGTCTGACGTCACGCCCCGGTACAGCGGCCCGTTGAAAGCAATATCGTCGGTTGCAAACAGTCCGGTCACCGCCTGAAAACCCAGCAAGCCCAGCATAGCCAGAACGGACAATGCTCCAAGGGGGTTGTGCCCAACGCCCTGCCATCGCCCTTGAATATACGCCGTAACAGATGCCGGCCCGGGAATAAAATGATGAAAGCGCGAATATCGGGAACCGGCAATACCCCACACCAGTCGGAAACTGAGCAAACCCACAATGGCCAGGCCAAATCGTTCGTGCCACAACATCCAGTTACCACCAAGGTTGACACTTACCAGTGACCCTGTAACAGCAAGCACCAGCAACCAGTGAAAGAGCCGGGTGGGTAAATCCCATAGCGAGATTGTTTTCATGCAGTTGCCCTCATTCTGGCGCTCAGTTTCTTAAGCCCTTAACCGCGTTTTAAAGGTACCCCAACCGTTCTCCACGAGCGTTGCGAGTAACGATTTAAATCCCGACTCTCGTGGTTTCGGCTGACTGCCATTACCTATGCGTCTGAGTTGTCGGCCGTACCACATGACTTCCATCAGCGCCATTTGGTCGACGGCTTTTACACCCGTGCTAATGGGTTTGACCTGGTGTTGCGATTCTTTACCTGCCAGCAGGCGTTTCGGTGCGTTTGGTTCGATCGCCAGCAAGCGGGCAATGCCGACCATATCCACGGCACCCGAATGGATGGCATCTGCCATCCCACTGACAGAGCGGAAACCGCCGGTTACCGCAAGTGGTGTAGAAACAGCCTTTCTGGCTTTTTCAGCAAAATCTAAAAAGTAGGCTTCGCGCGCAAGCGTCGATGCTGATTTTTTGCGCATGTTGCCTGCCATCGCGGGCGCCTCATAGGTACCACCTGAAATCTCGATATGATCGATACCCGCCTCGCTTAGTGCTCTGATGACGTCCAGCGACTCGTCTTCAGTAAAGCCGCCCTTCTGAAAATCCGCAGAGTTGAGTTTGATTCCAACAGAGAATTCATTA
>Ga0079223_10002475_pt1 | contig 11430 bp, 9 predicted proteins | sample Stecom2011_FD_75072 | JGI IMG/M metagenome (GOLD analysis project Ga0079223, IMG submission 75072) | Agricultural soil microbial communities from Utah to study Nitrogen management - Steer compost 2011 | ecosystem: Environmental > Terrestrial > Soil > Agricultural land | place: USA: Utah...
GCAGATGTGTTGGCATTTAAAGCGCCGCCAGCTCTTTCCACAAATTTGGCATATTCGCTGCGTGGAATGTTCTCCGTGCCTTCAAACATCAAGTGTTCAAAGAAGTGGGCGAAGCCTGTTCTGTCTGGCTGTTCATTCTTTGAGCCCACATTGTACATCACCGCCACAGTAACTATGGGCGTGGTATTGTCCTGATGTAGAATCACATGTAGACCATTGTCAAGATCGAATTCAGTAAAATCGATCTGTCCTGACTGGGCAAATCCCGAAAAGCCACTAATCAATAGGATTATAATTAATCCTATGCATTTTTTTATTTGTTTCATAGAATGGTTTTGTTGGGTGAATATCTTTTCTTTTAGGATGAATTTATATTAATAGGTACAACATATTGTATGCCTTTTCTTGGTGAAAAGGAATTTCAATCTAATTTTATGAACCTATAAAATTAATAATTTGAACAACAAACAAGATTGGATTAAAATTTTGGTTGTTGTTTTTTTGACCAAGTAACGATTATTTACTGTTAAAGGAATCTTTTATTTCAATGAGTTATTTGTTTTTCAATCAATGGATGCCTTTGTTTTTATTCTTACTTTTGTGTTATCTTATAAATTCATTGGCAACCGAAACAATAATTTAAATAAATATGGTTGGAAGAATATGGCTGATAATGGGAATGGGGTTATTAATTTTTACAACCTCTTGTAATCCCGATTCCATCTGTCTGTCGAATCAAAATGCAGTGCAAACAGGTTTTTACTCTGCCTATAGCTCTGTTAATAAAGACACTGTTTTGGCTAAGGCATCGGCCTTTGGAGTGGGATTAAACGACTCTATCTACTCAAAAGAGGGGGTTCAAAAAATGTTTCTTCCATTATCATATCGCCATGACACTACCGCTTTTGTTATTGAAAATAATACGTTAAAAGATACCATCTGGTTTGGTCATACCAAAGAGCTCTTTTTTATTTCACGTAAATGTGGTTTCTCATTTAACTTTCAGATTGACACAGTTTGGTCTACACACGCCTTTATTGATTCGGTGGCTTTAGAACTGAACTCGGTCAACTACAATGAAAACATTGAAAATGTTAAGATATATATATATTAGCGTGCTGCTGTTGTTTTTTGGAAGCTTAGGAAAAGCGCAGAGCAATGTAGAACTCGAAAAGGTTGATCATCTGATGAACTCCATACCCAGAGGGTTTACGTTGGGTGTCAATTTAGCCTCACCTGTCAACCATTTTTTTGATAAAGATCGAACTGGGGTGAGTTTTCTTACCCGAATTAACGTGACTGGGGAGTGGTTCTTTGTGGGTGAAGCTGGATATGAAAATGTCTCTTTCAAAAAAGACGCTTATCATTATGAGTCCAATGGAACATTTATAAAAGTAGGGGCAGAAATTGATTTGCTTTCCAAGAAAAAATCATTGCGTGATAATATGTTGGTAGGTTTTCAATATGGATTGGCTTTGCAAGGGCAAAATGCTTCTCATTTTTTGGTGGAAAATGGATATTGGGACGATTATCAAGGACGAATTCCTTCTGAAACGCTGAATACGCATTGGTTTGAGGTTTCAGCAGGTCCACGTACTGAAATTTTTAAGAATTTCTTTATCGGTTGGAAGGTTCACATACGTGCATCCTTCATTAATGGTGGACAAAATCTTTTGAAACCCTATATAGTTCCTGGTTTTGGAAATGGAGATAATCGAGTGAATGGTGGATTTTCTTACACATTGGAATATATGATTCCTTGGAAAAAATAAAATTATGAATTGGGAAAAATTATTATCAACACAGCGAACAGGACAGGATGCTTTGCCAGATTCCCATCATGATCGTACTCAATTCCAAAGGGATTTTGACAGACTTATTTTTTCATCGCCCTTTCGGCGGATGCAAGACAAAACACAAGTGTTTCCCTTACCTGGAAGTGTTTTTGTGCACAATCGATTAACACACAGCTTGGAAGTTGCCAGCGTTGGACGATCTATGGGTAACAACATCAGTCGGTTTTTAAAAGAAGAAATTAAAGTTAACTCTCCATTGGTAGATGAGTTGGGCGCAGTTACAGCCGCAGCTTGTTTAGCACACGATATGGGTAATCCTCCATTTGGTCACAGTGGTGAGAAGGCCATCTCACACTTTTTTAAATCTGGCGAAGGGAAAAAATATCGTGATGAAGTGAAAGATGAAGCTGTTTGGAATGATTTTGTTGATTTTGAAGGAAATGCCAATGCTTTTCGACTTTTAACGCACCAATTTAATGGACGGAGAAAAGGGGGTTTTCGAATGACATATACCACCATCGCCTCCATTGTTAAATACCCTTATGCATCAGGAGATGAAAAGTTAAAAAAATACGGCTATTTCCAATCAGAACTTACTTCTTATCATCACATTGCTCAGACTTTAGGAATTCCTGAAATTTCAAATTCTCCAAGTCAATATGCACGACATCCCTTGGTTTATTTGGTGGAAGCGGCAGATGATATCTGTTATCAAATTATGGATATTGAAGATGCGCACAAATTGGGGATTTTGAGTTTTGAACATACCAAAAAGCTTCTTTTGGCATTTTTTGCTGATGATAGTGCTACTCTCAATAGACTGCATGAGGTTTGCGCGTCGGTAACTGATCTCAATGAACAAATAGCCTTTTTACGAGCCAGTGTTATTGGAAAATTGGTGGAGTTATCTACCGCTATTTTTATTGAAAATCATGATCAAATCATGAGAGGTGAATTTAGCGGTTCTTTAGTTAAACACTTGAAAGGAGATGCTTCAGAAGCGATGAATCGATGTGCTAAAACAGGATTTGAATTGATTTACAGGCATCCATCGGTGGTTGAAATTGAGATTTCAGGATTTAAAATCTTGGGGTCGTTGCTCAAAGAGTTTACCAGGGCAGTGATGAATCCTAAAGATGGATATTCTGGACTGCTTTTACCCTTTATTCCGCAGCAATATAAAGTAGAGGAAACCGCTCCTGCTGCCTTACGCATTCAAACAGTATTGGATTTTGTTTCTGGCATGACCGATGTTTACGCTTTGGATCTCTTCCGTAAAATCAACGGCATTGGACTTGCAGATAAAAGATTTAACTAATGAGTTCTCAAATCATTATTCTCCAACATATTGTTCCTCAAAAGGATTTTGATAATATTCGGTTTTGTGATTATTGTGGTGGGATTTTTGATGGTTTACCTACTAAGTCTTCTGTAAAAAAAGCTATTTCTAAAGGCGAATTATTCATCAATGGAAAAACGGCAAGTGATGGTCGGTTTGTGGTAGCAGGTCAGTTAATAGAGTGGAAACGTCATATTCGACTGCCTGACCGAGTTTTCGAACTTGAAGTTCCGGTAATTTTTGAAGATGATTATTTGGCGGTTGTGAATAAACCCGCAGGAGTTGTAGTGAGTGGAAATCGTTTTCAGACACTTGAAAATGCTTTGGTGGGAATTCTTCAACCTTCAAGTCAGTCCGACGCATTGACCATGCCTCATGCTATTCATAGATTGGATGCAGACACCTCTGGTCTTGTAATTATAGGTAAGAGTGCTTCGGCTCATTTACAGTTGAGCAAAATGATGGCAGAGCGTAAAATTCGAAAATTTTATTTTGCTCTGGTCCTTGGAGCAACTCCTATGCACGGCACTATTAATGACCCAATCGATAAGAAGTCAGCAGTGACCCATTTTCAATCCATTAAAAAATACGATTCATTGGTGAGTGGCGTGCTAAGTTTGTTGAAAATTGAGTTGGAAACAGGGCGTACACATCAAATTCGGAAACACCTTTCAGGTTTAGGACATCCCATTCTTGGAGATAAACTCTATGGCCATTCTGGATTTATTTTGAGGCAACGCGGACTTTTTTTGTGCGCATCTCAACTTGTTTTTGATCATCCTATTACAAAAGAACTTTTAGATTTATCTGTAGAACTCCCTGCAAAGTTCACTAATTTTCCCGAAGGAGAACAGCGCAGGTTTAATAAGTATAGAAAGTTGTGAAAAAAAGTTTGGTATTTCACAACTTTTTTTTATTATCTACGTATTTATATTAAGGAGTTTATACCCTTTTTACCCTACCTAATGTTTTTTTTGAGCATTGCAGTTTTTGAATTGATACTATCTTTTACTGTCAATAATGAGAAGCTTATTGTTGTGAAAATTATTAATCTCATACCAATTTAATCTTTAGATGAAATGCTAGTGCTTGACAAACTAATGAGAATATTCTGTTTTTATTGACTGATTTTGAATAATTACTTATGCCATACCGACGATTACCAAATACCGATCAGGCTCGTTTAAGAGCTTTGAAAAGCGCTTTGGAAAGGAGTGAGTCAACTTCTCCATCGTCCTTAGCTTTTTCGCAAAAATTGTTGTTAGATCTAAAACAATTTTATCCACATTTTCAACAAATGCTAAGCCAGTACCAAAGCAGTAGAGAGCGGCAAGCAGGCATTGGTAGGGAACTTAATGAATGTTTTAGGTCTGCTCGTTTATATGTATCACATTTTTGCAGGTAGTAAATTTGTCCATTATCCGCGGGGAGTTTAAACCTTCTGTACGTAGTTATTACGGATTACCAGAAAATGAACGGAGTGTTCCAGAAATTGGAACGGAACAGCAGCTGTTGTATTGGGGAGAAGCTGTAATAAACGGTGAGCAGAATCGTATGGCAACAGGGGCTACACGTATTTATAATCCTTCTTTGGCTTTAGTGAGGATTCGGTATGAAAAATTTGTGGAGCAATATAATCTTCATAAAGACCTACTTGCTACCTCTCAGAAATTAATGGATCGAGTAATAGATTATCGACTTCAGGCCGATCGATTAATAACTGAAGTTTGGAACGAGATTGAAGCTTCCCATGAAGAGCTTTCTCCTGAGGAGAAGCGTGAAGAGTGTGCCAGTTATGGCATTGTTTATGTTTTCCGACCCTCAGAAAAGATATGTGAGAATTGATTTTTAATCAGAATCAGTTGTTTTTTTATTAATAAATAATGCCACTCCTATTTTAATCAGAGTGGCATTATATATTTTAAACCATGTGATAGATTTTACAACAGGTCAGAAGCCAATTCTGCCAAGTAACTTCTTTCACCCTTCACCAAATTTACGTGCGCAAAAATATTTTGCCCTTTCATTTTATCGGTGAGATAAGCCAATCCATTGGACTGCATATCCAGATAAGGAGAGTCAATTTGATGAATATCACCCGTAAAGATCATTTTAGTTCCTTCACCTGCACGTGTAATGATGGTTTTTACTTCATGCGGAGTTAGGTTTTGTGCTTCGTCAATAATAAAATAAACATCTGACAAACTTCTTCCACGAATGTAGGCCAACGGTGTTATGGTTAGTTCATCACGCTTTTGCATATCTTCAATGATCACTTGCTCACGGCTTTGTGATGCAAATCTATTCTTAATCACCGATAAGTTGTCATAAAGCGGCATCATATAGGGAGCAATTTTTTCATTCACGTTTCCAGGTAAAAAGCCCAAATCTCGGTTGGAAAGAGGCACAATTGGACGCGCCAGTAATATTTGTTTATACAATTTATGTTGTTGTAATGCTGCGGCCAGTGCCAATAAAGTTTTACCTGTTCCTGCTTTTCCTGTTAACGAAACCAACTTGATATCTGGATTCAATAAGGCATTTAATGAAAAAGTCTGTTCTGCATTTCTGGGCTCAATTCCAAAGGCTTGATGCTTTTCTACACGCTTGATGATTTGATTAGCAGCATCATACCATACTAAAACACTTTGGCTCCCATTTCGAAGTATTAGATACTGATTGGCTGGAAGCTCATTTTCACTTAATGGAAAACTGACCCGATCAACAGATCCTGTCTGATAAAATTTCTCAATAATAGTTGCATCAAAATCCTCCAACGTATCTACTGTCTTGTGCAAAACATCAATGTTCTTTACTTTATCACTTTCGTAATCTTCTGATTTTAAGCCTAAAGATTTAGCCTTCATTCTTAGGTTAATATCTTTGGTAATAAGGATTACGTTACGGTCATTAAATTGTTCTTTTATGTGTAATGCGACAGCTAAAATTCGATGATCTGGTGTTTTTTCAGAAAATGAGTCTTCCATTACTGATGGGAAAGGCTTACCTGTGGCAATAAACAATCTTCCCTTGTCTTTTCCTAAAGGGACACCTTCAGTGAAAAGTTGTTCGCCCGCAATTTGATCCATTTGCCTAACGAACTCACGTGCTTGAAAATTGATCTGCTCATTTCCTTTTTTAAATTTATCCAACTCTTCCAATACCACAATGGGAATTATTACATCGTTCTCCTGAAAGTTGTAGAGACATTTGTGGTCGTGGAGAAGAACATTGGTGTCCAAAATAAATATTTTGGCAGAATTTTTCTTTTTTGCAGACATATTTTGAAAGTTTAAATGGTTTGTAGAATATTCATTCATTAAATATACCAAAATAGCTCTTTATTTCTCACTTTTGCACTATATAATTTGTGTTTGATGGGAACAAAATTGGTTTTAAGAATACTCCTTTTTTCATTACGATTCATCCAATGTTTGTTTAAAATATTATTCTGTTTTTTATTTAAATCATAAGTAATGAAGAGTTATTACGAAGTAACTCAGTTTTTATTTGATCAGTTGCCTATGTTTCAGCGTGCTGGGGTGGCAGCCTATAAAAACAATTTAGATAATAGTCATCGATTAGATCAATATTTTGGCTTTCCACATCGTAAGTTTAAGAGTATCCATATTGCGGGTACTAACGGAAAAGGATCTGTTTCTCATATGCTGGCATCTATTTTACAGGAGGCGGGTTATAGAACGGGTTTATATACATCTCCACACTTACGTGATTTTAGGGAGCGTATTAAAGTAAATGGAGTGATGATCTCAGAAGCAAAGGTGATAGACTTTGTGAATGATCATACTGATCTTTTAAAGGAGATGAAGCCCTCTTTTTTTGAGATGACTGTGGCGATGGCATTTGATTATTTTGCAAAAGAGAAGGTGGATATTGCAGTGATTGAAGTAGGGTTGGGCGGTAGATTGGATTCTACAAATATTATAACTCCGTTGTTAAGTGTGATAACCAATATAGGGATGGATCATGTTTCTATATTGGGAAACACTCTGGGTGCCATAGCAAAAGAGAAAGCAGGTATTATAAAGCCAAACATCCCAATAGTTATCGGACGAAGGCAAAGGGAACTTCAACCCATTTTTGCGTCCATTGCAGAAAATAATCAAACCACGATTCATTCTTCTTATGAAGAGTTTCGTGTGGTTATGAATGAGATTGTAAATAGCTTTCGCAGCGTAGATATTTGGCGTAGCGAGGAGTTAATTTTATCAGATCTTAAATTTCCTCTGCTTGGAAGTTATCAAGAAGAGAATATTTTGACTGTATTAACTTCAGTCAAACTTCTTATTTTGCAAGGATTTGAAATTTCTTTGTCTCATATTAAAAATGGATTGGAAAAAGTAATTCAAAATACTAATCTTCTGGGTCGCTGGCAGCTTTTGGGGAAAAACCCCACAATTGTTTGTGATACAGGACATAATGCTGACGGAGTGCGTAGGGTTGTTGCACAATTGTTGCGAGAGAAATATGAAAAATTACATATAGTCATAGGCATGGCTGAGGATAAAGATGTGAATGAGATTTTATCTCTTTTACCTACGAATGCTATTTATTATTTCACTTGTGCCAAATCTCCTCGCAGTTTAGATTCCGAAAAGCTAAAAGAGATGGGTGCAGCTCACCATTTGCAGGGAAAAAGTTATAACTCAGTTCATGGCGCGTTTATATCGGCAAAAAAGAGTGCGTCTGCTAATGATTTGGTTTTCATTGGTGGGAGTACTTTTGTTGTGGCAGAAGTAATTTAATTTTTTAAAATGTTTGGCTGTTGATTAAAACTCTTCTATATTTGCATCGCTTTTAAAAAAGTAGAGGGCGCTTAGCTCAGTTGGTTCAGAGCATCTGGTTTACACCCAGAGGGTCAGCGGTTCGACTCCGTTAGCGCCCACTTTTTAAAGCAAAAAATATTTAGGGCGCTTAGCTCAGTTGGTTCAGAGCACCTGGTTTACACCCAGGGGGTCAGCGGTTCGACTCCGTTAGCGCCCACATAAATAGAACAAGAAGACTGCCGATGGCGGTCTTTTTTTTTGATTAAATTTTAATTATATTTTATTTCAACAATGTGTTTTGAATTAAAGAAATGCTTCTTTAATCAAAAACTTGCTTATTTTTGTCATTGTGGAATGCAAATCAAATAAAAAAATGGAAGCAGGGAGTAATAAAAAGAGAAGTTATCCGGTACCCGAACCAGCACTTCGGCGTATGCCCTGCTATTTAGCCTATCTTAAATTAGAACATCGGCGTGGTAGTCAATATGTATCTTCAACGTTGATTGCGCGCGATAATGGTGTGGATCCAACTCAAGTAACGAAAGATCTTTCTTATACGGGTATTACCGGTAAAACACGTGTAGGTTATGAGGTAGAGCCTTTGATTAATGCCTTAGAAGACTTCTTGGGGTTTAATGAAATGGACAAAGCTTATCTCTTTGGTGCAGGAAGTTTGGGAACTGCGCTATTACACGATCATGGTTTGGTTCAGTACGGTCTTAAAATTATTGATGCTTTTGATGTGGATGAGAAAGTCATCGGCAATGAGGTGAACGATGTAAAAGTTCATCATGTGGATGAATTTAAAAAGAGCGAGAATAAAATAGTTAAAATAGGTATTCTCACTGTACCTGCTGAATATGCACAAGAAGTGGCATTAATGATGATTGACAATGGCATTCGTGCGATTTGGAACTTTACGCCCGTTCGAATTTCAGTGCCTGATCATGTAGTGGTTCAAAACACCTCATTGTATGCCCACCTTGCGGTGATGTTCAATCGACTAAATGTGCTTACTGAAGGTCAATAGTTTTTCAAATAATTGAGGCTTTTCTTAAAGATCCAAATATCATCGGTCAATAAAAGAAGTTATAAATTAACAAGTTCCCTTTCATCATTTCATTAGGATGAAAGGTTTATGTTTTTATATTTTATTCCCTATAGTCAGTAAGGTTTTAGAAAATAATGAATATATTTGCGCGATTGTAGAAAATGTGAAAAAATGTTCTTGAATAGATAAAAGATTAATCAAATGCAAAACAAAGGAGCGATCAGACTATTTGCCATACTATTGGCATTAGTAAGTTTATATCAACTAATTTTCACCTATCACGCCCGAAAGGTAGAGAAAGATGCCATAGAGTTTGCCAAAATGAAAGCCGACGATCCCACTGATAATAGTGAGGTTCGGAAGTATGAAATGGCTTATTTAGACTCTATTGCACATGAACCAGTTTACAATTTTCTGTTTGGTGCACGTAAGTACACCTATATGGAGTGTAAAACTCGCGAAATTAACTTTGGGCTGGATTTAAAAGGAGGTATGAACCTCATTTTAGAAGTGAAGGTGTCTGATATTATTCAGGCTTTATCGAATTACAGCCAAGATGAAAACTTTAAAAAGGCGATAGCTATTGCCGAAGAGCGCGAAAAGAATTCTACACGTGATTTTGTTTCTCTTTTTGGAGATGCATTTTCTGAGGTAGCTCCTAATGGAAGTTTGGCAGCTATCTTTAATACTGTAGAGTTAAGAGATAAAGTGAAATACAACTCTTCCAATGACGAAGTGTTAAACGTATTGCGTGAAGAGTCTCGAAGTGCCATTCGTAATGCATTCAACATTATCCGCACACGTATTGATCGCTTCGGAGTGGTTCAACCCAACGTTCAGCGTCTTCAAAAAGACGGTCAGGTGTTGATTGAGCTTCCAGGTATTACTGAGCCAGAACGGGTTCGTACCCTTTTGAGAGGTTCTGCCAACTTGGAGTTTTGGGAGACTTATGACAATGAAGATATAGTCCAATATATCTCACAAGCCAATACTATGGTGGCTCGTTTAGAGCAAAGCAAAGCACCCGTGGCTACAGCTGATGTAGAAGGAGAAAAAGCAGAAGAGGTAAAATCGGACAGTGATGAGTTGAGCCTTTTAGCCGATATTGAAGCAGAAGGAGATACTGCGGAAGTAGAAGAAACTGCTACTCGTTCTCTATTCACATTGTTGCAACCCAGTGGGCGTGCAGCTGGCCCAGTTGTTGGGGTCGCAGCAGAGCACAACATGAAGATAATTGATGAGTGGTTGGCCAATGATGCAGTTCGTGGTGTATTACCTCGCGATTTGAAATTACTTTGGACAGTTAAACCTATTCCTGCAAATGATTTGCAGTATTGGATAGCTCAACCTACCAATACACGTGAAAATTACTATCAATTGGTAGCTATCCGTGTAACCAGTCATGATGGACGTGCACCTTTGGAAGGAGATGCCATCTCGCACGCTTCCGATAGAGTTGGAAATCGTGGTGGATTTGAGATTGAAATGTCGATGAATAGCGAAGGAGCAAAAACGTGGGCTCGCTTAACTAAAGCCAACGTGGGTAAATCCATTGCCATTGTTTTGGATGACTATGTATATAGTTTCCCCACAGTTCAGGGTGAGATTAAAGGTGGACAAAGTTCTATTACTGGAAACTTTTCTCCCGAAGAGGCGAAAGATTTAGCAAACATTCTTAATTCAGGAAAATTGCCTGCTCCTGCACGTATTGTTGAAGATACAGTGGTTGGGCCATCTTTGGGTAAAGAAGCTGTAAGCGCTGGTTTGTCCTCGTTTATTTGGGCTTTCTTGGCTGTTTTAGTCTATATGGTATTGTACTATGGATTTAAAGCAGGAGTTGTTGCTGATATTGCACTGATTGCAAACATGTTCTTTATCATGGGTGTGCTGGCATCATTCAATGCTGTCTTAACACTTCCTGGTATTGCAGGTATTGTTCTAACTATTGGTATGTCGGTGGATGCCAACGTTCTTATATATGAACGAATACGAGAGGAGCTCCGAGCAGGAAAAGGATTAAAATTGGCTATTGCAGATGGTTATAAGAATGCGTTTTCAGCGATTATAGATGCCAACGTAACAACTTTCTTAACTGGTTTTATCTTATTTTTATTCGGTACAGGCCCCATTAAAGGGTTTGCTACTACATTAATGGTAGGTATTGCTACTTCATTCTTTACAGCTATTTTCCTTACTCGCTTAATTTATGAGCGTCTGTTGGCTTCTGATATCGACATCAAATTTGATACGAAGTTTACCAGAAACTTGTTTACCAATACCAAAGTGAAGTTCATCGCCAATAGAAAGATGTTCTATACCGTATCTATAGCTTTGGCAGTCATTTCTGTAGGTTCTTTGGCTGTTCGTGGGTTAAAGCAAGTAATTCATTTTGCAGGTGGAAGTACTTTTGTGATTCGATTTGCAGATGAAGACTCGGTAGCTGAGTACGAAATTCAC
>Ga0079223_10002478_pt1 | contig 11424 bp, 8 predicted proteins | sample Stecom2011_FD_75072 | JGI IMG/M metagenome (GOLD analysis project Ga0079223, IMG submission 75072) | Agricultural soil microbial communities from Utah to study Nitrogen management - Steer compost 2011 | ecosystem: Environmental > Terrestrial > Soil > Agricultural land | place: USA: Utah...
CCGCATTTCCTGCTCTTCGTCCTCGGACGCTATAGCGAGGGACAAATCTCGGCGCCTGCAGACCTTCTACCTTTTCTCGCTGCGAACAGGTTCCAAAACCCCTGGTCGCTCTGTGCCTTTGGCCCCAAGGAAGCTGCCTGCGCCATTGCCGGCGCGGCGCTTGGTGGTCACGCCAGGGTGGGGTTCGAGAACAACCTTCTACTACCAGACGGCAGCCGCGCCCCAGATAACGCCGCGCTGGTAGAAACCGTTGCCAGGGGTGCTGCTGCGATCGGTCGCCCTCTCGGGACTGCAGCCCAATTGCGAACTCTCTTAGACTATCAGGATGGAAGAACCGCACCGCGCCCTTAGCCTAGCAGCCATCATCGCTCCAGAAATCAGAAGACTTCCAGGAGCGATTCGCGTTTGAATGGAACGTGCGCCTCCTCCGGTAGCGGCGCAAAACTGCTTATCTCCTTGAGCTGACTAGGCTTCCTGCTCAGCAATCCGTGCGATTGACGTAGGCTAAGTGCGATCCACTCTAGCCACAAACGTGTAAAGAATGCTTTAGTCTAGGACAAGCGGCGCATAACGCCGTGGAAGGGTGATTATCAAGGGTTGGTGCTTGCTGGGTTTGATCATCGACTCCGCTATCATTGAAATGGGTGCTTCCCGGAACGGTTGCTGGACACCAGCAACCGCTTTCGCCCTTGGCGCCGGCCCGGGCTTGGCCGTTCGCGGCCCCCTCACCCCCACAGCCAGTAAACTGAGAGAAGGAATGTAAGATGAAGAGGATCGCCCTCACAGTCGCGGCGACAGCCCTTGCAGCAGGCTCCTATGGCTTGCTTGCTCCCACTGCAGCCCAGGCTCAGCAGCAGTTCGTGACCGTCGGTACGGGTGGCGTCACCGGCGTCTACTATCCGGCGGGGGGAGCCATTTGCCGCCTGGTCAACCAGGGACGCTCGGAGCACGGTATTCGCTGTTCCGCCGAAAGCACCGGCGGCTCCGTGTTCAACGTGAACACCATTCGTCAGGGCGAGCTCGATCTTGGCATCGTACAGTCCGACGTTCAGTACAACGCCATGAACGCAGTTGGCCAGTTTGCCGATGCCGGACCGGATGAGGAGCTGCGTGCGCTCTTTTCCCTGCATCCGGAACCGCTGACGCTGGTGGTTCGTCCTGATGCCGGCATCGAGAGCCTCGAGGATCTGAAGGGTAAGCGCGTTAACGTCGGTAACCCTGGATCCGGCCAACGGGCGGCGGTGGAGATCCTGATCGACAGGCTCGGCTGGTCCATGGATGACTTCGAGTTGGCGTCGGAACTCCCGTCGCGTGAACAGGCCCAGGCGCTCTGCGACAATCGCATCGACGCCTTCCTCTTCACCGTGGGTCACCCCTCCGGCTCGATCGCGGAACCGGTTGCGACCTGCGATGCGCAGCTCGTCTCTCTCGAAGGCGAAGCCGTGGATGAACTGGTCGAAGAAAATCCCTACTACTTCAACGCAGTGATCCCGGCCGGGACCTACAACAATGAAGAGGATATTCACACCTACGGCGTGGGTGCCACGGTCGTTTCCTCTACGCGCACACCTAATGATGTGGTCTATGAAGTCGTGAAGGCCGTGTTCGAGAATTTCGACTCCTTCACTTCCCTGCACCCGGCTTTCGATATCCTCGAGAAGGAGACGATGGTCAGTCAGGGTAATTCGGCTCCGCTTCATGACGGCGCCAAGCAGTACTATGAGGAAGCTGGACTCCTCTGAGTGATGTGAGAGAGGGCCGCGTCCATGAGGCGGCCCTCTCTTTCCCCGGAGATAAGACATTAAGGAAGGGTCGGACAGGATGAGCGACACGAGCCTCGCTAAGGGTCAAGAGCGTCCTGCTCCCGAAGATCTGGTCGCAAAAGCCGACACGGGCGCGCGTAACCCGCAGGGTTTTCCCGCGCGTCTTCTTTACGGGGTGGCGCTTGCCTGGTCCCTCTTCCAAGTTTGGTACGCTTCTCCCCTGCCCTTCATGCTGGGCTTTCTGATCTTCAACGATACCCAGGCGCGGTCGATCCACCTGGCCTTTGCCTTGTTCCTAGCCTTTACCGCTTTCCCCGGGATCATCGCGAGCGCCCGACAGTTTCCGCTCTTTGCCATCTTTTTCGTGATAGGCGGTGTTGGCGCGGGTTTCGCCGCGGTACGTCAAGCGCTGGCCGGCGACCTGGATGGACTGCTGATCTTCGGCCTCGCGGCTGCGACCTCTTTTGTGGTGGCCTGGTCTGCAAGCCGCCCAACGCCCCTAGACCGTATTCCCAAGCTCGACTGGCTGATGGCTGCCGCAGGCGCCTTTGCCGCGGGCTATCTCTACATCTTTTACCGCGAGCTGGCGCTGCGTCCCGGAGCTCCCACGACGCTTGACCTGATGGTCGCCGGGATGGGCATGGTCCTGCTGCTCGAGGCCACCCGCCGTTCCCTCGGTCCAGCGCTGACGATCATCGCCACGATCTTTCTCTTCTACACCTTCGCCGGCCCCTACATGCCGGATATGATTGCGCACCGCGGCGCCTCCTTCTCCCGCGTGATGTCGCAGCAGTGGCTCACCGCTGAAGGCGTCTTCGGCATTGCTCTCGGTGTTTCTACCTCCTTCGTCTTCCTCTTCGTGCTCTTCGGATCGATGCTGGATCGTGCCGGGGCCGGCAACTACTTCATTCAGGTTGCGTTTGCGCTGCTGGGGCACCTGCGCGGCGGCCCCGCAAAGGCTGCGGTCGTCGCTTCAGGCCTAACCGGCCTGATCTCAGGTTCCTCGATCGCGAACACGGTGACGACCGGAACCTTCACCATCCCCTTGATGAAGCGCGTCGGCTTCTCATCGGAGAAGGCAGGCGCGGTCGAGGTGGCTTCCTCGATCAACGGTCAGATCATGCCGCCGGTGATGGGCGCCGCAGCGTTCCTGATGGTGGAGTACGTCGGGATCCCCTACGTCGAGGTGATCAAGCACGCCTTTCTCCCGTCGATGATCACCTACATCGCCCTGATCTACATCGTGCATCTGGAAGCACTGAAAGCGAACATGATCGGGCTGGAGCGGCCTCACGCGAAGCCTTTCTACCATAGCCTGATCAACTTCGGGATCACCGTCACCAGCCTGATCATCCTCTCCGGCCTCGTCTACTACGGCATCGGCTGGACGAGGGAAGCCTTCGGCCCCATAGCGACCTACATCGTGGCAGTGGCCGTGCTGGCCGCTTACGTGGGGCTGGTCTGGTACGCCACGCGGGTGCCACCGCTCAAACTCGATGATCCAAACGCGCCGGTTCTGCAAACACCGGAAGTCGGCCCTACCGTCAAGAGCGGCCTCTACTATCTGCTGCCGGTGGTCATCCTGATCTGGTGCCTCATCGTAGAGCGCCTGTCGCCTGGATTATCCGCGTTCTGGGCGGTCGCCTTCATGATTTTCATCATGCTGACTCAACGCCCCCTGACCGCGCTCTTCCGCGAGGAGGAGCATGATTATGGGGGTGCGATGCGCCAGGGCGTGCGCGACCTTTTCGATGGCCTGGTGACCGGCGCCCGGAACATGGTCGGCATTGGCGTCGCCACCGCTGCAGCCGGAATAATCGTCGGCGTGGTCGCTCAAACCGGCGTCGGCCAGGTGCTCACCCAGGTCATCGAGCAGGTATCGGGCGGTAACCTGATAATCATCCTGCTCCTGACCGCGCTCCTCAGCCTGATTCTGGGTATGGGGCTGCCCACCACGGCAAACTACATCATCGTAGCCTCCCTGATGGCGCCGGTGATCGCTGAGCTGGGTTCACAGCAGGGTCTGGTGGTGCCCCTGATCGCGGTGCACCTCTTCGTCTTCTACTTCGGCATCATGGCAGACGCTACGCCACCGGTAGGGCTCGCGTCCTTTGCCGCCGCCGCAATATCGCGAGGCGACCCTCTACGCACCGGTGTCCAGGCTTTCTACTACTCAGCCCGCACCGTGGTGCTGCCCTTCATCTTCATATTCAACTATCAGCTTCTGATGATCGGGATCGAGGGGCCGCTGCAGCTCATACTGATCATCGTCATCGCCATCATCGCCATGCTGGTCTTCGCCGCCGGCACGATGGGCTACTTCTACACGCGCAACCGCTTCTACGAGAGCATCGCCCTGCTTCTCGTTGCCTTCACCCTTTTCCGTCCCGGATTCTGGATGGACATGGTTGCGCCGCAATATGTAGAGCGGCCTGCTGGTGAAATCTTCGAGTACGTGGATCAGGCGCCGCATAACGGATTCCTCAGGATGCAAATCGCGGGCTACGACCCAGCTAGCTTCGATGACGTCGAAAAGGTCGTCATGCTCAATCTCGGGCCCCAGGCCGAGGCTCAACAGCGCCTGATGAACGCAGGGCTGATGGTCGCACCGATGGGCGATACGGTATCCATTACCACCGTTATGGAAGGCAGCGATGCAAGCCGCTTTGGCGTGGGGATGGGCTGGGACATCAACTACCTGCTCGTGCCCAATCCGGAGCGGCCACCGAAAGAGCTCTTCTTCATTCCCGCACTGCTGTTGCTGGGTCTGGTCTACCTGCTGCAGAAGCGACGCGGCCTGAGCACCAATCCCCAGGCAAGGCGTGCTCAAGCCTGACCGTGACAGGAGGAAGGCATGTACAAGCACCTACTCTTGGCAATCGATCTCGCGGACGCGGAAGCACAGCACAAGGCCGTGCAGAGCGCGATTGCCTGCTGCCGGTCCTTCGGCGCGCAGCTCAGCGTCATCACCGTGGTGCCTGATTTCGGCATGTCGATGGTGGCGGGCTTCTTTCCCAAGAACTATCAGCAGAACGCTCTGAAGGAGACCGACAAGGCGTTAAAGGCTTACGCCGAGAAGCATTTTCCCGAAGATATTCAGGTGCATCGCATTGTTGCGCACGGCACCATCTATCGGGAGATCATCTTCCATGCAGAGCAGTGTGGCTGTGACCTGATCGTCATGGCCTCCCACCGCCCGGAGCTGGAAGACTATCTTTTGGGCCCAAATGCCGCACGAGTCGTCCGCCATGCAAAGGCGTCGGTTCTTGTCGTACGTGACTAACCATCCTGCGCGGCGCTAGACGGTTCGTCGTTGCAAGGACCCGGAGGAAAAGCTATATAGCCGCCGTTCCGCCGCTGCCGACGCGGCGGCTTTGCCGGGGAGTAGCTCAGCCTGGTAGAGCACTACGTTCGGGACGTAGGGGCCGGAGGTTCGAATCCTCTCTCCCCGACCAGCAAAGCGGAAACGCCCACCTCTTCAGGTGGGCGTTTCCTTTTCCGCAGGCGGTCGCGTCCGTCAGGATTCTCGAGCTTCAATACCGCTTAAAGCCAGCTGTTCATCAAGCGTCTTGCGAAGACTGGCAAGGGTTTCCTCATCCTGGGCCTCGCAGCGCGCTACCAGCACGTCCTGCGTATTCGAGGCGCGCAAGAGCCACCAGCCGTTGCCGTCACGCACCCGAACGCCGTCGGTAGCATCGACTTCCACGCCAGCCGCTGCCAGACGGCTTCTGACTTCCTCGATCACCGGCTTCTTGCGCTCTTCAGGACAAGGAAAGCGTAGCTCAGGTGTGTTTACGACCTGCGGCAGGCTGTCGCGAAAGGCAGCAAGGCTTTCGCCCCAGCTACCAAGCGCATTGATCAGCCGTACGGCTGCGTAGAGCGCGTCATCATGACCGTAAAAGCGGTCGGCAAAGAAGAGATGAGCGCTCATTTCGCCGGCAAAGGGCGCTGACTCCTCAAGCATCTTGGCCTTGATGAGCGAATGCCCGGTTTTCCACATCAGCGGCTTTCCGCCCAGTTCAGCAATGCCGTCAAAGAGTATCTGGCTGGCCTTCACGTCAGCGATGATCGTTGCCCCCGGATGGTCCTTCAACACATCGCGGGCAAGGAGCAACATCATCTGGTCGCCCCAGAGCGGCCGCCCCTGGTTATCCAGGGCACCAATCCGGTCTCCATCGCCGTCGAAGGCCAGCCCCAGGTCACAGCCTTCCCGCAGCACCGTTTCCTTCAGGGTCTCCAGGTTCTTCGGCACGGTGGGATCGGGATGGTGGTTGGGAAAGGTGCCATCGACCTCATCGAAGAGGAGAATATGCTTGCCAGGCAGGCGCTCGGTGAGCAGCCGCATGGCTGGCCCCGCAGCGCCATTGCCGGCGTCCCAAGCGATCTTCAGATTGCTCGGTCCCTCGAAATCCTGCACCAGACGATCGATGTAGGCCTGCCTGATGTCGTGATCTTCCGGGCTCGCGTCGCCAGCTTCAAAGTCCCCAGCCGCGGCGAGGCGCCCCAACTCCTGAATATCGGAACCGAAGGCGGCTTGCTTGCCGATCACAATCTTGAAGCCGTTGTATTCCGGCGGATTGTGAGAGCCTGTGACCATCACTCCGCCATCCGCATTCAGGTGATGAACGGCGAAGTAAAGCTCCGGAGTCGGCCCCATGCCGATGCGCAGAGCTGTGATCCCGACAGCCGACAGCCCCTCCACGAGGGCGGCTTCCATTTCCGGTGACGAAAGGCGCCCGTCGAAACAGACGGCAACGCGACTCCCGCCACGGCGACGGACCGTGGTACCCACGGCCTGCCCCAGCGCACGCGCGTCGGCGGCATGCAGGGTCTCGCCGACAACTCCCCGGATATCGTATTCGCGCAGCAGGGTCGGATCGAAGCGATGTGCGGTCATGCAATTTTTCCCTTTCAGGCGTACTTGCCAAGAATAGCCTGCATGGCACCGCGCAGATCATCGCGAGCCAGAGCATAGGCGACGTTGGCTTCCAAAAACCCTTCCTTGCTGCCGCAGTCAAAGCGCGTTCCCGCAAAGCGGAGACCGTGAAAGGGAACTTCATCAATGGTCCGCGCCATCGCGTCGGTGAGCTGTATCTCGCCGCCGGCCCCCTTCTCCTTTCGGTCAAGGGCCCTCAGCACCTGGGGATCCAGAATGTAGCGGCCGATGATGGAGAGCGTGGAGGGCGCTTCGGCAGGATCGGGCTTCTCGACCAGCCCCTTGGCCTTGGCTACGCGCCCATCGTCCTGCACCACATCCAGGATGCCATAGCGGTTGGTCTGCTCCCGCGGCACGTCCATGACCGCGACGACGTTGCCGCCGACTTGATGATAAACCTCAACCATTTGAGCCAGGCAGCCCTGCTCGGCCAGGACGAGGTCATCGGGCAAAAGGACGGCGAAAGGCTCATCACCGACCAGGTTGCGCGCGCACCAAACGGCATGGCCCAGGCCGAGGGGCTGCTGCTGCCGCACATAGGAAATTTGGCCTGATTCATAGAGCGTGCTCGCAAGCGTCTCGAGCGCGTCCGTCTTGCCCCGGTCCATCAGGGTCGCTTCCAGTTCGAAGGCGTGATCGAAGTGATCTTCCATCGCGCCTTTGCCGCGGCCAGTGACCAGAATGAACTCCTCGATCCCCGCCGCCTTGGCTTCCTCCAGGGCATACTGGATCAAGGGCTTGTCGACGACCGGCAACATCTCCTTCGGCATGGACTTAGTCGCGGGGAGAAAGCGCGTTCCCAGACCTGCCACCGGAAATACCGCCTTGCGAATCTTCTTGCTCATCAAACCTCCCGTACCTTGTTCAGCCGACCCTGGGCCTTGGTAGTCTGTGGAAGTAGGTCCTTTGCCTAACGGTCAAACCACTGGCCGGCTCCAGCAAAACATCATCGAAAGCACCCTGAGCGCCTGCTGCTGCCCTTGCGTCTGCACATAGCACCTAGAAAGTGGCTTGTCCCATCTCAGTGACCAAGTAGCACCTGCCGCGCTTCATTGATCTTGGCGGCCAGGTAGTCGGAGCCTCCACGGTCCGGGTGTAGTTGTTGCATCAAACGACGATGGGCGGCGCGAATCTCCGCTTCATCGGCATCTGCCCCCACGCCCAAGACCGCGCGCGCCTCCTCTTCGGTCATGGAGGGGCGCGCAGCCTGGGCGGCGTCAGACGAAGCACCTCCTGCTTCGTCTTGAGCACCTGCCCGCCACTCAGCGCTATAGACGCGGTCCAGATAAGCCTCGAGCACGTCGGCTGATTGCTCATCTTCTACACGAAACTTGATCCAAAGTTGGACGAGGTCGGGAAGGCCGAGTTCGGACAAGCGCCGGCCCTTCAGTTCTCCTTCCAGAATGGTCCCCTCCATGGCCCCGCTGTCGTGATCGAGCTGCATACGCAAGAAGCGTGTTTCCACGCTCGAGGTTCTGCCGCCCCCTGACCCCTCCGGTAGCCGCATTCGCCGCAGCCAATTCGGTAGCTGAGCGAGCAACGGGAGCAAGAGCGGCAAAGCGATGGCCAGAAGCTGACGTGCTGCGCCGAAGGCAACGAGGAGCAACAGCAGGCCGCCGGCTACGATCGCCGTCCAGCGAAACGCGCGCAGAACGCTACCGGGCTGTGCAGTGGCAAACCACCGCACGGCAGCGATGGTCAAGATCAACAGGAAGAACCCGAGCAGCAACCACAACAGCATGCCCGGCTGACCTAACGAAGCTGGTGAGTCAGCTGCGGAACCCTGCCGCCGCGGTGCTGGGAGAAATCGAGCAGCGCCTGGCGCCCGCCACTGGCGTAGACGGCGACGGCCGATAAGAGATCCCGCAGTTCCTGCGCAGAATTGGGATCAAAGGCACAGCACGCGCCCCCAGACAGCTTCGCCATCTGTTGAAAGGCGGTGCGCGCCGAGGGATCCTGGCCCTCGTGGAAGATAAAACAGGGAACACCCAACAACCCCAACTGACCGGCCATGTGGCCGAGTTCGTCGACATCCTCTTCAACGCAGTCGCCAATGAAGACTAGGGCATCCACCCTACGCTGTTTCGTCTCCTTGATGGCGTGGCGTAGAACCCGTGCGATCTGCGTTTGGCCGGCAAGGCAATTTACGGCAGTCATCGCTCGCAGCAGGGTCTTTCCATCTGAGTGCCAACGGCTCGCCTTGCACTCTCCAAAACCTCGGTAGAAGACGAGTTGGATGTCGAGCCCGCCGAGGCGTGAGGCCTCGTGAAACATCTCCCCCTGCAGATGCATAGCCCGATCCCACGTGGGCTGACGGCTGGCCGTGGCGTCCAGTGCAAAGATCAATCGTCCGCGCGTGCCAGCCTGCCGCGCTGGCGCCGGCGTGGCAGCCACCTTCTGCAAGAAGGTTTCCACCTCGCTGCGGCCAGACAGCACGCGGCTGGAAGCCACCTCACCTCGAGACTTCTGACGGGGCGCCTTGTCGCTGCTGCTCATGTCTCAAAGATAGGCGGCTGCCATGCAAGACGCCAGCCGGCGGCCGAAATACTCTTCTGTAGCAGCGATGAAATCTAGAAGACGGCTGCCTGCATGAAGCCTTCCTCGGCTCCCGTCTCCTCGTTGCCCAGGCCGATGATGCGCAGCAGCTCCCGCACCTCTTGCCGCGCGGCGATATGGCTCATGGTCATGTTCTCACCACCCTCTTTCATGTCGAGCAGCGTGAGGCCCTTGGGAAAGAGCTCGCGGAAGATCACGCGCTCGCCAAACCCCGGGGCCAAGCGGAAGTTGATGCGCTTGGCCAATTCTGCCAGGAGGTTACCGACTCGCTGCTTGTTGCGCGCGTCAAGATGAGACAGGCGATTGCGCATCACGATCCAGTCTATCGGCCGACCGCCAGCCTTTGCGCGCTGCAGGCGCTGTTCCCAAACCATTTGGGAATAGACGCTGGGACCAAGGATGCGCGTTCCCTCTCCGTCGATCCGTGCCAACAGATCGAGATCGACGAAGGAATCATTCAACGGGCTGATAAGGATGTCCGCCAGGGTGTGGCCCAGGCGCGATAAGTGAGAATCGGAGCCCGGGGTGTCGATCACCAGGTAAGCACAGTGCGCGAGCGAAGAGACGGCTTGGTTAAGGCTCGCGGTCTCGACAGCTTCTGCCTCTTGGCGACTTGGGGCGTCTGACCGCTCGACCTTGCGTAGCTCCGGATGCGGCAGCGCCAGTTCTTTCTGCTCGGAGTAGGTCAGCCGATTCTCCACATAGCGCGAGAGGGTGCCCTGGCGTGCGTCCAGATCTATGACGCCGACGCTGCGACCCGTGCGTAGCAGGGCGACCACCAGATGCATGGCCGTGGTCGACTTTCCGGACCCACCCTTTTCGTTTCCAAGAACAATCACGCGCGCCGGCGAAGTTGCGCGCCCGGCGGGTCGAACGGATGGATTGGGCGCGATCTGCACGGTTGAACCCCCTTCACGACCAAGCGGGCGAACGGCTCCAGATCGTTGGATCTGGAAGCGCCCGTCGTCACCTTCCGATTACCGGAAAGGCTTGTGACTTAAAAGAGGCGCCACCCGCGTAGAGTTACTCAAACTCCACGATCTTCTGATCTACGGAAAGGCTGGCTCCTGGCTCCGCATGGATGGCCTTCACTTTCCCGTCTGCCAGGGCACGCAGGACGTTTTCCATCTTCATAGCTTCGACGACGGCCACCTCTTCGCCCATCTTGACCTCCGTGCCGACATCAACCTTCAAAGCCACAAGAAGACCGGGCATCGGCGAGAGCACGTACTTGGAAAGATCGGGCGGTTCCTTGATCGGCATCAGGGCGGAGAGTGCCGCCACCTCTGGACGCAGGACGAGCGCAGCGGCCACTGCGCCCCTGTGCCACATGTGAAGATAAGGGCCCACACGATCGACCTGAACGCTGGCGGGCCGACCATTTACCCGCACTTCAGCAAGAGGCTCGCCTGGCCACCAGTTCCCAGCCACGACCACGACCTCATCCCCCAGGCCAAAGCGGATTTCGTTCCTGCCTGCAGGTTCTGCCACGAGCGCGATCTGTTCGCGGTCAAACTCGACAACGAGATCTTGCCTTTCCAGGCTTCTGTCTCGGGTACTTTGGCGCAGATGCAAAAACGCGGCAATCGCTGCCATCGCTTGCTGCTCAGGCCGGGACAGTTCCCGGCCCGAGAAGCCCTCAGGAAACTCCTCCGCGATGAAGTCGGTCGAAAGGCGACCTTCGCGAAAGCGCGGATGCGCCATGACCGCCGAAAGGAAAGCCATGTTGTGATGGATACCGCGCACGTAGAAGCGATCCAGGGCGTCCTGATGACGCTCGATCGCCGCATCGCGATCGAGCCCCCAGGTCACCAGCTTGGCGATCATGGGGTCATAGTACATGGAGATCTCGGCGCCTTCAGTAACCCCCGAATCGACCCGTACGCCCTCGGCTTCCGGAGGTTCCTGATAGCGCTGCAGACGCCCGATGGACGGCAGGAAGCCGCGCGCAGGATCTTCCGCATAAACACGGCTCTCAATCGCCCAGCCGTCGCGCCGAATATCGGCCTGTCCGAACGGCAGCTTCTCGCCTGCAGCTATACGGATCATCCATTCGACCAAATCGAGACCGGTAATCATCTCGGTGACCGGGTGCTCGACCTGCAGGCGGGTATTCATCTCCAGAAAGTAGAAATTGCGGTGCTGGTCCACGATGAACTCGACGGTGCC
>Ga0079223_10002481_pt1 | contig 11422 bp, 8 predicted proteins | sample Stecom2011_FD_75072 | JGI IMG/M metagenome (GOLD analysis project Ga0079223, IMG submission 75072) | Agricultural soil microbial communities from Utah to study Nitrogen management - Steer compost 2011 | ecosystem: Environmental > Terrestrial > Soil > Agricultural land | place: USA: Utah...
CAGGCCGGAAGTGCACAACCTATTACCCTCACTCCTTCTCGTAGGTCGATTAATGTAGGAGTAGTCAGTATCAGCTGCAGTTTGCGATCCTCTCCTGAGTACGCTCTCTCTAAAATTGAAGAGGAAGGTGAAGCTCTATTAATTTGGGATTCTTTTGTAGATGGCGCTAAAGAGAAAAACCATATTGGTTATTTTCTAGCTTCAGAGAACTGGAGTAAGTGGGATAAGTTTAAAATTGATCTTCGTAACATCTCTAATTTTACGACCGATAAATTTTTAAGAATTGGTCTTGTAAGTTATCCATTCGGAAATCTTCTGGAATATGAATTAAAAATATTAAAAGACGAAAATGAAATCATCACATTACGTATGAATGAAGATGTGGTGACCCAGACTTTTAACAATAATATTTTTTACGATCTCCCATTGGATTATTTTATGGATCAAAATGAATATGAGATCCATATTCGAGCGCGTAATTTGAAGGCCAATTGTAGTGAAGGATTCTGTGCTTCCTGGACGTACCCTGCAATAGATCAATTTATTGCTCACCCAGAATATCCTTACTTGTTAACTCTCGGTCTGATGGAAGGGAGCGTTTTTAGTAAGACTGCTCTCTTTAATACTGAACAATTACTGTCGGATAATTCCTCTTGTCTCGAAGGGCCCTTTACCTTCCGAGTAGAGAGGAATAAACCAGGACAGACTGAGTCTAAGAAGGAACAGCAAGGACCTGCGCAAATGAGTTGCGGTACACTAGAACCTCCTTCCAATTCTCCTCCGGGCGGTGGCCTGTTATCTCTGTGTCTTGGTTTTATGATGGCCAGTCTTACCTTGTTGCTTAAAAAAACTAAGAAGACTTTGTCTTAACTCCCTCTTTTTTATAGAATATTTATATTCAACCTCATGAGGAGAGTTATGAAACTAACTTTATTATTATTGTCCCTACTCTTTAGTTTTGAGGCTTTCTCTCAAAATTTAATGGAAGAAAGAATTTGGAAAATTTCGAATAGAAAGAAATCTATATTTCTTGATTCGGGTGTTTTTCATTATAACTCTATCCTTGCTGGAACCAGCGTCGTTGGAGTCAGAAACTCCGTAGTCCCTGGTCGAGGTTATGAAAGAGTTGTGATTGATTTTAATACTCAGACAGTTCCTAAAATTTATGGGCATATTTCAGGTAAGGATAAAAAGATTTCAGTAGATATGTTTGAGACATCTATTTCTACTGATCAGCCTAAACTCAAAAGTTCAAAGTTCGTTAAATCGATTGATTTTATTTCAGTAGATGGTAAGACAGTCACACTAGAAATAAATTTAAAAACGAAAGCTAGTTTCGACGTCTTCTACTTGGAGAACCCTGGTCGTCTAGTTATCGATATTCGTTAATTTTTAAAAGAGGGTATCATGGCCATAAAAGATCTTAATGCTCGTGCCAATTCTGAATCTAATCCTGTGAACGATCTTCCTTCTGAAGTAGTGATCATTCCTATTGTGAATAGTCCTATCTTTCCAGGCATGATTGCTCCAATCATTCTTTCTGAGGATAAGTACACTCCTGAACTGGATAACTATCTTTCAAAAAATAATTACGTTGCTTTAAACCTTGTTAAGTTTAAGGAGTACGGAGAAGGACAAGAAGTCTTTCAGGAGATTGGTGAAGAAGAAGAGTATAACGAAGAGATTCAAGAAAATTATCAGCAGATGTCTGCTACTGAACTTTCTCCGAAAGGAATAACTTCAAAAGATATCTATCGAGTAGGAGTTCTATGTAAAGTTATTAAAAAACTTAAACTACCTGATGGCTCTGTAAATCTTCTTGTTCATGGAATGAAAAGATATAGAGCTGTGGAGTTCACAGCAGATGATCCTTTGCTAATTGCAAGAACAGAAATCTTTAACGATATTCATGAGCCAGATGAAGAACTGGATGCTTATACACGTTCTGTTATTAATCAAGTAAAAAAACTCTCAGAGATTAATCCGTATTTTAACGAAGAGATGAAGCTTGCTATGCTGAATTCTCCTTCCCCGGGTTCTCTAGCAGATCTAGTGGCCTTTGCTCTTTCTCTTGATGTGCCGGAAGCTCAGGACTTCTTAGAAACCCTGGTGGTTAAAAAGCGATTTGCAAAGCTTCTCGTTTACTTAAAGAGAGAGAAGGATGTTGCTGATATTCAGAAAAAGATTACTGATGAAGTAAACGATAAAGTGAATAAATATCAGCGTGAATACTTTCTTCGCGAACAATTAAAAGTTATCCGCTCTGAGCTTGGTCTTGATGAAGATGATAAGGCTAAAGACATCAAGAAAATCCGTGAAACTCTGGAAGAGATGAATATGCCAGAAGAAGCGAAAAAAGCTGCAATGGAAGAACTAGAGCGTCTGGAGTCTATTCCTGATTCATCTCCTGAGTATAACGTCACTCGCACTTATCTCAATTGGATGGTGCAACTTCCATGGGACAAACAAACTGAAGATGACGTGGATATCGAGCAAGCTAAAAAAATTCTTGAGAAAGATCACTATGGTCTTGAACGCCCGAAAGAGCGTATTCTTGAATTCCTGGCCGTAAGAAAACTAAAACCAGAATATGATGGAACTATTCTGTGTCTTGCTGGTCCTCCGGGAGTGGGTAAAACCTCTCTAGGACACTCTATCGCTAGAGCCCTTGGTCGTAAGTTCTACCGTTTTTCTCTGGGAGGAATGCGTGATGAGGCAGAGATCAAAGGTCACCGTAGAACCTACGTAGGAGCGATGCCAGGTAAGTTGATTCAGGCCTTAAAGCGTGTTGAAGTTAATAACCCTGTTATCATGCTGGATGAGATTGATAAAATCGGAAAGTCTTATCAAGGGGACCCAGCTTCAGCCTTGCTCGAAGTTCTGGACCCTGAGCAAAATAAAACATTCATTGATAACTATCTGGATGTTCCGTTTGATCTGTCGAAAGTGCTTTTCATTGCTACCGCAAACTATGTCGGAGAAATTCCAGAAGCTCTTCTTGACCGTATGGAACTAATTGAACTCTCTGGTTATACCATTGAGGAAAAACTCAGCATTGCTACTAAATGGGTGATTCCAAAACAATTGAAGAAGCATGGTCTTACTACAAAAGATTTTTCTCTAAGCACGACTGTCCTTAAAGCCCTCATTGCTGATTATGCACGTGAGCCTGGGGTACGTGTGATGGAGCAATTTGTAGCTAAGCTTTGTCGTAAGGCTGCTCTTGAAAAAGTATCTAATAAGAAGTTTAAGAAGTTCTCTCCAACAGTGAATGATCTTGAAAAAATCTTAGGACCAAAACGCTTTGAATCAGATAAAGCACAAAAACCTCTGATGCCAGGGGTGGTAACAGGCCTTGCTTGGACAGCGTTTGGTGGAGATATTCTGTTTGTTGAATCAATTCCCTTAAAAGGAAAAGGTTTTAAATTAACGGGGCAGTTAGGTGAAGTGATGGGAGAGTCTGCCAACCTTGCTTACTCATATGTAAAATCCATTCTCCAGGCCCAGATGGAAAAAGATAAGCCAAAGGCTCGTAGGAAAGCCAAAACTGAAACTAAGGAGCCAACTCCAGTTGCAGAAGAAGCTACTGACTTTTTAGCAAGTCATGAGATTCACCTTCACTTACCTGCAGGGGCTACTCCGAAGGATGGACCTTCGGCGGGTATTACGATGGCACTAGCATTATATTCACTGGCAACCAATCAGAAAGTTCGTGGTGATGTGGCCATGACTGGAGAGTTAAGTTTAACTGGTAAAGTTCTTCCAGTGGGTGGAATTAAAGAAAAAGTATTAGCTGCCAAGAGAGCTGGTATTAAAGAAATTATTTTACCGTGGCAGAACGAGAAAGATTTAAAAGAAGTTCCTGAAAGACATAGAAAGGGAATGAAGTTTCACCCGGTGAAACATTTTGATGAAGTTCTAAAAATTGCTTTGAAAAATAAGTGATAAAAAAACCCTCCGTAAGGAGGGTTTTTTTATTTGAGGATTAAATAAATTAAAACTCGTCTGAATCGTATTCGCTCTTCATTGTGTGCTTAACTTTTTGAGCAGCAATTTCTCTTAGAGCAGTAACAACTTCTTTGTTTTTACACTTAATCTGAGCTTGATCACCTTCGCGAAGTTGTTTAACACGCTTGGCAGTTAAATGTACTAGTTCGTAACGATTCTCAACATGCTCTAAGCAATCTTCAATAGTGACTCTTGCCATAAAATAGACCTCTTATAATTAAATAGGGAATCTCCATTTTTAAAGGAGATACCCATTTTTGTCAAAGGAGATTATTGATACATTGCTTCAATTTCTGCTTTATAGTGCTCCGTGACAGCTTTTCGCTTAACTTTTAGGGAAGGAGTCAGGAAATTATCCGTGGTGAACTCCTGGGTTATAATGCAGAACGACTTAATTGTCTCAAATCGAGCTAAATCTCTGTTTACTTCATTTATTTCATTTTGAATAATTCCGCGAACTCCCATGTGACGGGCGAGCTCTTCTACGGTGACCTCTGGTCCAAGACCTAAGCTCTCTAAATCTCCAAGGAAGGACTCCTTCTCAATACCGATGAGTGCTGTAAGATAGTTTCTCTTTTCACCAATAACGACCATTTGAGAGATATGAGGCTTCGTCTTAGCAAGGTTTTCAATTTTCTGAGGGGCCACATTCTTTCCGCCGGAGGTAATGATGATGTCTTTTTTTCTATCCGTAATTCGTAAGTAACCTTTGGAATTGAACTCACCTACATCACCGGTTTTAAACCAACCATCCTCAAAGGCATCTTGAGTAGCTTGAGGGTTTTTGTAGTATTCAGTGAACAGAGCTTCAGATTTAATGAGAATCTCTCCATCTTCGGCAAATTTAATTTCCACTTCTCCCATAGGTCGACCCACTGTTCCTGGAATTTGTTTGGAAAGAGGGTTCAGCACACAAGGGGCAATAGTTTCTGTTAGCCCATAGCCTTCCAGGATAGTGAGGTTAGCGTATCTTAGAAATTTAATAATTTCCGGGGACAGAGGGGCACCTCCCGAAACGAAGTAGCGGACTCTTCCTCCAAAGCGATTATAAATTTTAGAAAATACCGCAGCGTAGGCCGCTTTATATTCCAGAATTTCACGGGTAGTAGGAGAGAGATCCTGATCTAGCTTTTCAAAATATTTTTGAGCAGCATTGACCGCCCATTTGAAGGCCTGCTTTTTTACAAAGCTTCCTTCATTTATCTGTTCCATTACTTTGGCGTAAATTTTTTCGAAGATACGTGGAACGGCCAGCATAACAGTAGGTTTTACTACTGAAATATTATCAACCATCTTCTCCAAAGACTCTGCATAAACAGATTGAATGCCAAATGGTAAAGGGAGAAGGGAATCACATCTACCTAAAACATGAGAGAGTGGAAGGAAGGTGAGAGAGACATCATTCTCTGTGAAAGCGCCATTGGTGCTGGCAATGACATTCATAAGCATTGTGATAAAGCCATTGTGGGTAATCACAGCCCCCTTCGGTTCACCAGTTGTTCCTGAAGTATAGATAATAGACGCCACATCTTCTGGCTTTTGCTGACTGATGAGAGTTTCAAACAACTCTGGATTATTTCTAACTTCTTCAATTCCGATATTTAAAATTTCTTTGTAGGTATAGTACTTAACAGAGTTTCTGAATTTCTTAACCAGTTCAGGATCAAGATCTTTGATTGAAATAATGAGCTTGAGGTTCTTCCATTTTTCTAGGTTAGGAAGCACTCTCTCAAGTTGCTTATCATCTTCAACAATCATGATGGTGCTATCAGAATGAGTGAAAATAAAGTCCACCTCATGGGCCAGATAGCTAGGGTAAATGGGAACTAAGATGGCACGGCTATTTATGACGGCCATATCCAAGAGATGCCATTCTTTACAGGTGTGGGCAAAGAGAGCCACTTTCTCTAGTGGCTGCATTCCGATTTTTAGGAGACCGCCAGCAAGTTGAGCGATGGTGTTTTTATATTCTGTAAATGTGAGACTTTTAACTTCTTGGTTTTCGATCCAGCCAATAGCTTTGTTCTCAGGTGTCCTTTGTACGCGCTGATTGAGTAAGCGTCCAATCGTTTTAGATCCCTGAATCATTAGCTCTTCCTTTGTCTAAATTTAATGTCACGAGTAAAAAGTTAATAAAAATTAGTAATTAGCCAATTTCAAATTGATTACGTTCTTGCAGTTCGGTGGATATGAAAACAGTAATCATTATATCCCGCTGCTTGAGGAGTAAAAAAAACTCAACTTTTACTTATTCTTTCCATTTTAAAGGAGTCTACATGGGCGTTCAAGTGAACTCTCTGGAATTAATTTCTGATCAGAAATTACGAGTAGGTCATGACTATGTCATGAGGGTTAAAATTCATTCTTTGGAAAATAGTGTTCTGAAAGGTTATATCCTTTATCGGAAAGATCTTGATGATATCACTTCACACTGATACTCACGTGATCCCCAATCATGAATTGTGGTATTTCAAAAATAGTATCACTATCGACAAGTTTATGAACCTTAGCAATGGAAGCTTCATCAGAGGAGTGGATTACTTTGAGCTCGCCAATTTTAACTTTATAATTTACTCGTCTCTTATTATCGTAGGGGTTCTGGACTGAAATAATACGGTGAACGTCCAGCACACTGTCTTTGTTGACTCCCTGACCTTTTCCTAGGTTAACGTAGAAATTCTTACGGATCACTTCATCTTCATATCCCATGGACAGGTCCTGACTTAGACTAAAAATCACATAGTCCCTGGCAAAGGTCGGTAAGGAAAAGGTAAGAAGAATAGTTAGAATGATTAGTTTCATAAAACTCCCATAACTTACTTAGCTTGTCGGAGTTTTAAGGGAAAACTTGAGTATATCCCTTGGGAGTGGCCCCAAGGGATAGGAAAGGCTTAGTTTACCTGAATTTTTAAGTACTTAATGTAGTTGGAAATGATATCTGAGTAACGATAATTTTTCAGATAATCATGGGAGAGAATGTAGTTACGTGAGTAATACTGCATAACCCATGGAAGGTCTTTATTAACGATTTCTTCCATTTTTTTCATGAGTTCAAATTTCTCTGCGCCATCTTCAAGAGTTCTGAGTTTCTCAAAGAGAGCATCGAATTCAGCATTCTCATACTGACTGGAGTTAGGTCCAGGAGGTAGATTCGCAGAGTTTAAAAGCTGGAGAACGTTCTCTGCATCTGGATAATCCAGTACCCATCCACCTTGCCAGAACTGTAGTTCACCTTTTCTTGATTTCTCTAAAAAGGCAGGAAACGAATTCAGGTTAACATTAATCTGGATACCAATCTGGGCCAACTCTTGCTTAATGTATTCACCCATCTGACGTTGAATCGTTTCACTACCTCTCACATCATAGGTAAGAGGGGGAAGGCCTTTACCACCCGGGTAGCCCGCCTTGGCAAGGTATTCCTTAGCAAGCTCTACATCATGTTTAAAAGGGAGCTCTTGCGAAGGAGAGTAACCAGGAATGCCTGGAGGATAAATGGAGTTAGCTCTTTGAGCGATGTTATAGGTGAAGAGCTCGATATATTTATCAATATTCACCGCATGGGCGATAGCCTTACGGAGATTCAGGTTTTTCCCAACAATAGGATCCTTCATATTAAATTGCAGCCACCAGAAAATGAGAGTAGGTGCCGACTGCAAATTGATTTTGTCTTCGATGATTTCAGGTTTTAGTTTACCTTCTGGCGTAAGAGCTACGTGGTAGTGATCCTTAGTCAGAGTCACAATATCAATTTTCTTTTTCATAAAGTTGAGCCACGCCGTTTGGGTTTCCTTCATGACGGTGATGCGGACGTTTTCAATAAAAGGAAGTTTAGCACCAGCATCTTTAAGAAGGTTTTTCTCATTAGCGTAACGGTCGCCTTGTGTCGGGTAGGTACTAGAAATATACTGCGGATTCTTTTTTAGCAGTACTTCTTGGTTCTGGTTATAGTGAGTGATGTAGTAAGGGCCTGTTCCATAGAAGTTATTCGTTAATTCATTCTTACTTGCCTTAATAGCTTCCTCAGGAATAGGTGCTGTGAAAGTCATTGCCAGAGCATAAAGGAGTTGAGGATAAGGACGAAGAAGTTCGATTTCAAAAGTATGCTCGTCAACAACTCTTAATCCTGGAACATCTGTGGTGAAGAATTTTTCCAAATCACTTCCAACAGCTTTTCTCCATTCGTTAAGGCCTTTAACTTTTTCATCAAAAAGCCACCACCCTTGGCTCGCTGTAGGAACAAAGGCCAGACGTTTGATCTGGTTGATAAAGTCCTGTGCTTTCACTGTTCTTCCCTGAGGAAGATGCTCGTGTGGATGGTAGTGGATACCCTTTTTGACTTTAAAGGTATAGGTTTTACGATCTCGAGAGATAGTAGGAAAGCTTTCAGCGAGAAGAGGTCTTAGAGTATAAGGTCTTTTTAAATACTCCATCTCGAATAGTGTTTCATAAACTTGTCCTACCGGAACTGCACATACTGTATCGTAACAGTTAGCAGGATCCAGAGTTGATATAGCGCTAGAAATTGAGATCGAGAGAGTATCTGGCTCTTTCTCATTGTTCTTGGCACATGAAACGAGTAACACTAAAGCGAGAAGAAGTAGTTTCATGAAAGAGACCCCGTAATTAGTTTTGCTAGTTCATCAATTTTATTAAGAGGAACGGAGCCTTGAACCATATCTGGCTTACCGCCACCGCGACCACCAAGACTTGCCAGGTGTTCTTTAATAATTGTTGAACAGTTAATATCTTTATTGTTCTTATTGGTTTTAAAAATAAAAGACGCTTTCTCACTATCCTTTGAGTAAAGGAAAAGAATCCCTTTAGGAAATTTATCAACATAGATATCAGAGAGTTTTCTGAGATTGGCCTGATCAACAACTCCAGCATCAACGAGCGCTAAACTCATGCCATTTGAAAGAGTTGTTTGGTTATTGAATAAGTTTGCTGATTCAAAGTTCTGCAACTTATCATTAAGCGTTTCGATTTGTTTGTTCTTCTCTTTTATTTCTTGTTGAAGCTGGTAAATCTTATCTAATACTTTCTCTTCTTTCGCTCCAAAGTTCTTCTCCAGTTCAGAGAATAGAGCTGAGCGATGATTTAAGTATTCAATGGCATTGGTTGAAGTGATGGCTTCAATTCGACGAACTCCCGAAGCCAGCGCTGTTTCAACAATGATTTTAAAGAGTCCAATTTCCTGAGTGTTGTTAACGTGAGTACCACCGCAAAGTTCCAGAGAGAAATCTCCCATAGAAAGAACTCGTACTTCATCGCCATATTTTTCACCAAAAAGGGCCATGGCCCCTTTCTCGGAGGCTTCTTCCTTACTCATGTACTCTGCGCGTACTGGTAGGGCACGGGTAATAGCATCGTTAACTAACTCTTCCACCATCTTGATTTCTTCAGGCTTAAGAGCTTCAGCGTGAGTGAAGTCAAAACGCAAACGATCTGGTCCAACAGAAGAACCTGCTTGTTTTACGTGATCCCCTAAAGTTTTGATAAGGGCCGCTTGTAAAAGGTGAGTGGCAGAGTGGTTGCGCTTAGTAAGCTCACGCTCTGTCTCATTAACGGCAAGAATATATTTTTCACCAACGATTAGAGAATCGGCTTCGTTTGTCTGATGGGCCCATAAACCATCTACTGGCTTAATCGTATCTTCAATGTGAACGAGCTTCACATCCTTATGAAGGATTGAACCTTTATCACCAATTTGACCTCCACCTTCCGCATAGAAAGGAGTTTGATCGAAAATGAGGTACGTTGCCTCAGGTAATTCAAGTTTCTCTAAAAGAGTGGCCTCTACTTTGGTATCGCTGTAGCCAGAAAACTTTGTTTCGCCATACTTTTCTTTGATAGCATAGAAAGCTTTGGCATTGTCCTCTTGTACTTTAAACTTTGAACCTTTCTTAGATTGTTCTTTCTGGCGCTTCATCGCTTCTTCAAAGCCTTGAGCATCCAGTTCAATATTTTTTTCACGAAGGATGACTTCCGTTAAATCCATCGGGAAACCGAAAGTGTCATAAAGTTTAAAAGCAGTTTCTCCTGAGAATTTATCACCGGCTTTAAGTTTGTTAATTTCTTCATTAATTAAACTCAGACCAGTATCAAGAGTCTTTCTGAATTTTTCTTCTTCTAGTTTAAGAAGTTTTTCCGCCAGTGAAGCATTGGCCATGTTATCAGGATATTCTTCCCCAAGAGATTCGAATACACTTGGAACAAGTTTATAAAAGCTGATGTCTTTTAATCCAAGAAGAGAGAGGTGGCGAACAGCACGTCGGATAATTCGACGAAGAACATAGCCGCGACCTTCGTTGGAAGGAATCACACCATCAGTGATAAGCATCGTACTTGATCTGATATGATCTGCAACGACTCTGAAAGAAGCTTTCACTTCTTCCGAAGTTGTTGTGTAGTAATCAAGACCTGTGAGCTTTCCAATACTTTTTAGGATGGGCTCGAAAATATCTGTATCGTAGTTAAAGTATTTACCTTGAAGAACAGCGGCTAGACGCTCAAGACCAGCGCCGGTATCTACTGAAGGCTTAGGAAGTGGCTTACGTTTGATTTCACCATTTTCCATGTACTTTTCAAACTGCATGAAAACGTTATTCCAAATCTCAACGTATCTTCCCTCATCATCAATTTCTTGATGTCCTTCAGGAACTCCTGTAGCACGCTCTGGACCATGATCATAAAAAATTTCTGAACACGGGCCACACGGACCAATATCGCCCATCTCCCAAAAGTTAGTTTTATCACCCAGTCTAAAAATTCTTTCTGGAGGAACACCCATGTCTTCGTTCCAGATTTTATAGGCTTCATCATCTGATTCATGAATAGTGACTAAAAGCTTTTCCTTTGGAATTTTTAATTCTTCAGTTAACAGGGTCCAGGCAAATTTAATGGCTTCTTTCTTAAAATAATCTCCGAAAGAGAAGTTACCCATCATTTCAAAGAAAGTATGGTGACGAGCAGTAAAGCCCACATTTTCCAGATCGTTATGTTTTCCACCGGCACGCACGCACTTTTGAATAGTGACAGCTCTTTTATCAGTGGCATTGGCCTTACCGGTAAAATAATCTTTGAATTGATTCATTCCGGCGTTAGCGAAAAGAAGAGTAGGGTCATTGTGTGGAACAAGACTTGAGGACTTGATCTTTACGTGGCCATTTTTAATAAAGTAATTTGAAAAAGTATTGCGGATATCCTGAGCGCGCATAGTATTCCTTCTCTAGTTAAGATGCCAGAAAAGATTAGCACGACTTCAGAGGGAAATGTAGGGATATTAGATGTTCGCAGCGCAGAATTTAGAATTTAAAACTGCCTCCCACACCTTGCGCTTGTAGCTCACGATCCAGGTTGGCCATCTCTTCCATCTCGTAACCTTCCTGACCAAACTGACCAACATCTACATGAG
>Ga0079223_10002482_pt1 | contig 11422 bp, 8 predicted proteins | sample Stecom2011_FD_75072 | JGI IMG/M metagenome (GOLD analysis project Ga0079223, IMG submission 75072) | Agricultural soil microbial communities from Utah to study Nitrogen management - Steer compost 2011 | ecosystem: Environmental > Terrestrial > Soil > Agricultural land | place: USA: Utah...
TCGACATGGCGCTGGACACAGGATCCCGGAAGCGCGCTTCGTCCTTCACGACCGCGAGCAGTAGATCGCTTTCGTGCAGAATGCCGACAACCTTGCCCGCTTCATCGATGACGGGAAGCTGGGAAACGTCATAGAGCTTCATACGGCCATGGGCGGCCAAAAGGGTGTCGTCCATCCCGACCGTGACTGTTCCGCGATCCTCATGGCGCCGGGAGATCAGGTCGCGCAGGTCCCCGGCCGCCGGGCGCTCCAGGAAGCCGTGATCGTACATCCAGTAATCGTTGTACATCTTCGAGAGATACTTGTTGCCGCTGTCGCAGACGAGCGTCACCACCCTCTTTGGCTCCGTCTGTTCGCGGCAGTAGCGCAAGGCTGCGGCGAGCAGCGTTCCGGTCGAGGAGCCGGCCAGGATGCCTTCCTTGGCCAGCAATTCGCGCGCGGTCAGCAGCGCCTCCTTGTCGGGGATGGTGTAGGCGGTGCGCACCTGCTCCAGATCGCAGATGACGGGAACAAAGTCTTCTCCGATACCTTCCACGACCCAGGAGCCCACGTCTTTCGAGATTTCGCCTGTTTCTACATAGTGGGTAAGGATCGAACCCTCCGGGTCAGCCAGCACCATCTCTGTCTTGTCGCTGACCTTGCGGAAGAAACGGCCGAGGCCGGTGATGGTGCCGCCGGACCCGACCCCGCACACCACGGCATCGACGTCGTGGTTCATCTGCTCCCAGATTTCGGGGCCGGTCGTCGTTTCGTGAGCGAGGGGATTGGCTTCGTTCTCGAACTGATTGACGAAGAAGCCGCCCCTCTCGTCGGCAATCCGTTGGGCCATATCCTGATAGTACTCAGGGTGCCCCTTACCGACGTCGGAGCGCGTCAGAATAACTTCCACCCCAAGGGCAGTGAGATGGAAAATCTTCTCCTGGGCCATCTTGTCCGGCACCACGAGCACCAGCTTGTAGCCCTTCTGAGAGGCGACAAGGGCGAGTCCCAGGCCCGTGTTTCCGGCCGTGGCCTCTACAATAGTGCCGCCGGGCTTCAGCTTTCCGTCGCGTTCGGCGGCCTCGATCATCGACTTTCCGACCCGGTCCTTGATGGAACCGCCCGGGTTCTGGTTTTCAAGCTTCAGGAAGAGCTGGCAAGGGCCAGTGTCCAAGTGGGTCACCTCGACAAGCGGCGTATTACCGATTGTTGCGAGGGTGCCCTTGTATGTGGAGAGGGTCATGCAAACAGGGTCCAGACACAGAGATGAGAAAGGGTTTAGCCGGGCAGCCACCCGATTCAACGAATTCACTGCAGAGGATCGCAGCAGATTGGGGGCCGCAAGGCAATGCCGCTTAGCCGGATTGCCGAAGGGGCGCTCGATCAAACATTGGTGTCAATCGAGCGGCTTGAAAGTACGCGACATGGGAAGCCTGCTTCCTGAAGCCCCTTCATGATGTCAGAGACATGCTCGCTGTCCCGGGTCTCCACCACGACATCAATGTCAGCTCGTTTAGCAGGGACATCAGCGAACAGCCGCTGATGATAGACCTCAATGATGTTGCCGCCGGTCTCGCCGATCACTTGAGCGATGAGCGCCAACTGACGCGGGCGATCTATAATCTCGATCCGCAGGCGAACCACCCGGCCGTCCCGCATGAGACCTCGATCCAGGACGCCGGACAGCAGGCGGACGTCTATGTTGCCTCCGCCGATTACCGCAACGACACGACGCCCGGCGAAGCGCTCGCGGTGGCCCAGCATGGCGGCGACCCCGGCAGCTCCTGCACCCTCGGGTACGATCTTTTGCTGCTCGACGAGATAGTGGATGGCAGTCTCGATAGCGCCTTCGTCGGCCAGCAGGATATCCGACACCAACTCTTTCACCACGGGCGTCGTCAGCTTGCCTGGGCGTTTCATCGCGATGCCGTCGGCGAGGGTCGTGCCGGATCCGCCAGATCCGCCGGCGCTCAGGGCTTCCTGCATCGAGGGGTATAGTGCCGCTTCCACGCCGATGATCTCGACTTGCGGCCGCAGCGCCTTAACGGCCGTGGCGATACCGCTAATCAAGCCGCCGCCCCCGATCGGAACCACAAGGCAATCGAAGTCCGCCAGATCCTCCAGGAGCTCCAGGCCGATCGTTCCCTGGCCGGACATGATGAAGGGGTCGTCATAGGGATGGACGAAGGTGAGACTTTCTTTCAGAGCGATCTCTTGTGCAGCAATGGCCGACGCGTCGAGCGTATCTCCGGTCAGCACGACGCGGGCGCCGAAGGAGCGGGTGCGCTCCACCTTGGCGAAGGGCGCAAACTCCGGCATGACGATGGTCGCGGGAATACCTAGACGGCGGGCATGATAGGCAACCCCTTGAGCGTGGTTCCCGGCGCTCATCGCAATTACGCCCCGCCGTGCGCTCTCCTCATCCAGATTCATCAGTTTCCAGCAGGCGCCTCGGTCCTTGAAGGAGCCGGTAAACTGCAGCGACTCAAGCTTAAGAGATAGCTCGCAGCCGAGGGTTTCAGCCAGCCGCGCCGCAGGTACAAGGGGGGTGCGCACGACATGATCGCGGATGCCCTCTGCTGCCTTGCGGATGCTGTCGAGATTAAAGTCGTTCATAGCCTGCCTCACTCAAACCTGGAGCCAGGGTTTAGCACGAGGCGGTCGGCTTTGGCTCGTTCCGGTGCGACAAGTTGCGCCATTTCCCCGTCCCGCCACGCTTCGGCCAGATCACGGAAGTGTGGAGAAAAAGGGTTCCCACTCTGCCCTGGCGTAACGATGAAGGCGGATTCATCGAGGTTTGCGAGGTCGAACACGACCCGCAGACCCGGCCCATGCACTTGCTGGAATCTGCGTTCCGGATCGCGACTGGGGGTAGCTCGGTTCACGGTGAAATCATCCCCACCCGTCTCCAGTTCAATGCTGAAGAGGTCGCCGATGACGGGGAGGCGGCCCAGCAAGAAGTGGGACATGCGGGCGCGGTGGTAGTCGCCCCAACGAAGTTTGGCGGGGGCGCCAGGTGCGTTCGCCTCCAGACTTTCCAAGGCTTCCACCAGAGTTTGTCGCAGCAGTTGGTGACAGCTTCCTGCTTCTGCGCCGCACCAGGTGCCGTCGTCACGCTCCAGGAACCCCTTGATCGCACGCGGCTCAAGGCGCGGGAGATCCGAGTAGTAGGGCCCCAGCTTCGGCGCGAAGAGAGCGTTGTGTAAAGCGTCCAGCCATGCCCAGAGGATCAAGGGTTCCGGCCGGTCTCGCTGCATGTCACCATCCCAGCTTTCCAACAGCTCGTGTGCCTCACTTGCCGCTCCAGGCGCCGGCGCTGGCGCCAAAAGGAGCGGCAGCAAGTCACGCGCCATGGGAGAAACCACATCCATCTGCAGGGCCTGCATGTCCGAGAAGCTGTGACGGTCTCGCGACTCTAGTACCTCCTGAATACGTTCCGCTCTATAGGGCTCCGGCCAGCGCGTTCCGAGGAGGTGAGGATAGTCGGGACCTACCGGGCGGTTGTTGGCGTTGATCAAGATACCCTCTGGCGGATTCACGGCCTGGGGTAGTGCATCGAACGGGAGGAAGCCTGTCCAAATCCGGCTTCGATTTGCGCCATCGACCGGCAGGCTTCCGTCATGTCCGTCGCGCAGCGGCACCAGGGCAGGAGAACCGAAGGCAATTGTCCCGTCCTGGGTTGCGAAGAAGATGTTCTGCTGCGGTGCGACGAAGCGCTTTTGGGCAGCGACGAAATCCTCCAGGCTGCGGGCCTTGTTCAGTCGTACCAGCCCGTCCGCCGAGGTATCGGCCTCTTGCAAGGCTGGCCAGGCCAAGGTGAGCACGCGATCGTCGCCCAAACCCGCTTCTTCCGAAATCACAGGCCCAAAGCGGCCGCGGCGAAGGCGGACCTCTTCGCTGCTGCCGTCTCGCAGGCGGATTTCTTCAGTCCAGACCTCTAACTTTTGGGGGCCTTCGGGAGTGATGTAGCTGTCCTCATCGCCTTCAAGGAGGCGTTCGGCGACCAGGTCCTGGGTGTCGCTGTGGGTCGTTGTAAAGCCCCAGGCCGCACTTCCATTGTGGCCGATCACGATCCCGGGAACCCCGGGGGCGGTCGCGCCGGCCCAAACACCTTCCGGCGTTTCCAGGCGGGCCAGATACCAGGTGCCCGGGGCGCCCAAACCAAGATGTGGATCGTTTGCCAGCAAGGCTCCCTGGGTTTTGGTCCGTGCGGGCGAGAGGGCCCATATGTTGCTGGCGCCGCGGCGTTCCTGCCACCCACGGGGAAGGGCTTCCAGCAGGCTGGGATGCAGCGCAGCTTGCTGCATTGCGTCAGTGAGGGTTGCGGGGGAATCTGGCGGCAGCTCTGGAAAGAGCTCAGCAAGTTCTCGTGGTGTCAATCGGGCCGACAAGCGGGCGTTTTGCAGCTCCTCGCGCCAGTTGCCCGAGAGTTGGAGCGCCATCAGCTTGCCCCAAAGGATGGAGTGCCACGGCTCCCAGGGTTCGGGCTTGCCTGCAAGAAGGAACTCGGGGGGCAGGCGGTTGCTCGGGCCGGTCAGGAACGCATTGACGCCGCTGGCATAGCGCTCCAACAGCTTCCGGGTCTCCGCTTCGAGGTGCGGCTCGGCAGCGCGGGACAGGCGCTCGAACTCAAGCTGTCGAAATAGACGGTCGCTCCTCAGGGCCGCACGACCCGCGATCTCAGCCGCTCGACCCGTGCCCACTCGCCGCAGCAGTTCCATCTGTGCCATGCGATCCTGAGCATGGACGAAGCCGAGACCAAAGATCGCATCGCTGTGACTTTCGGCCCGAATGGTCACCAGGCCACGTTCATCGCGGAGGATCTCGATGGGCGCTGCCGCTCCCGCGACGACAAGCTCGCCGTCCCTTTGCGGCAAGCTACCGAGGAGCCAGAAGTAGCCGGTCACGCCTCCCAGGAGCAGGAGGAGTAGCAGACCTCCGCCGATCCAGGCGAGCAACCTGAGGAAGTGGCTTAACATCCCGGCGGGCTCGGCAAGATCATCAGCGAGAAGCGTCGACCAGAAGCGCCTCCAGCAGAGTGCGCACCGGCATCGGCAGCGGGCTTGATCCGCTCCTGTCTTGGTTCAGATGGACCGTTACCACCTCAGCGGTTGCGGCGCAGGTATCCCCCTGGAAGATACCCTGGCTCAGCTCATAGGAGGTCCGGCCGATGCGCGTTACCGCGGTGCCCACCTCTACGGTGCCTGGAAAGTGGAGGGTAGAGCGGTAGGTGGCGGTGAACTTCACCAATGCGAAGCCTGTCAGAACCCCTGAGGGCAGGTCGCATAGATGCTGCTGCCGGAGGCTGACTCGCCCGTCCTCGAAGTATTGGTTGATGGCACCATTGTTGACGTGATTGTTCGGATCGAGATCCGCATAGCGGATGGTCACCTGGGTCCAGTGGCGGTAGAGGGCGCGACTGGTCGGATCGGGCACCGAGATTGTCATGCTGCTCCGGAACTGTGACGGCAGGCTCGCGAGCCTGTCACGTCATGTTGATAATGGCGGTCTTCATGACCGTGAAGTGTTCCAGCATCGCTTCCAGAGAAGCTTCCTTCCCCAGACCGGACTGCTTGATCCCGCCATAGGAAAGGTTGGGCTGAACAACAAGGTTCTGGTTGACCTGAACGAAGCCCGCCTCCAGTCGGCGGACACCCTCCATCGCCGTCTTCAGGTTGCTCGTCCAAATGGTTGCCGCGAGGCCATAGACACTGTCGTTCGCCTTCTCGATCGCCTCGTCCAGGCTCGAGATGCGCTGGACGGCAGTAACCGGACCGAAGATCTCCTCCTGGATGCAGCGGCTCGTTTCCGGCAGGTCGGTAAAAATTACTGGACGAACGAAGTAACCCTTGGACAGCCGTGAATCCTCTGGAAGCCGGGAAGCTTCCAGTGCGGTTCCGCCGTCGGCCTGTCCCTGGGTGATATAGCCTAGAACCTTCTCGTACTGCTGTTCGCTAACAATCGTGCCGATGTCTGTCGCTTCATCGAGCGGGTCACCCATGACCATGCCATCCACGCGGGCCTTGAGTGCCTCCACAAAGCGGTCATGAAGGCTTTCGTGCACGTAAATCCGGCTTGCCGCCGTGCAGGACTGACCCTGGCGGGTAAAGCGCACCCCGGTCACCGCGCCTTCGACCGCCCGTTCCAGGTCCGCGTCGTCCATTACGATCATCGGCGACTTGCCGCCCAGTTCGAGCGTCACCGGGATCAGCTTTTCGGCAGCCGCGCGAGAGATGATCTTCCCGGTCTCCACGGAACCGGTAAAGGTGATCTTTCCGACGTCTGGATGGGCAACCAGTGGGCCGCCACATTCGGGACCGAAACCGGAAAGGATATTGAAGACGCCCGGTGGCAGGACCTCGTTCATTATTTCGCAGACGCGTAGCACTGCCAGCGGCGCTTCCTCCGCCGACTTTACGACCACCGTATTCCCGGCGACCAGCGCCGGGGCGATCTTGAAGGCCATCAGCATCATCGGGACGTTCCAGGGAATGATCGCGCCCACGACGCCGATTGGCTCTCGGATCGTCACTGTCAGCATGTCGGGGTGGAAAGGGACGTGTTCGCCCTTCAGTTCAGACGCGAGGCCGCCATAGAAGATGAAGGCATCGGCCACGACATTGGCCTCGACCCGGCTTTCCGTGCGCAATGCCTTGCCCGTCTCCAAGGCGACCAGTTGGGCCAGCTCCTCCTTGTGCCCCTCCAACCGGCGGCCGCATTCCGCGACCAGCTTGCCCCTTTCTCGGGCCGGTAGCGCCCGCCAAGAAGCCTGTGCCCGCTTGGCGGCGGCCACCGCCGCATCGACATCCGCCGCCTCGCCGGCCGCGGCCTGAGCCACTACCTCGAGAGTTGCCGGGTGAATGACGTCGAAGGTCTTGCCTCCTTGGGGGGCCACGAAGCTTCCATCGATCAGGTGCTTGTTCGACAGGCGGCGGGCCAGTTTGCGGGGATCGAGTGCAGGAGTGTCGAGGGTGCTCACCGGCAGGGCCTCCTTCCGAGCTTTGTGATCCAAGCCAGCTTCACGCGATCAGCGTGAAGTTCTCCGGTACAGAATGAGGGCGCAGCGGCTAGGTGACAAAGGCGTTCTTGTAGCTTTCGCGCAGCTGCGCCTTCTGTACCTTGCCCATGGTATTGCGCGGCAATTCGTTCACGAAGAAAAGTTTTTTCGGAAGCTTGAAGCCCGCCAATTCCCCCTTGATGCCGGTAAGGAGGGTGGCCTCGTCGGTTGCGTCGGGGGCGGTGCGAACCACCGCGGCCGCAACCGCTTCGCCAAAATCGGGATGCGGCAGTCCGATAACGGCGCTTTCCACCACCCCGGGCTGGGCATCGATGACCAGCTCGATCTCCTTGGGATAGACATTGTAGCCGCCCGAGATAATCAGGTCTTTGGCCCGGCCCACAATGTGGACGTAACCACGCTCATCGATCTTGGCGATATCGCCCGTGATGAAGAAGCCGTCGGGGCGAAACTCTTCCGCCGTCTTCTCAGGCATCCGCCAGTAGCCCTTGAAGATGTTGGGACCCTTGGCCTCCAGGACGCCGATCTCGTTGGTGCCCAGCATGCGCCCCTCGTTATCGGCCACACGCACTTCCACATCAGGCAGAGGAAATCCCACGGTTCCGGCTCGTCGCTCCGCCTCATAGGGGTTAGAGGTGATCATGCCGGCTTCCGTCATCCCATAGCGCTCCAGGATTCGCTGTCCGGTACGCTCCTCAAAGGCGTAGAAGGTTTCCTCGAGCAAAGGTGCTGAGCCGGAAATGAAAACGCGCATGTGCGCACTGGCTTCCCGGGTGAATTCAGGATGGGCGAGCAGGCGCACGTAGAAGGTTGGTACACCCATCATCAGCGTGGCCTTCGGAAGTAGCCGGAGGACCTCATCAACGTCGAAGCGCGGCAGGAAGATCATGGAGCTGCCGTTCGCCAGCGTGGTGTTGGTGGCGATGAACAGGCCATGCACGTGGAAAATTGGCAGGGCGTGGAGGAGGACATCGCCCTCCCGGAACCCCCAGATCCGGTGCAAGGTAAAGGCGTTGGAAGAGAGATTTCCGTGCGTGAGCATGGCGCCCTTTGAGCGCCCGGTCGTGCCGGAGGTGTAAAGAATGGCGGCCAGGTCGTCGTCCGCCCTCGGCTCGATATCTGAAGAAGGCGCAAGCTCCAGGGCGGCTGCCGTAAGAGAGCCGTTGCCTTGCGCGTCCATGGAGTGGATGTGGCTGACGCCTGCGGCCTCGGCAATCTCGGTGATCGGTGCAAGGCTTTCCGGGCGGCAGAGAAGCAGCGCCGGCTCTGCGTCTTCCAGGAAGTAGGAAACCTCCGACTTCGTATAGGCGGTGTTCAGCGACAGGTAGACCGCACCCGCCTGCAGGCAGCCGAGGTAGAAGTATATGGCATTGGGAGACTTCTCGGTCTGAACGGCGACCCTTTCGCCCGGCCTGACTCCAAGCTTGCGCAGCAGCGCTGCATAGCGACCTGCCATCGCTTCCAGATGGGCATAGTCGTGGCGATTGCCGTCCGGCATCTCCAGGACAGTCTGGCTGCGGTCAGACGGAAAGCGCTCGGAGAGGAGGGAGTAGAGGTTTCTGTTCATCGTGTGCTGTCCCTGGAAGGCTGCTCCTTGCCCACAGGCTCGAGGGGCTTCATAGCAGGCAAGGTTCTTGATGTCACTTTGACCCCTGGAACCGATCCAGGTGCGGCCGCTGCTAAAGGTGTGAGTGCTGCCCCGTGGCTGCTCATGGTTCCCGGGTACCTCGCGTTCTGCCCTATAGCCCGAACAGCACGACGATGACCACCAGCGCCACACCCCCGGTGACAACGCCGGCCAGGAGGTTCATGCCGAGCAAAAGGAACACTCCGAGAGCGACTGCCGTGGCCAAAAGCCGTTCCCACAGGGACGTGGTTTCCAGAATGCCCGCCGGCAGGAAGAGGATCCGGGAAACCAGCGCGGCTAGCGTCGCATAGGCGATACAGGCGAGAAGCCGCATCGCCCGTCCGTCGAGACTGATGAGGCGGGAAAGCCAGAGGCCGGTGCCTCTCAGGGCGAAGGTGACAACCGCGCAGACCAGCATCAATCCCCAGAGACTTGCATCAGCCACGTCGAGCCGCTCCTGTGCTCTCCAGGATCGCGAACGCTAACAGTCCGGCGAGAATGCCACCGACAATCAGACTCCAGTCAGGGATCCAGAGGTGAACCAGCGGGCCAGCGACGGCACCGCAGAGCAGTGCTGTTATCCCCAGGCGCGTGCGGGTTTCTCGCGTAAGGATGAGAATGAAGTAGATGGGATTGAGGAAGATCAGGCCGACCGTCACCAAATCGTGGAACCCGCCCGACAGGAAGAAGCCGATCAGCGTGCCGAGCGAGCAACCCAACCACATGATGAGGCTGAAGCCGCAGAAGAACGGCAGGCGGTGTTCTGCCTCTAACTCCACGTTCCGGCGCATGGCGATGGCCCATCCCGACATGGCCACCAGGTGGGTTGCAAAGGCGTAGTGCCAGCCGTTCCAGCGGGGATGCCGCATCTGCGGCAGCAGCGTGGCCGTCATCGGCAGAAAGCGAGCATTGGCCATCATCACTGCCAGCACCAGGGCAAGTACCGGCGTTCCCAGCTGCCACATCTCTACCATGATAATTTGGGCGGGCAGGGCAAAGATCATCGGCGTTGAAAGTACCGCAAGCGGAAGGGATACCCCGGCATCGGCCGCCAAGGCGCCAAAGCCGATGTAGCCGGAGCCGAGAACCAGTGCCGGAGCCCCCATCCCTTCCAACGCGCCGCCGCGTAGCGCGTCAGCGGCTGTTTCGTAACGGGGGCCGGAAATGAAAGAGCTACTCGCCGTCACATCCGAACCTTCGGATCGAGCCAATCCCGCAGGGCATCGCCGAAGAGGTTGAAGGCAAAGACCGCCAGACTGATCGCGATCCCCGGGAAAATGATCATCCAAGGAGCTTCCTGATAATACTGCGCGGCGGAACCGGAAAGCATCAGGCCCCAGGCCGGCGTAGGCTCGGTGACACCTAGGCCGAGGAAAGACAGGGAGGCTTCGAGCAGGATCGCCTGGGCGACATAGGCCGTCAACATGATCAGGAAGGGAGCGGTCACGTTCGGCAGAATGTGGCGCATCACGATCCGCTTGTGGGAGAAGCCGGCCGCTCGCGCAGCGTCGATGTAGGGCAATTCCCGAATGGCCAGCGCGGAGGAGCGGATGACGCGCGCCACCTTCGGTATGATGGGCAAACCGATCGCGATGATCAGGTTGATGTCGATGCCGCCTACGACGTTCTTGCCCAGGATGGCAACGATGGCCAGGGCCAGGACGATGATGGGGAAGGACAGCAGCACGTCCATCAGGCGCTGGATGATGGTGTCGACCCACCCACCGAAGTAGGCTGACACCATACCGATGATGGCGCCAATGCTGCAGCCGGCCAGTGAAGCAATGAAGCCGACGGCAAGCGCGGTGCGTGCGCCATAAATCACTCGTGAAAGGATGTCGCGGCCGAAATCGTCTGTCCCCATCCAGTGGTCGGCTGAAGGCGCCTGAAGAATCGCCATGTAGTCGATCTGCAAGGGATCATAGGGCGCCACGACCTCCGCGAAGAGACCGCAGAGCATCATGATGATGATGACCAGAAGGCCCATCGCTCCCAGGGGCTGCTGTAGGACGAAGCCCAGTATCGGGTGGCGAGCCTTGCGAACCTTGTAGGTGACGGCAGGAACCGTATCGGTGGTGGTATCGGTCATATCACTTGTACCGGATGCGCGGGTCGAGCGCCGCGTAAAGCATGTCGATCAGGAAATTCACCATGATGAAGGTCACTGCCACAAGGAGCACGAGGCCCTGGATCATGGTGTAGTCGCCCCGGGTCGTCGCTTGCACGAAAAGGCGGCCGATGCCGTTCAGGTTGAACACCTGCTCGGTGACGACCAGCCCGCCGATCAGGAAGGCGAACTCCAGACCGATGACCGTAATGACCGGCAGCAGGGCGTTGCGCATGCCGTGGCGCGCCACCACCAGGCGTTCGTAGACGCCCTTGGCGCGCGCGGTGCGGATATAGTCTTCCTGCATCACCTCTAGAATTGAGGAGCGCGCCATGCGCGTAGCGACCGCGGAATAGCGGTAACCCACCGCCATGGCTGGCCAGATGAGCTGAGAAAGATTGCGCCAGGGATCCTCAAAGAAGGAGGTGAAGGTCAAGGGCGGTATCCACCCATAGAAGGTCAGGAGCAGCAGGATGATGACCATTCCCAGCCAGAAGGATGGAATGGCCAGGCCGGCGATGGAGATGACACGAATTACATGGTCGACGATGGTGTTCTTGAAGATGGCGGCCAGGGTGCCTAGCGGCAGGGCGATCAGGACAGCCAGGAAGGTCGCCATCAGCGCAATCTGCAGCGACAGTTCCAGCCGTGAACCTATCTCGTGAAGCACCGGCTTGCCGGTCCACATCGA
>Ga0079223_10002483_pt1 | contig 11420 bp, 4 predicted proteins | sample Stecom2011_FD_75072 | JGI IMG/M metagenome (GOLD analysis project Ga0079223, IMG submission 75072) | Agricultural soil microbial communities from Utah to study Nitrogen management - Steer compost 2011 | ecosystem: Environmental > Terrestrial > Soil > Agricultural land | place: USA: Utah...
CCTCTGAGGCGGTTTAAGCTCATGCTTCCTCATTCAAGAAGTGCGGCTTACGAGCTCAAGGCAATTTCTGCTGACGGGTCAAATCTGGGACAGGCAAAGTTACGGGTTGCCGATCTGGGTGGGGATGTAGTTGATACTGGTAAGCCCTTTAGTCTAGACCGAATTGGAAGACCGATCCACTCTTATGAAGGGTTGTCAGGTGTAAACCTAGGCATTGCACGCGACAATTCGAAAGAACCACCCAGCGAAATAAGCTGCTGCACTATTACCAATGAAGAGTTGGGGCTCGGTTTAGACTGCGAGAATGTAAAGGTAGGCGTACATGAGATGTTCCTTGATGCGCTCGCACAATCAGGCAGCTTAGATTTCGGGGTGGCTAGGGACTTATTGCAGCGGCTTTTGGTTTCAGCTGGGGAGTTGGGCGAGCCGATTCTTATTTTATTAGAGCTCAGGCGTAGAGGTTGTGTAGGCGTATCCACAACCTACAAGGGCCACATCGCGAGGATACACGCTATAAAACCGACTTTGTACTCACTGCCTTTAACTTTTTCTGGTCAACCGGTTTGGGGTGTGGCAGGAACACTACGCATCGACCATTGGAAAGTCATCGCTGGTGAGGAAGAAGCTTGGAGAGCACATCAACGTAACAGAAGTAATGGCGTATTCGAGCCTTGGCGATTAGTGATCAGAGAAAGATCGAAAGCTCGTGGGGCCTGCAGCCAGATTGGCTTCCAGTTTTCAGAGAAGCCTTGCATTTCGGTTGCTAACTGGTCAGCCTCCCTAGAATTATTCCGGGACGAGACGTTCAGAAATACAATGGAGTCTATTGGTGGTGCGCGTGAGGGGGCAATGCGATTAAATGCGTCGACGGGACGTTTTACTGCGACCCCTCGAGGTGATGTATGCGAGCTTTGGAGGGTTCGGGACCTTGATATTGGTGTGGGCAATCTGTACGTACTTGCAGACCAAGGTAAGTACGCGTTTGTAAGTGACTCCCGCTGGGGTGTCTGGTTGGCTCTCGACGCATTTGCTAAATACATAAGCCGTTATCCAGGAATGGATGGTGTTCACCCTTTGCCCATAACCTATGAACTAGCTAGAAGAACAATTTGGCTTCCGGCTCGCATCAGTTTACCAACAGTTCTTGAGCGCGCTCTCGTCTTATGCAGTGGTGACTCACCAGATGTCATAGCTCTCGAAAAATATATTACCGAAAGCTCGAAAAGCAGGCTCCTGCTTGTCCGAAAGAAAGATGGCTTTCCTGAGTTTCCAGCAAGCAGCTTCTACACAGATATGGCTGATGGGAAGTGGCTTGCATACAGGTATATCCCGGAAGATGTCGCCAGAGTCATTGCTGATAAACTCGGGGCGGTTCTCGACGTAATCTGAGCTGTGCTAGATATAATCAAGAGGGAATGTGATGAAAGACCCAATAGGTGCCCACGAAGCTTTGCGGAATGGAATAAAACGATATATAACCTCGGCTTTCGGGACGAACTCCCCTACCTTCGAGGACGACAGAAATAGTTTGTTAGATCAGCCGGGAGTGCTTTTTCAAAGGCCTTATATTGAACCAACGCAGTCCTATAAGTCGGGAAGCCCATTAGCTGACCTCTCTGACGATGATCTTCCTGGATTTACTCCAACGGGTAGAGAAGCCTTCAAGGCGATTATTGGAGCGGGCCTTTTTAATGGCGAGTACCCGCTTTATAAGCATCAGCAAACGATGCTTCGGGAGTCACTGAAAGGTAAACATTGCGTTGTCGTAACTGGGACAGGGTCTGGGAAGACTGAATCTTTTCTGCTGCCAGCGCTAGCGAACATTATTAGAGAGGGTACCTGCTCCTCTAGCCAATGGACCAAACCTACGAGGACTCCAGAAGAGTGGACTACAAAAAATCCCCCTCGGTGGGATTCAACCAGAAAAGAACTACGGGGCGAATGTCGTCCAGCTGCAGTTCGAGCGCTCGTACTATATCCGATGAATGCGCTAGTAGAAGACCAAGTATCACGCCTTCGTCTCGCGCTCGACTCAGACGAGGCTCTTGAAGCTCTGGATCGTTACCTCGCCGGAAACAGGATTCGGTTCGGCCGTTATAATGGATCAACTCCAGTTGCCGGACATCCGTTTAAGGCCGATGGCAAAGCAAATACCAGCAAAAGGTCAGCGCTCACTGCAGATTTGAAGTCGGCTATTAACGACCATATCTTGATGCGTAGTAAGCTTGAGCGGTGCCGCAAAGAGCTAGCTGATGCAGAGTCGACCGGCAATCAAGAAGCTATAAAGGCTGCTGAGAACGAGTTTTCCGATGCAGTTGAAGAAACTAGCTTTATAAGGCGCATGTCGCCAGACGCTGCGGAGATGTTCCATCGGTGGGAAATGCAAGCAGCACCGCCTGACATACTGGTTACAAACCTGAGCATGTTATCTATCATGCTGATGAGGCACCCCGATCCTAATATTCTCGGTGATCGGTCTGACTCTGATATCTTCGAGTCGACGCGACAGTGGCTTAGTGAAGATCGTGAAAATAATATTTTCCAGCTAATCATTGATGAACTGCATCTCCACCGAAGCTCTGCAGGTACGGAGGTTGCTTATTTGATACGTCTTCTGATAGATAGACTCGGAATTAGCCCGGACAGTACCCAACTTCGTATTCTTGCCTCCAGTGCATCTTTGGATGGCAGCGATGATCTAACATATGAATACTTAGGTGGCTTTTTTGGTTATACTCCTAACGAAGCAAAAGAACGATTCCATATAGAATCAGGTGAACCCAAATACTCATTGAAAGGTGAAATCCCTGAGTTTGATCAAAATTTAGCGGAAGCCTGCTTCAAGGTTGGTAAGGCGCAAGCGCTGGATTGCGACGATCAATCTGCACTGGAGGCTGCTGTAGATCAGTTAAAATGTGATCAAGAGCGCACCAACAAGTGTATTCTGGCTGCGTTCGATTCCAATGGGAAGATAAGAGCAAAGCCGTTGGATGAAATTTCCAACTACTGGTTTTATAGCTTGTCACCAGAAGAGCGAATAACAGCTACTAGAGGGCTTTTTTGCGCAATTGGCTCTGACGATGCGAAAGCCAAAAAGCTAGCTATACCCAGTCTCCGCTTCCATTGGATGGCAAAGAACATCGATGGCTTGTGGGCTACGATTGGTTTGCGAGAGGAAGACGGAAATCGACGAGTTGGAGATCTCCTGCCTGAGCGGAAGCTCTCAATAAAGGGGCAGCGTGTTCTAGAGGTTTTATATTGTGAATGCTGCGGAACCCAGCTGCTTTGTGGCAACAAAATTTCACTTAAGAACGGATTAGGGATAGAAAGAGAGTTCGAATTAACGTCTCTCGAGACTCAAATTGAGGGACTGCCAGAGACTACAGTCGAGACTCGAACTGATGCGCAGAGCTATAGGGATGTAGGTGTACTTTGGCTACGCGGTCCAGATGATAATGTTATCTCGAAAGATAATCTGAAGTGGCAGCACGGTACAATTGAGACAAGCTCAACGAGAGATCGCCCTGGTAAACCATTAGCGTACATGCCTGCCCGCTGGGTTCCTGCAAGTATAAACCCCATCACCGGTCTGGTTTCACTTGGGAGTAATGTTGAAAAAGGAAAACTGGCTTGTTATTGGTTTCAGATTGACCCAACGAAATTGGCTGAAAAAGATAGCCATTTATACTCTGCGATGCCCCAACGTTGTCCATCTTGCCTGATCGATTATTCAGAGCGGTATGGGCGCCGTACACCTATCCGCTCCTTTGTAACCGGTTTGGCAAGAATGTCGCATCTTTTCTCAAAGCATGTAATGAGTACCTTGCCGACTGGTAAATCTAGAAAGCTTGTTGCTTTTTCAGACAGTAGAGAAGCAGCAGCTAACCTTTCGGTTGGAGTGGAAGAAGAGCAATGGAAGCTCTTGCTACGAACATTCCTTAATAGAGAGTTAAAAGATCGCGCTGTAAGCGGACTTGATGCCGCAATGAAAGAGGCACTACTTCTCATAGAGTCCGATCAGTTGCACAAGATTCCGGAATTGCGAAAAAGGATCAAAAAAGCATTTGGTGACGATGACGCAAGATTGCAGCAGTTTACACTTTTTGTTCAGGCGGCGAGTTTTGTGAATAATGATGCTGAAGGTGCGCTCCCTGCGCAGCTTGAGCAAGTAGAGCGTGTCCGTGCCTACAGGGAAGGGTATGTTCGGGTTGATGATATTCTTGCTAAGCCTGATTCTAATAAAGTTATCAGCCCTTTGTGGAAGGACTTTATCGAAATGGGTGTCAATCCTGGTGGAGCATCCATTGATAAAAAAATCATTACAGACAATCGAGATTGGACATCAATTTTCGAGTCACTCGATGGTCAACTGATTCCAAGATTAAGTGATGACGCAAGGCCTGACGACATCGAGAAAATTGGGACGTCGCTTCGTAAAAGTGCCTGGCGAGCTTTAACTGGCCGTCTTCTTTATGACCTTGAAGCTCAAGGGATTGGACATCTTGCATTTCCACCTGTTCCGAATTTGCAGCCACCATCCGGATTGTCCTCTGAAATATTCCGTCAGGTATGTGATAGTGTTCTCCGTATCCTTGCTGAAGAAAACCAATTGGACCCCACGCCATGGGATAGACCCCCTAATGGTTGGCAACTAAATCAGCCTACTGGCGCGGCGAAAGAAGGTGCTAAGAAAAAGCGTGTTTATAATTACCTAGCAAAGGTAGCCAGTGATAAATCGATAAACCTTGAAGTCCTAAAAAATAGTGTTGCAGATGCCTTTAGATCAGTAGGACACTCACCAAGTGCTGACTTGTGGGCTGTGGTAAAGCTAGAAAAGCTATGGGTACGGGTCGTGAAACCTGAACACCATCCTTGGGAATGTGGAAATTGCGGGCAAGTTCATTGGCAAGCGTCTGCAGGTGTTTGTTCTCGTTGTCTCGATAAGCTAGAGATACATCCGAATGGAAAAGCCACGGCTAGTCAAAGGAAGAGAAGCACTATTATGCTTACGAAGCCAAAGATTCGTCATCTACCTTCCGAATCCATTCTGAGGAATTGACCGGTCAAACCCAAGATCAGGCACAGCGCCAACGGCATTTCCGCGATATTTTCTTCGATGATGAGACCGTTGAAGAAATAGGGAGGCGCAGGGCACTAGAAAACGTAGATTCTATTGATTTCTTGTCTGTTACTACCACTATGGAGGTTGGTGTTGATATAGGTTCGTTGCAAGCAATAATGCAAGCAAATATGCCTCCGGAGCGTTTTAACTATCAGCAGCGAGTAGGTCGTGCGGGGCGTAAAGGTCAGGCTTTTTCTGTAGCTTTTACATTCTGTCGCGGTCAAACACATGATCGTATCCATTTTGAGCATCCCAGAGAAATGACTGGTGGTGTTCCACCACAACCACGCCTTGCGATGGGCGACGACCAGCGCATATTGGCTGAGCGACTCATTGCCAAGGAAATTTTGCGTCGAGCCTGTCGAGATGCTGGTATTTCTTGGACGGCTACCAGTCAAGATCCGGATACACACGGAGAGATGGGAACTTTAGCGGAAGCTGGACAGACTATCTCGTCAGTCGAGTACTGGATAGACGAACATCGAGAGAAAATTCGTGAACTCGCGCACCTAGTAAGTGCCGGTTCACGTGTATCAACGGACGCCCTTGTGGGGTTTGTGAATGCGCTGCCGGAGAAAATTCGTAAGGCAGTCGATGATACTGGATTTGTCGCAACTACCCTAGCTCATCGCTTAGCCGAGGCAGGGATTTTGCCTATGTTCGGTATGCCGACAAGCGTCCGGGATTTGTACTTCCATTTACCTGAGGGTAGAACGAGTGAAGCGAAGACTCTAAATAGACCGGCTGACCAAGCGATCGCTGACTTTGCTCCAGGAGCAGAGCGGACTTGGGATAAGCGCCGCTTGATTCCCAAATATATAGTAGTCCTCATTTTGAGCAAGCCCGGGGGTTATGGCTGGAGAGTGTTAGGGGCACCTATTGGAGCGGCCTATATACATATTCGGTGTGTAGCCTGCCGGCAGTTAAACATCGAAGTTGTTCCTATAGGTGAACTACACGGATTTAAGAGTAAAAAAGGTGTTTGGAATCCTAACTGGCTGTTAGAACCCCCACAGGGTGTTGAGTGTCCGAACTGTGGCATTTTAGGTGCAAGACCATTCATGGCTGTCGCGCCGCGTGCGTTCGCCACGGATATGAAAATATCCCGACCGGCATTGGGGGGAGGTGAAAGTAGAGGACGGTCTGGCTCTACGGATATATCAAGCCCAATGCTCAGTTCGGAGGGTTATGAAAAGGCTTGCAATGCTCATGTGAAGCTAGAGAGGCAGGCCCCGGTTTTTCGCACCAATACCAATTCCGGTGATTATTTTGGCTTTCGCGACAATAAACGCCTTCATGAAATGTATGTTGAGGCTGATTCTATCTGGTGCGCTGATGAAGATAATCCTGAGTTTAGGGTTGCACTTACATCGGCAAAAACAACAGACATACTTGCAATCCGTATGTTGGATGGCGACGGAATAACGTATTTTGAAGGAACAAATGAAGCACGACTTGCTCGACGCCGGGCTGCTTGGTATTCGGCAGCTACTATCCTGCAGCGAGCCATTGCCCTAGAACTTGACGTGGATTCTTTAGACATTGAAATTGCGTCTGTCCATGCAGTTACGGATAAAGTAAAAGGTGGTGGGGAGCTATACTTAGCCGATGCTCATCCGAATGGCGCTGGCTTGGTGGATAGTGCAAGAGAACAGTTTGATTCGCTATTGAGAGGCTGCTTGTTCGGAAAAGGCGCCACTCCGCGGATGGGCAAGATGATACGTGAGGAAATCAAGCTATCCCTAGAAACCGGGAACGAATGGCGGAGTCCGGATCTTCTGCTTCGAGGATTTCGAAACCGTCAGGTCCATGGGCTTTTGGATTGGGAGTTAGGCATTGAGCTATTGGCTTCGATGCTAGACGAAGGCTTTAAGCCAGGTTTGGACAATGTAGCCGATGGTCGCCTTTTGCCGATCGGAAGGGATGGTAACTGGCTTTCACGGGCTGGTAAGCTTGTTGATGCGTGGGTCCACAATGGCTTTCCTGCTGATTCAGTTGTACACGAAGATACTGTCCATGGGTGGACTCAGAGCGGAGTCTTGAATGTAGTTGTTCATCCCTTATGGAGCGGAATCCCGAGTGAGCGAAATGCTCTAGGAAATGCACATGTTCTGGCTGCTGAGAAAGGTCTAAAAAAATACGTCGTGTCGATTCTTTTAACTTATCTAGACGAATGGTCTGGGTAAGGGCTAATTTGTTAAATGACGATATATTTATTGTTGAAGAAGTTGATGAAAGTGCGCCCTCTGGAGTGTCTAGTGAAGTTTACAAAGCTAAAGAAGATGTTGTAACAATAGATGAGCTTAAAAAATATAATGAAGGTGAAATTTTAACCCATGACGATCAAATCTGGATAAGAAAAGTCTCTTGCACTCTTAATCAGCTTGGAGATGGCGAGGAGTGGTTGGCGGCCAGCCCAACTGGTAAGCTTATTTCAGTCAGAGTTTCATATAAACATGGAATGAAGGCTCCAAGGCTGAGGACTAGAGATGGCTTTGTTTCTTCTAGTGAAGCTTTGCTTTTCTCCTTTGTTGCAGTCAGAATTAAGGAAAAGGAATAACTCAGATGCCTAAAGTTGTGGGTAGTTTGCCGGCAGACCGTTGGGAAAACGAGGTGCTGAAGGCATTCAAAAATCAGCTTCCTGATAATTGGGTTGTTATGCCTAGTGTGCATTGGACTCTTTCCAAGAATGGTTATGTCAGAGAAGGTGAAGCTGATTTCGTTATTCTTGTTCCTGGTTCTGGCCTTGTGGTTGTTGAAGTCAAGGGCTCTAAAGAATTTAAAGTGGGTGAAAATGGAGTTTGGAGCCGAAGGGAAAACAATGGAACTTGGGTCGAGCTTAAAGAATCTCCGCCAGAGCAGGCTATCAGGAATATGCATGACCTTACTAAAGTCCTAAATGAGTCCTATCAATGGCCTCGCTTTCCTGGTCGTTACTCATATCTTGTTATTTATCCTCAGGGGGAGATAGCTAGACTTCCTGCTATGTTTGATGAGTCAACAATAGCCACTCGTCGGCATATGAACCAACTGGCGTCTCGTCTCCGAAAGTCGCTTGAAAAACGTGGAGGAGATGGGCGAGGAGAACAGTTTGTTACGCAAGTCGTGGAGTCAGTTATAGATCATCTTAAGAATAGGAAATTTCGTGTCTATAAAGCAGATTTTGCAGAGGATGTTGCTGATGACTCAGAAAGAATCGAGCAGCTAACTCGGCAGCAATTTGCGAGCTTAAAAGGGTTATTTCAGTTACCAAGTGTGGCAGTAGTCGGACCAGCTGGCTCAGGGAAGACAGTTTTGGCGATCTGGCGTTTAAAATCGCTAATTGATCAAGGTAAGAGGGCTGTCTATATTTGCTTTAACCGGGCGCTCGCGGCTTCACTCCGCATGCTGAACCCTGATTATGCTGATTTCATTTGGAATGTAGACAAGCTTTTTATTTCAATATGTTCAGAAACACCTCCTGCAGCGGGTTTAAAAGAGTTTTATAGGGAGATTTTGCCTGGGAGGGTTATGGACTATGCGGACACGTATGAAAAGTACGATTCCATAGTCGTTGACGAAGGACAGGACCTGTCTGAATACCAGATTATCGCATTGCTCGAACTTCGCTCAAGCGAGGGGGAGTGGGCTTTTTTTTCAGATTGGAAACAAGATATTTTTCATGCCGGCAACACTGCTCCGATAGGCGCCGAAGTGGTGTTTAGCCTACATCACAATTGCCGAAATACTGTAAAAATAAATGACGCTTCTAACTTGTATCTCAATTCGAGGATTGAGTCTATGCCCGGTATGCCTTTGGGTGTGGCTCCTTTGGTTCAATTGGTTGATAACCAGTCGATGCGCGCGTGGGAAATCGCTCAGAAATGGAGTGGCGAAGGCTCTGTAGTGATACTTAGCCCTTACAGGTATGAAAACTCTTCCATGAATGGTCAGATATCAGGGTATGGCCTTCGTCTAAGTACTGAAATTAGTGATCTAGGAAAGGCTGGAACTGTTTTCTTCTCGACAATAAAATCCTTCAAGGGTATCGAGGCGAGGGCGATAATCGTTGTTGACGTTGGAATTCCGGATGAGCATGTTGCTTTTTCTAAAGAAGATCTTTACGTTGCTACTACTCGTGCAACAACTAGATTGGCTCTAATTACTTCAAGGAAGGACGTCGCGGACTATTACACTGCATTTGGTTGATAATTGCACGAGAATTTGGTGGTGCTGTTTAATTCGCTGCGTATCTTCTAGGCTCCTGTTAGTCTCTGGGTCTAATTCCGTTCGTACTCTACGGGTGACAAGCTAACGTTCATGCCGCGACGACGCTTCGAGTTGCCGAACGTTTCGATATAGTCGAACACGTCACCCTTGTCGGCGCCTGATAGTGCTTCGTGCAGGGATTTTTCTGCTTTTAAGTACTTGCAATTTTCTAAGGTTCCCTTTATGGCGAATACGTCGATGTGAATAGATAAAGTGACCTGGAGTTTTTCCATTTTTCATGTCAAACTAATTTGACCTACTGAACGATGCTTGGGCATAATCTCTATATTATGGCACAACTTTCCTCACCTCTTCGTTTTGTCGATGTTTTCGCTGGATGTGGCGGCCTTTCTCTCGGGTTGCTACAGTCTGGTTGTCAAGGAATTTTTGCTATTGAAAAGACCCCCTTGGCATTTGAAACCTTCCGTTACAACCTCGTAGACGGCGTCAACTATCAGTTTGAATGGCCGGCATGGTTGCCAAAAAATGCAATGTCTTGTGAAGACTTATTAGATAAATATCATGAGAAGTTGTTTGGTTTAAGAGGGAGCGTTGACCTGCTTGTAGGCGGTCCTCCTTGCCAAGGATTTTCTACGGCTGGGCGACGTGACCCAGCTGATCCAAGAAATCAGATGACTGAACAGTACTTGCGTTTGATTGAAATACTGCAGCCTCGCTACCTTGTTATCGAGAATGTCGCTGGATTTAACATGCGCTTCGCATCGGGAGACGGTCCGTTATCTCTTACTGAAGCGGCTAGGCCGCCTACCCATGCGGATTCAGTAGAGAAATGTTTAGAGGGCTTAGGTTATTCTGTTTCTCGAGGCTTGATAAACTGTTCAGACTTTGGCGTTCCGCAAAATAGGATACGATATTTATTTCTCTGTGAGCGCAATGATACAGGAGAGAGTGGTAATAATAATCTTCTGTTGGAGTTGCTTGGCACGAAGGAGCGTTTTTTGGCTAAAAATGAGTTGCCTCGTAGTAGAAAAATTACTTCCGAAGAGGCTATAAATGATTTGCGCACTACCGGGAGGGACTTGTTAGATAGTACCGACTCTAATGCTAAAGGGTTCAAAGAAGCTAAGTATGCTGCTCCTTTGGTTGAGGTTGGGTATTTAAAGCTCATGAGAAAAATGTCGGATGGCGAAGCGCCGGATAGTCGTCGCCTGGCAAATCATAAGAAAGAAACTGTTGAGTATTTTAGGAAAGTTCAGGAGATTTGTCGACCTGGCCGTCCAATGTCAAAGAGTGAGCGCGAGAGATTGGGGACTAAGAAGCACAGCACTACGGTTTTGCACCCTGGTCTTCCGGCGCCAACGGTTACAACTCTTCCTGATGATATCCTGCATTATTGTGAGCCACGGATACTTACAGTCAGAGAAAATGCAAGGCTGCAATCTTTCCCTGACTGGTTTTCTTTTCGCGGAAAATATACTACTGGTGGAAAATTCAGGAAGCAAGAGTGTCCCCGCTATACTCAGGTAGGAAATGCAGTGCCTCCTCTGCTAGCAAATGCAATTGGAAGTATGTTGTCTTCAAGACATCAGAAAGCATTGGTAAAATCTGGTAAGAGAGTAGGAAAACAATCTGACTCCGTGTCTCGTGAAAAAGAAAAGAAGATTGCTGGGTCAAGTCAATAAAAGCGAACAGGCTAGCTATCAGGCCACAGCCTGGATCGACCTCCGCTGACGCCTTCAGCAGTCCCCCGAGTCACTCACCTGACTCGGGGGTTTTCGTTGTGGCTAGCGAATCCACCATAAAAAAACCCCCGGCATGAGCGACATACCAGGGGCAAGGACAGAAGTCGTTTTCAATGGCAGGGCGCTGAGCCTGTCTTTAGCGGCTGGCCAGCGCCACCCCCACCTTGGAGCGGTTGGGCCGGCCGATGGCCTGGGTGATCCAGGTGCCGGTGGCGGCCAGGGTGTCGAGGTCGATGCCGGTCTCGATGCCGAGGCCGTTGAGCAGGTAGACCACGTCTTCGCTTGCCACGTTACCGGAGGCGCCCTTGGCGTAGGGGCAGCCGCCGAGGCCGGCGACGGAGCTGTCC
>Ga0079223_10002486_pt1 | contig 11419 bp, 12 predicted proteins | sample Stecom2011_FD_75072 | JGI IMG/M metagenome (GOLD analysis project Ga0079223, IMG submission 75072) | Agricultural soil microbial communities from Utah to study Nitrogen management - Steer compost 2011 | ecosystem: Environmental > Terrestrial > Soil > Agricultural land | place: USA: Utah...
CCTCCTGCAGCGTCCGAATCCCCTCCAGCGGCGCTACCGACGACGCAACATCGTGCGGAACGTGATGTTGCGGTCGATCGTCGAGTGTTGGCTTGTGCGCGCCAGGCGACCACGCTTGGCGCTGTGCCGGTGGCCAACCTGGTCGGAGTGGTGGCCCTTCAGGCACGCATGCTGCACGATCTGGCCGGTTTGCACGGAACGCGCTGGAGCCGTGCAACGGCAGCAGATCTGATTTCACGTCTGGGCCCCCGCATCGCCGGCGGTCTGGTCGGTCAAACCCTTGGGCGCAGTGCGCTGAAACTTGTTCCTGTACTCGGTTCAACCGTCGGTGCAGCATGGAGTGCGCGCTCGGCGGGCGTATCGACCTATGCGCTCGGCCGCGCCGCTGACTGGTATCTGGAAGCGCTTGGACGTGGCGAGAAAATCGACGATGACACGTTGCGCCGCGTCCACCGTGCCGCCGCGCAATCCGCTCTACAGGTGTTGTCGGGAAACAATCCGGAAGCGCCGCGCTGAGCCGAGGGCTCCAGTGTATATTGAGGGCATGTGGCGTTGAGCCGCGCACTCAAGCCCGAATCAAACGTGTCGTGTAGGGCACGGATTTTTTACGAGGTATTCGATGAGCACGCTAATTTTTTCTCATCCCGCTTGTTACGAGCATCAGCCCGGATCCGGTCACCCGGAATCGCCCGCGCGCTTGAAAGCCGTGATTGATGCTTTGAAACAGCCGGAGTTTTCCAGCCTGCAATGGCGCGAAGCGCCGCTCGGTACGCGCGAACAAGTATTGTTGGTGCATACCGAGGATTATGTTTCCGGCGTTGAAGAAGTGGCTCCGAGTCAGGGCACCATGCCGCTCGACGGTGGTGACACAGTGATGTCGCCGGGTTCGATGGAAGCCGTGATGCGTTGTGTCGGCGCAGCGTGCACGGGCGTGGATGTGGTGTTGGCGGGCGAAGTCGATAACGTTTTTTGCGCCACTCGCCCTTGTGGCCACCATGCCACGCCAAATCGGGCGATGGGTTTTTGCATTTATAACCAGGCGGCGATTGCCGGTGCCTATGCACGCGAACGCCATTTGCTCGAACGTGTAGCAGTGGTTGATTTCGACGTCCACCATGGCAACGGCACGCAGGATGCGTTCTACGAAGAGCCGGGTCTGTTTTACGCGTCGACCCATCAGGCACCGCTGTATCCGGGTACGGGGCTGCGCTCTGAAACCGGTGCGGCCGACAACATCGTCAATGTGCCGCTGCCGCCGGGCTGCGATTCGGCAACTTTCCGCGATCAGGTCACCAAAGAATTGCTGCCCAAGCTGCGGGCGTTCAATCCTGAACTGTTGATTATCTCGGCAGGGTTTGATGCACACACGCTGGATCCGCTTGCGGGGCTGAATTTCACGGATGACGATTACCGTTGGGTCACCGAAGAGCTGAAGAAAGTGGCAGAAGAATGTTGCGGAGGCAAGATCGTGTCCATTCTCGAAGGCGGCTATAGCCTCGAAGGTCTGGCAAGCGGCACCGCTGAACACGTAAAAGCGTTGATGAGCTGAACGTTTTTGAGCGCTCATTGCCGGACACACGGCCCGAACATCGTTCGGGCCGTTTTTGTTGTAGATGCAGAAGGTTCGCAAGATTTCCCTTGAATCCTGAAAATTCGGCACCATCTTTAGGAGAGCGGTTAGCGCAACAGGGTGTGATTATCAGTAACTATCGTTGTTATTCTTTTAATTCACTTAACTAATCGCAAGTCGTGCCATACACTGAAGTCGTTGGCAGATTTAACCCTGCATCAAATTTTTCTCTCTCTGTCCAACCCTTAAGGAGTCGATATGAGTCTTATCAATACCCAGGTCCAGCCGTTCAAGGCCAATGCCTTTCACAATGGCAAGTTCATCGAGGTCACCGAAGAGAGCCTCAAGGGCCAGTGGTCCGTGCTGATCTTCATGCCGGCCGCCTTCACCTTCAACTGCCCGACCGAAATCGAGGATGCCGCCGACCACTATGCCGAGTTCCAGAAGGCGGGTGCGGAAGTCTATATCGTGACCACCGACACGCATTTCTCGCACAAGGTGTGGCACGAAACCTCTGACGCGGTTGGCAAGGCCAATTTCCCGCTGATCGGTGACCCCACCCACCAGCTGACCAAGGCTTTTGACGTACACCTTGATGACGAAGGCTTGGCCCTGCGCGGTACCTTCATCATCAACCCGGAAGGCCAGATCAAGACTCTCGAAATCCATGACAATGCGATTGCACGTGATGTAACGGAGACGCTGCGCAAGCTCAAGGCTGCTCAGTACGTTGCCGCGCATCCGAACGAGGTCTGCCCGGCCAAATGGAAAGAAGGCGAGAAAACCCTCGAGCCGTCGCTGGATCTTGTCGGCAAGATCTAAACGTCTTGCGGATACGGCCGGCGCGTGTAGCGTCGGCTTCATCCAGAAAGCCGCCGGAAGGCGGCTTATTCAAGAGTGCCTCCGGTGGGTGCTGCTGAATAAGCCGAACCCGGTTTCCCCTGCGAATTCACGAGATTCAAGGAGCCCTTATGTTGGACGAAAACATGCAAACGCAGCTCAAGGCCCTGCTTGAGCGAATTGACGAAAATGTTGAATTGGTCGCCTTTGTTGGCGAGGACGAAAAATCAAAGGAAACCCTCGAACTGGTCGAGGAAATCGCCGCGTTGTCCGATCGCGTAAGTGCGCGTCGTGCGGACAGCAACGACGGTGAGCGGGTGCCATCGTTCTCGGTCAGCCGTGTCGGTGAGGACATGGGTGTGCGCTTCGCCGGTTTGCCGATGGGGCATGAATTCACCTCTTTGGTGCTGGCACTGTTGCAAGCCGGTGGTTATCCCCCCAAGGTCGAGGCGGAACAGATTGAAGCCATTCGCGCGCTGGACGTTGAACTCGACTTTACGACCTATATCTCGCTGTCCTGCCACAACTGCCCGGACGTGGTGCAGGCGCTTAATCTGATGGCGATTCTCAACCCGAAAATCCGTCATTCGATGGTGGATGGCGGAGTGTTCCGGGAGGAAGTCGAATCGAAAAACATCATGGCGGTGCCCACCGTGATGCTCAACGGTGAAGAATTCGATTCCGGCCGCATGGTGCTGGAAGAGATTCTTGCCAGAGTCGACACGGGCGCGGCCGCCCGTGACGCAGAAAAAATGTCGGCCAAGGATGATTTCGATGTACTGGTCGTCGGCGGCGGCCCGGCCGGAGCGGCGGCGGCAATCTACGCCGTACGCAAAGGCATCGCCACCGGTCTCGTGGCGGAGCGTTTCGGCGGTCAGGTCATGGATACCTTGTCGATCGAAAACTTCATCTCGGTCAAGGATACCGAAGGCCCCAAACTGGTGGCTGCGCTTGAAGAACACGTCAAGGATTACGACGTGGATGTGATGCATCTGCAACGGGCTACGAAACTTGTACCCGCGACCACGCCGGGAGGCCTTGCAGAGGTCACGCTGGAAAACGGCGCGGTGCTCAAGAGCCGCAGCGTGATTCTTGCCACCGGTGCGCGCTGGAAACAGTTGAACGTGCCAGGCGAAGATGAATACCGCAACAAGGGCGTGGCGTATTGCCCGAGCTGCGACGGTCCGTTGTTCAAAGGCAAGCATGTTGCGGTGATCGGTGGCGGCAACTCCGGCGTTGAGGCAGCCATTGACCTGGCCGGGATCGTGGGTCACGTCACATTGCTTGAATTCGAGAACAAGCTGCGCGCCGACGCCGTGTTGCTGAACAAGCTTGAGACCCTGCCCAATGTGGATGTCATCTTGCAGGCACAGACCACTGAAATCACCGGTGACGGCGAACGGGTCAACAGCCTGATCTACACGGACCGCACGAACAATCAGTCGAAGAAGATCGCGCTCGAAGGCGTGTTCATCCAGATTGGTTTGCTGCCGAACACGGACTGGCTCAAAGGTACGGTCGAGCTGTCGAAATATGGTGAGATCGTCATTGACCACGGTGGCGCCACGTCGGTTCCGGGCATCTTTGCGGCGGGCGACTGCACGACGGTGCCGCACAAACAGATCGTGATCGCGATGGGTGAAGGCAGCAAAGCTGCATTGTCAGCCTTCGATCATCTCATCCGCACGCCAGCGGTGACGGAAGTCGAAGAAACGGCCGAAGCCTGATTTGCCCGTAAAAAGCCGGGGGCCACGACGCATCATTGCGTCGTGGCCCCCGGTTCATGTGCCCATAAAGTACGGTGCGAGCGTCACCAGCGCGAACGCGAGCACGATCGCCAACAGGCTCAACACGGTTTCACGTCGCCACATCCTTTCCAGCATCGCACTGATGCCCGAGTCCTGAAACAGGCGACGGTTCAACCATCTTTTGAACCGCAACATGAAACCGGCTTGCCGATTTTTGAAAGCGTGCGCAAGAAGTGTCCCGCCGCGTCGCAAGCCTTGCGCCGCGCGTTCGAAAAGAACCAGCACGTCGCCGGCCGGAATCGGCAAGGTGCGCAGCGGCACTTTCCACGCCAACCATGCGAGCGCAATGCCTGTCAGGGGCGGCCAGATGAGATTCATGACATCCTGCGCCGTGGCGGGCGATTTTCCGCCCCATTCCACGATCGGCAACACGAACGGTGCGACCATTGCGGCGCCCAAGGCGAACAACCAGCCGACCCACACCAGAGCGGGCGCGTAAGTCGTATCGCGAGGGGTGCGCAGCAACCATAGGTAACGCGCGATGAGCGCGGTCGTTCCGATTGTGGCAACGCCGAGCAACAGGGGCAGTGTCGACCACCAATCGGGGACGTCGTGTGCGAGCGCGAGGGTCTCCTTGAGACCCAGCTTGATGTGCATACCGCCCGGAAGCAGACCGGCAAGTGCCAGGCCCGGCAAGGCCAAGCCAACCCACAACAGGGGCCGAATGGATGGGCCGGGATGGTGCGCGACGGCCACGCCGAGAAACAATGCGCCCTTGACCAGACCATGATGCAATGCGTACAACGTCGCGATGGGCGCGAGCAGCGACCACAACGCCGGATCGTACAAGGCGGCGCCAATCGCCACCGTGATGAAACCTATCTGACTGATGCTTGAATAGGCGAGAACGGTTTTTTCCCTGTGTTGCTGTACACCGATGAAGGCTGCGGCAAACGCCATCGTGATGCCGGTGATCGTGATCACGCTGCCCCACAGGGGGGCGTGCACCAGACCCAACGGTAACAGCAGCATCCACGCCAGCACGCCGGCCTTGATCATCGCACCCGACAGCACCGCACTGGCCGGAATGGGTGCGACAGGATGCGCGAGCGGCAGCCACATGTGCAGCAAAGGCAGGCCCGCCTTGATGCCGAAGCCAAGCCACAGGAAGGCAATGATGAGATCTTGCTGAGATGAAATCAGAATTGCTGCCGGCAGATCCGCGAGTAAAGGCACGAAAGGCGAAATGACGCGATTCGCGCTCGCGGCCATCAACAATCCGGCGAGAATCAGCCCTTCGCCCAGCACCGCCATTATCAGATAAATGCGCCCTGCATACAGGCTCTCGGCGTTGCGTTCATGGATCACCAGCCCGTAGGCCGCAAAGGTCATCACCGCAAAGAAAAGATAAAAGCTTGCCACGTCGAGCGACACGAGGAGTCCGAGGTTGCCGGTCAACGTGACCAGCCACAACAATTCGAAACGGTCGCGTGCAGGGTCGTCGGCAAGATAACCTTGCGCATGGATGGCGGCAGCGATCCACAGCACGGCGGTGAAACCGAGAAAAACACGCGTGATCGACCCGATGCCGAATACGCTGCCCAACACCATATAGCTGAGAGACAGGGTGGCGCCGTCGCTGCCCAACAACGCCAGCGCAAGACCGGGCAGAGGCGCTGCGGGCAGCAGGTGGTGGGTGACGGGACGCAGCATCGGGATGCACCAGGTCACCACCAATGCCAACGGCACGCCGAGGGTGAGGGCAATGAAAAACGAATCGGGCAGAAAAAAGTTCATTGCAGATAAGCCCGGCCGACGACCACGTCGGCCCAATACAACGGACTGAACGGCATGGCTGCGAGCAAGCCGGCGATGAGGCTCATGATCGCCGTGATGGACGTCGGCAGAAGCAACCACGGCGACGTTTCACACCACCGCGGAAAATTTCCTTCCGGCCAGGGTTCCGTGCGCTGCCCGAACCAGATGCGATAAAGAGGCGGCAAGAAATAAGCGGCATTGAGCAGACCGCTGGCGATCAATACGGCCACCGCCCAACCGGCCCCCGCATCCAAAGCGCCCAGGCCCAGATACCATTTGCTGATGAAACCGGCTGTTGGAGGCAAGCCGATCATGCCGAATGCGCCGATGGTAAAGGCTGCGCTGGTGACGGGCATGCGCCGGCCCACGCCATCGAGTTGATCGATGCGTGAGATATGCAGGGTTTCAGCATAATTCCCAGCGCAGAAAAACAAAGTGATTTTCATCAACCCCTGATGGATGAGATGCGCCAAGGCACCCACCGTACCGAGCGGACCAAAAAGCGCGATTCCCAACGCGATGTAGGACACCTGGCTTACGGTGGAAAACGCCAGGCGGCGCTTGAGGTCAGTTTGCGTCAGGGCACGCAGCGAGCCGTAAAGGATGGTGATTGCGGCGAGCACGGCGAGCGGTTCGAGGAGCCCCAGATGCCAGGCGAAGGTGATGCCATAGACGTCGTAGATCACGCGTACGATACCGAAGGCGCCGGCCTTGACTACCGCTACGGCATGGAGCAAAGCGCTTACTGGCGCCGGCGCCACCATTGCTGCCGGCAGCCAGCTGTGCAGCGGCACGAGTGCCGCCTTGACGCCGAGACCGGCGATCAGAAGAGCGAAAATCCAGCTCAATGCCGGGAATAAGGTCTCGTCCTCGATGGGCATCATCGCGCCAGCGTCGAATTCCACGTTGCCGACGTAGGCGTAGAGTGCTGCCACGCCGAGCAACAAAAGAATGCCTCCGCCCAGGGTGTAAATGAGATAAATGCGCCCCGCACGCAGGGCTTTGTCAGTGCCGTGGTGCACCACCAGCGGGTAGGTCGACAGGGTCAGGAATTCGTAAAAAAGCAAAAAGGTGAACAGGTTTCCGGCGAGCGCGATCCCGATCGTGCTTGCAACGCACAGACCGAAAAATCCGAAAAATCGGGTGCAGTTCGGAGAACCTTCGAGATAGCCGATGGCATAAATCGTTGTGCACAGCCACAACAGTGAGGACAAGCCGACGAACATGATGCCCAGCGCGTCCGCACGCAGCACGAGATCGATACCTGCGACAATGCTCAAGCGGGTTTCGTATTGCGCTTCGCCCAGTACGCGCAGGGCCATCCACACCACCAACAGGAACTGCACCGTTGCCGCGAGAAGATTGACTGTGTTGCGAAGCGCCGCGCTACGCTCGGAAATGAGGAACATCACTGCTGCTGCGAACAGTGACGTGGAGAGCACCAGAATGGGTAGCAGGCCCTCTTGCATCAAACTAATGGCTACCTTTGAAAATGGGCAGACGCATCCACTCGAGGGGTGCCCATGCGCTCAGACCGATCAGGACGCTCGACAGGGCGAGAAACATCGCGCTGCTTTCAAGCCATATTGATGGCGTGCGGAAGGTGGCCTGAGGTGGCCCGTCGAGATAGGCGTGATGAAATACCCGGAAAATATACATCGCACTGAGCACGCTCCCTGCGAGCAAGACCGCAATCCATACCCATTGTCCGGTGATCAGTGCGCTTTGCAGATACAGCCATTTCGCGGTGAAACCGCCGCTGGGAGGCAGCCCCATGATGCCGACTCCCGCAATGCCGAAACTCACCATCGATGTCTGGCGGATGCGATTGATGCCGGCCAGATCGCTCACCTTTTCTCCACCCACCGCGAAAATCAGGTTGCCGGCGCTCAGAAACATCGCCGACTTCGCCAGGGCGTGCGAAATGAGCATCAGAACAAAGCCGTCGTAGGCCAGTCCGGAGGCGCGTGCTTCGCCGGAGGTGACGAGAGGAAAGAAAAGGAACAGATAGCCGATTTGTGCCACCGTCGAATACGCGACAAGATATTTGAGCTTTTCCTGCCGCCACGCCATCCAGCTTCCCCACAACACCGCGCCTGCGCCTAACAGACCGAGGACGGTAGCGGCCCCGGCGAGTGACCCGCTTGCGGGTGTGAGATGGAGCCAGATACGGATCAGAACATACAGCGAGGCCTTGACCACCAGTGCCGAGAGCAGCGCACTCACCGGTGTGAGCGCTCCGCCGTGAGCGGAGGGCAACCAGGAATGGAGCGGAAACAACGCGGTCTTGAGCGCGAGTCCTGCCGCCATCAGCGCCAGCGCTACGTAAACGGTTGGCACGGCTTCGAGCACGCCGCTGAGTGTGGTGAAAGCCAGCGCACCGTAACTTCCGTAGATCAGCGCAAGGCCGAGCAAGTAGAAAAGGGATCCGAGCAAAGCGGCAAGCAGATAGCGCAGAGCCGCCGAGAGCGCTTCGGGCGTGCCGCGCAGCGCGACCAATCCCACGGCGGCCAGCCCGAGCAGTTCGAGACAGACATAAAGATTGAACAGATCGGCTGACATCCAGACGCCGTTCAGGGCCGTCCACATGAACCACAACAGAGGCCAGAACCAGGCGTTGGCGCTGGCTTCGTCGCGCAGGGAGGTCCGCGCGTGCACGGCGCAGACAGCGCTTACGATGGCGGTAAGCAGAATCATGCCGCCGGCCAGTCCGTCCACCGTAAAAGAAATGCCCAGCGGCGCCTCCCAACCGCTGAATGAGTAGATCGTTGCCCCTGTGCGCAAGACCGTGATGAGCACCGCGCCCGCGAGCATTGGCACGCATGCGATCCAGGACACGGGTGCACGCATTCGTTCGGGTACCAGCAGGGTCAGGATGGCCGCCGTAAGCGGTACGACAAGCAGCCACGGCACGAGCGCTTCGGTGCTCATGCGTCCTCCGGCAGACGCACTTTTCCGCTCAGGCGGAACCAGCGACGAAAGATCACCAGCGCGAGCGCGGTCGAAGCGACCGCGACAACGATGCCGGTGAGCACCAGCGCTTGAGGAATGGGGTCCGGGCCGCGTCCATCCTGGGCCAGGCCGACCAGCATCAGAAAACAACCGCTGCCCATGATGTTGAAAGCCAGCAGACGGCGCATCAAGTGCTTGTGAACGATGAAACCGAAGAGTCCCAAGCCGCACAATGCAGCGCCCGTCCAGGCGAACAGCAAGGCGTTGCTCATGTTTCGCTCCGTTCCCGGGCACCCTTGTTGCTGACCGGATGCGGTGGTGCAAGTTCGAACAGGCTGAACAGCGCGAAGCCAATGGACAGCATGAGCGCCAGTTCGACGCCGAAAATGAATGGGCTCGCCCAGGCGGGCGGATATTCCAGGAAGTGTCCTCCCACTGCCATCGCGCCCAGGCCGACGGCAAGAAAGACCGCGAGGCCGAAAACGAGCACCGCGCGGGCGCCCAACGTATGCGCAAAATCAGACGGGCGTATGCCTGCCAGACGTAGCAACACGCCTGCCGCGGCGAGTAACGCGCCGGCCTGGAATGCACCCCCCGGGCGCGTCGCGCCCGCCCACAGCAAATAGCCAGCCACGAGCAGCATGAGCGGAAACAGCCAGGCGATTACCGCGTGGAGCAGTCGATTATCCAGCCCCATGCGATCGGCTGGGTCGGCTTGCGTTTCGCGCAACGCATACGCGACGACCACGGCGAGCAGCAGAACACCGATTTCGAGCAGCGTGTCGAGGCTGCGGAAATTGAGCAACACGGCGGTGACCGGATGGCTGACCCCACTGCGAGACAGTTCCGCAGCCACCCTCTCCGGCAGCGTGATGACCGCTTCCGGACGCATCGTGATCGCCAGTCCGAGAAGGCCGACCAGCATGCCGCACATTACAGCCGCGCATACCGTGCGGGGGTTCATCCTGCGCCCTCTTCCTCGTCAGCAACGTCGCGCTGACCATGCAGATATCCAAGCGTGTCGAGCAACAGCACGCCCGTGAGTCCGGCGCCGATGGCCGCCTCGGCAAGAGCGATGTCGGGCGCTTCGAGACGCACCCAGACGAGCGCCATGAGCAGACCGAAAACAATAAACAGAACCACCGCTCGGAACAGGGAGGGCGACGCCAAAGCGAGCACGGCGGTGATCAGGAGGGTCACGGCGAGCAACGCATCCAGCCAGAGCATCAGCGCCCCTCCCCGGCCGGCCGTTTCCCGCCCTGGCGGGCCGCGTGGGCGACGAGGTAGCCGGCGGTCGCGCTGGCGATCAGAGCGAGCAGCCAGATCAGTACGAGCTTGAGCGCGACAGCGAGAGAGCTGGCGCCCAGCAACAGACCGAACATGATCAGGCCGAGCCCGAGATTGTCGGCTTTAGTGAGCGTGTGAATGCGGGTGTAGACATCTGGAAATCGCAGCAAGCCGATCGTCCCGATACAGAAAAAGGCGGTGCCCGCGATGAGAAAGAGGGTTTGCAGCCATTGCAAAGCGTTCATCGACGGCCCTCCCGTGCGTGTGGGCCGGCTGCGTTGCGTTTGAGATGCCATACCCGCGCAACGAAAGCGAGCACGGCCAGCAATGCGAGCAACATCAGAATGAGCGCTACATCGCGGATCGCCGGATTTGCCTGTAATTCCGCAAGAATCAGCAGGATCGCGACGCCGGTGCTGCCGAAGAGCTGTGCCGCGAGCATGCGGTCCGCGACGTTGGGGCCGCGCCAGACACGAACCAGACCGAGCACCAGAGTGAGCAACAGTACGCCGACAATGATCGCAAACACGTCGTTCATTCCGTTTGCCTCGTGTCTGCGAACAGTGCCGAGATGTGCCGCTCGGTGGCGCGTAGATCGCGCTCGATTTCCTGAGTGCGGTCCAGACAATGCAATTCCAGACGGTTGCCATTGAGGTGTGCGCTGAGCGTGCCCGGCAACAGGTTGGCGACGATCATCAGCCACCAGCGCGGGGCGCCAGGGGGAAGATTCAGATCAAATTCGAGTATTTCCGGATCAAGCGGTAATGCCGGATTGAGGGTGCGGCAGGCAACGTCCCAGCCCGCGCGTAACGACTGGAAAATGAAATAGCAGGCAAAACGCGGAAGGCGGAGAACATTCAGGCCATGATGCGCCGGCGGCGTCAGCCACAAGCTGGCGAGAGTGGCGACGGATACGGACGGCACGCCCACGTACCAACCTCCCTCGCCATCCGTCAGCAGCCACCACAGCAGCGCCATCAATCCGCTGCGCAATGCGAATGCGCGTATCCAATCGAGCGGGGTATGTGGCTGTGCTTCGTTCATCTTCGCCGCCGGGCCTCCGTCGGTAAGATTCAGGTGCGGTGTTCGTTTTCGATTCTACGCAAGGTTGCGCGGATGTTCTCGTCAGAAGGATCGAGTGCATGGGCGCGAAGCGCCGCCTCGAGCGCTGCGTTGTGACGGCCGCGCTGCAACCGCACCAGCG
>Ga0079223_10002487_pt1 | contig 11416 bp, 9 predicted proteins | sample Stecom2011_FD_75072 | JGI IMG/M metagenome (GOLD analysis project Ga0079223, IMG submission 75072) | Agricultural soil microbial communities from Utah to study Nitrogen management - Steer compost 2011 | ecosystem: Environmental > Terrestrial > Soil > Agricultural land | place: USA: Utah...
TTAGAAGCCGGCCTCGTGCCGGCTTTTTTTTGGAGGGCGAGGATATTCGAGCAGCTATTAAAAACGAAAACCTTAGGGTAACATTCGTCCATAATTTTAAGCTCGGTTAACCCGCATGGAAGTCAAGAACTCAGCGCACAAAACAGCTATTCATCATCCTTTTTTGGCCTACCTTCCATTATTTGTTGTAGCCATCTTCTGCGTCTTTTTTTTCGATACCTTTGCCATCCTCTATAACCGTTGGATCAAATGGGATGAATCTCTGTCTCATGGCCTCTTGGTCATCGGCGTCTTTCTCTTTTTTCTATTTAAGACCTTGCCATGGACTGCCAGACCACAAGCGACCTGGGTTTATATCGTCAGCTATGTGCTCATCGCTATTGGTTCTTCGTTGTGGTTTCTTAGTCACACGTTAAATATCTCCATCATTGAGCAGCTCATCCTATTATCGCTCTTCGCGCTGACCTTAGGAGCGATTTACGGTCCATCAAGCGCCTTCACGCACCGATTCCTTTTAGCGCTTCCTATTTTTGCTATTCCTGTATGGGATCAATTAACTAACTTTCTGGTTGATCTAAGCAGCACCGTTGTTGGCAAGCTGGTACGTCTGGTTGATATGCCGGCGGTAATTGATGGCAACAGCATTTTTATTCCCTACGGGCACATTTTGATCGCTGATGGATGTTCAGGTTTGCGATATCTGGTCATTGCACTTGCGATGGGCTACATCATTGGTTACATGAATCGCTATAGCGAAAAACGCATGCTAGTGGTGCTGAGTATTGCTGGACTTGTCGGCCTCATCGCTAACTGGATACGTATTTTTCTTTTGATAATCGTTGGCTACCAAAGTGAAATGCAGAGCTCGTTGATGGCCGATCATGAATATTTCGGCTGGATCTTGTTCGGCGTTTTATGTATACCACTGATCTATTTTGCACCGGTTGTTCACAAGCCACTACCCGATTCCACGGTTACCAAGACATTCCCCCGCGCGCCGCACATCATATTACCCATTGCCGTGCTAGCTATCGGGCCCGCATTAAGTTTCTTTTTCACGCCTCAACCCAAGATCACTCCATGGACGGACCTACTGTCGGCAGAGCTAATACCCACAACGCCTCCCAACATGCCGATTCCACTGTTATCGCCCGAAAATGGCTACCGTGAAAACGCTTACGTGCAAGCCTCCAAAAATATCTATGTTCAGTTAGATCGCTATCAACGAAATCGGGCTGACGAAAAATTGGTTCCTTATATTCCACACCTTTTTGATAAAGATACCTGGATTACCCTCGAATCTTATTCCCTCTCTGATACGCCCGGAAAAATATCAGTGCTGCGTAAAAAGAATGGCAAGGAACCAGTTGCGCAGTTGCAATGGTTTGATGTTGGCGGATATCAATCATCCTCTGTCGGAGGAGCAAAGCTTCTGCAAATACTTGCACTGATGAAAGATAAGAATCACTTTATGATTGTTACACTACAGAGTGCGTGTGAAAGTGGAAGCTGCGAGGAATCTATAGCGTTATTGAAGAAACATGCTTCTCTTATTTTTAAGGAATCCTAGGTGGAATTTATTTTTTGGCTTAGTACGCTACTGGTTATCTACATCTATCTTGGCTATCCAATACTGCTACGGCTACTGCCCAAGCAGATAAGCACCCAATCCTTGCACGAGAATTTCTCGCCTAAAGTTACCCTATTGATTCCTGCTTTTAATGAAGCTGAATCTATCGAAGCGACTATTCAAAACAAGCTTCGTCAACATTATCCGCCAGAAAAACTTGAAATCATTGTCGTTTCAGATGAATCAACGGATGGTACCGATGAAATTGTGCAAGCCATTGCTGCACAGGAGCCACGCGTTCAGCTAATACGGCAGGAACCACGTCAGGGAAAAACATCCGGACTTAATCTCGCCGTTCCCATGGCAAAAGGTGAAATTGTTATTTTTTCTGACGCTAACAGCCAATACGATCCAAACGCTGTTCAGGAACTCGTTAATTGTTTCACCGACGCTGATGTCGGTTATGTCACCGGAAAAATGATTTACGTGAATAGCGATGGCAGCGTGATAGGCGATGGTTGCAGTGCCTATATGAAATATGAAAACTATATGCGCGAACTGGAAACACAAGTTTCATCAGTTGTCGGTGTCGATGGTGGCATAGATGCAATACGCAAAGAACTTTATCAGTCCATGAACGCCGATCAGTTGCCGGATTTTGTATTGCCGTTAAAGGTTATAACGCAGGGCAAGCGCGTCATTTATTGTGAGAAAGCTTTACTTAACGAAGAGACGCTTAACAATTCAACATCAGAATTTAAAATGCGTGTACGTGTTTCTTTACGAGCTTATTGGGCAATGAGAGACATGAAACATTTGTTTAATCCATTTCGCTATGGCATTTTTTCGGTGCAGCTTACCTCTCATAAGCTATTGCGTTATCTCGTTTTCATCCCTCTTCTTTTCGCGTTCATCAGTAACGGCATGATTACGGGTTACAACGACTTCTATTCACTGACTTTTATCATCCAAGTACTGTTTTATGGCAGCGCTGCCTACGTTAGCTTAAACAGTGGAACCAACAACCGCTGGCTTGGGCTTACTCATTACTTTTGCCTGATTAATATCGCGTCGCTCATGGCTTTCATAAAATTTGTGAAAGGCGAGAAAATCGTTACGTGGAAGCCGAGAGCCGGTTAATTAGAATGTTGGGACGCCAGGAATCGCCGTGAAGATAGTTTTATTTGCAGACTCTCTGCATAGTATTGCAGCAGGTAGTGAGCGTCAGATTTTCAAACTCGCCGAGGGGTTAGTAGCCTCCGGCCACCAAGTGCGTCTTATACTGCTCCGCCACACCGTGTTTACGTCGAGCAATGCATTTAGTTTTCCTTGCGACGTTGTCTCGCTCGGTATTACCAGCCTACTCAGCTGGCATGCTTGCGTGAACTTGTGGAAACTAAGACAAAAACTACTGAAAGAAAATATAGACGTCGTTCATGCCTATTTTCCTGACGCCTGTATCGTGGCGCCGCTTTTCTTTCGCTCACGCAATTTACATCTGATAACGTCACGCCGCGACATGGGGCTGATCTACCAGGGAAAGCCAGCGTGGATCTTTCGAATCCTCGCGCATCGAACCGACCAGATTGTTTCTAACTCGTCAGCCGTAGCCAGGCTTATCGTCAAATGTGAGGGCTTGAAAGCGAGTCAAAGCCGGGTGATCTATAACGGAATCGAGGATTTTGTATACAACCCGCTGGAAATCTGCGAGCAGATTTTTACCCAGACCGACAGCCTGAAATTAATCTCTGTCGCTAACATAAAGCCAGTTAAACGCACACTCGATGCAGTGAAGGCAGTCCAGCAACTGGTGGCCAATGGTGTTAGTGTAGAACTTGCTTTAGTGGGCGAGAAACAAGACAAACTTTATGTAACTCAAATTGAAAGCTTTATTAAACAACATCAATTGACACCGTATGTTCATTGGCTTGGTCAGGTGAATGAACCACGGCGACTATTAAACCAAGCTGATATAGGGTTGCTGATTTCTGATTCAGAAGGCCTATCAAATACCATTATGGAATATATGCAGGCCGGGCTTCCGGTCATCGCAACAGATGTTGGAGGCAATCCAGAATTGGTGACTCATAAACATAACGGCATTTTAATTACCAAGGGTGACATTCCAGAACTTGTCGCGGCGATACAGACCCTTGGAAATGATGAAGCGCTTCGGCATGAATACGGTGCTAACGCGCAGCACCGTATTCAACAGCAATTTTCAATCGCGGCTATGATCGACCATCACGAAAGACTCTACTTAAGGCAGTGCGAATAATATGATGCAAAAGTTCGATGCCTTCCTTGGCAAACTCGCTTACACCCTTTGGGATACTAAAGAAGGTGGCCAGCGCCTTGCAGAATACAAACGACTTATTAGACAGGAGCGTCTATCGAGAGAATCATTGATCGAGCTCCAAACCGCGAAGTTAAATGAGCTGATACGGCACGCATACAAAACTAGCAGCTGGTATCGCGACATCATAAACAAAGCCGGGATAAACCCGGAGCTGCCGATCACGCTAGATGACCTTCAACAATTTCCAGTCACTACGAAAATCGATATCCGAGAAAATACCGATGCGTTCATAAGCAGCCGCTATCAGAAAGATGATTTAAATTCTGCAAAAACGGGTGGTTCAACTGGCGTTTCACTCAATCTATTTTTCGACGAGCGCTGCCAACAATTTCGTAATGCCGCACAAATGTATGCCGATGGTTTTGCGAACTGGAGGCCGGGATTGCGTGTCGCAGCAGTTTGGGGAAATCCTCCTGTTGCGAAAACCTCCAAGCAAAAGCTACGCGCTTATTTACTTGACCGCACTATTTTTCTGGACACAATGGATCTTAATCCAGAATCCATGGGCACCTTCGTTCAACGCTGGCGATCATTTTTGCCACAAGTCGTTTTCGGTCATGCACACTCCATTTATATATTCGCTAAATATTTAGTCGAACACAAAATACATACCCTACGGCCTCGTGGTGTTGTAACAACCTCGATGATGTTGCTTGAGCACGAGCGGCAAACAATCGAAATGGCATTTGGCTGTAAGGTGACCAATCGCTATGGCTGTGAAGAAGTAGGACTCATCGCCGTTGAGTGCGAAAAACATAATGGAATGCACATCAACAGCCCGCACATTATTCTTGAAACCCTGGACGCAAACGACAAGCCGGTTGCTGCTGGCGAGCCGGGCAAAATCGTCGTTACTGATCTCAACAATTATGGAATGCCGCTGATACGTTATCGTGTTGAAGATGTCGGCGTCGTTAGTGAAAGACAGTGCAGTTGTGGGCGCAGTACTCCGATGCTCGAACGCCTTGAGGGACGCGTGGCCGATTTTCTTAAGAAGCCCGACGGAGGACAAGTCGCAGGCGTTTCACTTGTCGAACGAACTCTTACGAAGATTCCAGGCGTGGAGCAGATGCAGCTGGTACAGGAAGATCTGCATGAGATTATTATCAATCGGGTGAAAGGCAAAGAGTTTGCCGCGACTACCGATCAACAACTGTTGCACGAGTTCCGCGTTGTCTTTGGCGATGACATCAAGCTCACGCTTCGCGACATCAGCAAGATTCCACAAGAGGCCTCTGGTAAATACAGGTTTTCAATATGCAAGATCTAGGCGCCCAACAACCTCTGGTAAGCGTAGTTATTGCGACCTACAACATGGGGCAATATTTACCACAGGCGATTGATTCTATCTTGCATCAAAGCTGGCAGAACCTCGAGATCGTCGTGGTAGACGATGGTTCAAAAGATAATACGGCAGCCGTTTTGGCAAGCTATGATGGCAACCCTCGCGTACGCTATGTCTGCAATGATAACCAAGGTCAGCCCAAAGCCAAGAACTGCGGCATAAAACTTACAAGCGGTGACTTCATCGCCTTCTGTGATGCAGACGATCTTTGGGAGTCGACCAAGCTTGAAGTTCAAATGCCATTATTTACGAATTCACGAATCGGCGTGGTCTATAGTGAAGTCAGTAATATTGATGAACATAATCAGCGCTATGAAAAACCTCCGGCCTATGCTCGTCATGCCGGAAAGGTTACCGATCAGTTATTGATTCGTAATTTTGTCCCTTTCGGTACCGCCGTCATTCGTCGTGAATGTATAGAACAATGTGGCGTCTTTGATGAACAATTTCGCATGGGTATCGACTGGGATCTATGGTTGCGTTATTCCCTTTTTTGGGAGTTTGCCTATACACCTGAGCGAACCTACGTCTACCGGGAATGGTCGGGGCAAATGTCGACTAACTACCGCGGGCGCTACGATTTTGCGATCCGCATCCTAGCGAACTTTATTCAGAACCATGGCACGATGCTGAACCCACGAGCAGTGCGCGCTGCGTGGGCAGATATGTATATCAGCCAAGCCAACGCCTTAGCATCCAACGAGCGAGCTATCAAAGAACCGATTAAAGGCTATTTAAAGGGACTGGCAAAGGATCCTTTCTATTATTACGGATGGCGATCATTTGCTAAATTTATTCTGGGCAGACAACGTAAACGAATATGAATAAGGGAATACTCTTATCGCTTTTCGAAGCGGCCGGCGCCTATAGAATCAATCGTTTTCTACAAAGAAAACGGCCAATGATTTTGATGTACCATCGGGTGCTTAAAGACCCCCTCGTGCCGGGTATTGCACCGGAGGTCTTTGCGCAACAACTCGCCTATTTGAAGGCCAACTTCAGAGTAATATCGGTCAATCAACTGGTATCTGAGATCAATGAAGGCTTCGTTGAGCCATATTCCGTTGCTCTGACATTCGATGATGGCCATCAAGATTTTTACACCAATGCTTGGCCACTCTTAAAAAAATATCAATTACCGGCGTCTTTGTATGTCACCACAGGCTTTGTAGATCATATCTGCTGGCTGTGGCCCGACCTATTGCGATACATCCTGCTCAATACGCAACAAAATACTATTGATATACCAGGCGTGGGCGAAACGCCTTTAGAACAATCAAATATTCTGAACGTATGGAATCGCCTCGGTGATTATTGCCTTGGGTTGCGCACGGCGGATCGCACCCGCTTTTTACAAGATTTAGCTCAAGAGTTAAATGTCAGCACTGATATTCAACCTCTATCACCATTCTCCCCTGTTACTTGGGATCAGCTGAGAGAAATGCAACGCGAAGGATTGGATGTTGGAAGCCATACCGTCACACATCCAATTTTAAGCGATCTCGAAGAAGATCAGTTGGTCACCGAGCTTACTAGCTCCTATCAACGTATACAGGATGAAATGGGTCACCCACCCACAGGCATCTGTTATCCAAACGGCATGGCAAGAGATATCTCACCCCTGGTAGAGAAGTTGGCAAGAGCGTCGTACCGTTACGGCTTGGCGGCCTACCCTTGCGAAGTTTCCAGCAATCAAATAATGCACCTCGGGCGCTGGAGTGCAGCAAATAATATGCCCCGATTTAAACAGATAATGAACTCGTTCAGCCACAGCGATAATCAGTACGGAGAATACCGTTGAGAGTTGTTCACGTTATCGATAGCGGCGGGTATTACGGTGCAGAAGTGATGCTTGTGCATCTTTGCCAAGCTCAGATCGAATTGGGCCTGGATGTTGAAGTTATCAGTATTGGCACGCCTGGAAATTATGAAAAGCCGCTGGAAAAAAAACTTAAAGCTAACTCTATACCCTGTAAGATCTGGCGGATGATGGCTCTTCCTGATTTGCGCGAGTCTTTGAAGATTCTAAGATATTGTAAAAAAACGTCCACCGACGTTATTCACTCTCACGGCTATAAAGGAAATATATTGCTCGGCCTAATCCCGGCGTTTATGCGCAAAATTCCTGTAGTTACGACGGTTCACGGTTACACCAAACAGAAAGGTTTCGGGAAGATGAGGCTTAACCAATGGCTGGACAAGCGGTGCCTCAGGAATTTTAATGCCGTTGTACTCGTTAGCGAAGGCATGCGTCATCAAGTCCCGATGCGTGGCATCGGCGAAAAACTCCTTGTTATACCCAATGGTATACCGGAAACGATATCGGAAAGTGCAAATGAACCCATACCCTACTTTGGGTCAAACGACTTCAGGATCGGAGCAATTGGTAGGCTCTCGCATGAGAAAAATTTTCAATTGCTAATTCGCTCAATGCCGCTAATTTTGAAAGAGATTCCTGCAGCGAAGCTAGTGATCTATGGTGAGGGAAGCGAACGCTTGATGCTTGAAACACTCGTTACCGAGTTGGGACTGAAGGAGCACGTTTTCCTACCTGGATACATCGATGAATCTGCACGGGTTTATCGACATATAGATGTATTTATAAATTGTTCTTTAACTGAAGGAATGCCCATTACACTTCTTGAAGCGATGCGGGAGGGCTGCCCAATCATTGCCACTGATATTCCCGGCAATAGGGCTCTTGTTCAACATCTAGTTCAAGAAAATAGCCTAGTCCAATTTACCCCTCACGATATTTGTTCAGCAGTCTTCGACATTTACAATCTTTGTAGCAAAGGGCTACTGAACCTAAGAAATTCACTCACTGAAGGATTCGAACGCAGCTTTACGTCCTTCCGCATGTCGGCAGCGTATATAGAGTTATACCGTAAGCTTCGATAAAAATTTCAGGAGGAGAAAACAAGGCAATTATCGAGAAGATGCTTTTGGTGAGGGGAGGAAATAAGAAGCTCCTATTTCTTATACGCAAATCTTCAGTCGACGAGAAATAAATTCAGTCTGCGTAAAACAGCCTACAAATTAAATATGGTGACTTGTGAAAAAGAACTGGCGGAAAACATATGTCGTATATTATTAAGAATCTTAAAAACCTGATTAAGAAGAATGAAAACATCGAATATCTTTTAAGGATATGGTACTTCAAATTCCATTCTTTCTTTGAAACTTTGGTGCCTACTGAACAGTTTCTTAAAATGCAGTACTTCATTAGAACTGGATGTCGATTGAAATTGGATAGCCCAGTTGTTTTCAATGAAAAAGTGCAATGGTTAAAAGTCCATTATAAAAACCCTGTACTAAAGAAATGCGTAGACAAATGGGAGGCTAGGGATTATGTCGAAATAAAAGGCCTAAAGAATCTTTTGATTCCTGCATGGGGACCCTATTCGACTGTGAGTGAAATAGATCGCTCTAATCTTCCCGACTCATTTATCATGAAGCTAACCAACGGATCAGGCTTTAATTTAATTTGTCCTGATAAGTCTAGGTTTGATTGGGCCAAGGCTGAAAACAAATTTAAAAAGTGGGTCAGAGTAAACTTTTATGCTGCACGAAGGGAGTGGGCATACAAAGATGTCCCCAATCGTATTATGTGCGAAGCGTTGCTATCTTCTGATGATGGCGGCCTCCCATCAGATATTCGAGTCTTCTGTTTTTCGGGAGAGCCTAAATTTATAGCTGTTGATTTAGATTCCGTTGTGAATGGGATAAAAACTAGCAGCTACTACAGACATATATACGATGTAGATTGGAATCCGATGGAAGCTACTATAGGGTATCCAAAAAAGAGTGGCTTTGAAATTGAGCGACCTAAAAACCTCCCTGAGATATTAAAGACAGCAAGAATATTGGCTGAGGGGTTCCCGTGTGTAAGAGTCGATCTGTATAACGTGAATGAAAAGATTTATTTTGGGGAACTTACTTTCTATCACGCATCTGGATATCAGAAATTCTCTCCAGAAGAATTCGGAACTTATGTAGGTCAGCTTATAGAGCTGAAGGAATTTTAGAGTCATATAACACCTTCACTTCTTTCTCTTGCAAGGAGTGTCAGGGTTGAGAAAATATAAGACTTGAGTGAGTTACACGCAACCTGTTAGGTAAGAATTTCGATTGATTTCCGCGAATAGTGAGCGGTGACTTTACGTATCTGAAAATTGCAGAGGACTGAATGTCTTTGGCGATTGTATGGATCCACCAATTCTGCAGATAGGGTGATGGACATTATCGACTACATGCTGTCAGCGATATTAAGGAATCGGTTAACTCGGTGAACGCGAAAGTTAGAGTGCGAAGATTCTCTTGTCACCACAATATTCGGCTGATGCTTTACAAGGAATAACTATCTTGAATATCTGTTTTGTTTATAAAGAAGATTATCCGTGGGACGTAAGGGTCGAAAAGATCATTACAAGCTTTCACGATCGAGGTGATAATGTGGAGCTGGTCTGTAGAAATTTAGACCAAAGAGAAACCAAGGATCTTATCGATGGCGTACGCATTCATAGGTTACCGAAATTCCAATTCTTACCACGCCCCATACGCTTATTGTTGAATGCCCCGGTGTTTTTCAACCCGTTTTGGCTGTATCTCCTCTATACAACTGTTAGAAGAAATCAATCTGATTTGATCATAGTGAGAGATCTCCCTTTGATGGTGGCCGGAATCATCGTGGGGAAGCTAACGAGAGCCAAGGTGATATTTGATATGGCTGAATGTTATCCCGAGATGTATCAATCATCCCTGGAGGCTGTAGAAGTATCTTTCATTACGCGGCTACTTAAGAGTCCTCGGCTTGCAAGATTTTATGAACGAATTTCGGTCAACTGGTGCGATCACGTTTTTGTAATGATAGAAGAGTCAAAAGCTAGACTGATTAGCATGGATGTTGACGAGCACAAAGTCACGATTGTAAGCAATACCCCAGTAATAGAATCTTTAGCGATTGAGCCAAAGCTTCATCATGGCGAGGCACTCTCGATAGTATACGTTGGTTTTCTTACGAAAATTCGTGGTCTTGATTTGATCATAAAAGCCGTGCGACGGTTTCTTGATTCTGCCGAGGGGTCTTCTCAGGTACATGTAAATATTATTGGCGAGGGCGGATATAAAAATGACCTTCAGTGTTTAGTAAAGGATTTGAAGCTGGAGAATAATGTGACAATCCATGGCTGGCTAAGCCATGAGCGCGCGCATGAATACATGTGCTCTGCCAATGTCGGCTGCTTGACCTACAGATTCTGCGGGCACTGGAATCATACAATTCCCAATAAAATCTTTGATTATATGCGCGCAGGATTGCCTGTTTTGACTACCAATGTCAGACCGATATCGAGAATCGTTGAAAGTGAAGAGTGTGGCTTGTCGAGCTCTGATTCTGACGGTGATGAAATTGTTCGCAACTTAATTTTACTTAAAGATCCGAATCTACGGCAACGCCTTGGCAATAACGGACAAGCAGCAATCAGAAGACAATACAACTGGTCGGTAGAGCTTGAAAGAATGTTTCGAGCTGCAGACCTTTTAGCTAAGCGGCCGTAACGTCTTCATCGATTGAATCCGAGATTATGCGCTATAGCAAAGAATGGGCGAGGCTTAGCTGTCAAACTTGTTACTGTTTAAGATGTTTTTTTATTCGCGTCATGCAGACCCTCAGGTCTGGATAGTTGTCGTTTCATCTGAACGATAAAACATAGATCGGGGGCGAAGTAGTGAGCAAGATTTGTTGTCCGCTAAACGTGAATTATCCATTTAAGAAAGCCGTTATTGGATTGAATGGGGAGATCAACGAGAACCGCGAAATTCGGCGAGCACGCTTGATAAACAATTATGTTGCGTTTCATCAACCCCGCAGTCGCTATGTCCGATAACCTACATCCAGTAGCCGATATTCGAGTTAAGGACCACCCTTTTTTATAACAAGCTCGTGCAGACACAGTTCATTGCCAGAACCTATCGATAGTGCCGATTACGATCATTTGTTTTACGATCAGTCTTAAAATCAAATCAGAATTACAATTTTTTAAGGGAAGTGGAAAACTTCGTGTCCTTAGCCGGTACACGCTACGCTGTGCGGATCCGGCCGTGGCTACCATGAGTTTTTGAAAATCATGTGAATATAAAA
>Ga0079223_10002488_pt1 | contig 11415 bp, 7 predicted proteins | sample Stecom2011_FD_75072 | JGI IMG/M metagenome (GOLD analysis project Ga0079223, IMG submission 75072) | Agricultural soil microbial communities from Utah to study Nitrogen management - Steer compost 2011 | ecosystem: Environmental > Terrestrial > Soil > Agricultural land | place: USA: Utah...
CCACGAATTTCCATATCACTAGAAGCTAGAGCAAAACCTGAACCCATATCTGCATAAGTCTGTAGCGCATGCAGGCGTCGTTGGGCAACTTCAGAAAGAATGCGATTATCAGGGATCATAAAATAAGCATAAGCTTTTCTGTCACTTCGACCGATTCGTCCTCTTAATTGATGAAGCTGGGCAAGTCCATAAGTATCAGCTCGATCAATGATCATGGTATTAGCATTGGGAACATCGATTCCGGATTCCACAATAGTTGTGGCAAGAAGGATATCCGTCTTATGTTCATAAAAATCATTAATATTTTTTTCGATATCTCTTTCACTCATTTGTCCATGAGTGACAGAAATGCGGGCATTAGGAACCAGTTTTTTTAGATAAAGGAGATGTTCTTCAATGTCATGAACTCTGTTGTGTATATAATAGACTTGCCCTCCACGGGCGAGCTCTTTTTCAATTGCCGTTTTTAAAGTGAGATCATCTTCTTTAATAATATAAGTTTTAATGGATTGGCGTCTTGGAGGTGCTGTTTGAATTAAAGAGAGATCTCTAATGCCTAAAAAAGATAATTGTAATGTTCTGGGAATAGGAGTTGCTGTCATAGTCAGAACATCAACACCTGATTTCATCGTTTTAATTTTTTCTTTATGAGCTACTCCGAATCGATGTTCCTCATCAATGATAAGTAAACCTAAGTCATGATATTTTACATTTTCTGAAAGTACGGCATGAGTACCGATGAGAATATCAACTCGCCCTTCACTTACATCTATTAAAGTTTTCTGTTTTTGTTTTGGAGTTTTAAAACGAGAAATGAAATCGATATTAACAGGAAAGTTAGCAAAACGTTTTTTAAAAGAATGATAATGTTGAAGGGCCAGAACAGTTGTTGGAACGAGGACGACTGTTTGCTTTTTATCAAGAACAGCTTTCATTGCCGCACGCATAGCTACTTCTGTTTTACCAAATCCCACATCACCACAGACTAAGCGGTCCATAGGATGTTGTTTCTGCATATCTTCTAGAACATCATAGATAGCTTTTTCCTGATCAGGAGTTTCCTCAAAAGGAAATGATAACTCGAACTCTTTATAAAGATGATCTGGAGGAGAAAATGGATAACCTCCAGCAAGTTTTCTTTGGGCTTGAAGTTTTAAAAGATCAAAGGCAAGTTTCTTAACGGAGTTTCGCGCCTTGGCCTTAAGTTCATTAAACTTCTTTGATTTTAAAGAAGCGACTTTTAAACCACTAGAAGCATCTGCATGTTTTTGAACTAGGTTTAACTTATAAACAGGAACATAAACTTTATCATTCCCTTCGTAGTGAATGACGAGATAATCGTTTTGTTGTTCAGCTGCTGTAATTGTTTCAAGCCCCTGATAAATTCCTACTCCATAATCACGATGAATGACATAATCACCAATTTTGAGTGTGGCTATTTGTTCAGCAAATAAATCTTTATCAGTGCTGGTAACTTTCTTTGTCTTCTTCTGTTTAACTGCAAAGAAATCCGATTCAGATAGAATAAAAATATTTTCGTTCCGATAGTAAAGTCCTTCTTCCAGGCGACCTTTGATATAATGAACTCGCTCCCCTAGTTCCTGAAACTTATTTTCATTGAGAAGATACTCTAACTCTTGTCGCGAATTTTCATTTTTATAAATGACGATTAAGTGTCCATCGTGTTGCAAATCTTTTTTGAGAATTTTTAAAGCAAGTTTAATGTACTCAAACTTATTATCAGGAATCTCCCCCAATAATTTCATCTTGGTTTTAAGATGAGTCACTAGATTTTCAAGAGAGAGATTTAGCTCCTGTCCTAACTTTTCATCTAGGTCGATTTGAATATCGAGTGGTTCAATGATGAGAGTTTTAGCTTGGTGTGGAGGAAGTTCTTTATGATAAAAATTCTCCGGAGCAGGAAGAATGTTTGAACTGTCATGGTCATCTTTAATAATTTCAAAATCCTCAACGAGGTTAGCCCAGAAGAGTTCAAAATTTTTAAGTCCTACTTCATAGTTAATGAACGTTAAAAAGGAATCTTTATTAACATAATCAATGAGAGCTTTAGGTTCTTTAAAAAAGAGCGGAACAAACGCTGGATAGTTTTCAAAAAGTTGCCCTTCACCCAAACTTCTAAAAATCATTTTTCTAGCTTCATATTTATTTTTAAAAGCTGGCTGAAATTGAGGAATATTTTCCCTTAAGTTAGTACTGTATTCGTCCTGAGCAAGGTACCCAGGACTTGGAAGCAATGCTACCGAAGAGTAATATTTATTTTTATTGGTTTTTTGTGTTTCAAGATCAATTTCAAAAATGTGTTCAATCAAATCATCAAAGTAATGAAGCCTGATAGGTGGATGAGAGATGGGATAGATATCGAAAATCTCCCCTTTTCTAGAAAAAGTACCAGGTTCTTCAACGGTCGAACTTGAGTGGTAACCAAGTTCAGTCAGCTTCTTAGCAAGGTCTAGGGGGGAAATAATATCTTCTACTTTGAGCTCGAAGAGATGTTTTTCTAAAAAATTTTTATCAACACCTAATAAAAGAAGGCCATCCCAAGTGGTGATAATAGTCGATGCGGAATTCTTTTTGAGTTGATGAAGACATGACCACTGCGTCAAAAGAACTTGTTCGCTACTCAGTATGGATGAATAAAGAGAATGATTATGCCCTGGGTAAAAATAAGTATTCTTGAGATGCTTTAGAGTTTCAAAAATATTCTCAGCTTCATCTTGATCAGAGCATACAATAAAATGATTCCGGTCGAGCAGTAAGTCATTAAAATAACTACCTAAAAGAAGACTCCATTGTTGAGGAGTGATTCCTTTAATGGCCAATGGGCCCTCTTGCTCTTTCCAGTATTTAATTTTTTGATTAATACCACTGAATAAATTCACAAATTACCTGATAAATTATGTTTAGTTTTTGTCTCTCAAAATAGGCTTCTTAAGAGAATACAGCGATAGTTTTAAAATTACTTCCCTATTTTCAACATCTTTTGTATCTTAAAACTACTTTTTTGAGACCTTAATGCAGTGGAGATTTCCATGACACCAGCTTCTTTTGATGGCTTGATGCCAATCGTTATTCTAATGGCAATTGCCGTAGCACTTTTTTTGGGGGGACATTTTCTTTCAGTTTATCTCTCACCAAAGAAACCTTCTCACTTAAAATCGACTCCTTATGAGTGCGGTGAAGAACCTGTTGGAACGGCCTGGTCCATGTTCAATATCCGGTTCTATGTTGTGGGATTAATCTTCATTATCTTCGATGTTGAGTCAGTATTAATGTTCCCTGTTGCTGCCATCTTTAAAGAAATGAATGAGATGGGCGAAGGCGGATATGTACTTATCGTTTTCTTGAGTTTTGTTTCTATCCTTCTTGAGGGCATCGCCTACTGTTGGAAAAAAGGAGACCTTGATTGGGTTAAGTCTTACCAAATATCTGCTAATAAAGGGAAAAAATAAGGTCAGGCCATGAATCAAACTATAGTTAGCTATCTTTCAAAGTACGAGTTTTACAAAACACTTCTTGATTTATTTGGTGGAAATGAAAGCCTTTTAGCCTTCGTTATCTACTTAATCGCAGCACTGGTTGTTATTCTTGTATGTGCAACCATCGGTGGTTTTGGAACATACGCTGAACGTAAAATTTCAGCTGACCTTCAAGCACGTATGGGACCAAACAGAGTAGGTCCATATGGTCTATTACAGGTCCTTGCTGACGGTATTAAGATGATCACTAAAGAAGACATTATGCCGTTTGCTGCTGATAAATTTCTTTTTTACCTAGCTCCACTTCTGGCCCTAGTCGGTGTTTTTGCCACTCTAGCAGTTGTGCCATGGTCTTCAGGCTTTGCCTTAACTGATCTGAACGTAGGTGTTTTCTACTTAATCGCTATCTCATCTCTCGTAGGTTTAGGTATTTTCCTTGGGGGTTATGCTTCTAACTCTAAGTGGTCAATGCTCGGGGGGATGCGTGGTGCTTCTCAAATTATTTCTTATGAAATTCCAGTGACTCTTTCTGTTCTTGCTATCGTATTAATGGCCGGTGGAATGAGCTTTGGAACAATTGTGGGTCAACAAAAAGGTCTTCCGTTCAACTGGTACCTTTTCCACAACCCTTTTACTTTCATCGGTTTCTTTGTGTATTTCACTGGTGCTCTAGCTGAAACAAACCGTGCTCCATTTGACCTTCCAGAAGCTGAGTCCGAGCTTGTTTCTGGTTATCATACTGAGTACACAGGTATGCGTTTTGGTTTCTTCGCTCTTGCTGAGTACATTGAGATTTTCGTTGTCTGTGGTGTTGCTGCAGCTCTTTTCCTAGGTGGATCGAACCTTCCTATCAATATAAACATTGATATCCTTCCACTTCAGTTTGTTGAAATCATTATCTTTATTACAAAAACTCTTCTTCTCTATTACGTAGTTATTTGGATTCGTTGGACTCTTCCTCGTCTGAGAGTAGACCAACTAATGTCAATCTGCTGGAAGTATCTAACTCCGATCGCTATCTTCAACCTCGTTGGCTGTGCAATTTGGATGGTGGCATTCAATGGTAGATCTCTAGCCGATCTTATTATCGGACATTAAGGAAGGATTATATGTTTGTTCAAATTTTATTCGGACTATCAGCTCTCTTGACAATAAGTTGTGTGATTGGAGTTGTTGCTACCAGAAACATCATGCACTCGTGTGTGTTCTTACTAGGAACTCTTCTTGGTGTAGCTGGGCTTTACGCCACTCTAGGAGCCGACTTCGTAGCTGTTACTCAAATCATGGTTTACGTTGGTGGTGTTGTTATCCTTATGCTCTTCGCAGTAATGCTTACTGGTGGTAAGGATTTCGTATCAAAAGCTCAAAACTTGCTAGGTCTTGCCCCTACTATGGGTAACAAGTGGACCTACTCTCTTGCAGGTCTTGTAGCTTTAGTTTTCGTTCTAACTAATGTAAAACTTCTATCAAACATTATAACAGATGCAGGACCAAAAACTTTTGGTAACGAGATGCCATCAACTGTTTCTCAGTTAGGTCATCTCCTTGTTAAAGATCATGTCCTTGCTTTCGAACTATCCTCAGTGCTTTTACTTGGGGCCCTGGTTGGAGCAGCGATAATTGCTCGTCCAAAGAAAAAGCAATAGGAAGGAAAATATGATTAGTTTAGCTTCATATCTCGTCATTTCTCTTATTCTCTTCGTTGCCGGTATTACGGTGATGGTCGCCAGAAAAAACTTGGTAGCTATTCTTCTGGGAGTAGAGTTGGTTTTAAACGCAGCCGCGCTTAACTTCGTTGCTTACTCTCGCTATTTAGCTAACAACCTCGATGGTCATATTTTTAGCTTATTTATTATTGTCATTGCAGCTTCAGAGGCTGCTGTTGGTTTAGCTATCGTGATTCGTTTCTTCCAAATCAAAGATACAATCCACGTAGATGAAGCCACACAGTTAAGAAATTAAGGGTTACTCATGGAATACAGTGTTGGAAGTATCGCTCCTATTTTCCTTGCCCCTGTCTTAGCATTTGTTATTAATGCTTTCTTCGGAAGAAGACTTCCAAGAAATGGAGACTGGGTCGCAGTCCTGGGTGTATTTATCTCATTCATCTTCTCCGCCAGAATTTTTGGAGATTTTGTTTTTGGTAAGTTCGCAACTGATTACTACATCCACAAGACTTTCACTTGGCTTGATTTGTCCTATATGGATCAAGTTTGGAAGTTTGACCTTGGTATCTATATAGATAACATGGCCGCTATCATGCTTCTGATGGTGTCCGGAGTAGCTACTCTTATTCACCTTTTCTCTACTTGGTACATGGATCACGATCCTCGCCACGGTAGATTTTTTACTTTCCTTCCTCTCTTTACATCAGCAATGCTTGGCCTTGTTCTATCTGACAACCTACTTGCTCTTTTCATGTTCTGGGAGGTTATGGGTTTCTGTTCTTACTCTCTTATTGGTATTTACTACGAAAAAGAGGAAGCCGGAGACGCATCAATCAAAGCTTTCATGACTACAAGAGTGGGAGATGTCTTCCTTCTTCTAGGAATTGTAGCTATCTACATGGTTATCGGATCTGTTACTTACACTGATATCTATGCTGCTATTGCTGAAGGTAAGTTTGCTGGACAATCTGTTCTTGGAATTGGTCTTGCAACTTTCACAGGATTCTGTTTATTCCTAGGTGCTATGGGTAAATCGGCTCAGTTCCCTCTTCACGTTTGGTTACCAGATGCGATGATGGGTCCAACTCCTGGTTCTGCTCTTATCCACGCTGCTACCATGGTTGCTGCCGGGGTTTACTTATCACTTCGTATGTATCCATTAATGGTTGCTGGGGATCTAACAGCTTTCATCGCCATTATTGGAGCTATCACTGCTTTCGGTGCAGCTACTATCGCTCTTGTTCAAACCGATATTAAAGCAGTTCTTGCTTTCTCAACAATTTCTCAGCTTGGTTATATGATGATCGGAGTTGGTGTTGGTTCATACAACGCGGCTTTCATGCATCTTATTACTCACGCTGTATTTAAAGCATGTTTATTCTTGTCTGCTGGTTCTGTGATCCACTCGATTCATGAGCAACAGATGCCAAAAATGGGTGGTCTTCGTAAGAAGCTTCCATACACATTCATTGCTATGTTCTGTTGTTCACTGGCCATCGCTGGTGTGCCTTTCTTCTCAGGTTTCGTTTCAAAAGATAGAATCCTGGGAGATGCGCTTTATTGGGGCTTCATGGCCGGACAAAATCCAATGCTTGCGATCGTTCCAATTCTTGGATTTGCAGGGGCTTTCCTTACTGCATTCTATATGTTCAGAATGATTTTCTTAACATTCTTTGGAACTCCTCGTGATCAACATATTTATGATCATGCTCACCAAGAACATTTAAGCTTTACATCAAACGTTCCACTTTTAATCCTGACTGTTTTCACATTAGGGTTCTGGTATGCCGGATCTCTTACTGGTCAAGGTATTGTGAATGTTATGGGTGCTAAAACTGAATGGTTTAAAATTCTTGTTGAAGCTCCACAGGTTGAAAAGTTTGTTGGAAGTGAAGCGAAGAAAACTCCATTTATTGAGCCAACTACGTATACAGAGACTCTTCCTGTAGCCGTACTCGACGGACAAACTGGTTACGCTGGTCCAAACCCAGATGAACACAAAATTCATAGTGCTCACGTAATAGGTGCTGTTGCTTCTATTATTATTGCACTAACTGGTATCTTCTTAGCATTCCTTATGTATGTAAAAGGTGCTATTAAACCACTAGCTCCAAAATTCCCTGGCTATGTGAGAACACTTCAAAACCGTTACTACTTTGATAAGGTCTATCAGGATATTGTCATTAAGAAGGGTTTATTGGGACTCAACCGCCTTCTTGCCTGGTTTGATATGGGTATCTACGATAGATTTGCCGTTGATGGTTGGGCCAAAGTCAATCGTGTGTTATTCAGGATTGCGAAGTGGTTTGATAATGTTGTCATCGATGCTGTAGGTGTTGATGGAGCAGGTGTTGCTGTTAATTTATTCAACTTGGTACTTCGAATTGTTCAGTCTGGTAAAATTCAATTCTATTTCATCATGCTGATAGTAGTACTTTGTAGTTATATTTGGACGTTAAATTTTTAGTAGTTTCTTTATAGAGAGAGGTTCGTCGTGAACGGAATACTGAACTGGATTTTATGGATGCCGATTATTGGGATGGTAGCTGTGCTATTAACCCCAAAGGCAAAAGAAAATGTTATTCGCATGATTTCACTAGTAAATACTGCGATTACTTTAGTTTTATCGGTAATTCTTATTTGAATTTCGATAATTCGACTGCTGATATGCAGTTTGTGGTGAAAATCCCTTGGATTGAACACTTCCATATCAATTACTATTTAGGAATTGATGGAATCACCATGCTGATGACATTCCTCAATGCTCTTCTTTTCTTCATCTGTACCCTTTCTTCGTGGACAGTTGATAAGAGTGTTAAGGCATACTTCGCATTACTTCTAATGCTTCAATCAACAGTTTTCGGTGTTTTCTTCGCACTCGACTTCTTCCTATTCTATGTTTACTGGGAAGTTATGCTTATTCCTATGTTCTTCCTCATCGGTATCTGGGGTGGAGAGAACAGAGAATACGCCGCTGTTAAATTCTTCCTATATACATTCTTCGGATCAATTTTCATGCTCGTAGGTATCGTTGCTCTTTACTACGCTACTGGAAAAGGTCCTGAATCATTTAGTATCCTAGCTCTTCAAGGTGGACGCTTTGTTAACGAAGTAGTGAACATCTTCGGATATGAGATTTCTTTTGAGAAAATTTTCTTCTGGTTTATGTTCCTAGGTTTTGCCATTAAGGTTCCAGTATTTCCGTTCCATACATGGCTTCCACACGCTCACGTACAAGCGCCTACAGCAGTGTCTGTAATCCTTGCAGGTGTTCTACTAAAAATGGGTACATACGGTTTCCTAAGAATCGCATTCCCAATCTTCCCAGCAGCTGCTGTTGAGTACTCTACTCTAATCGCAGTTCTTGGACTTATCTCTGTTCTCTATGGTGCATTCTGTGCGATGGCCCAGGATGACGTGAAGAAACTTATTGCTTATTCGTCAGTATCTCACATGGGATTTGTGATGCTTGGTATTTCTGCCATGACAACTCAAGGTGTGAATGGTGCTGTTCTTCAGATGTTCAACCACGGTACTTCTACTGCGATGATGTTCTTACTTATCGGTATCATCTATGAAAGATCTCACCACCGTTGGATTGTAAGACCAGATGGAACTAGAGGTTACGGTGGTCTTTATACAACTCATCCGAAGTTCACGACTGTATTCATTATCGGTATGTTCGCTTCAATGGGTCTTCCAGGTCTTTCAGGGTTCATCTCTGAAGCCCTTATTTTCCTAGGAATCTACCAGAAGTTTACAACAATCACTGTTATTGCAGTACTTGGTCTCCTTCTTGGTGCCGCTTATCTTCTTTGGATGTTTAAGCGTATGTTCTTTGGACCGGTTAACCCTGAGTGTGAAAAATACTCTGATATGAATGCTAGAGAAATCTTCTATATGGTTCCTCTTTGTATCTGTGTTATTTTGTTTGGTATTTATCCAAGCCCACTTCTTAACGTAATGAAGGCTTCTGTAGGTCAACTTGTTGAGCTACTAGCGAAGTTCTAAGAGAGAGGTTATTTGTGATACAGCAACTCTTCGGTTTTCTTAGCTACTATATTCCAGAGGTCATGGTAATCGTATTGATGACCACTCTTTTAGTAGCTGAGGCCGCCGTAAAAGACGAGCATGGTAGCAGAAAGAATATTTATACTTATGCCCTAGTGGTTTTAGGTTTAACTCTTATTCCCCTTTTTCAGAATTTGGGAAAAGCACCTGCTCATATATTCTTTAATGCCGTAACGATTGATTCCTTGAGCACTATTACCAAGATCATCATGGTCATTGGGACAATGGGTTCAATTCTTTTGAGCTATACTTCAAAAGATATCTATTCGAACTTAAAGTCTGAGTTTGCCATTATGGCGGTTGGTGTTCTTGTTGGGGGGATGCTTCTGGCGTCTGCCAATAACTTCTTAACGATGTATGTGGGAATCGAAACCCTTTCGATTCTTTCATTCGTACTCGCTGCTTTAAAAAGAGATGAATCAACTTCTGCAGAGGCTGGACTTAAGTACGTTCTATACGGAGGTCTATCAGCAGGGGTAGCTCTTTATGGTATCTCTCATATCTATGGAGCTCTTGGCACCATTCAATTTACAGAAGTGTTTGAAAAAGTAGCAGTTCTTGAAGGTACTAAGCTTACGATTGTTGTAGTTGCTTCTATCCTCTTCTTTGGAGGATTGGCCTATAAGATTTCAGCGTTCCCATTCCACATGTGGTCTCCAGATGTGTACCAAGGTTCGCCAATTTCAGTGACTACTTTTTTCTCAATCGTTCCAAAGCTTGCAGCATTTTCAGCCTTAGTGCGTGTGAGCATGGTGTTTTTCAACAACAATACCGTTCTTACTAATGCATGGGTGGGCTTACTGCTAGTTGTAGCCGCTATGACGATGACTGTTGGTAACGTTACGGCCATCGGACAAAACTCGGTGAAAAGGCTACTTGCTTTCTCTTCTATTGGTCACGTTGGTTTGATGATTCTAGGGGTTGCCGTTCTGAATGAAGAAGGGATTCGTGCCCTTATCTTCTACGGAATCGTTTATATGTTCATGACCCTTTGTGCTTTCTATATCACTTCTCATCTAAATGATACTTATGGCACAGATAACTATGACATTTTCCGTGGACTCATCTACAGACACCCACTGATGGCCGTGATTATGGTAGGTACCCTTCTATCTCTAGCAGGTATTCCGCCATTCTCTGGTTTCGTAGCTAAGTTCAATATCTTCAATATCATTATTGAAAAAAGATATTATGGTATTGCGGTTGTAGCAGCCATTAACTCTGTTATTTCACTTTACTACTACCTTCGCTTTGCCAAGATCATTATTTTCGGTAAGGCAGATGGGAATGAAGCCATTGCTGGTTTTAGCTCATTTAACCAGGCCGTTATTGTCGCCTTCTTTATTCCAGTATTATTCCTAGGAATTTTCTGGGAAAAAATCTTTGCTTTTGCAGGCTCTGCGACAGTCTTTCTTAAATAACAAATTTCAAGGGGAGCATTTGCTCCCCTTGTGATTTTCTCCCGAATTTTTATAAATCCATTATAATATTTCCATGACCCAGTATCGTTTACGTCTAAGTAATGGGCGGATCATTGGACCTTTTAACCTGAATCAAGTCTTTGAATTAAAGATGAAGGGTCATATTGCCGGAAATGAGGAATGCCAAGAGTATCCATTAGGAGAATGGAGAAGTTTAGAAAGTTTTGAGTTTTATTCCGACCTGATGGATGAAAATAAAACGGCAATTATCCCAGAAGAAACCGATGAGAAAACCTTTGTTCTAAATATTGCCAATATTAGAAATCAGTTAAAAGAAAAAGAAATTGATAGCATGGTGGAAGAAGCAGCTCCTCCCGTGGTTGAAGAGTTGACCGAAACCATTGCTATGGAAACAGATACCCCTACTCAGCAGATGTCTGAAACAGAAATTCTTGAACCAGACTCAAGTAGTGAGGAGACAGACGAAGATAGTACTGAAAAAACTGTCGTACAAAGTACTAAGTCTCTGGAAGATGCTGGAGATAAAACACTTATTAATCCGGTAGCTCAGCAAGAAATCGCTTTGATGAGAAAAAAGCTTCAAGAAGAAGAGGAAGCAAGGCTAGCGGAAGAAAGACGTAAACAAGAGGAAGAAGAAAAGAGAAAAGCTGAGGAAGAATTGAAGGCCCTTGAAGCCCAAGATGATTCAACTCAGATGATCAAGCTTGATAATGTAAAACATGAACTCATCTCTATCGC
>Ga0079223_10002490_pt1 | contig 11411 bp, 11 predicted proteins | sample Stecom2011_FD_75072 | JGI IMG/M metagenome (GOLD analysis project Ga0079223, IMG submission 75072) | Agricultural soil microbial communities from Utah to study Nitrogen management - Steer compost 2011 | ecosystem: Environmental > Terrestrial > Soil > Agricultural land | place: USA: Utah...
CTTGTCCAACAATTTTAATTTTGATTGAGCCATATTTTTATTTAAGACATTGTGTCACTTTTAAAAGTGTCACAACGAGTTATTATTGAGTTTAAAACATTATTTAATCTAAAAACGGTGAAACCTAGAGGATTCAACGTTCTTCCTTAGATGTATTTCAAGAGTTATGCCAGTTATCGAATAAAAGCTTTAAGAACGCCCGTATAAAGGGGAAAGAATTTTAAATTGAAATGCTTTTTTGAAAATAAAATTAATATTCCAAATGAAGCTTTAAGAGTTGGGTGAATTCCCAAAATCAAAAAAGCCACTTCAACATTTGAAATGGCTTTTATAAAAGTCAAACCTATTTTAAAAATCCTTCTTTTTTGAAATTCTCCAAATAAGAACAGTAGGAATTAACACCCATAGTACTAACATTATAAAAGAGAGAATTAATCCGAAATTGGTTCCAAAAAACCGCTGAAATACAGCACCTGTATATCCTAATAAAGCAGAAATATCGAGTTTTAATAAGATGAGTACGCGGGATAAATCTATCGGGTTTGTAAGAATAGCGATCAATGAAAAGTTGTCTAGCGGATAATCAGAAAAGTATAGGATAGACATTAAAAAGATTCCGTCATAGATTACTGCCATAAATAACCAAAGTAGGATTGCATATCCAAATCCTTTAATTTTATTTTCATTTAGAAGTCCAATCATAAAGGCTAAAGCCGTAAATATAAACGTTAAAAAGGCTCCTGTTATTAACAATAACGAAAAATCCCAGATGGCGTTGCTGTTAAAAAGTCCATAGAAAACAAAAGGAAGTCCGAGACCTATAATTAAACTCATAGAGAGCGAGGTAGCCACTCCAAAGTATTGTCCTAAAAATATTGAACTACGTTTAATAGGTTGAGCCAACAACAGCTCGGTAAACTCTCGGGAATCGTAATGATACATTATACCGAAAATGGTTCCAATTAATGGCACCAAAATAATTATAACGTTCATTAGTGTGATTACCGCTTTTGATAAATCGTTATTTAAAAATAACAGCACTACTCCAAGCAATAAATAGAACAGAAAGTATACGTAGCTCCAACGGCTTCGCATTAAATCGTAAAAACTGTATTTTAATATTTTAAGCATAACTAGCGGATAAAGTTGAGGCTATTGCGTGTTCGAGGTCTGGTTGTTCCGTTTTGGTTTTTAGTTGGCTGATGGTTCCGTTAAAGTAAATTTCGCCTTCTAACAGGAAAACAATTTTATCGGCAATATCTTCCACAAAACTGAGGATATGCGAAGTAACCAAAATGGTTTTTCCTTTTTCCTTTTCCGAAAAAATTAAGTTCTTTAATCGCAAATGTGAAATTGGATCCAACCCACTTGTTGGTTCATCTAAAATAATTAGCGGGCTATCGAACATAAACGTAAGCACCAAGTTTACTTTTTGCTTTGTTCCGCCCGAGAGATTATCTAGCCTTTTATTTAAAAACGGCTCGAGTTTAAAAAGTTCGATTAATTCAATTTCCTTTTCTGTTTTAGATGCGCGTAGATCTTTAATCATCGCAATTATTTCTTTCACCTTTAAATTGCCTGGAAATCTGGCTATTTGAGGTAAATAATCTATTTTATTACGGTATTTATAATTGTTTTTTATAACCTCATCGCGTATGGTAATGTTGCCCGAATCGGGGATTACCATTCCTAACATACATTTAATAAGGGTTGTTTTTCCAGAGCCATTTGGTCCAAGAATAGAGAAGATTCCTCCTTCATTAATCGAAAGATTAATACCCTTTAATACTTCATTCTTACCGAATTTTTTATGAAGATCATTAATTTCTATCATGTTCAATTCTTTTAATTTTAGGATTTTCATCGATGAGATCATCCGGCGTAAACACCGGCGACACTTTTTCAGAAAAATCAATAATGTCTATAAACAAGCTTCTTAGTAAAATTATGGATTCAGGAGCTTTATTCACTATATACGAAAATAGTTTCACCGGACGATAAGGTACATCACCAATACCATTTTTATCCAAATCATATCCCGTATAAGTACTCCAGTAATTACCATCGAATTTATTATCATTCATTCTTCCGAGATACGAAATATCAAACGAGTTATGATTAAAGTTGTTATTAATTACCTTGGTGGCATAGGACCCTCCTTTCATATTCATGGCCCATCCATTACTTATAAAATCATTGTTTTTATATTCAATCCGATTGCACACTTCTGAAGTAATTCCAACTGTATTTTCAAAAAACACATTATTGGTAATTTTGGCATCGCTTATTTCTTTTAACAACAGACCATACGAAGCCGTTCCCCAGTTTTTTCTGAATTGGTTATGGTGCATATCAATTCGTTTGGAAAACATAACTGCTACACCGGCTCCATTGCCTTCAAAAGTATTGTATTCGTACAGGTCATCGTTACTGAACATAAAGTGTAAACCATAACGCACATTGTATTTACTGATGTTGCTTCTGATAATTATAAAGTCTGAAAATTCTAAATAAATACCATCGCGTACGTGTCGCACATCATTTCCTGTAATTTCAATGTTTTTGCTGTGCCAAAGGTGGATCGCATTTCCTGAATTAAATTCGGATACTGCTTCTCCTGTTACTTTATTATTTAAAATTTTTCCGTGTTGTGATCTTTGAACGTAAATTCCGAAAAACAATTTTTCTAAAACTAAATTTTGAATTACGAAGTTCTTACTTGTTACCACTCTAACCGAAGCGTAATCGGTTGTATAGCTAGAGCCTACGTTAATAATTTTAAAGCCGTCCAAGATAACATTGTCCGCCCCAATGGTAACAATTTCTCCCTTGTCTTGACCGTCTATCGTTGGAAGCCCTTCACCAATAATGGTTAGCCCCTTGTCTACTTTTATTCCAGATTCTTTATAAACTCCTGGTTTTACAAGGATAGTGTCTCCTTCCTCGGCGATTGCAATTGCGGCTTTTATAGACTTTGTTTCGCAACTACCACACACAGTTATGGTATTGGCCCACGAATATTGCACCGATAGGATAAGAAAACCAAGAATGAAAATATAGGTTAGTTTTTTCAATTTAAAGAAGATTTATAAATAGCTATTTTAAAAAAGAGAAGATTGATTTTAATTTGTGAGCTTATTTGAAATCAGATTGTTTGGAATAACTTACAATATAGGCATTAAATACTATTGAACTTGATACGCATTCTCGTTAATTTTAACCCCGTTTTAAATGCGATTGAATTTCGTCCCAATTATATATTTTTCCTCCAAATTCCAATTGTTTGTTTTGGGCGTCATCTTCAGATTTATATCCCGATAAATTCTCTGCCATAGGGCTAGGTAGTTTATCACTCACTAAATAACTAGCCGATTTTGCATCTATTAAATTGCCAGGGGTATTAAAATCTGCAATTAACTGATACGCCATCTCAACATCTGAAAATTCTTCTTGTAAAGAATGAACCATACACTCTATGGCATCATAACTATAAGCCTTTCCTTTGGATGTAACTAATTGTGATGCAAATTGTTGATCTACAATATTCATATTGCAATAATGACAAGCATCCGAGCCATAATTAATTGGTTTTGGCTTTACGTTACAGGCGGTGAACAATAATGAAATAAGTAATAATTGTAAGATTTTCATAATTGAAATATTTTGAGATTTATCCTCCCACGTCTTAAATAATACGTTTTTTAAAATTACTTAAGACACCTTCCTCTTTTACCGAGGAAGGAACTTAAGTTTTTACTTTAATTTGATTTAGATTCGTACTTTCCAACAAAGAAAGCTACTACAGTAAGCATCATACCTGTAAAAATCATATACGCTCCAGTAGCTGGCCAAGAATCTACATCGAAGTTTAACATCTTCTGATAGCCTAACAAAGGCGGCTTATAGGTCATTGGTGTGCCATCTAAGTTTTCAAGCTTCATAATTGCTTTGGGGTCGAGGTCGGTTCCGTAATCTATTAGCCAGAGGTTAAAGTCGTACATTCCCAATAAACCGAGAATTGACATTAATATAAACCAGCCTAGAAACCACTTATAACTTACCTTTCCAAAGAAACCTAGTAATCCAATTATAACTCCAAGAGCAACCATTCCTCCAATTACTTTCGGAAAAACGCTAAACTCCCACATATCTTCGGCCTTCGGAATAGTTTTCATTCCGATGTAGTGGTTTAACCCATCGATATTTTGAATGTCAAATTCTTCAACACCTTCTATTCCTTGAATATAAATATTCATTCCAAGTGGATCTGGATATTGAGGTGCGCCTAGCATAATGTTCCATAATGGGAATTTAAAAAGTCCCAATAAGAGCAAGGAGCCAATAATCATTATTAATCCTGCTTTTTTCATTTTGTTTGTTTTTTAATTCGCGAAGTTGCGAATAGCTTTAGACGTCAGTGTGTGGTCGGTTTTAGAGGTCTAATTGTAATACTGTATAGATTACAAGAAAGTACATTGGTATTGTTGATTGTTTTTTATTTTTTTAAAAAGACGGGGGAAATCAACAACCCCCGTCTTTACCGAAAATACTATCAATCACTAATCTAGTATTCTCACAACTAAAAACATCTTATTAATCTTCGCCTAAGCTCCAAGACAACTCAATATCAGAGTCAGCTGGACTTACGCGCACATACCCTTGCATTTCTTGGTGAAGTGCAGAACAGAAGTCGGTACAGTAGATTGGCCATACCCCAACTTTCTTAGGCTCCCAAGTTAAAGTTTCCGTTGCTCCTGGCATTACAAGTAATTCGGCAGTATTAGCACCAATTACAGCAAAACCGTGCGGTACATCAAAGTCTTGTTCTAAGTTTGTAACGTGGAAATAAACTTTGTCTCCTACTTTTATACCTTCGATGTTATCTGGGTTAAAGTGGCTTCGAATCATGTTCATATAAACGTGTACTTCTTTTCCGTTACGTTCAACTCTTACATCTGAGTTTGACAATGAAGCATAAGGGTGCTTGTTATCTGCCAACTTATAGATTTTTTTAGATTTTGGCGCAACTATTTCGGCAGGAATACCAGCAGCATAGTGAGGTTCTCCGTGCGTTGGGAAATCTAGTAACAATTCCATTTTATCTCCATTTATATCAAATAATTGTGCGGAGTGTTCCATTTCTGGTCCAGTAGGCAAGTAACGGTCTTTTGTAATTTTGTTCATTGCTACAAAGTAATCTCCAAACGGCTTACGAGAGTTTCCACCAGGAATCATACCGTGTCCTACCGAGTAGAATACTGGCTGACGGTCTAATACTTCCCAAGTTCCAACTTTCCATTTTACAACCTCAGAAGAGATAAAGAATGTAGTATAAGCATTTCCTTTGTTATCAAATTCTGTATGCAATGGTCCTAATCCAGGTTGCTTAACAACACCGGCAAGAATATCTTCGAAGTTTAAGATTGGAATACCATACGCTTCTCCATCAAATTTTTTGTTTTCAATGGCATCAATCATTTTAGTAAAACTGTGAACTGTTAAGTCAGCAGATAATTTTCCGTTACCAATAATATACTCTCCTGTTGGGTCAACATCACAACCGTGTGGTGATTTTGGTGTTGGTAAAAAGTATACAGCGCCAGGAACATCTAGTGGATCAACTGTCAACACTTCTTTAATCATTGTAGAAGTAGCAGTATGCGAGTTCTCGTCTAATATGTTATGTGCGTAATTTGCAGGAACTTTTTTACCACCTCCGTTATTAACGTATTCTTCAATTTTCTTCCAGTTTACCGCTGCGATAAAATCTTTATCGTTCTGTGAAGCATTAACTTCTAAAAGTGTGTGAGCTTCTTCGGTGTTATAAGTAGTAAAGAAGAACCAACCGTGACTCTTATCACGTCCAGGGTGCGATAAATCGTAGTTAAAACCAGGCATCATTAATTGGAATTTAATTCCCATTCTTCCTGTTTCTTGATCTACATTAATAAATGTAAGCGCGCCTTTAAACTGACCTTTATACTCATTAATAGACATATCTCTTTGAGGCACAGGCACAGAGAAACGAGTTCCAGCAACTACATACTCGGTATTTTCAGTAATAAATGATGAACTGTGGTTACCGGCACTGTTAGGAATTTCAATAATTTCTTCTGTTTTGAAGCTCTCTAATCCAATACGTGCAATTCTAGGTGTGTTGTTACCGTTAATAAATATCCAGCGGCCATCTAATTCACCATTAGTTTGTGAAATGTCCGGGTGGTGAGAGTCATCCCAAGGCACAAAACCGAAAGATGTATTTAGCATCGGTGTTGTTTCTTCTGTATATCCATATCCATTTGTAGGGAATTGTGAAAACACCGGAATTTCTTTCAGCATACGCCCAGAAGGAAGTCCGTAAACCGTTAAGTTTCCTGTGTAACCTCCAGAGAAGAAACCATAGTACTCGTCGTGCTCGCCTGGAGCCACATACACTCGCTCAGCTGCGTTGGTCGATAATCCACCTTGGCTGCCTTTTTTGCCATTTTGTTTACCACTATCATTACAGCTTACCATTCCAGCAGCCATAACAAGGGCAATTGCAATATTAATTGATTTTTTCATTGTTCTATTTATTTAAAATTAAAGTTGATTTGTTAATTAGTTTGCTGGTAAAATCACTTTATCTACCACGTGTATAATACCGTTACCAGCATCTACACTTCCTACAATTTTAGCTCCTCCTACAAATACATCATCGCCTTCTACTTTCACGACAGCGTCATTTCCGTCGGCTTGACCTACTTTTTTGAATTTCTTCAAGAAATCTTTAGAATAATTTCCTGGCGTTACGTGATGCTTTAAAATAGACGCTAATTTTTCTTTGTTTTCTGGCTTTAAAAGATCCTCAACAGTTCCTGGAGGAAGCGCTTCAAAAGCTGCATTTGTTGGTGCAAAAACCATTAAAGGTCCGGCGTTAACTAACGCATTTTCTAAACCAGCGGCCTGGACAGCGGCAACTAACGTGGTGTGATCTTGCGATTTAAGTGCTATTTGAAGAATGTTAGGTGTAGACCCATCATCTTCAATAAAAGCTTGTCCTTGGTTTGAAGGAACATCGGCCGCATTGGCAATACTCTCGACCACGTTTCCACTTTCTTCTGTTTTTGTTTCATTCTTACAAGCCGAAAAAACAAGCAGGGCTGCTGAAACAAAGAATAATTTAATGATTGTTTTCATATTACGATTTGGTTTTAATTCCTTGCAGGGCACCATACCCTGCAAGGAGATTGGTTGTTTAGGTATATATTAAAGAGTTCTGAAATATTCTAAAATCTGTCTTGATTGCTCTTCGGTCATGTTTTGGTTTGCCATTGGTGAACCGTTAAACTCCATTAAAAGTGCCTTAGCAAGCGGATCGTTATTAACCATTCCTTCTGGATCCATAATCATATTCATAATCCATTCTGGGGTTCTTCTTTCCAAGATGCCTTTAGGCGCAGGTCCGATAAACTTTTTGTCGGTTTTGTGACAGGCCGTACAGTTCATTTTAAAAACTTCGGCTCCCTTGGCTGCCATTGCCTGGTCTATAGTTTCGCCAAGCTCTACATTTTTAATTGGCCCAACACCTTTATTGGTCAGGTCAACCATTTGAGAAGGTTTAACATCCGACTTCGCTGGAGCTTCCTGTTTCACCTCTGTTTTAGGCTTTGCTCCAATTTTAACAGAGCTGTCCTCTTTTTTTTCTTCTTTTCCACCACAACCCACTAAGGCGATGATAGCAAATGCGGCAAATGATTTAATTAAATGTTTCATAGTTGATATAAGATATTAGTGTTATAATTGATTAACGATACAAATTTAGTCTGACAAAGATTTGTAGGAAATGATTTTCGTCATATTACAGACAAAAAACTCCGATTATGTTTTCTACTGAAAGCCACTTTCATACGTCTTTAATTCCACGACAAATGTGTTGCTATTTTAACAAATAGGCTATGACGAAAATCATATCTACCAATTATTTTATATGAAATAAAAGTTGAAATGACTATACAAAAAAGTATGTCTAATTACTGAGTTGAAGACGCAGTTGAAGTTGAAGCGTATAGGAAACCGCACTTAGCTTGGATTGAAGAGTGAAAATAGTTTTACAGACTTAACCTGCTCTACACCTATACTTTACCATACCTTTAAAAAGATGAAATAAAGATTTTGACGATAATCCCTTACGGATTGGGCTTACAGTTTCAAAATCTGTTCAAAACGCATAATGCATAGACTTAAATAGTAAAACAAGCCGAAAAACGTTTTTACTGAAATTTGGTTGGAATTAATTGAAAAAGCGATTTTTTCGTAATGCCCTTACAAGCGTATTTACGTAATCCCGAATTGTTTTTTGCGAATCTGGAGCGTTTACAATATCAATATTGCCACGCCAAATTAAGTCGTTTTCTCGGTCGGGACATAAACAATATAATGAAGATTCAGTATTAAGCACAGGATAATCTTCAAGCTGTCCACTTTCAGAAATAGTTCTGTTTTCTTTATAATAAGTGTCGAAAGTTTCAAAAGTACGCACCAAATTTCGATAGGATTGTGCTATCGTAACTCGAGTTTCCTGACCCGTAATTTTTGACAAAAGCACCGAGTCAAACCCAGACTTTAACAAATCCGACTGGAAGTTTTCCCAGTTATTCTCTATGTCTTGTGAAATTTCGAATGGTTCACCATACAAATCCACACTTTTTACCGCATTAACGTTTTGATCTTCCAAAGCCTTAACCATACTATATTCAAATTGGCGTTGCAGTCCCCCATCGGGTGTCAAGCCAATAACTAATATTTTCTGCGGCTTAAAATCAGTTGTTTCAGGATTTACATATTGTTCCACAACTTTACTTGATGAACAGCCAGAAATTATAATAAATAATATAATTAGAGTAGAAAATATTCTCATACTTACGATGGTTCAAATTGTTTCACCGGTCTCAGGATTTGTTTTTCAATTCCGATGAAATTACTTGTAAATATACACCTTTTCAGTTTCGGAAGCCCATTGTCAATTTTGTAGACTCATCTTCATTAAAGTATAAAAAAGCTTCAACTCTTCATTAGAAAATGCGTGCTCAAACTGCATTTATAAAACACGCAAAAGAATCTGAAAATCAAATAAATACAGCGATTGAATAATTATTTCATAAAATATTTTTTTACCAAAACAAACTTTCTATCTTTGCTAACCAAATGGTTGAACCGCAAAGTTAAAGAAAATGGTTAAAGAAAAAGCAAACCAAGATACGGAAACACAAATCCTGAATGCAGCGAAAGACGTTTTTCAAAAAAAAGGGATGGATGGGGCGCGAATGCAGGAAATTGCAAATGAGGCTGGCATAAATAAAGCCATGCTTCATTATTACTATCGTAGTAAACAATTGCTTTTTGAAGCAGTATTTAATAATGCTTTCTCTCTTTTGGCCCCAGAACTCAACAAGATATTAAACGATGATTCTGCGGTTGAGGACAAGGTTAGAAACTTTACCAGTAATTATATCACCTTTATATCCAAGCATCCGTATTTACCTAATTTCATAATTCAGGAATTGAACCGCAATCCTAAGTTTTTTGAAAAAATCCAACAAAACGCAGCTTTTCCTACGCTCGATAAATTCAAAGCCCAAGTAGCTCTTGAGGTGGAAAAAGGGATTTTGAAACCTATAGACGGCGAGCAGCTCTTTATAAATATTATCTCGCTAAACATTTTTCCTTTTATTGCCACTCCTTTAATTAAAGGGCTTTTAAAAGTTGATGACAAGGGTTTTAAACAATTAATGGAGAAACGGAAAATAGCAGTCTCCGAGTTTATTATCAATTCCATAAAAAAATGAAAAAGCTTCTATTTATACTTTTCGCAATCGCTCCCATTCTGGCATTTTCCCAGGAAACGCTCACTTTGGAAGCGTGTTACGACCTAGCGAAAAAAAATTATCCGTTGGCAAGACAAAAAGCCCTGCTGGAAGAAAAAGTTAATTCTGAAATAAGGGTTTTAGAAAAAGAAAAACTTCCAAAGTTAGATTTGAATGCACAGGCTACCTATCAATCTGATGTTATTGAATTTCCTCTTACTCTTCCAAATAAAAATATAGAACCCCCAAATAAAGATCAATATCGGGCCTCAATAGACGCAAACCAATTGATTTATAACGGTGGAAACATCGCGGCAAACACAAGATTGAAAACTGCTGAGTTAGCGACCCAGCAACAACAAGTAGCCGTAAATCTCTATACTTTAAAGACTAGGATTAATCAGAGTTATTTTAGCGTTTTACTTTTCCAAGAACAGAAAAACTTGCTTCTTTCAAAAATGAAAGAACTCGAAACGCGCCTTAATGAAGTTAAAACCGGAGTGAAGTACGGGGCAGTCCTTCCCGCTTCCGAACAGGTTCTAACAGCAGAACAACTAAAATTGGAACAACAAATTTTACAAACTAGTTTTGACAGAAAAAAAGCACTCAACAACCTTGCTTCACTACTTTCTCAAAAGTTAGATACTAAAACAATTTTAACGACTCCAGAAATTTTAATCGCTCCAGAGATTGAGTCGAATCGCCCTGAATTAGAACTTTTCGACCTACAAGAAACGCAATTGGAAACTTCAAAAGAAGTCATTTCTAAAAGTAATTACCCAAAGATATTTGGATTTGCGCAGGCTGGGTACGGGAATCCAGGATTGAATATGCTGGACAATTCATTTCAAGATTTCTATATGGTTGGATTAAAACTAAATTGGAATGTTTTTGATTGGGGAAAAACGAAGGAGAAAAAGCAAGCTATAGATATTTCAAAAGAAATAGTTTCTACTGAAAAAGAAACTTTTGTGTTGAATAACGAAATGCAACTGAAAGAAGCTGAAAGCGACATCAATAAATATGAGGCAATGCTGCTTAAAGATATCGAGATAATAGAATTGAGAGAGCAAGTTTTACAAGTTTCAACTTCACAATTACAAAATGGGGTTATCACTTCATCAGAATACATCACAGAACTAAATAATCTGTACGAAGCAAAAATTGACCAGCAAGTACATAAAATACAATTGTCTTTGGCAAAAGCGAATTATAAAGTAATTAAAGGCGAATAAAAAGATGAAAAAACAATATATCCTCATAGCAACATTCCTTTTAGGAACCCTCCTCTCCTGCTCTAACGGCGAAAAAGCCGATGGTTACGGCAATTTTGAAGCCACTGAAATTATAGTTTCTTCCGAAGCAAATGGGAAATTGGAATTTCTAAATTTAGAAGAAGGCCAAATTATAGAAAAAGGAGCAGTCATTGCACTTGTCGATACACTTCAACTATATTTGAACAAACAGCAACTGCTTGCTTCCAAAGAAACTGTAGCGTCAAAATCGGGTGGCGTATGGTCGCAAGTGAGTGTTTTGAACGAGCAATTGCAAACGGCCAAACTCGAA
>Ga0079223_10002491_pt1 | contig 11409 bp, 11 predicted proteins | sample Stecom2011_FD_75072 | JGI IMG/M metagenome (GOLD analysis project Ga0079223, IMG submission 75072) | Agricultural soil microbial communities from Utah to study Nitrogen management - Steer compost 2011 | ecosystem: Environmental > Terrestrial > Soil > Agricultural land | place: USA: Utah...
AGCAGATCATCTGCGCGGCGATGCGCAAGCTGCTGCATATCGCCTACGGGGTGCTCAAATCCGGTCGGCCCTTCGACCCCGAACTGGCGCTTGCTCGGTAAGGGGCAAGACGGTATCTACGGTTCAGGTTCGGCGGCAGGGTGCCGTAGGGCGGTCGGCGTCTTCCGGCCGCCGTGGCGTGGCTGCGAATGCCTCGGATCGCGGCTGAAGCCGCTCCTGCGGGCAGGGGCCACCAAAAAACGAAGCCCGCACAGGGCGGGCTTCGTCTGGACGGGAGGCTCGGCTCAGAACGCCGGCACCACGGCGCCCTTGTACTTCTCTTCGATGAAGGCCTTCACCGCGTCGCTCTGCAGTTCCTTGACCAGCTTCTGCAGGGCCGGGCTGTCCTTGTTGTCCTCGCGGGCGACCAGGATGTTCACGTACGGCGACTCGGCGCCTTCGATGATCAGGGCGTCCTCGGCCGGGTTGAGGCCGGCTTCCAGGGCGTAGTTGGTGTTGATCAGCGCCAGGTCCACCTGGTTCAGCACGCGCGGCAGGGTGGCGGCTTCCAGTTCGCGGATGCGGATGCGCTTGGGGTTGTCGGCGATGTCGCGCGGGGTGGCGGTGATGCCGGCCTCGGGCTTGAGGGTGATGATGCCGGCCTTGGCCAGCAGCAGCAGGGCACGGCCGCCGTTGGTGGCGTCGTTGGGGATCACCACGTTGGCGCCATTGGGCAGGTCGTCCAGGTCGGCGATCTTGTGGGAGTAGGCGCCGAAGGGCTCGACGTGGATGCCGGCCACACTGACCAGCTGGGTGCCGCGGCTCTTGTTGAATTCATCCAGGTACGGCTGGTGCTGGAAGAAGTTGGCGTCCAGACGCTTCTCGGCCACCTGCACGTTGGGCTGCACGTAGTCGGTAAAGACCTTGATCTCCAGATCCACGCCGCCCTTGGCCAGCTGCGGCTTGACGAACTCCAGCAGCTCGGCATGGGGCACGGCGGTGGCCGCGACCGTGAGGGTTTCCGCCGCCTGGACGGAGAAGGCCGCGAACGCGGCCAGGGCAGCAAACAGTTTCTTCATGGGTTCCAACTCCTTTGCGGGATAACGGGCGCGGCTCCGACGTCACGGTCGCCGCAAGGGTTCACTTGCGGGAAAAATGCACCACCAGCCGATCGCCGACGGATTGCAGAATCTGTACCAGAACCAGCAGCAATACCACGGTCACCACCATCACATCCGTCTGGAAACGCTGATAGCCGAAGCGGATGGCCAGGTCGCCCAGACCACCGGCGCCGACCACACCGGCCATCGCCGTATAGGACACCAGCGTGATGGCGGTGACTGTGATGGCGGCGATGATGCCCGGCCGCGCCTCCGGCAGCAGGGCGCTGGTGATGATCTGCCGGGTGGTGGCGCCCATGGCCTGGGTGGCCTCGATGATGCCGCGGTCCACCTCGCGCAGGGCGGTCTCCACCAGGCGCGCGAAGAAGGGCGTGGTGCCCACCACCAGCGGCGGAATGGCCCCGGCCACGCCCAGCGAGGTGCCGGTCAGCAGCACGGTGAACGGGATCATCACGATCAGGAGGATGATGAAGGGCAGCGAGCGCAGCACGTTGACCACGAACGACAGCAGCGCGTACAGCGGCCGGTTGTCGAACAGCTGGCGCGGCCCGGTGAGGAACAGCAGCACGCCCAGCGGCAGGCCGAGCACCACGGTGAACAGCAGCGAGCCGCCCAGCATCAGCAGGGTGTCCAGGGTCGCCAGCCAGATCTCGTACCAGTCGATGTTGACGAAGAAGGCGTCCATCAGCGCAGTACCTCCACATGGACTTCAGCGGCCTGCAGGCGGCTCAGCGCGGCATCCACGTCGCCGCCGGTCAGGGCCAGCGTCAGCTGGCCGTAGGGGGTGTCCTTGATGCGGTCGATGCGTCCGGCCAGGATGCTGTAGTCCACCCCGGTCTCGCGCGCCACGGTGCCCAGCAGTGGCCGGTAGGTGGCCTCGCCCTGGAAGGTCAGGCGCAGGATGCGCCCCGGCACGTTGGCGAAGTCCTCGTACTGCTCCTGCTCGTCGATGGACTCGTCCTCCAGCACGAAACGGCGCGTGGTCGGGTGCGTGGGGTGCAGGAACACCTGCGCCACCGTGCCCTGTTCGACGATGCGCCCGGCGTCCATCACCGCCACCCGGTCGCAGACGCGGCGGATCACGTCCATTTCGTGGGTGATCAGCACGATGGTCAGGCCCAGTTCGCGGTTGATCTCCCCCAGCAGCTGCAACACCTGGGCGGTGGTCTGCGGGTCCAGGGCGCTGGTGGCCTCGTCGCAAAGCAGGATCTTCGGATCGGTGGCCAGGGCGCGGGCAATGCCCACGCGCTGCTTCTGGCCGCCGGACAGCTGCGCCGGATACTTGCGGGCGTGGTCCTCGAGGCCGACGCGGCGCAGCAGCTCGGCCACCCGGCGGTCGATGTCGGCGACGGACAGCTCGCCGGCCAGGCGCAGCGGCAGGGCCACGTTGTCGGCCACGGTCCTGGAGCTGAGCAGGTTGAAGTGCTGGAAGATCATGCCGACCCGGCGGCGGAAGCGGCGCAGGCCGTCGGCGTCCAGCGCGGTGATGTCCTCGCCGTCGACGATGATGCGGCCGCCGGTGGGGTTCTCCAGGCGGTTGATCAGGCGCAGCAGGGTGCTCTTGCCGGCGCCGGAATGGCCGATCAGGCCGAATACCTCGCCCGCCGCGACCCGCAGGTCGGTCGCCTGCAGGGCCGGCACGTCGCGGCCGGCGACGCGGTAAGTCTTCTGGACTCGCTGGAACTCGATCACGGGGTGCAGACCTTGTGGGTGCGTGACGGTGCGTGGCACCAGGCAAAAGTGGCGCATTTTAGCCGATTGTGGCGTTCGGGCCACGCCATCAGTAAGCGGGCCGGAACATCCCTCCGGCGCTCCGGTCCTTCCGATGAGACCCACGCGGCGCATGAGGAGAGACCGGCATGGCCAACGATCCCAACCGGCCCAGCGAACTGGCCGGTACCGACACCCCCGATCGACAGAACCGCAACGACAAGCTGGATGCCCTTGAAACCCACCGCTCGGATGCCACCGGCCAGGCGCTGACCACCAACCAGGGCGTGAAGATCGCCGACAACCAGAACACCCTCAAGGCCAGGGATCGCGGGCCATCCCTGCTGGAAGACTTCATCATGCGTGAGAAGATCACGCACTTCGACCACGAGCGCATCCCCGAGCGCATCGTGCACGCCCGCGGCGCGGCGGCCCACGGCGTGTTCCAGGTGTATGGGTCGCAGGCGAAGCTGACCCGGGCCGCCTTCCTGCAGGACCCCGCGAAGCAGACGCCGGTGTTCGTGCGCTTCTCCACCGTGCAGGGCCCGCGCGGCTCGGCCGACACGGTGCGCGACGTGCGCGGCTTCGCGGTGAAGTTCTACACCGAGGAGGGCGTGTTCGACCTGGTGGGCAACAACATCCCGGTGTTCTTCATCCAGGACGCCATCAAGTTCCCCGACTTCGTGCACTCGGTGAAGCCCGAGCCGCACAACGAGATTCCCACCGGCGCCTCGGCCCACGACACCTTCTGGGACTTCGTCTCGCTGGTGCCGGAAACCGCCCACATGGTCATGTGGGCCATGTCCGACCGGGCCATTCCCTCGTCCTTCCGCGCCATGCAGGGTTTCGGCGTGCATACCTTCCGCATGATCGACGCCCAGGGCACCAGCCGCTTCGTGAAGTTCCACTGGAAGCCGCTGTCCGGCGTCTACTCACTGCTCTGGGACGAGGCGCAGAAACTGGCCGGCAAGGACCCCGACTTCCACCGCCGCCTGCTCTGGGAGGACATCGAGAGCGGCCATTACCCGGAATGGGAGCTGGGCGTGCAGGTGGTCGAGGAAAGCGACGAGTTCGGTTTCGACTTCGATCTGCTGGACGCCACCAAGATCATTCCCGAGGAACAGGTGCCGGTGCAGCCGATCGGCAAGCTCACCCTCAACCGCAACCCGGACAACTTCTTCGCGGAAACCGAGCAGGTGGCCTTCCATCCGGGGCATATCGTGCCGGGCATCGACTTCACCAACGACCCGCTGCTGCAGGGCCGGCTGTTCTCCTACACCGACACCCAGCTGTCGCGCCTCGGCGGGCCGAACTTCCACCAGATTCCCATCAACCGCGCGGTCTGTCCCTTCCACAACAACCAGCGCGATGCCCTGCACCAGCACCTTGTCCACAAGGGGCGCGCCTCCTACGAGCCCAACTCCATCGACGCCGGCTGGCAGAAGGAAACGCCGCCGGGACCGGCCGGCGGCGGGTTCGAAAGCTATCCGGAGCGAATCGAGGGGCACAAGATCCGCAACCGCAGCGAATCCTTCGGCGACCACTTCTCTCAGGCACGCCTGTTCTGGAAAAGCATGAGCGAGGTGGAGCAGGAGCACATCGTCGAGGCCTACAGCTTCGAGCTGGGCAAGGTGGAGCGCATGGCCATCCGCGAGCGCGAGGTCAACGAAATCCTCGCCAATATCGACCTGGACCTGGCCAGGCGCGTGGCGCAGAACATCGGCGTGCAGCCGCCGAGCCAGGGCACGGTGGCGTCGGCCAGGGTGCGTCAGGAGGAATCGCCGGCCCTCAGCCAGCAGAACCTGCTGTCCGGCCACATTCGCGCACGCAAGATCGCCATCCTGATCGCCGACGGGGTGGACGCCGGCGCGGTAAATGATGCCAAGGCCGCGCTGCACAGCGAGGGGGCGGTGTGCAAGCTGGTGGCGCCCAGCGCCGCGCCGGTGCAGGCCGGCGACGGCAGCCGACTGACGCCGGACGGTTCCATGGCCGGGCTGCCATCGATCATGTTCGATGCCGTGCTGATCCCGGGCGGCGAGCCGGCGGTGCAGGCCATGGCGGCGGACGGCACCGCGCTGCATTTCCTGCTGGAGGCCTACAAGCACCTCAAGGCCATCGCCCTGGTGGGCGAGGCCCGGACGCTGCTGACCCAGCTGCGCCTCGACCCGGACGAGGGGCTGCAGGCGGCGGACGACGTGGCGTCCCTGCTGCAGCCCTTCGTCAGTGCCATCGCCCAGCACCGGGTGTGGGCGCGGCGGGTGAAGGCCAGGAGCGTGCCGGCCTAGGCCCCGGGCGTCGTCAGGCAGCCGGTCAGCTGGCTGCCCAGGGTGTCCAGCAGGCGCTCGTAGCCCCGGGCGTCCACCGCCTGATCATGGCCGAGGGCGTCCAGCGGGGCCAGGCGTGCGGGCAGGCCCTCGATCAGGGTGTGGGCCAGGCGCGGGGCCTGCGGCGGCTCGTGGAACAGGCAGGTCGGGCCGGCGGCGCGCAGGCGTTCGCGCAGGCGCGCCACCTGGCGGGCGCCGGGCTGCACCTCGCCGAGGCTGATTACCCCGGCGTGGCGCAGGCCGTAGGCTTGCTCGAAATAGTCGTAGGTTTCGTGGAACACGAAGAAGGGCTTGCCCTGCAGCGGCGCCAGGCGCTCGCGCAGGCGCTGGTCCAGCTCGCCCAGGCGCTGCTCGAAGGCCTGCAGGTTGACCTGGTAGCGGTCGGCATTGGCCGCATCCAGACGGGCCAGATCGGCGGCCATGCGGCGGGCGATCAGCTTCGCGTTCTCCGGCAGCAGCCAGAGGTGGGCGTCGAGGCTGCCGGGGCGATGCTCGTGGTCGTGATGGTCGTCATCATGGTCATCGTCGCCATGGGCGTGGCCGTGATCATGATCATGATGCGTTTCACCGAAGTGTCGCAGGTGCATGTCCGGCAGGCTGGCGAGAGCCAGGGAAGGCTTGTCTCGGGTGGCCAGCATCCGGGGCAGGAAGCCCTCCAGGTCCGGGCCGATCCAGTAGAACAGGTCGGCCTGCTGCAGTCGGCGTGCGTCGGATGGCTTGAGCATGTAGTGATGGGCAGACGCGCCGGGAGGCAGCAGCACGCCGGGCTGGCCGACGCCATCCTGCACGGCGGCGGCGATCAGTTGCAGGGGCTTGATGCTGACGAGCAGCGAGACATCGGCGCGGGCGCCCAGGGCGGCCAGCGACAGCAGCAGGATGGCGGACAGACGGAACAGCACGATGGCGACACTCGGGGTGGAAAGGTTATAGAATAACGTCTCTTTCAGCAGAAGTCGCCGCTATGTATCGCCCGTTAGACGAGACACCGCTGGCCTGCCGGCCCCATGATCATTCCCGGTGCGTGGACAACGCCCTGGCCGATGCCGATGCCCTGTGCGCGAAACAGGGCGTGCGCCTCACCGCCCTGCGCCGCCGTGTGCTGGAGCTGGTCTGGCAGAGTCACAGACCGCTGGGCGCCTACGACATCCTCGGCACCCTGAGCGAGGAGGACGGTCGCCGCGCCGCGCCGCCCACCGTGTACCGCGCGCTGGACTTCCTGCTGGAGAACGGCCTGATCCACCGCATCGCTTCGCTCAACGCCTTCATCGGCTGCATTCGTCCGGAACACTACCACCAGGGCCAGTTCCTCATCTGCCGCCAGTGCCGCACCGCCATCGAGCTGTCGCAGCCGAGCATCAGCCAGGCGATCGTCGACTGTGCCGGGCAGGTGGGTTTCCAGGTGGAACAGCAGACCGTCGAAGTGGTCGGTCTGTGCAGCAACTGCCGGGAGGCCGCATGAGTGACGACCTGCTGCGCCTGCAGGGAGTGAGCGTGCGCTTCGACGGCCGCGACACCCTGGATGCGGTGGACCTGCGGGTGCGCCCGGGCGAGATCGTCACCCTGATCGGTCCCAATGGCGCGGGCAAGACCACCCTGGTGCGCGTGGTGCTCGGCCTGCTGACCCCGGATCGCGGCACGGTGTGGCGCAAGCCGCGCCTGCGTATCGGCTACATGCCGCAGAAGCTGCAGGTGGATCCCACCCTGCCGCTCAGCGTGCAGCGCTTCCTGCGCCTGGTGCCGGGCGTGACCACCGTGATGGCGCGCGCCGCGCTGGAGGAGGTCGGCGCCGCCCAGGTGCTGGACCATCCGCTGCAGAAGATCTCCGGCGGCGAGCTGCAGCGCGTGCTGCTGGCCCGCGCCCTGCTGCGCAAGCCCGAGCTGCTGGTGCTCGACGAGCCGGTGCAGGGCGTGGACGTGGCCGGTCAGGCCGCGCTGTACCGGCTGATCGGCCGGCTGCGCGAGCGCTACGGCTGCGGCGTGCTCATGGTGTCCCACGATCTGCATCTGGTGATGAGCGCCACCGACCAGGTGGTGTGCCTGAACCGTCACGTCTGCTGCTCCGGCCATCCGGAGCAGGTCAGCGGCGACCCGGCGTTCGTCGAGCTGTTCGGTCGCGATGCCCGCAGCCTGGCCATCTACCAGCACCGTCACGACCATGCCCACGACCTGCACGGCGGCGTGGTGCTGAAGCAACCCCATATCCACGGCCCGAACTGCAACCATGGCTGATTTCCTGTTACACGCCCTGCTCGCCGGCCTGGCCCTGGCCCTGGTGGCCGGCCCGCTGGGCTCCTTCGTGGTCTGGCGGCGCATGGCCTATTTCGGCGAGACGCTGTCCCATGCGGCGCTGCTCGGCGTGGCCCTGGGCCTGTGGCTGGCGATCAGCCCGACCCTGACGGTGATCGCCGGCTGCCTGCTGCTGGCGGTGGCGCTGCTCGCCCTGCAGGGCCGTCAGGCCCTGGCCACCGACACCCTGCTGGGCATCCTGGCGCCCACCACTCTGGCCCTGGGACTGGTGACCATGAGCCTGCTGGAGGTGCGTGTCGACCTGCTGGCCTACCTGTTCGGCGACCTGCTGGCCATCGGTCGTTTCGAGCTCTACTGGGTGCTGGGCGGCTGCGCGCTGGTCCTGCTGCTGCTGGTGCCCCTGTGGCGACCGCTGCTGGCCATCACCGTGCACGAGGAGCTGGCGCGGGTCGAGGGTCTGCCGGTGGCTGGTTTGCGTCTGGCGCTGATGCTGCTGATCGCCCTGGTGATCGCCCTGGCCATGAAGATCGTCGGCGTGCTGCTGATCACCTCGCTGCTGATCATTCCCGCGGCCACCGCCCAGCGACATGCGCGCACCCCGGAGCAGATGGCCATTGGCGCCAGTCTGCTGGGGCTGCTGGCGGTAGGCAGCGGTCTGGCGCTGTCCTGGTACAGGGACACGCCCGCCGGGCCTTCGATCGTGGTCAGTGCTGCCGCGCTGTTCCTGCTCAGCCATGCACTGCCGCGTCGAGATTGAGTTGCGCCCGGGTGCGGCAGGGTTAGAATTCCGACGACCGCCCCTTCGAGGCCATTCCATGTCAATGTTCCGTCGCCTGTCCCTTGCCTGCCTGCTGCTGGCCCTTGCCGGCTGCCAGAGCGCGCGCGTCGAGGACAGCCAGAGTCAGCTGTTCCAGCGCTACCTTGCCGAGGGCCGGCTGGCCCAGGCGGACCAGCTGCTCGACGCGGCCGCCGCGCGCGGTGTCGATACGGAGCGCCTGGCGCCCTACCAGCGCCGCCTGGCCGATGCCTATCTGCGCCAGGGGCAGGAGGCCCTGCAGAAGGGTGATCTGGCCACCGCCACCACGGCGCTCAGCCGCGCCCGCAGTCTGCTGCCCGCCGCCCCGGCGCTGACCGCCGGACTGGGCAGCGATGCCCTGCAGCCGCACGTGCGCAGCATCATGCTGCCGCTGCTGGACAAGGGCGACCACGCGGCGCTGGCCGCCCAGCTGGATGGTCTGGTGGATGAGTTGCGTGCCTGCGATTGCCGCATGGTGCTGGAGACGCGTGGCAACTGGCAGTCCAGCCGAGCGTTGGATCTGTTGCAGGAACGCCTGGGCAGCGATGTCGAGGTGGAGGTGAGCCACGTCACCTCGCGGGTACCGCGGTTGCTGCTCATCGAGCGCGGCGCCGGGCAGTAGCCCGACGCCGTCCCCTACCGCTACTGCGGCTTCTTCAGCTTGGGATTGGGGAAGAATTGCAGGGCCTGGCCCGCCGGCTTGGCCGCGACCGGTTTCGGCTGGTTGACCCGGGTGCCCAGTTCCCTGGGCACGGAAATGCCCTGTTCGTTGAGGGTGTCGGCGTAGCCGCAGGCCACACATTCGCGGTGCGGCACCCCGTCGACGGACCACATCTTGATGGTGTCCTGCCCCTCGCACGCCGGGCACACGGCACCGGCAATGAAACGCTTGATCGGCTCGCTCATGCCGCTTCCTCCGTCAGGCCGCTGTGGCGCAGCAGCGCGTCGATGGCCGGTTCGCGGCCACGGAATTTCACGAACAGCTGCATCGGCGGCTCGGAGCCGCCTCGTGCCAGGATGGCGTCGCGGAAGGCGCGGCCGGTTTCCGGGTTGAGCACGCCTTCCTCCTCGAAACGCGAGAAGGCGTCGGCGGACAGCACCTCGGCCCACTTGTAGCTGTAGTAACCGGCCGCATAGCCGCCGGCGAAGATGTGTGCAAAGCCGTTGGCGAAGCGGTTCCAGTGCGGCGGACGCATCACTGCCACCTCGTCGCGCACCGCCTCCAGCACTTCCAGCACGCTGCGACCGTCGCCATGGGTGGCATGCAGCTCGAAGTCGAAGATGGAGAACTCCAGCTGGCGCAGCATCATCAGCCCGGACTGGAAGTTCTTTGCCGCCAGCATCTTGTCCAGCAGCTCCCGGGGCAGCGGCTCGCCGCTCTGGTAGTGGCCGGAGATCAGCGCCAGGCCTTCCGGTTCCCAGCACCAGTTCTCCATGAACTGGCTGGGCAGCTCCACGGCGTCCCAGGCCACGCCGTTGATGCCCGAGGCGCCGGCGTGCTCGACGCGGGTCAGCAGGTGGTGCAGGCCGTGGCCGAACTCGTGGAACAGGGTGGTCACTTCGTCATGGGTCAGCAGCGCCGGCTTGCCGGCGCTGGCCGGGGTGAAGTTGCACACCAGGTAGGCGACCGGCGAGACCAGATGGCCGTCGGCGGTGCGGCGCTTGTCGCGGGCGCCGTCCATCCAGGCGCCGCCGCGCTTGTTGGCCCGGGCGTAGAGGTCGAAGTAGAAGCGGCCGATCTGCTCGCCGTTCTCGCGGATCTCGAACAGGCGCACGTCCGGGTGCCAGCGCTCGAAGTCGTGCAATTCGTTGATCTCGATGCCGTAGAGCTTCTGCACGATGGCGAACAGGCCGGACAGCACCTTGTCGATGGGGAACCATTCGCGCACGGTTTCCTGGGACAGGTCGTAGCGGGCCTGGCGGAGCTTTTCCGAGAAGTAGCCGGTGTCCCAGCTCTGCAGGTCGTGCACGCCCTGCTCGGCGGCGAAGGCACGCAGCTCTTCCAGGTCGCGCTGGGCGAACGGCTTGCTGCGCACCGCCAGGTCGCGCAGGAAGTGCAGCACCTGGTCGGTGGATTCGGCCATCTTGGTGGCCAGCGACAGCTCGGCGAAGTGTTTGAAGCCCAGCAGCTCGGCCAGCTCCTGGCGCAGGTCGAGGATCTCCGCCATCAGCGGGCCGTTATCGAACTGGCCGGCGTTGGGGCCCTGATCCGAGGCGCGGGTGCTGTAGGCGGTGTACACCTCCTCGCGCAGGCCGCGGTTGTCCGCGTAGGTCATGATGGCGTAGTAGCTGGGGAACTCCAGGGTGATCAGCCAGCCGTCCAGCCCCTTGGCCGCGGCGGCCTGCTTCAGCTGGGCGCGGGCCGATTCCGGCAGGCCGGCCAGCTCGCTCTCGTCGGTCAGCAGCCTGGTCCAGGCCTGGGTGGCGTCCAGCAGCTGGTTGGAGAAGCGGCTGGTCAGCTCGGAAAGACGCTGCTGGATCTCGCCGTAGCGCTTCTGCTGCTCGGCCGGCAGGTCGATGCCGGACAGGCGGAAGTCGCGCAGGGCATGTTCCAGGATGGTCTTCTGCGCCACGTCGAAGCCGGCGGCCTGCGGGCTTTCCGCCAGGGCCTTGTAGGCCTCGAACAGGGCGCGGTTCTGCCCCAGTTCGGTGTAGTACTCCGACAGTTTCGGCAGGCAGGCCTGGTAGGCGTCGCGCAGCTCCGGGCTGTTGCACACCGCGTTCAGATGGCTGACCGGCCCCCAGGCCTGGCCCAGGCGCGCGCCCAGTTCATCGAGGGCCTGCACCAGACCGCTCCAGCTGGGGTTCTCGCGCTGGGTTTCCAGCAGGCGGGCAACGGCCGCGCGGTTGTCGGCGAGAATCTGGTCGATCGCCGGTTCGACATGCTCGGGGCGTATGGCGGAAAAGGGTGGCAGGTCGAAGTCCTGCAGGAGGGGATTACTGGTCACCACGTGCTTACCTTTTGGAAGAATGGACTGGGGACAGGATAGGGGGTCTATTGACCCGGATGCGCCCACATGCACCGCATCTTAATTACAATCGCCCTCTCTCGCAGCTCAGGAGCGCCTATCGTGGCCATTCGTACCTACCGCAACCGGACGCCGCGCCTCGGTGAGCGCGTCTTCGTCGATGCCAGCGCCGTGCTGATCGGCGACATCGAGCTGGGCGCGGACAGCTCCGTATGGCCGCTGGCGGTGATCCGCGCGGACATGCACCGCATCCGCATCGGCGC
>Ga0079223_10002492_pt1 | contig 11405 bp, 12 predicted proteins | sample Stecom2011_FD_75072 | JGI IMG/M metagenome (GOLD analysis project Ga0079223, IMG submission 75072) | Agricultural soil microbial communities from Utah to study Nitrogen management - Steer compost 2011 | ecosystem: Environmental > Terrestrial > Soil > Agricultural land | place: USA: Utah...
CAGGCTGCTGAAAGAAATCAACATGTCGTATTGGAGCTGGGAATTTACCGGAGGATCCAAAGCGATTCCTGTTACTGTATAATTTTGTTCCCCACCGTCCAATCTGAGGGTTTTGCCCATGGGATCGTCACTGCCGAAATATTTCTGCGCCAGTTCTGGAGTTAGAACGATCGAATAAGGCTCTTGAAGCGCAGCTGAGGGGTTTCCTTGGGTCAATTCGAAAGAAAACACCTCAAAAAATGGAGCGTCTACGTATAAAATGCCCGATTCTTCAAATGTGAGTTCCTCATGAGAAACGGCACGAGTCATTTTATCCACACGTACGTACGAATCGATTTGAGGAAATGCGCGCTGAAATTGAGGCCCGACCTTAGTGCCGGTCATATCACTCTCGACCTTGGTGCCCGAAAATTGGTACTCCATGTATACTTTGGCGATGCGCGCTCCCTTTTCATGAAATCGATCAAAGTTCCATTCATTCCAGATATATAGACCTATCAGTAAACAGGAAGCGATTCCTGTCGTCAAACCAACCAGATTGATCAAGGTATAGAGTTTGTTTTTCCGGATGCTTCTCCAAGCAGTTTTGATGTAGTTCTTTAACATAATAGCCGTACTGAATGTAATCCATATGGCTATGCCAATAATTAAGCCTTTTTTGATACGTATTGATTATCAATATTTTTGGATGATCGGTGTGCGGTTCACTGTCCGCCAACGAACGCTGAGTGTTCGGAAATGAACAGTAGGGGGTGTACAAGAACTTGTACAATTAAAGTATTTACTCTATATTTGCTTTATGATAACTACTTATTCAGATTTTAGGCAAAAACTGAAATCCTATTTGGACGAAGTGTTTAGAAGCAATAGCACCTTGTTCGTCACCCGAACGAAGGGAGAAAATATTGTGGTGATGTCTGAATCGGATTATGAAAGTTTGATGGAGACTTTTTATTTACTTAAATCTCCGAAAAACGCTGAACGGCTTCAACATGCCATAAAACAAATGGATCAAGATAAAGGTGTCGAAAGAGAATTGATCGAAGAATGAGGGTTGTCTTTATGGATATGGCGTGGGAGGATTACCTCTACTGGCAGAAAACCGACAAAGATAAACTGCGTAAAATTAATCAGTTAATTAAAGAAATTATGTGTACGCCTTATTCGGGTACGGGTAAACCGGAAGCTCTTAAAGAAAACTTATCCGGTTATTGGTCGAGACGCATCGATTTGGAACATAGATTAGTGTATAAGGTGAAAGAAAATCAAGTCTTGATCTTACAATGCCGGTATCATTACTAAAGATGCAAAACATGAAAGTTAAATCTCGCCCATTACCATATGTAGGTTTCATTTTGCTGCTTATTTGTTTGGTTTCCTGCAGATCATATCAACTATCTGCCGATAATTTTATCGTGCGAGGGGACAATAATTTTATAAGTAGAGACACCAGGACGAAGGTGTTTTTAGGCCCAATCTTAACGAGTGAACTATGGAATGATACGCAAAACCCGGTGCATTCCGAACGGCCAGAAAAATCCTATTATTCACTTTTGAATCGTTTGGGATACCACAAGAATTCCCACCAAATTCTATTTACTAATGATGGGCGGACTTCATATGATTTGATCGGAGCAGTGTATGTGCCAACGGATAACCGATCCGCACAACAAAGGCAACTTAAGATTATAAGCCGCTTAACCAAACAGTCGACGGACGCAGGGGAATGGTATGATGAGGTATTGGAGCATGAGGGAAAAATCATTTACCATGCTTTGATCCCTTATTCCAATATTAAGTTTATGGAGCGATCCATTTCATTGATCTATACTGCCCATGAAGGACAGGGTGTCGAGGATTTTCAGCAGTTGGTCGCTACCAATGCTGCAGCTTATCAAACTCCTGGAATTTATCCGTCCGATATGATACCGTATGACTGTGGCGAGGATACGGTAATCCGGTTTCACCATTATTTTGTACCACTTTCTCTTTCACTAAAAAATCAGTCACTTTCGAAAAAAGAAATCCGTTACGAATACGTCATTAAGGCCTTTAGAAGGGATCATGTGGATGATCTGGTGTACTATAGACTGCTGCAAATCCCACCCATCACGCAGGGTGCATTTCGGGTATGTAAGGGGGCTTATACCCTGCAGTATACCACCTTGAAAGGAGAGGTTCTCTGGACGGAGGACTTTGAGATAGAGTGAGTGTAGAGTGAGGATCAATTCACTGTCACACTGCTAAAATGGACTTTCCAACTGCTGTAGGTAGGGAAGACTCTGATCTCTTTCCGAAATTATCAGTTCCGCTCCCGGATCAGGCCAGGGAAGCGCTAATTCTGGATCATCCCAGCGGACGCCGATCTCTCCAGAAGGATCATAAAAACCGGTTACCTTATAAGAAAAGAGCGTTTGGTCTTCCAAACTCAGAAAGCCATGTAGAAAGCCCGGCGGGATCCATAAGGAGAGATCATGATCAGCAGATAACTCCAGTCCAAAATAGTGGCCATAGGTAGGGGAGCCCTTTCGAATATCCACGACTACATCCCAAGCTCGGCCTTGAAGTACGCTAACGAGTTTCCCCTGGGCCTGTTCGCCCGCTTGGGCATGTAAGCCTCGGAGCACGCCGCGGTGAGACAAGGAGAGATTATCCTGCACAAAAGTGGTATGGATATCGGCGTCTTCTAACTGTTTTTGGTTATAAGTTTCTATAAAATAGCCTCGAGAATCACGCCACCGATCGTGTTCAAGGATGCGCAGCCCATCAAGTGGCGTGGTTTTGATTTTCATTTTTCCTATCCTTAATAATCGTTAAACGATTTGATCCATCATACGATGTACTCCATAATACTCTCAAAATAGTGCACCTTTCCGGGATATTCCGTTTCCAATTCGGCCTGTAGGCCAGTGAGATGACCTTCTTTAAAATGCAAAATCGCAGCATGATCTCCGGCTTGCACCTGAAGGCTATAGGTGCCTCCTTCATGGGGTGAGTCTTTCATTTTTAAGAGTCGGACCGTTTGATTCTGTTGGTTAACTTCTGGAAGACTTACTAAGTTTCTTACCTTGCTAATAACAGCCGATTCGCTGTCAGATTCTATGATTATCGTGATATTATACAATAGCATGCTGCGAATATACAGGAAAATCGTGTAAAAAAAAGGTTGCATGCTTTCATTTTAAATGAAATTTCACATCTTTGGTTATAATGAACTATTATCGCCACCTGTCATTTCCGATTCTCACCTGCCTCATCCTGACCTGTTCATTGTCAGGTTGTGATCAGAAAAGTAGTGAGCGAATTCCAGTGGCTGATTTTTTCGGCTATGCCGAACGATCCAATTTTCGAATCTCTCCAGAGGGGCAGTACGTGTCATACTTGTCCGTTGGCGACCAGGATAAACGGCATATTTACCTGCTTAACGTCGATGAAGAAGATCCTGTTCCTGAATTGGTCAGTGATACCTCGATGCATGTGCAGGGTTATTATTGGGTCAATGAATCCACCTTGGTTTACACCTCACAAGTGGGCGTTGAGAAACATGTTCAGATTTTTCGAATCGATTTAAATGATCGTGATATCCAAGCTGTGGCACAACCCGCCGCTTCCCGCATTCGATTTATATCCTCAGGTCAAGGCCAATCCAATGAGTTACTGGTTTCGATGAATGAACGTGACTCCAGTGTTTTTGATATTTATCGATTGGATGTGCAACGTGGGACTAAGAGATTGATCGCCAAAAATCCCGGCAACATTATTCGCTGGTATGCCGATTTAGACGGAAAATTACGGTTGGCTCTCGCCAGTGACAGTGTTCAGGAAACCATGCTTTACCGAGAGACGGAGCGGGATCACTTTAGGGTGGTCACCAGTAACTCCTTTCATAATTCGGTGGTGCCACTCGGTTTTGTAAAAGATGAACCACATCATATTTTCGCGCTTTCTAATGTAGACCGCGATAAGCGTGCTTTGGTCCAATTGAATTTAAAAAACAACACTGAGGTCCAGGAATTATATAGTCATGCAGAGGTCGATGTGAGCTCTGGCGGCTATTCGAGAAGTAGTGGGGAAATGAGTTATGCCTACTATTTTACCTGGAAGCGAGATCGTTACTTTCTAAAAGATTCGGTTCGGATGCTTTACGAGAAATTGGAAGAATTACTCCCCGGATATGACATGTGCTTACTGGAAGAGGTTCCTACTCGTCGCCGCATGTTACTCAATGCATTTACGGACCGAAATCCGGGTGTCATCTATTATTTTGATGGAGAAACGGGCAGGCTGCTCAAGCTGAGTGAGACCAATCCTCGGTTAAAGGAAAATGAGATGGCCGTGATGCGCCCTGTATCATTTTTCACCCGAGACAGTATTCGTATTCATGGTTATTTGACCTTACCGAATGGGGGACAACGGCAAAACTTGCCCGTGATTGTGATTCCTCATGGAGGTCCGGGAGAACGGGATGTGTGGGGTTTCAATACAGAGGTTCAATTTTTTGCTAATCGGGGTTATGCCGTTTTCCAATTGAATTTCAGAGGCTCCTCAGGCTATGGAAAAGAGTTCTGGATGGCTGGATTTAAGGAGTGGGGCGGGAAAATACAAGATGATATCGAAGATGGTGTTCGGTGGCTCATCGCTGAAAAAATAGCAGATGCAGACCGTATCGGAATTTATGGTTCCGACTTCGGCGGATATTCGGCGATGTACGGTGCCAGCTTTAATTCTGACCTGTTCGCCTGTGCAGCTTCCTATGGAGGCTTCACCAATTTGTTTACCCTGCTCAAAGAAGTGCCCCCTCATTTAAAACCTTATCTGCAGATGTACTACGAGTTTATAGGCAATCCAGAAACCGAGTCGGATCGCATTCGCTCCATGTCACCTGTCTTTCATTCGGAGAAAATCGGAATACCGGTATTGGTGGCTATAGGCGGGCGGGATAGTCGGAATAGTGTTCCCGAATCCAATCAATTCATTCGAAGTCTCAAAAAAAGAAAGATACCCACGGTCTATATTGTCCAAGAAAATGAAGGCAGGTATTTTCGGAAAGAGGAAAATCTGATCCAGTTCTACGAAGAGTTGGGCGAATTTTTCGATGCATACCTGAAGAAGTGAGGATGATGGATCCATGAAAAATACACGAGCCCCATACCGAAAAAATTACTTTCTCATTGTAGCTTTTGCTACTGTTTTGACCGCCTCTTTAGTGGTGGCACTTATTTTGGCCATTAACATGACCACCAATAAGGTGGAGTCTGAGTTTTCATCGAGAAAAGGGGAGGTGCTTGAGCATAACCTGTTGTCTTTTAATGATTTTTTTCAAAACAAGATTCCCGAAATATCATTTTATCAGGGCTATTTAGACTCGGCTACAGCCTCCATTTTGGCCGATACCATTTTAAGAAATTATCCATTTGTCGAGCAAATCATGTTCTATGATGTGATTTTGAACAATCACATGAGTTCACAGTATGGTTACTCTTATAATAACCTGATTATTTACCCGACCGGCATTTTTGAATTTAGCTTAAAATCAGACTCCGTGCAGGTACAAGCGGTCGATAGTTTGAACAAAACGGCTTTAATAAGACCGGTGGAGCAACGTTTTAAGCACAGTAGAAAGTATCATTCTTCTTTTCTATTGGATGATTTTAATCATATGGCCTATAAGTTTGCCTCATTTATAGAGCGCGTAGATACGGCCAATGTCGTATTTACGGATATTGCATTTCAGGTTTTTTATTCGGTCACTCCAGGGAAGATTTCGTACATGAATATTCCCAGAAAAGATGATTTGCGTGTGTATAAGGATTTGATGGAGGATAATTTCGCGCAAGCCAGTTCCTATGAACATGATTTGTTGACATTTTTCATTGATCCGAACCGTTTGGAGTTAGGCAATCCCGTCCCCGAGCTTTATCAGCACATTGAAATTCAACCCTTGGTTTATGACCATATTAATCTCAATCCAGATTTGCTAGTCACAGAAACCCCTATGCCAGGAGCCATGTCGGATCATAAGTTGGTATTGAGTTCGAGTTCTGCGTTTCTATCGGCCGAAATAAATAAGCGACTATATCCGGTTTTGGGTGGAATTTTGCTGATTTATCTCTTTTTGATTATGTTTGCATACCTGATATACAGGAATTTGTATATTAATAACCGCATGTATAAACTGCAGTATGATTTTATTAATAATTTGACCCATGAATTTAAGACGCCGGTCAGCGTGATCAAAATTGCAGGGAACAATATTGGGAGTGCGAAACAGCTATCTGATCAGGAAAGAACCATGTACAGCAAGATTTTAGATGTGGAATCTGACAAATTAAATAACCTGATGAATACGCTGCTATCCTTCACTCAAATCGAAAACAAGTCCATCAAGCTCAAGAAAAGCTATGTGGATTTACATGAGTTTTGTGAGCGATTCGAAGCTGCTACACGCTTAAAATTTCCTGATTTAAAATTGAGTTGGCGTGTCGATGCCCAGGAACCGATCTTCACAGATCCCGTTTTGTTAGGAAGTATTTTTCAAAATTTAACGGACAATGCCTATAAATATTCTCGAGCAGGTGAAAGAAGTTTAAAGATTCATATATTTAAAAAGAAAAAAAGCTTTATCATGACTTTCCAGGATCAAGGCATAGGCATCGCGAAAAGTGAATTGGAGCACGTGTTTAAAAAGTTTTATCGTGTACAAAGTCAATATAATCAACAGGGAAGTATTGGATTGGGTTTGGCGTTTTGTAAAGAATTAGTTAATTTTATGGGTGGATCCATTTCCGCAGAAAGTGAATTAGGTCAAGGAACAACGTTCACCATTCATTTACCTATAGAATAATGGGGCATTAAACCCTATTTAGGCAGGTGCAGATCATTTTTAATCTTGAATTATGTATAAAAATATTAAAATTGCAATTATTGAAGACGATGAGAATCTGAGGTTTTTGATTGCTCATCGTTTGGAATCAGAAGGTTTTCAGGTGGTTCAAACGGGTGACGGCGATGCCGCCGGTGCTTTGGTCAAGGATTCCAAGCCTGAAATTGTGTTGTTAGATTGGATGTTGCCGGGCAAACAAGGACCTGAAATTTGTGATATTCTACGTAAAGAGCAAGGTTATGATGGCCTCATCATTATGCTCACCGCCAAATCTCAAGATGTCGATAAGATAGATGCGTACAGCTTTGGTGTGTCGGATTATTTGACCAAGCCCTTTAACATGGATGTCTTGGTGGCGATGATTGAGAATAAAATTAAGTATTTTGTCAATAAGAACAGCGCCGAATTGTACCAATTTGGCAATACTGAGCATCATCCGAATATTCATTCATTGGTCCGTGAAGGGAAAAAGATCGAATTGACAATCCTGGAGAACCGGATTTTACTGTATTTTCTACAAAATAAGGGTCGAGTAATCAGTAGGGATGAGTTAATGCAGGTGGTGTGGGGCTATAGTTCGAATGTAAATACCCGAACCTTAGATATGCACATTGTGCGCCTACGTAAGAAAATCGAAGAAAATGCGGACAAACCTCAATTTTTACAGACGGTGCGGGGCATGGGGTATAAATTCGTGGAAGAAATAGAATAAGAAGGGTAGAATAATTTGCGTTAGTCAAAAGCGTTTACTACCTTCGTATCATTGGCAAGGCCACTCTCCGATGAGGTAAGAGTGGTCTTGTCTCTTTTTTTGACCCTATTTAGACATTTATTTAATTTATTTAGTACGATATGGCAGAGGTAACATATTATAGCCAGGAGGGTTTGGACAAACTGAAGGAAGAGTTACAATACCTGAAGACAGAGGGAAGGGCGGCAATTGCCAAAGCGATAGCAGAGGCGAGAGATAAAGGTGACCTTTCTGAGAATGCCGAATACGATGCGGCAAAGGAAGCACAAGGTATGCATGAGGCTAAAATTGCGAAATTAGAAAATACCCTGGCTTCGGCACGGGTGATCGATGAATCCACATTGGACACTTCCAAGGTTTTGGCTTTATCCATCGTGAAACTAAAGAATTTGAAAACTAAAGCCACCATGACCTACCAACTGGTTTCCGAGACAGAGGCTGACTTGAAGGCAGGTAAAATTTCGGTGAAATCACCCATTGCGCAGGGATTGTTGGGCAAATCCAAAGGAGACCGTGTCCAGATTCAGGTTCCTGCAGGAGAAATCGAACTGGAGATTATGGAAATTACCCGCGAGTAATTTAGTGATTACTCGCGAGTGCGGTGGGTAAGTGCGGTTAGTGTGCGGTTTGCGTGCGTCAAACCTGTTGAAAATCTTACTGCTCTGGAGCTGAAAACCGCGTTCCACGAATCGATGAAATAAAGCCCGCTGTATTTTCCAGCGGGTTTTTTTTACCTAATATTTTCACAAATGCGGTGCCCACGATCGCGCCATCAGCATAATTAGTTGCTTGCTGAAAAGTGTGATGATCACCGATCCCAAACCCGACAATCGTAGGGTTTTTCAAATTCATTTCTTGGATTCTTTTAAAATAGTCAGTCGTCCGATCATTGAGGGATAGTGCATTCCCGGTAATGGAAGGAGATGACAGTACATAGATGAATGCGTTTGAAAGTTGATCAATCTTCCGAATCCGCTCGGCTTCTGTATGCGGCGTAATTAAAAACACGAAATGTATACCGTATTTTTCAAAAAGTGGTTGGTAGAGTGTTTCGTATTCATACAAAGGCAGATCTGGAATAATTACCCCGTTTATCCCCACTTTTTGGCAGGATCGGCAAAAGTTTTCTACCCCGTATTGTAGAACCGGATTGATGTAACCCATCAGGTATACCGGAATATGAACTTGTGGTCTTAGCGCTTCCAATTGGCGGAACAATACCTCGAGATTCATCCCATTTTGGAGCGCAGTCATGGAGCTTTGCTGGATGACTGGACCGTCAGCGATGGGGTCTGAATAAGGAAATCCGATTTCCAGAAAATCGACACCGGTCGCTTGTAGACTCATGGCGACCGGAAGGGTGCTGTCTAATTCGGGATAGCCTGCGGTGTAATATACCGAGAGCTGACGTTTTTTATCCGGGTGTAGTGGTGTTTTAGGATTGACTTGCATGTTGTTTTTCATTAGAATCCAAAATAATCCATATAATTGCGTAGATCTTTATCGCCTCGGCCTGAAAGGCAGATCACGATGTTTTCATCTGTGCGGAATTTCATTTTCTCTAAGTAAGCCAGTGCGTGCGCACTCTCAATGGCAGGAATGATGCCTTCCAGGCGGGTGAGGAGTAAGCCCGCTTGCATGGCTTCTTCGTCGGTTACGGACACATAGCGGGCCCGGCCGGTGTGATGTAACCAAGCATGTTGCGGACCGATGCCGGGGTAGTCCAAGCCTGCGGATATGGAATAGGGTTCGATCACTTGCCCGTCATCGGTCTGCATGAGCAGGGAACGGCTGCCGTGCAGGACTCCTTCTCTGCCGAGCGCCGTTGTGGCAGCCGACCGGCCGGAATCCACGCCCTGACCGGCCGCTTCGACCGCGATCAATTCCACGCTGGGCGCATCGAGAAAGTGATAGAACATCCCCATGGCATTGCTCCCTCCTCCCACGCAAGCCAAAACGCGGTCGGGATGCTCGCGGCCGGTTTGTTCCCGTAGTTGCTTTTTAGTTTCTTCCGAAATAATAGACTGGAATCGTGCCACCATATCGGGATAGGGGTGAGGACCTACCACCGATCCAATGATGTAATGCGTGTCTTCCGGATGGCTAATCCAGTCACGTAGTGCCTCATTGGTCGCATCCTTCAATGTTTTACTGCCCGAAGTCGCCGGGATTACCTGAGCGCCCATCATTTTCATCCGCGCCACATTCGGAGCCTGTCGCTCGATATCCACTGCGCCCATGTATACCACGCACTCCAAACCTTTTAGTGCGCAAACCGTCGCCGTAGCGACTCCATGCTGCCCCGCACCAGTCTCTGCGATTATTCTTTTTTTTCCTAATTTTTCCGCCAGCAGAATCTGTCCGATGGTGTTGTTGATTTTATGGGCGCCCGTATGATTGAGATCTTCTCTTTTCAAGAAAATCGAGCTTCCATATTTATCGGACAATCTATTGGCCCTATACAATGGTGATGGCCTGCCCACATAGTCCTTCATCAATGTGTCGAATTCAGCGATGAAGGCCGGATCGTTTAGAATATCCAAATAGGAAGCCTCCAATTCGGCGACATTCGGATACAACATTTCTGGAATATATGCACCTCCAAATTTTCCGAAGTACCCGTGTTCATCCACCTGGTAATTAGGTTTATTTTTCATTTCTCACGTATTTAAAAGTCTCTATTAATTTTTCTATGGACTTACACCCCGGTTTTAACTCATATTGTGAGTTCAGATCAATGCCTACCAATCGCCGATCTTTCCTGGCCATTTCCATCACTGCTGGCAGGTCCTCCTTTCCAATTCCACCGCTGATAAAGTAGGGAATTTCTCCATGATACTTTGCTAATAAGCTCCAATCGAATTTTTTTCCGCTACCCCCATAGGTTGGTGTGCGGGTGTCAAAAAGTAAAAAATCGATGACTCCCTCATATCCTTTTAGTTGTGGCCACTCGAAGTCCCGATCAATGCCAAACGCTTTTATGAGGAGGGGTGATGATTTCGCCTGTTCCATTAAGTTATCCCGCAGCTTCATGCACTGATCGGATGTTTCTGCACCATGTAATTGGACTGCATCCAACTGGAAATCGCGTATGGTTTTCATAATACCTTGGGGAGTGGCGTTAACGAAAACTCCGGTTTTCAGGGTACCTGATACTGTTGCATTTGGCGGGGGCTGGTGCAGCAGCTTTCCCAAAACTGCCGGTTTGTCCCCCACATAGCGTTTTGACGCTGGGTAAAAAATCATGCCCATGAAATCCGGCTGGAGTTCGAGCAGGTCCCGGATATTGTCGGGGTCCCGCATGCCGCAAACCTTGATCATCAGGGGTTGGCCCGGAAGTCTATGCTTAATTTTCTGCATCACGCGATTAATCTTTTTAAACTGATGAGTGCCCGTCCCGCTTCCAAAGACTCGGCTGCCTCTGCATACGCGTCTTCAAATGACTTTTCAGGGCGCAATGTCCGAATAGTCAGAGCAGCATTGGTCAAAACCACTTGATTCTGTACGCTTGTACCCTGATTATTTAAAATTTGTGAAAATATTTTCGCAGCTTGTTCCACGCTTTCTCCCCCTTGAATCGCCTCTGCTGAAACTTTCTGGATCCCTAACGATTCGAGTTCCACGCGTTGTTCTCCTTCGCGATTAATAATTTTGAAGTCGCCTGTTAAGGAAACCTCATCGTAACCGTCCAATGCATGTATAATGGAGTATTTTTTACTCGTTTTCTCCATCAAATACGCGTATAAACGGGCCAATTCTAAATTATATACC
>Ga0079223_10002493_pt1 | contig 11404 bp, 12 predicted proteins | sample Stecom2011_FD_75072 | JGI IMG/M metagenome (GOLD analysis project Ga0079223, IMG submission 75072) | Agricultural soil microbial communities from Utah to study Nitrogen management - Steer compost 2011 | ecosystem: Environmental > Terrestrial > Soil > Agricultural land | place: USA: Utah...
GTCAGTCAGGTTCTTCAGAGAAAGATAACGACGTAGTTTACCGGTGGAAATAGGGTAATATCCAATCCCGACCTGCCGGATTAGTTCTTTTTCAATACCGTTTTCGCTTCCGATATAATAAATATCCCACTGCTTTTTCAATTCGGGGATCAAGGCCAGATTAGGCATGACATGACCGGCGGTTCCTCCACCCGTTAATACAATTCTTTTCCTCAACCAACTCACTCCTTCACGCAGTCTATCAGTGTTTAAAATATCATATGGGCCCGGATGTTTCGGTGTTAGCTTTTGCTTTTGATATCGGGTCTTCTCCCCCCTATAATACAATAAGTTATGGTCAGTGTTAAGCTGTTATGAAAATAAGCAAAGTAAAATGAAGAACTGTCCTTGAGGTGAGGACAGTTTCAAGACACACCGACGATGGAGAGGTGGATAGAGATAATCAGGAAATCTAGAACAAACAGGTGAATAGTAACCCGATACTGGTCCATAGGGCATAACTTAGATAATACCGGATGGAATTCATCGGATAATCCAAGAGAGAGGATTTTCTCCGCACATCCGTAAGGGAGTTTTTTGTTTTTGCTAAGGAAGACGCTGCTTTCCAAGCCGGAGGCAGACTAAAGAAAGTTATCAATAATATGAGCAACGGCGGATGAAAGAGACTTATTATAGCGGTAAGGGCTAAAGGGAGAAAGATTAAGCAGTAATAAAGCAGTTTCGTTCGGTATACCCCTAGCTTCATGGGGAGAGTCGTTAGACCGGCCCGCAGGTCTTCAGGGATATCACGCAGATTATTGACGAGTGAGACGGAGAAGATGATCATACCTAAAGAAAGAGAAATAAAGAAGACCGGCCAACTGAAACGGTTGGTCTGAATATAATATGAACCCATCGTCATGAGTGGGCCCATCATTACACCAACAACTGTTTCACCCCATCCCCTGTATTTATAGGCAATGGGTTTCCATCCATAGGTGACTGCAGCGAATAGCCCGGTCAGGACAAAGAGCAGAGGATATAACCCGCGAACTGCTGTTATGACGGAGGTGAGGATTAGAGCCAAAGCCAGGGTAATGAAACCGGCTGTTAGAATTCTGGTTGGCTCCACTTCTTCCCTGGCCAAGGCGCCGGTGATCGAAGAGAGGGCCTGGGGTGAATCAACCGCGTTTATGTAGTCATGGTAATCGCTGAAGAAGTTGGCTGTAAGGTGGGCCAAGACCCCTCCGCAGAGGGTTAAGAGAAATAAGTAGATGTCGAATTCACCGGCTAAGAGGGCAAAGAGGTTTCCGATCAGAACGGAAAATCCTGATAGAACCAGAGATTTACTGCGCGCTGCCCGCAGCCAGAAGCGTAAAGAGTTTTGATTTGGCATATAATCAGACTCTTGAACCCAGCCTTCAAACCGTAAGATATAGCTTTCTTCTCCACTGAGTGTGGCGAGTCTGTAAGGAATCAGCCCGATTTTTACCCGTCCGGGCGGGCGGTTGTTCGTGTCCGTGTCCGTAGAGATCTGGACCAGGGCGTTACCGGTCAGTCCCGAGTAATCAGGGGCTGTGAGTAGAAAGACCACCCGTTTCGCTTGGATTAAAGAAGCAAGCTTTTTTTCGGTAAAGGGGCCTTCTAGCCAGAGCACTCCGGTTTGACTTAAGGAAAACTTAAATTCCTCGCAATAAAGGCGCCTGCCTTGATAAGCTAAGGTTAACCGGGGATGTTTTTTATTCAGTTCCCAAAGAGTCTGATTATTGATCATACCATCACCTGCCTGAAACTTACTATGTGGCTATGTGGAGCATTTTTTTTGATAAAAGCATAATTAATGCTGACGATCACAGTAAAAACTGGAGTTTGTCTGTTTTGAAGCATATTAACTAAAGAGCTTAAGGGCTTCTCGGATTACATTAATATTTCCTCGGGCCAAAAGGGAGAGCTCAGCGATGATTCCATACCCGCATTTTTTACAGACTTCCGGATCCACACGCCCAAAGCAACAAGGGTAAGCCCTTCCCTGTTCAATCAAGACAATCAGACTTACGGGCCGGGTATAATTATTGGTCTTTTGCGCTCGTAATGCGGCATAGCTGTTGATCACGGGATAGCCTTGTCTTTTGAGGTGAATGATCCGGTCCACACACTTACGCTTATCCTCAAGACTTAACATCAAATCTTCTGTTCCGAAAAAGGGTGTATGAAAATTATAAGAGACCCCGTTGATTGAGGTCATGGAACTTGCCACGGTGGCGACTGCTTCAATATCTTTATAGTTAAGGCCGTTGATCGTCATATTCAGAGTTATTTTCCGGTGAGAACTTGTCCGGAGGTTCTGAATGATTTGATCATAGGTATCGCCTCTAATTCTATTATGGTTCTTTTTTGTCCCGTCCAAACTAACCCAGACCAAGTCGGCGCCGGTCTCAATCGGGTAAGTTCCATTGGTGGTGATTGCCACCTGAAAGTAACCTTCATGCTTGGCCTGGGCGATCAGGTTCTCCAGAGCAGTTCTTCCAGCCGGCCATAGAAAGACTTCGCCTCCCTGAAGGAATAGAATACGCGCCCCTTTACGATAATAGTCTCGAACTAAGCACAGAGACTGTTCAGTTGAAAGATGACGCTGGCCGGAATGAAAGATACAGTGTTGACAGTGGAGGTTACAGTGGTCAGTGAGATTAATACCTAAAATTAGAGGTTGACCTTGGTTCCCCACGATATTGCGAAAAAAAAAGAAGTGAAATAGGCCAATTCCCGTACTTTCAAATTCATCTACCCCTTAGAGTTTAAGTTTTATTCCAGTGGATAGTTGCGGGTTAGTCATTACCTTCCAGTTAACTGGCGCGCGGGCGCCAGGCGCCAGGCGCTTTGTTCTAGCTGCGACTATGGCTTGCCTTCTGCTTTTGATTGAAGGGCATATCCGGAGTTGGTTCACTGTATTCTCCGAAATAGTGTAGTTTAGCCTTGTGCCCTTTGATAAACAGAGAAATTAATAAAGAGATGATTAGTAAATTAAATGAAACCGCCATACACCATAAGAGCAAAAATACAAATATCTCCATCAGTTCTCTCTCCTTTTTTAAAGGATTTCTCCTACTCAAACACCAGCTTAATTAATTACCTAACTAACCGGGTGGATCTAGGAATTATTATTCCCATCAGGCAAAGGAAATATGTAAAATTTTTAAACAATCATGGTTAACCTGGCCAGATTATGCATGAGTCCTTAGGAGAAACAAATCCTGCTTTTTAAGGTAAATTAAGAGAAGATAAGAGAATATAAGTCTTGACAAAACGATTTCTACTATATATAATTGATGAAAATAAAGGAAATTTTTGCGTGTTAAATGCGTAAAGAAGTAGAAGGTTTGATTAAGATGGACAAAGAGGTTTTAAATCTGGAAGAGGTTGGCAGTTTGTTGGGGGTCAGTACCAAAACACTACAGAAAATCCTTAGAGAGGAAGAGCTTCCGGCCAGAAAGATCGGGCGGGAGTGGAGGTTTTCCAGAAGCGCGCTCCTTGCGTGGCTGGCTCAGGGCAATTCCAGACAATACAGCGCGGCTGAACAGGTGGTTAGGGAGTACTTTGACCAATTGGCCCCGGAATACGACGCCTCTCGCGTTAAATGCTACGGTGACGACCTGCGGAATTTACTGATGGAAGTGATTCCAGTCAGTAAAGAGATGATTGTGGCGGATATCGGTTGCGGAACCGGTTACCTGACCAAGGTTTTGGCAGAGAAAAGTAAAGAGGTGACAGCAGTTGACGCTTCTGTAGAAATGCTCAATGTGGCCCGGCGCGAGTTGGAGAAGGCGGGTTTGGATAATATCCGGTTTATTAGGGGAGAGGCGGAGAAACTTCCTGTACACGGTAATCAGTTCGATCTGGTTTTCGCCAATATGTTACTGCATCACCTGAGTGATCCCGGAGAGGCATTAAGAGAATTCCAGCGTATTCTGAAACCGGGAGGTTTAACCATTATCACCGATGTAGAAGAACATGGGCATACGTGGGTAAAGAAGGAAAAATCCGATTTATGGCTGGGCTTTAACCAGGATGAGCTTAGAGAATGGCTACAAGAAGCCGACTTTTGTGAAACAAAAGTAGAACGCTTGGGGTGCGACTGTTTTACCACAGGAAGTCATGGACAATCGGCCCATATAAAAATTTTAATGGCCACGGGTAAGAAAGGGAAAAAGGGTAGGTGACGATGAATGGGGAAAGCGAAAGGGAAAACGATGACGATTACAGAAAAAATCTTGGCGGCGCACGCCGGAAAGGAATGGGTGGAACCGGGAGAATTAATTAATGCCCGGGTTGATTTGGTTTTGGGTAATGATATTACCGCGCCGGTGGCGATTAGGGAATTTGAAAAACTCGGACTGGACCGAGTCTTTAACCCGGAAGGCGTGGCTTTGGTACCGGATCATTTTACGCCGAACAAGGACATAAAATCTGCTGAACAGGCTAGACAATTGCGGGAGTTCGCCAAGAAGTACGAGATCGTTAACTATTTTGAGGTGGGACGGATGGGGATAGAACACTGTCTCCTTCCAGAACAGGGTCTGGTCGGTCCCGGTGATTTGGTAATCGGCGCTGACTCTCATACCTGCACATACGGGGCGTTGGGGGCATTTTCCAGTGGAGTCGGGAGCACGGACATGGCAGCAATCATGGCCTTAGGAGAGGTTTGGCTCAAGGTTCCGCCTGCTATAAAATTTAACTATTACGGGAAACTAAATAGCTGGGTCGGCGGAAAAGATTTAATCTTGTATACCATCGGATTGATTGGAGTGGACGGCGCTTTATACTCCACCATGGAATTTGTAGGCGAGGCCATTCGTAAATTGAGTATGGATGATCGTTTCACCATGGCAAATATGGCGATTGAAGCCGGCGCTAAGAATGGAATCTGCGGGGTGGATGAAAAGACCCTGGCCTATACCAAGGGGCGCCTGAAACGGCCCTGTCAGGTTTATAACAGTGACGCGCAGGCTGTTTACACTCAAGAGTTTGAGATCGACGTTTCAAAGATCGGACCCCAAGTTGCCGCCCCTCATCTGCCGGAGAATACGAAGGCGGTTGAAGATCTGACTAATATCCGTATCGACCAGGTTGTAATCGGTTCCTGTACCAATGGACGGATGAAAGATTTACGAGAGGCGGCCTCGATTCTAAGGGGAAAGAAGGTTCATCCGGATCTTAGGTTAATAATTATCCCGGGAACCCAAGAAATTTATCAGGCAGCCATGAAAGAAGGGCTGTTTGAGATCTTTGTTCAAGCCGGAGCCGCGGTCTCCACACCAACCTGCGGCCCCTGCCTCGGCGGGCATATGGGTATTCTGGCCCGGGGTGAGAGAGCGGTCTCTACCACCAACCGTAATTTTGTCGGGCGAATGGGAGATCCCGAGAGTGAAGTTTACCTGGCCGGACCGGCAGTGGCGGCCGCCTCCGCCATCAAAGGGCGAATCGCCCATCCTGAGGAGGTGCTGTAATCATGAATAATATGATTAAAGGGAAAGTATGGCGGTTTGGGAAAGACGTCGATACAGACCTGATTATTCCCGCGCGGTATCTGAATACATCCGACCCCAAGGAATTGGCGGCTCATTGTATGGAGGACGCCGATCCAACCTTTGCCGGGAAAGTACAGGCCGGTGAGGTGATTGTGGCCGGAAAGAACTTTGGTTGCGGGAGTTCCCGTGAGCATGCCCCCCTGGCGATTAAGAGCGCCGGTGTATCTTGCGTGATTGCGGAGACCTTCGCTCGGATTTTTTACCGTAATGCCATTAATATAGGTCTCCCTATCCTGGAGTCGGTTGAGGCCGGCAGGGAGATTAAGGCCGGGGATCTGGTTGAGGTTAATCTGGAAGCGGGAAAGATTACCAACCACACTTCAGGCCGGATCTATCAAGCCCGACCTTTCCCTGCTTTCATGCGGGAGTTGATTTCCGCCGGTGGTTTGATCCCATACGTAAAGGCGCGGCTGGAACAAAAGAAGGGGTGAAGAAGGATGTTTAAAATAGCGGTTTTACCAGGTGACGGAATTGGCCGGGAGGTTGTGCCGGTTGCGGTCGGGGTCTTACAAAAGGTGGCCAAGAAATTTCAGATTGATCTGGAGTTCAATTATGGTTTGCTCAGTGAAGAAGCATATGCTCAATACGGACATCCCTTGCCTGAGGAAACAAAAGAATTGTGTCTGGGATCAGAAGCGGTTCTCCTGGGCGCAGTCGGCAGCCCAAGCATGGACTGCCTTGCTCCGGAATTACGGCCGGAAAGGGCAGCTCTGCTCCCCTTAAGAAAAATTTTGGGGTTGTACTGTAATCTACGGCCGGTAAAGGCCTACCCGGAATTACTCAGCGCGTCCCCGTTGAAAGATGAGGTCATCAAAGGCGTTGATCTGCTGGTGGTGAGAGAGTTAACCGGCGGTATATATTTTGGAAAGAAGTATCGTACAACCCGCGAGGACGGAGAAGAGGTGGCCGGGGACAACCTGGAATACACAAAAAGCGAGATCAAAAGGATTTTAGGTTTTGCCTTCTCTGCCGCGGGCAGCCGTAGAAATAAAGTAACCTCTGTGGATAAGGCTAATGTCTTGACTAGCTCTCAGTTATGGCGAGAGACCGCGCTGGAGTTGAAAGAGGACTATCCCGAGGTGGAGTTGGATCATATGTATGTAGATAATTGTGCAATGCAACTGGTGAAATACCCGGCCCAATTTGATGTCTTGGTTACAGAGAATATGTTCGGAGATATTTTGAGCGATCAAGCCTCGGTGCTGGCCGGTTCTTTAGGCATGCTCCCCTCGGCCAGTCTAGGTGGAAAAGTCGCTCTTTATGAACCGGCTCATGGCTCCGCTCCGGATATTGCCGGAGAAAACAAGGCAAACCCCCTGGCCACGATTTTGTCCGGGGCTATGCTCTGCAGATATTCTCTGCAGAATGAAAAGGCCGCCTTGTCCATAGAAAGAGCGGTTGCCCAAGTTTTGGCGGAGGGATATAGAACCCCGGATCTGATGAGTGCGGGCATGAACCTAGTGGGAACGGAAGAGATGGGGGATCTCGTCCTTCAACATATATGTTGAAGCACGTATGCTAAAGCACGCCTAGTTTAGCACGTGTGTTAATAGTTAACCTTTTTAGCAGGTTTGGTTAAATCTCTGTTTTTATCACCCCTTTTCGTATATCTCATATAATATTTAGATAAAGAGGCTTAGGGAGGGGGGGTCAGTATGAATAGAGAGCAGGCTCTGATTCTGCAATTATTGGTCGAAAAGGAATGGACCTTGGAGACCATCAATACTCTGGGTAGTGGTTATCTCTATCATTTGGCATATCCGATTGAACTGATCCAACCAGAACTTTTATGCGCCATACGTAGCGGAGACATCGCAGAAAAGATAAATCTGGAAGTGCTCCATCATTATGATCATACCTTACGGCGAATAGCCTTAGGGGAATTAGAGAAGATCAATGATTTCCAGACCTTCATTAGAGTGGATTTTCGAATTCTCCAAACCACACCGTCATTGAGAAGATATCAAGTAGAAACGGGGAACGGATACCGCTTACTCATTAAAGAATAAATTTAGTAAATCCATTCACCGCTCAGTTTGAGCGGTATTTTTGTCTTTTAATGAAAAAGATTACATGGATAAACTCTTAATGGCTTCGATTTAACAGAATTATCTGTTTATATCAAATGGTTGATGTAGCGCTGGTTGTTAAGAAAGCATTGAAAAAGCCAGAGCTTGAATTATTTAATATTGATTTTAAGTCGTATTTATTAGAAATGGCCGGCCATATATTGAACAACATGAAAAAGCAGCGATTATTTCCGTCCTTAATCCTGATGAATGTCGGGATTTGGCTGGAGGAGATTGTGGAGGGTTGTCGAAGAAGAATTATGTAAAATATCGCAAAGAGGGTAGTTAAGGTTGATTCTTGCAAAAAACCTTGCCAAGGAATACAACAACGGCGTTCTGGCGCTCCAGGACTTTTCTTTGAAGATTGAAAAAGGTGAGTTCGTTTTTTTAGTCGGACCAAGCGGAGCCGGAAAATCCAGTTTCTTAAACCTTGTGATCAGAAAGGAGATGCCTACCGCAGGTCTGCTAGAAGTGGGAGAAAGGAACGTGGCTCGCTTGAAAAAGCATGAGGTTCCGTTCTTTCGTAGAAATATTGGGGTGATATTTCAAGATTACAAATTATTACCAAATAAGACTGTTTATGAAAACATCTCCTTTGCCTTAGAGGTAATTGAAGCGGACGCTTGGAAAATTAAGCAACGTGTTAATTATGTTCTGGAAATGGTGGGTTTAATTCATAAGCGAAAAGAGTTTCCGGCAGAGCTTTCCGGAGGCGAGCAACAGCGGGTTTCTTTGGCCAGAGCCATTGTGAACCGCCCGCATCTACTCCTGGCGGACGAGCCTACCGGGAATCTGGACCCGGAAACGTCATGGGAAATCATGGAGCTACTCAGGGAGATTAATAAGGGTGGCACGACCATTATCATGGCTACCCATAATAAAGGGATTGTTGATCGGCTCAGGAGAAGGGTTGTTGCTATTGAGCACGGACGGTTAATCCGGGATGAACAGAAAGGTGGTTATAACTATGAAGATTAAGACACTAAACTACTTTTCCTGTGAAGCGGTAAGAGGAATCTTTAGAAACCGTCTGATGTCCCTGGCCGCGGTAGGTACGATTACCATGGCCTTACTGCTCTTTGGTGGATTCTACTTGATCACCTCCAACATTCACCATTTAGGCAAAATGGCTAAAGGGCAGATCGAGATTAGGGTCTTCCTGACACAGAGCGCTCCTGGAAAAAAAGTAATGGAAAAGAGGTTGGCGGCCATCCCTGGAGTGCAAAAAGTAAGATATGTTTCAAAAGAAGAAGGCGCCAAGATCTTAAGTCAACTGTTAGGCGGAGGGGAACTTTTTCTTGAGGGCGAGAATCCTCTACCGGATAGTTTTAATATCCAGACGGACGACGGAAGCGATATAGATGCTATTGCCGCTAGGGTACGGAAGATTTCTGGAGTAGAAGAGGTGGTCTATGGGCAAAAGTTCGTCAAATTTTTGAACCTTATTCTCCGTTTACTCTGGCTAGTGGGTACGATCTTAATTTTACTCGCGATTTTCGCGGTTCTATATATTATGATCAATACTATTCAGCTTACCGTCTATGCCCGGCGTAAAGAGATTGAAATCATGAAGTTGGTAGGGGCGACGGACTGGTTTATTCGCTGGCCTTTCCTTTTGGAAGGGGTTTATTTAGGGATTACCGGAGCGGCAGTCTCAATATTTATATTAATAGAAGGGTATACCATACTCTATGGAAAAGCCAAAAGTATTACTGCTGCCTTGCCTTTATTAAACAGTGTTCAGATCACCACGGATTTGGTTATTTTCTTGCTCGCTATGGGTGTATTCTTTGGGGCTTTTAGGAGTGTCTTATCGATTAGAAGGTATCTAAAAGTCTAAGGGAAGGAAGGTATATAATCCAGACCAGCTTCATAATGATAAGTAGATTTTATCGGCTTTCAAAGGCATATAAAGGAGAGAAGACGGTGATTAAGCTTACACAAAAAAACCTCCTAGGAGTGGTTCTCCTTCTTTTTTTCTTGGTGTTTTTTTTCGGATTTGGTTTGGGAATGACCCAAGGGAAATATAAAGATCTGGGGTTAGCTATGCAAATTATCCCTTATATCAAGTTCAATTATTACCAACCGGTGAGTTTTTTTCGGTTGATCGATACCTATCGGAAAGTAGGAAACGTCCAGAGTCTTCTAGAAACCCTGGATGATCCTTATACCAGGTACTTGAGTAAAGAACAATACGAAGAACTGATGACCGAGACCGAGGGGTCTTACGGTGGAGTCGGGCTCTATTTAGAGTATAAAGCCGACCAATTAATCATAATGCGGCCGATGAAGGGAACTCCGGCAGATCAGGCCGGGTTGATACAGGGAGATGAGATCATCGCCATCAACGGGGAATCCACCAAAGACATGGCGCAGGAAATAGCGGTCACCAAGATCAGGGGCCCGTCCGGGTCAAAGGTAAAGCTCACAATAAAGAGAAGAAATAAAACCTTTGATACTGAGTTGATCCGAGCGGTAATAAAAATACCGTCTGTAGAGTGGAGCACAAAAGACGATCCAGTGGTCGGAAAGGTCGGATGGATCAGTCTCTATCAATTCAGCGAGAATACGGCGGCAGATACCGAAGCGGCCCTGGACCGATTTGAAGAAGAAAAAGTCGCCGGTATTGTTCTGGATTTAAGATATAATCCCGGTGGTTTACTGGACTCCGCCGTCCAGGTGACCAGTAAATTTGTGGAGGGGGGCCCGGTGGTATATGTAAATCCACGCGTGGGTCGAGATATGGTCTATCCGGCTCTGCCGAATGACCACCAAAAGTTCCCTTTGGTGGTGTTAGTCAATGAATGGAGCGCCAGCGCCTCAGAGATCTTAGCTGGCGCCATCAAAGACCGAAAGGTCGGTACATTGGTGGGGAGCACCACTTTTGGGAAGGGTGTGGTCCAGGATGTGATTCCGCTGAGGGGTGGCGGCGCCCTGACGCTGACTATCGCTAATTATTTAACCGCCGGGGGACACTCCATTCATGAAAAAGGAATTGAACCCGATGTTTCACTCGGAACCGCAGAACAAAAAGAGGAGCTGATCAAAGACTACAACGATGGAAACGGAGAGGCCGTACAGGAAATACCGGAGGATGTCTATACGGAACTGCAAAGGATTGATGAAGCTCAAGAAAAAGAGGCATTGCGGATCTTAAGGGATAAGGTAATACAGGCAAGCAGTAACCCCGCGGCTTAAACATCGGACGTACCAGACCACCAAGGTTACGACAGTGCGAAAAGATATTCCCGTATTCTTTTGAAAGGACGAAATAAAATGCAGACGCGCCGGCCCGAGGGATGGCAGGAAATCACCTTGATTTATCTTATTTTTTTGGTGTCAATTGTCATGGTTTCTTTCTTCCTTCAGTATAGGTTAGAACAGAACAGAAACGCTATGAAAAGGAAAGAATCACCGAAGACGGAAGAGACTGCGGGTCGAGAGTATTTAGGTGACGTAGATCTACGGAGCAGGCTGGAAAGAACCATTGATCAATTGGCAGAAAAAAACCAGTGGTTATCAGGGCAGGGACCATCGGAAGAAGCATCTGTGTTGGGTCAAGTTCAAACCCGGAATCTTTCCCACGGGGTTCAAATTCCAGAAAGGATTATCCGTCTTCCTTCCGATACAACTCTGCGGGATCTCCGGGACTATGTGGAGCAGATCAAGGTTTTTCCGGACCGGAGTGGGCTGGGGGTGGAAATTTCCAAAGTCGATTGGGTTCAGGTGCGAAATGAACCAATGCTCAAAGTGGAAATCCAGGGAATACAA
>Ga0079223_10002494_pt1 | contig 11403 bp, 8 predicted proteins | sample Stecom2011_FD_75072 | JGI IMG/M metagenome (GOLD analysis project Ga0079223, IMG submission 75072) | Agricultural soil microbial communities from Utah to study Nitrogen management - Steer compost 2011 | ecosystem: Environmental > Terrestrial > Soil > Agricultural land | place: USA: Utah...
CCCGTTCCGACCTGTCCGCCGACATCAACGAAAACCTGATTGTCGAGCTCTACTCCAAGTAAGGGCTAGAAAATAGGTGCATCCATGCAGAGTTCGGTAAATGAGTTCCTGACCCCCCGTCACATCGACGTTCAGGTGGTCAGTCCGACCCGCGCCAAGATCACGCTCGAGCCTCTCGAGCGTGGCTTTGGCCATACCTTGGGCAACGCGCTGCGTCGCATCCTGTTGTCCTCCATGCCTGGCTGTGCAGTGGTCGAGGCCGAGATCGATGGCGTGCTCCACGAGTACAGCGCCATCGAAGGCGTTCAGGAAGATGTCATCGAGATCCTCCTGAACCTCAAGGGCCTGGCCATCAAGCTGCACGGCCGCGACGAAGTAACGCTGAGCCTCTCCAAGAAGGGCCCGGGCGTGGTCACCGCCGCCGATATTCAGCTGGATCACGATGTCGAAATCGTCAACGGCGACCACGTGATTGCCAATCTGGCGGACAACGGTTCCCTGAACATGAAGCTCAAGGTGATGCGCGGTCGCGGCTACGTCCCGGCCGATGCCCGCCAGAGCGACGAAGACGAAAGCCGCAGCATCGGCCGTCTTCAGCTCGACGCTTCCTTCAGCCCGGTCCGTCGCATTGCCTACGTGGTGGAAAACGCCCGTGTCGAGCAGCGCACCAACCTGGACAAGCTGGTCATCGATCTGGAAACCAACGGTACCCTGGATCCCGAAGAGTCCATCCGCCGTGCCGCGACCATCCTGCAGCAGCAGCTGGCCGCGTTCGTCGACCTCAAGGGTGACACCGTTCCGGAAGTTGTGGAGCAGGAAGACGAGATCGATCCGATCCTGCTGCGCCCGGTCGATGACCTGGAGCTGACCGTGCGTTCGGCCAACTGCCTCAAGGCAGAGAACATCTACTACATCGGTGACCTGATCCAGCGCACCGAAGTGGAGCTGTTGAAGACGCCGAATCTGGGCAAGAAGTCCCTGACCGAAATCAAGGACGTTCTGGCCTCCCGTGGTCTGTCCCTCGGCATGCGCCTCGACAACTGGCCGCCGGCAAGTCTGAAGAAGGACGACAAGGCTACGGCCTGATCGTCCCCAGCCACCGAACTCTAACGTTTGGTAAGGAATTTCAATCATGCGTCATCGTAAAAGTGGCCGTCATCTGAGCCGCACCAGCGCCCACCGTAAGGCCATGTTCCAGAACATGGCGGTGTCGCTGTTCGAGCACGAACTGATCAAGACCACCCTGCCGAAAGCCAAGGAACTGCGTCGCGTTGCCAAGCCGCTGATCACCCTGGCCAAGGAAGACACCGTCGCCAACCGTCGTCTGGCTTTCGACCGCACCCGCTCCAAGGCTGCTGTCGGCAAGCTGTTCAACGAGCTGGGCAAGCGCTACGCCACCCGTCAGGGCGGTTACCTGCGCATCCTGAAGTGCGGCTACCGCGCTGGCGACAACGCTCCCATGGCTTACGTCGAGCTGGTTGACCGTCCGGTCAGCGGCTCCGTGGAAGCCGCGGCTGAGTAAGTCGTGATCCAGGAAAAACCGGGCTCAGGCCCGGTTTTTTTTGCTCCTGAAAAAGCCCGCGTGTCGTCCGAGGCGGCTTGATGTCCTGCTGCGGCTAGCCTTGAGAGCGAGTCATCGGGCAGAGCGGGGGAGCATCTTGGCAAGGTTCGTCTGGTGGGCGTATTGCCTGGTCGGCGTCGGGACGCTGGCCCGCGCGGCCGTCGAGACCAGTCCTCTGGTCATCAGCGGCAGCCGTTTTGCCGCACCGGTGGACAGCCGACCCTTTTCCATCGAGCGTCTGGACGGCACGCCGGCGGAACGAGCGCTGCCGGGAATCGGCATCGAGGATATGCTCCGGGGCGTGCCCGGCGTCGCGGTGCATCAGCGCCACAACCTGGCCCAGGAACCACAGTTGTCGATCCGCGGCTTCGGCGCGCGCTCGGCCTTCGGGGTCCGCGGCATCAAGCTGTACAGCGACGGCATCCCCGCCACCGTGCCCGACGGGCAGGGACAGGCTACGAGCCTGGATCTGGACACCCTGGAGCGCATCGAGGTGTTGCGTGGCCCCTTTGCCAGCCTGTACGGCAGCAACTCGGGTGGAGTGGTGCAGCTGTTTTCCCGTGATGGCGCGGGAGCCCCGAGCGTCACGGCCGGCACCTGGCTGGGGCGCTGGGGGATGCGCCGCCAGCGGTTGGGCGTCGAAGGGGGAGACGACAGGGGCGGTTTCCTGTTCAACCACTCGAGCCTCGATCTGGATGGCTATCGGCGGCACGGTTCGGCGCGTCTCGACAAGCGCTTCGCCAAGCTCACCCTGACGCCGGGCGACAGCCGCCTGGCAATCATCTACAGCGATCTGGACCAGGACGATACCCAGGATCCCCAGGGGCTGACCTGGGACGCCTACCGGGACGACCCCCGAGCCAGTTCTGGCAGCACCCTGCTGTACAACACGCGCAAGTCCGTCGACCAGCAGCAGCTGGGGCTCACTTTCCAGCACTTCATCGGCGACACCGAATGGCAGGGCAGCCTGTATGCCGGCCGGCGCCGGGTGATTCAGTACCTGTCGGTACCCGTCAGTGTGCAGCAGGCGAGTCCGCGCCATGCCGGTGGAGTTATCGACTTTGAGCGGGATTTCCACGGCTTCAGCACACGGGGGAGCCACACCTGGTCCTTGGAACAGGGGGACCTGGTCCTTTCCGGCGGACTGGATCTGGATATCTCGGTGGATGACCGCCAGGGGTACGAGAACTTCCTGGGTGATCGGTATGGGGTGCGGGGACGGCTGCGTCGGGACGAGCGCGACGAGGTGCGCGGGCTGGCTCCCTACCTGCAGCTGGCCTGGCGTGGCGAGCGTCTCGAGGCGCAGGTCGGAGCGCGGTGGGACGAGGTCCGTTTCGAGGTGGAGGATCGCTACATTGCGCCGGACAACGGGGACGACAGTGGCCGGGTCACCTATCGTCGCAGCAATCCCGGGCTGGGCCTGAGCTACTGGCTCACGCCGCAGGTGAATCTGTACGCCGGCTGGTCCAGGGGCTTCGAAACCCCGACGCTGGCCGAGCTGGCCTATTCGGGTGCCGATGGCGGCTTCGGCTTCGATCTGCGGTCGGCATGCAGCGAACAGGCCGAGGCGGGCCTGCGCATCACGCTGCCTCGTTCCGGCCGCCTGCACGGGGCCCTGTTTCATGTTCGAACCGAGGACGAGCTGGTGGTGGCGTCGTCCCAGGGCGGGCGGACGCTCTATCGGAACGCGGCGCAGACCCTGCGTCAGGGGCTCGAGCTGGGCCTGGAGCAGGCGCTGGACGAGCATTGGCGCATCCGTGGCAGTTACACCTGGCTGGATGCCCGTTACCGGGAGGGTTTCACCAGCCAGGGACAGGTGGTCGACAGCGGCAACCGCCTGCCCGGTATCTCTCGGCACAGCCTCTTCGCCGAGCTGGCCTGGCAGCCGCGCCCTGGCGCCGAACTCGGCGTGGAGGTCTCGGCCCGCAGCGCCATGGAGGTCCACGATCTCAATGCCGCCCGCGCGGCGCCCGGGCACGCCCTGTTCGGCGCCTACGCCAGGTTCGAACAGCGTCGCGGGGCCTGGCTCCTGCGCGAAACCCTGCGCGTGGACAACCTGGCCGATCGCGAGCATGTGGGTTCGGTCATCATCGGCGAGGGAACGGGCCGCTATTACGAACCCGGTGCGGAGCGCAGCTGGTATCTGGGCTTGGCGGTGGAATATCGGTTCGGCGAGGCTCGGTGAGCATAGTGAAAAGGCTATTGATGGTCTGTTATCAATTTAGTTTTTATCAATGGAGTCCTTTGCCTTAAATCATAGGTAATGCCGGGAACCGCTGCGTATAGTCGGGGCCATGAACTGGTTCGCCAGTTTCCCGAACACTCAGCACAGGACCCCAGACCATGACCGACAAGCCAAGACTCACCACCGCCGCCGGTGCTCCCGTCACCGAGAACCAGAATGTCATGACCGCGGGTCCCCGCGGCCCGATGCTGCTGCAGGACGTCTGGTTCCTGGAGAAGCTCGCCCACTTCGACCGTGAGGTGATTCCGGAGCGCCGCATGCACGCCAAGGGCTCCGGCGCCTTCGGTACCCTGACCATCACCCACGACATCACCCGCTACACCCGCGCCAGGGTCTTCTCCGAAGTCGGCAAGCAGACCCCGATGTTCGCCCGCTTCTCCACCGTGGCCGGCGAGCGTGGCGCGGCCGACGCCGAGCGCGACATTCGGGGCTTCGCCCTGAAGTTCTACACCGAGGAGGGCAACTGGGACCTGGTGGGCAACAACACGCCGGTGTTCTTCTTCCGCGACCCGCTGAAGTTCCCCGACCTCAACCACGCGGTGAAGCGCGACCCGCGCACCAACATGCGCAGCGCCAACAACAACTGGGACTTCTGGACCGGCCTGCCGGAAGCGCTGCACCAGATCACCTATGTGATGGGCGACCGCGGCATCCCCGCCTCCTACCGACACATGCACGGCTTCGGCTCGCACACCTACAGCTTCATCAACGCGCAGAACGAGCGCTTCTGGGTGAAGTTCCACTTCAGGACCCAGCAGGGCATCAGGAACCTGACCGACGCCGAGGCGGCGGCCATCATCGCCAACGACCGGGAAAGCTCGCAGCGCGACCTGTACGAGGCCATCGAGCGTGGTGACTACCCGCGCTGGACCCTGTACGTGCAGATCATGCCGGAGGCCGATGCGGCCACCTACCGCTTCCATCCGTTCGATCTGACCAAGGTCTGGTCGAAGAAGGACTATCCGCTGATCGAGGTGGGCTACTTCGAACTGAACCGCAACCCGGACAACTACTTCCAGGATGTGGAGCAGGCCGCCTTCACGCCGGCCAACGTGGTGCCCGGCATCGGCTTCTCGCCGGACCGCATGCTGCAGGGTCGGCTGTTCTCCTACGGCGATGCCCAGCGCTACCGCCTGGGAGTCAACCATCACCAGATCCCGGTCAACGCGCCGCGCTGCCCGTTCCACAGCTACCACCGCGATGGCGCCATGCGGGTGGACGGCAACCACGGCAGCCGCCTGCACTACGAGCCCAACAGCTACGGCGAGTGGCAGGACCAGCGGGACTTCAGCGAGCCGCCGCTGGCGCTGGCCGGTGCCGCGGCACGCTACGACTATCGCGAGGATGACAGCGACTACTTCACCCAGCCCGGCGACCTGTTCCGCCTGATGGACAGCGATGCCCAGCAGCGCCTGTTCGAGAACACCGCCCGGGCCATGAACGGTGTGGAGCGCCACATCAAGCTGCGCCACATCCGCCACTGCTACCTGGCCGACCCGGCCTACGGTGCTGGCATCGCCAATGCGCTGGAGCTTTCGCTGGAGGATGCGCTGGCCTGATCCGCGCGCCGGAAAAAACAAGCCCGCGGCATGCCGCGGGCTTTTTTGTTTTCAGGATACCCCGCGGCGTTGCGCGGAGGGGATCCTCAGCCGCCGAGCGGTCGGCCGTCGCGCTCCAGCAGCGGCTTGAGGAAGCGTCCGGTGTGGGACGCCGGATGGGCGGCGACCTGTTCCGGGGTGCCGGTGGCGATGATCTGTCCGCCCCGCGAGCCGCCTTCGGGGCCCAGGTCCACCAGCCAGTCGGCGGTCTTGATCACATCCAGGTTGTGCTCGATCACCACCACGGTATTGCCGTGGTCGCGCAGGCGATGCAGCACGTCCAGCAGTTGCTGGATGTCGGCGAAGTGCAGGCCGGTGGTGGGCTCGTCGAGAATGTACAGGGTCTTGCCGGTGTCCCGCTTGGACAGTTCACGCGCCAGTTTCACCCGTTGGGCCTCGCCGCCGGACAGGGTGGTGGCGCTCTGGCCGAGCTTGATATAGGACAGCCCCACGTCGATCAGCGTCTGCAGCTTGCGCGCCACCGCCGGCACCGGATCGAAGAATTCGCGGGCTTCCTCGATGGTCATCTCCAGCACCTCGTGGATGTTCCTGCCCTTGTACTTCACCTCCAGGGTCTCGCGGTTGTAGCGCCGGCCCTGGCAGACGTCGCAGGCCACGTAGACGTCGGGCAGGAAGTGCATCTCCACCTTGAGCACGCCATCGCCCTGGCAGGCCTCGCAACGGCCGCCCTTGACGTTGAAGGAGAAGCGCCCGGGACCATAGCCTCGTGCACGGGCTTCCGGCACGCCGGAAAACAGCTCGCGAATCGGCGTGAACAGCCCGGTATAGGTAGCCGGGTTGGAGCGCGGCGTGCGGCCGATCGGGCTCTGGTCGATATCCACCACCTTGTCCAGATGCTGGAGGCCGTCGAAGCTCTCGTAGGGCGCGGCCTCCAGGCTTTCGGCGCCGTTCAGCGCGGTGGCGGTGATGGGGTAGAGGGTGTTGTTGATCAGCGTCGACTTGCCGGAGCCGGACACTCCGGTGACGCAGGTGAACAGACCGACCGGAATCTCGAGGGTGACGTTCTGCAGGTTGTTGCCCCTGGCCCCCTTGAGCACCAGCTGCTTCTTCTTGTCCCGTGGCGTGCGCCGGGCCGGGTAGCGGATGCGTTCGCGACCGGACAGGTACTTGCCGGTCAGCGAGTCCGGATGGGTCATGATCTGCTCGGGCGTGCCCTCGGCGACGATGCGCCCGCCATGCACGCCGGCGCCCGGGCCGATGTCCACCACGTAGTCGGCCAGGCGGATGGCGTCCTCGTCGTGCTCCACCACGATCACCGTGTTGCCCAGGTTGCGCAGGTGGGTGAGGGTGGCCAGCAGGCGTTCATTGTCGCGCTGGTGCAGGCCGATGGAGGGTTCGTCGAGGATGTACATGACGCCCACCAGGCCGGCGCCGATCTGGCTGGCCAGGCGGATACGCTGGGCCTCGCCGCCGGACAGCGTCTCGGCGCTGCGGTCCAGGGTCAGGTAGTCGAGGCCGACATTGACCAGGAACTGCAGGCGCTCGCGGATTTCCTTGAGGATCTTGGCGGCGATCTCGCCGCGCTGGCCGGTCAGGCTGAGGCCGGCGAAGTACTCGCAGGCATCGCCCACCGGCATGCCGGTCACCCCGGGCAGCGTCCTGTCACCGACCCACACGTGGCGCGCCTCGCGGCGCAGGCGGGTGCCCAGGCAGTCCGGGCAGGGCTGGGTGCCCAGGTACTTGGCCAGCTCCTCGCGCACGCTGTCGGAACTGGTTTCCCGGTAGCGCCGCTCCAGGTTGTTGAGGATGCCCTCGAAGGGGTGCGAGCGGGTGACGATATCGCCCCGGTCGTTCAGGTAGCGGAAGGCGATGCTGTCCTTGCCGCTGCCGTAGAGGATGCGCTTCTGGTTCTCGGCGCTCAGGCTGTCGAAGGGGGCGTCGAGGTCGAAGCCGTAGTGCTCGGCCAGCGAGCCGAGCATCTGGAAGTAGTAGATGTTGCGCCGGTCCCAGCCACGGATCGCTCCGGCCGCCAGGCTCAGCTTGCCGTTCACCACCTTGCGGGCATCGAAGAACTGGCGGACGCCCAGGCCGTCGCAGGTGCCGCAGGCGCCGGCCGGGTTGTTGAACGAGAACAGCTTGGGCTCCAGCTCGCTGATCGCATGGCCGCACACCGGGCAGGCGAAGCGCGCGGAGAAGATCAGCTCCTCCTGTTCGGCGCCTTCGTCCATCGGTGCCACCAGGGCGATGCCGTCGGCCAGCTTGAGGGCCGTCTCGAAGGATTCGGCCAGGCGCTGCTGCAGGTCGGCGCGCACCTTGAAGCGGTCGACCACCACCTCGATGGTGTGCTTCTTCTGTTTCTCCAGCGCCGGCAGCTCGTCCAGCTCGTAGAGCCGGCCATTCACCCGGGCGCGCACGAAGCCCTGGGCGCGCAGTTCGTCGAACACTGCCAGATGCTCGCCCTTGCGTTCGCGAATCACCGGGGCCAGCAGCATCAGGCGAGTGCCCTCGGGCAGGGCCAGCACCTGGTCGACCATCTGGCTGACGGTCTGCGCCTCCAGCGGGATATCGTGGTCCGGGCAGCGCGGCGTGCCGACCCGCGCGTACAGCAGGCGCAGGTAGTCGTAGATCTCGGTGATGGTGCCCACCGTGGAGCGGGGGTTGTGCGAGGTGGACTTCTGCTCGATGGAAATGGCCGGGGACAGGCCTTCGATGGTGTCCACGTCGGGCTTTTCCATCATCGACAGGAACTGGCGGGCGTAGGCCGAGAGGGATTCCACATAGCGGCGCTGACCCTCGGCGTACAGGGTGTCGAAGGCCAGGGAGGACTTGCCGGAGCCGGACAGGCCGGTGATGACGATCAGCTTGTCGCGCGGCAGGGTGAGGTCGATGTTCTTCAGGTTGTGGGTACGCGCCCCACGAATCAGGATCTGGTCCACGTACTGCGGGCCTCGCATGGCGGGCGGAAAAGGCGCAAGTATACGAGCTGGCGGGCGCGTCATAAACGCACGAGCCGACTCACAGGGGCGGCCGGCCTGCTAGAATCGGCGGCCATTTTCACGAGGTGTGTTGGTTCATGCACGATTCGTCCAGTGAGCGCATGTCTGCGGCCGAGACGCGGGCCGCCGGCGGGCTGGCCCTGGTCTTCGCCTTCCGCATGCTCGGCATGTTCATGGTGTTGCCGGTGCTGGCCACCTACGGCCAGGAGCTGGCCGGCAGCACGCCGGCGCTGATCGGCCTGGCCATCGGCGCCTACGGCCTGACCCAGGCCGTGCTGCAGATCCCCTTCGGTGTGCTGTCCGACCGTATCGGCCGCCGTCCGGTGATCTATGCAGGGTTGCTGATCTTCGCCGCCGGCTCGGCGCTGGCGGCTGGTGCCGACTCCATCTGGGGCGTGATCGCCGGGCGCGTGCTGCAGGGCGCCGGGGCCATCTCCGCCGCGGTGATGGCGCTGCTCTCCGATCTCACCCGCGAGCAGCATCGCACCAAGGCCATGGCGCTGATCGGCATGAGCATCGGCATATCCTTCGCCCTGGCCATGGTGGCCGGCCCGCTGGTCACCCGCGCCTTCGGCCTGTCCGGGCTGTTCTGGATCACCGCCGCCATGGCGCTGCTGGGCATGGTCATCGTGGCGGGCATGGTGCCCAAGGCCACGGCCCTGATGCGCCATCGCGAATCCGGCGTGGCCCGCCAGGCGCTGGGCAGCATCCTGCGCCATGGCGAGCTGCTGCGCCTGGATCTGGGCATCCTCATCCTGCACGCCATCCTCATGGCCAGCTTCGTGGCCCTGCCCCTGACCCTGGTCGAGCAGGCCGGGCTGCCCCGCGACGAACACTGGTGGGTCTACCTGGTGGCCATGCTGGTGGGCTTCTTCGCCATGGTGCCCTTCATCATCTATGGCGAGAAGAAGCGCCAGATGAAGCGGGTGCTGCTGGGTGCGGTGGCCCTTCTGCTGGTCTGCGAGCTGTACTTCTGGCAGCTGGGCCACAGCCTGGCGGCGCTGGTGATCGGTGCCATCCTGTTCTTCATGGCCTTCAATCTGCTGGAAGCCTCGCTGCCGTCGCTGGTCAGCAAGGTGTCGCCGGCCGCCGGCAAGGGCACGGCCATGGGCGTCTACTCCACAAGCCAGTTCCTCGGCGCCGCGCTGGGCGGCATCTTCGGCGGCTGGCTGCTGGAAACGGGTGGGCTGGGTGCCGTTTTCATCGGTTGTGCGCTGCTCTGCGCGCTCTGGTTGCTGATTGCTGTTACCATGCGCGAGCCTCCCTATGTCACCAGCCTGCGCCTGCCGTTGTCTGCCGCGGCGCTGGCCGATACCGGCCTGACCGCGCGCCTGGCGGCGGTGCCGGGTGTGGCGGACGTCGTGGTGGTGGCTGAGGAAGCCGCCCTGTACATCAAAGTGGATACCGAACAACTGGACCGCACGTCGCTCGAGCGTCTGATCGAACCGGCGCCGGCGTGCTGAACCTGGGAGAAGCGTCATGGCCCGTGGGGTTAACAAAGTCATTCTGATCGGCAACCTGGGCGGGGATCCGGAAACCCGTTACCTGCCCAACGGCAACGCGGTGACCAACATCACCCTGGCCACCACCGACAGCTGGAAGGACAAGCAGACCGGTCAGCTGCAGGAGCGCACCGAGTGGCATCGTGTGGTGCTGTTCGGCAAGGTCGCCGAGATCGCCGCCGAGTACCTGCGCAAGGGTTCGCAGTGCTACATCGAAGGCCGCCTGCAGACCCGCAAGTGGCAGGACCAGCAGGGTCAGGACCGCTACACCACGGAAATCGTGGTGGACATGGGCGGCACCATGCAGCTGCTGGGTGGCCGCGGCGGCAACGCCGAAGGTGGCGACTATGCTCAGCGGCCGGCCCGTCCGCAGCGCGAGCCGCAGCAGCAGGCCGCTCCGGCGCGCCAGGCTCCGCCGGCACCGGCCCAGCCGGCTCCGGATTACGACAGCTTCGACGACGATATCCCGTTCTGAGTGGCGGGTTCAGAAAGGCGCAGCACCTGGCTGCGCCTTTCTGTTTTCGCCGAACATCACTAGTGACGGTGTGCTGGCAAATCCGCAGAATAGCGAGGGTCATCGCGATGTGCGGCACACCAGTCCGCCGCATGCGGTCAACGGTCCATTGTCCAGGGAGTGAGTCCTTTTCATGCGTATGCGCCTGATGCTGCTTGGTGGAGGCAGCGCGCTGGGGCAGTCGCTGATTGCCAAGGGTGCCGAGGAAGACATCGGCTTCATTGCGCCGCGTCCTCCGGGGCCCTTCTGGGATGCCGCCAGCCTGACCCAGTTGCTGGACGACATCCGTCCGGATGCGATCGTCAATCTGGCGTTCTATTACGACTGGTTCCAGAACAGCCGGGTGGATGAAGGCCGTCTGGCTGCACAGAAGGAGACGGTCGAGCGCCTGGCGGAGCTCTGTCAGCATCACGGCATCATCCTGCTGCAGCCGTCCAGCTATCGCGTGTTCGACGGCTCCCGGGTCACGGCGTACAGCGAAACGGACGAGCCGCAGCCACTGGGCCCGCTGGGCCGTGCCCTGCTGGACATGGAGCAGGTGGTGCGTTCGCTGTGTCCGCGGCATGTCATCCTGCGCACCGGCTGGATCCTGGACGATGGCCGCGACGGCGTGCTGGGCCGCTTTCTCAATCGCCTGGAGAAGGGGGAGCCCCTCGAGCTGGCCGACGATCGGCGCGGCAATCCCTGTCCGGTGGACGACGTGGCACGGGTGATCCTGGCGATCCTCAAGCAGCTGGATTGCGCGGCGCCGCTGTGGGGCACCTACCACTATGGCGCCCAGGAGGCGACCACGGTGCTGGCGCTGGGGCAGTGCATGGTGGCCGAGGCCCGCAACCTGCGCAATCTGCCGCCGGCCGAGATCGTCCCGCTGGCCCATGCGGCATGCGCCGATGCTGCCGTGGAACCGCAGCACGGCGTGCTGGCCTGCAGGAAGATCCTCAACACCTACGGCATCAAGCCGCGCGCCTGGCGCGCGGGGTTGCCGGCGCTGCTGGATCGCTATTTCCGGCAGGGGGCGAACTGAGG
>Ga0079223_10002495_pt1 | contig 11399 bp, 9 predicted proteins | sample Stecom2011_FD_75072 | JGI IMG/M metagenome (GOLD analysis project Ga0079223, IMG submission 75072) | Agricultural soil microbial communities from Utah to study Nitrogen management - Steer compost 2011 | ecosystem: Environmental > Terrestrial > Soil > Agricultural land | place: USA: Utah...
GCTTCGTAATTTTTCGCATTGAACGCTTTTTCAAGAAGTTTCGGAGCATGATGCTTCACCATGATTTTCCGCTCAAAGTCGAGCCCGGCACTGAAACCCCAATATTCGTGCGAATTTCGTGCGTAACAATAGATACAGCCGTGTTCACAACCCTGATATGGATTGATCGAGCGCATGAAGGAAAGATCCGGACTCTTATTTTCACTGATGATTTTACGGGGGTTATCCGCGTAGAACTTGGTTTTTTCATCACACAGCATCGCCTCGTCAATTCCTTCTTCAAACAAACGTTCGTATTTCTTCCCGAGGAATTTATTATTGGGATTGACCTGTGAACCTCGCCCCTTGAAGTATTCCGCTCCTGAATCCATGAGCGAATATACTATAAATATTAGTATATTTTATTAAAAAACTAATTACGATTGTTTTTATGATACGTTCTGAATGGAATTGTCCAGCAGGAATACATAGAGTTCACGTGGCCCGTGTGCACCCAAAACAAGTGTTTTTTCAATATCGGCTGTTCGACTTGGCCCTGTGATGAGATTTACCATAGAGGGAAACTGTTCAGGATATTTTTGTTTTAGTATCTCGAGTCCCTCTTTGATATCGCCCACGACCTGACTGGTATAAGCCACTACAATGTGCAGATGCGGATAGATGGAAAGACGTCTTCCCGCAGAGCTGGCATTGCTGATTAAGACACTACCATTGCGGGCAACCAATGCTTCGCAAAGCGTAATCCCCGCATCGGCCATTTCAAAGTCGGTATCCGTGCTGTAGTAGGGGAATCCGTACTGATCCAGCAGTCGCTGCAGAGCAGGTTCCCACACATACATTTTTCGTAGCGACTCTTTCTCCGCCAGCACGAGTAAGTTCTCTACTAAGTCCATATCGTCCTCGCAGAACACGAATTTTCCAGCCACGGCCGAAAACTGCTTTGCAAACTCAAATTCAAGCGGCTCACGAAAGGGTGGATACAGCGGAGTCTCTTCCATTTGCTGATAAGGATTATCCCGCTTCTGTAATAGCGCCGCTCTTATCTTCTTTAATATCTGCTCTTTGGAGGTCGATTGCTTCATAACGAAAAAAAGGCCAGGAACTGGATTCCTGGCCTTGATATTTTCTTAAATTTTATCGGAATTAGTATTGTCTTCCAGCGTACTGTCGAAGGTTCCTGAACGATCGTTGACTCCTTCATGAACCAGGTTCTCGGCTGCCTTTTCCTGGTCGCCAGTGCCACCGCTGTTCACGAATTCGTCGTAGGTAGTCCGCGTATCGAAAGGCCGCTTTCCTAAAATATCTTCCAAATCCGACTGGAAAAGAATTTCCTTATCCAACAGCTTTTCAGCCAATAGTTTTAAGCCGTCTTTCTTTTCCAGAAGAAGCTTTTTTGTACGTTCGTATGCCTCTGCAATCAGCATCCGAACTTCGTCGTCAATCAATTCGGCTGTCTTCTCGGAATAGGGCTTGTTAAACTGATTGGATTCCTGCACCTCGTTGAAAGACACATTTCCTACCCGATGGTTCATACCGTAAACCGTTACCATGGCGTAAGCCAGTTTGGTAATCCGTTCCAGATCGTTCTGCGCACCGGTGGAAATCTTTCCGAAGGTAATGTCTTCAGCTACCCGTCCACCCATCGTCATGCAAATGCTGTCAATAAGTTGCTCCGTTGTATATAAAAATTGTTCCTTGGGAAGGTATTGCGCATAACCCAGGGCCGCCAAACCACGCGGAACAATAGACACCTTCACAAGCGGATCGACGTGCTCCAGAAACCAGCCAGCAATGGCGTGCCCTGCTTCGTGATAAGCCACAATGCGTTTTTCTTCCGGTGAAATAATCTTATTTTTTTTCTCCAGTCCGCCAATCACACGGTCGATGGCATCCTGAAAGTCCTGCATGTCTACCGATTCCTTGTTTCGGCGTGCAGCAATCAATGCCGCCTCGTTACATACGTTTGCAATCTCAGCGCCCGCGAAACCCGGTGTCTGGGCCGAAAGCTTTTTAGCATCAACCCCTTCAGCCAGTTTAATCGGCTTCAGATGCACCTTAAAAATTTGTTCCCGCCCAACCAAATCCGGTTTATCGATCGATATCTGACGGTCGAAACGTCCCGGACGCAACAATGCCGGATCCAGTACATCCGGACGGTTGGTCGCCGCAAGGATAATAATACCCGAATCGGTACCAAAGCCATCCATCTCTACAAGCAGTTGGTTTAAGGTGTTCTCACGTTCATCGTTACCACCCATCATGCTGTTCTTCCCACGGGCCCGTCCAATCGCATCGATCTCATCAATAAAGATAATACAAGGTGCTTTTTCTTTTGCCTGCTTAAATAAATCGCGAACCCTCGATGCTCCGACACCCACAAACATCTCTACAAAATCAGATCCTGACAGCGAGAAGAAGGGAACCTGCGCCTCGCCCGCAACAGCTTTGGCCAAAAGCGTTTTACCTGTACCCGGCGAACCGATCAGCAGCGCTCCTTTTGGAATTTTTCCTCCCAGGTTGGTATATTTCTTCGGGTTTTTCAGGAAATCGACAATCTCCATCACCTCTTCCTTTGCTTCTTCCAGGCCGGCAACATCATTGAAGGTAATGTTTACCTGCGACTCCTTGTCAAATAATTTTGCTTTTGATTTCCCGATATTGAAGATTTGTCCGCCCGGACCTCCGCCACCACCGCTCATGCGGCGCATCAGAAATATCCAGACACCGATAATCAGTGCAAAAGGAAGCAGCGAGAATATCCAGCCGGTCCACGGACTGGTTCTTTCTTCCAGTTCCAGACTTACCCGATCAGCCGGCGCAATGCCTTCCTGTGCAGCGTTCAGTTTGCGGTCAAGCGCATCAAACGAACCTTCCGAGAATTTGTAGTGAGGCCCAGCCTGGTTGGAAACAGTCAGCGATTCCTGCTTAGGCTGCACTTCTTTATACTTCGGATCATCAAGCATTTCTTTCTTGATGAAAACTTCTACCTCAATCAGTTCATTCGATTTATAGGCTGTCAGTCGCTCCACATCGCCTGGTTTGAGCATTCTTTCTTCGAACTGCTGATAGGTAATGGTTTTGGCTGTATCGCCTGAAAACATATACTGCAGTACAAAGAAACCCAGTAAAAGGGCCATCCAGACCCACATAATATTAAACCTAGGCGGCTTAGGTGTTATCTTCTTGATCGGAATTTTTTTCTTTCCACTCGCCTGGTTTGAAAATTTTTCTTTCATTCTAGTTTTAAATTTTTATAAAGCTGATGCTTAATTCTTCTTAGGGACGGCAATTAAGCGCTCTTATAGTTCTCCAGGTCGGCATCACCCCACAAATCCTCTATTCCGTAATGCTGGCGTCTTTCAGTTTTGAAAATATGCACCACTACATCCACATAGTCGAGCAAAACCCATTCGCCCAACTCAAGGCCTTCCTTGTGCCAGGGATCTTGTTTTAATGCCAAAAAAACTTCTTTTTCAACACTTTCTGCCAGCGCACGTACCTGTGTAGAGGAATCGGCATTGCAGATTACAAAGTAATCGGTTACCGAACTATCAATTTTTCTTAAATCAATTCGTACTATTTCATTCCCTTTCTTCTCTTGTAAACCATGAATAATGATTTGGGAAATGTATGTAGATTCATTTGTTTTTTTACTTTTTGTCATTAATTGTATTAGTTTTGGTATTTATTTACCATTTAATGGAACATTTGCAAAGTAACACTTTTTCATCATTTTTTAACGGTCAAAAATTAATTTCACTTAAGCGTGTTTCTTCTACAAATGATTATTTAAAACAAGAACTGTCAAAATCTGCGCCATTTCCAGAAGGCACTGTTATAATGGCAGAAGAGCAACATATGGGACGCGGGCAGGTAGGTAACCGCTGGGAGGGCGAACCCGGTAAAAATTTAACGTTCAGTTTGCTGCTGCGGCCCGACTTTCTTCCAGCCCATGATCAATTTAAGCTCAATATCGCGATATCAACGGCCATTCACCGTGTGCTGAGCTCATTTCTGGGAGAGGCCGTCAAGCTAAAGTGGCCCAATGATATCCTGGTGGCCGACCGCAAACTTGGAGGCATCCTGATCGAAAACTCCGTACAGGGAACCAACATTCGTGAATCTGTGATCGGTATCGGTATCAACGTAAATCAAACCGACTTTGAATTCGCGCCGCGGGCTTGTTCGATCAAGCAATTATTACATCGCGAATACATATTAACAGACTTATTATACGAACTTTGCAGCTCGATTGAACAAAGCTATCGTCAATTAAAGACCCCTCGATTTTTGGCTGAAAAGGAATATTATATCACACACCTTTACGGTTTAGGCGAAAACAAAGTTTTCCGCCAGCAAAACAGCGAACGAATCGGTAAAATTGAGGGTGTCGACTCCCAGGGCCGGCTCATCATCCGGTTTGAAAACGGAAGCGAAAGCTTCGCTTTTAAGGAAATTGAGATGCTATATTAATATCAGATAAATGAAGAAGATACTAGCGCTATTACTATTCTTTACCCTTGCTTTTACTGCCTCGGCCCAAATTTACGATCCGGTAAGCTGGAAATTCAGTACAGAGAAGATAACGGACAAGGAAGCTGTCGTTACCTTTACAGCCACGATGCAACCGGGGTGGCATGTCTATTCTCAATTTATTGAGGAAGGCGGACCGATACCCACTTCCTTCCGCTTCGATAATGCAGCTGGCTTTTCACTCGTGGGCGGTGTTACCGAAAGCCCCAAAGCCATCAGCGCCTTCGACCCCAACTTCAAAATGCAGATTGCCTGGCACAAAGGCCAGGTAAAATTCTCGCAGAAGGTCGCCCTCAGCCAGCCAAAAGTAACGGTTAGTGGTATGCTGGAGTTTATGACCTGCAACGATACCAACTGTTTACCCCCGGAAGAAGTTCCGTTTTCCATCAATATTGATGCTTCCAAGGCATTCGCCGAGGCAAAGGCGGCGCAGGCCGCGGCACCTGTGGCAGCTCCGGTGGCTGCGCCTGCCAGCGAAAGTAAACCGGCTGATCAGTCGGAGCTTTCAGTTGAACCGCTGCCCGCCGATAGCAGCTTGACTGCCCCGGTTTCCATCAATTCGGTTGATAATTCAGCGGCGGTAGATTCAACCGATTCATCGCCGACCGATGTTGCAGGTAGCGATTCGTCCGATCGCACACTCTGGGGAATTTTTATCGCGGGACTGATTGGCGGTTTCGCTGCATTTTTGATGCCCTGCATCTATCCCATGGTGCCTTTAACGACTTCCTACTTTACCAAGCAGGGCGGGAGCCGTAAAAAAGGAATATGGAACGCCATCATATACGGCATCTCCATCATCGTTGTTTACGTAGGTCTGGGGATGATTATTACCCTTATTTTCGGGGCCTCTGCGCTCAATGAAGCCGCCAGCAGCGCCTGGTTCAATCTGGCCTTCTTTGCCATCATCATTGTTTTTGCCATTTCATTTCTGGGGGCTTTCGAAATAACACTTCCTTCACGTTTCGTAAATAAAATCGATCAGAAGTCGGATCGCGGCGGATTAATCGGCATCTTCTTTATGGCTTTTACGCTTTCGTTGGTGTCCTTCTCCTGTACCGGACCTATCATTGGTTATTTGTTGGTAGAGGCCGTTTCCACCGGTGCCCTTCTGGGCCCTGCCATCGGCATGCTTGGGTTTTCAGTTGCGCTGGCTATCCCCTTTATTCTTTTTGCTCTTTTCCCGGCGTTCCTGAAAGAAATGCCGAAGTCGGGCGGGTGGCTCAATACGGTGAAAGTATCGCTCGGTTTTCTGGAGCTTGCCCTTGCTTTCAAATTTTTATCGAACGTGGATCTTGCATACCACTGGGGAATTCTCGACCGCGAAGTATTTCTGGCCATTTGGATTGTCATATTTGCCGTATTCGGACTTTATCTCCTTGGAAAGATCAGGCTTTCATCATCCGACGACGTCAAGATCATTGGGTTACCACGCCTGTTCTTTGCCATGTTGATATTAACCTTTACCGTATACATGGTTCCCGGAATGTGGGGAGCACCGCTGAAAGGCATCAGTGCCTGGCTACCACATCAGTCGACTCAGGATTTTGATCTCAATAAACTCAGCTATGCCAGTCCGGCTGAATCGTCTGATCAACCGCAACGGAAATATGCCGGTCTCTTCCATGCACCGCACGGGATCGACGCCTTCTATGACTATCAGGAAGGTTTAGAATACGCCCGGAAAGTAAATAAACCGGTGCTGATTGACTTTACCGGCTGGAGCTGTGTGAACTGCCGTAAGATGGAGGCCTCGGTATGGCCCGATCCGGAAGTACTGCGGCGATTGAAAGAGGAATATGTACTCATTTCGCTCTACGTAGACGATAAGACCGAACTGGAAGCAACAGAAAAATATGTTTCGGATTTCAGCGGAAAAAGCATCAATCGCATCGGACAAAAATGGAGTGATATGCAAGCCTCCGTATACGGAACCAATTCACAGCCTTATTACGTGATCGTCGACGGCGAGGGAAAATCGCTGGTTCCGCCCCAGGCCTATAACCTCGATATTGATAACTATATTCAATTTCTGGACAGCGGAATTGCAGCCTTCCGGGCGCAGTAACGAAATGAGCCAGAGAATCAATAATTAAATGAAAGAAATAAAAAGTATAGGAGTATTTACATCCGGTGGAGACGCCCCCGGAATGAACGCGGCCATCCGTGCCGTAGTGCGGACCGCCCTTTATTACGATCTCCGTGTTTTCGGAGTGAACAGGGGGTATGACGGTTTGGTGAAAGGTGATATTTTCGAAATGGAAGCCAAATCGGTCGCCAATATTATCCAGCGCGGCGGAACCTTTCTGAAAACAGCCCGAAGCAGTGAGTTTATGACCGTGGAAGGACGTGCTAAGGCTTTTGAACAGATCCAGCACCATGGTTTGGATGCCCTGGTAGCCATTGGCGGCGACGGAACCTTCACCGGCGCAAAGAAACTGATCGACGAGTACCAGGTTCCTGTTATCGGAATACCAGGCACCATCGACAACGACTTACAGGGAACTGACTTTACCATCGGCTACGATACGGCGATCAATACGGTGGTCGATGCCGTGGATAAAATACGGGATACGGCGGAGTCGCACGACCGGGTTTTTATCGTTGAGGTGATGGGGCGCGATTCGGGCCTGATCGCTTTGCGAAGCGGTATCGGCATCGGTGCGGAAGCCATCCTGATTCCCGAAGCGAAAATGGACTTTTCAGCCATGCTCAACCGACTGGATAAAACCCGTAAAAACAAATCATCGCGCATTATTATCGTTGCCGAAGGCGACGAAGGTGGCGGTGCTTTTGAGGTCGCTGACCGCGTAAAGAACCGCTTCCCGCATTATGATGTACGGATCTCAGTATTGGGCCATATCCAGCGGGGTGGCCGCCCCACCTGTATGGACAGGGTGTTGGCCAGCCGCCTTGGTGTTGCTTCGGTGGAAGCCCTGCTCGCAGGCAAATCCGGCGAAATGGCCGGTCTCCTCGGCAGCGAGATTTGTTTCACGCCCTTCGACCGGGCGATTAAGCACAGCCGCACCGTAAACCCCCATTTGCTGAAGATCGTCGATATTTTGTCCATGTAGTTCAGTCTTCCTGCCTGGCTACCTGATCTGCGTCCGGCTCGATTTCAACCTCATTCTGAACGAGCCGGACTGCATATTTCGAGGGAAGAATCTCGCCGCTGGCCCATTGGGTATACACTTTTGTAAATTCAGCTCCCAGGTACAGAATCGCTGCTGTGTAATACACCCACAGCAGAATAATGATGATCGATCCTGCGGCACCGTAGGCGCTGGCTGGCGCGGTATATTGCATGTAAAGGCTAATTACATATTTTCCGATGATAAACAGTATCGCTGTAAAGATGGCTCCGCTACGAACGTAGCGCCATTTGATCTGCGCGTCGGGAAGATATTTGAATATCACTCCAAACAACACGGAAATCACAATAAACGTAATGCCGAAATTCACCAAAGTAAACAAAAAGGCAGTGGTTTCCGGAAATATGTCAAGCAAGTAATCGCTTAAGAGTTCAATCAGCATGCTAATTAAAAGCGATACGATCAGCAAAAATCCCAATCCTATAATAATTGAAAAAGAAAGTACCCGGTCGATCAGCATTTTCTTCCATCCTTTCTTCGGTTTGGCACGAACCGACCATATTGCGTTGATGGAATCCTGAATTTCAATAAAGACGGTGGTGGCGCCCACGATTAGCGTCCCTATCCCGATCAGGATCGCTGCCCCCGATTTCTCTGAGAGACCGATTTTTCGAATAATATCTTCGATCTGACTGGCGGCATTGGCCCCGACGATGTCGTGAAGCTCGTTGAATATACGTCCCTCGGTGGCATCCTGACCAAGAAAGAAACCCATGGTCCACATAATAATCAACAGCAGGGGTGCCAATGAAAAGATGGTATAATATGCAAGTGATGCGCTTTTCTTCATAATCCTGTCTTCAGAAAAACCCCGGAAGGTTTCCTTAATCAGGATTAGAATTCGTTTAAAATCGGGCTTTCTGATCGCCATAAATATTTCCTTTGTAGATCAAACGTAATGCCGGGCTTTTGGTTTGCCGGGGCAAGATAAGATACGTTGGGCACCCGGTTTTGACACGCTATTATCAGCAACCTATCTGCATCGGACGGTGGTCGGACCGTTTACACATTTTCGCCCGTTTTACTGTAGTTGGTCTGTAGCTGGTCCGAAGCTGATTCGAAGCTCCCTTAACGATGTGAGAATGCAATCAGTTCGAGATCTTTGGTCGCCAGATTGAAACGCTCGCCCATATCCTTGTTGGTCAATGTCCCCTGATACAGGTATACGGCATTGCGGATGCCGGGTCGGTTCCATATAAGGTTCATCATGCTGCCCATTTCGCCCATCTCCAGCAAGATCGGCGTAAAGATATTGGTCAGGGCATAGGTAGCGGTCCGTGCAACCCGGGAAGCAATATTGGGAACGCAGTAATGAATGACATCGTGTTTGCGGAAGGTAGGTTTCAGGTGGTTGGTTATCTGCGAAGTTTCAAAGCAGCCGCCCTGGTCAATGCTTACATCAATGAGCACCGAGTTCGGTTTCATTTTTTCCACCGTCGATTCATCAATCAGGCAGGGGCAGCGGCCATTGCTGGATCGAATGGCACCGATCACCACATCGGAGGAGATGATGGCCTTTTTCATCACAATGGGCTGGATAACGGAGGTAAATACCAAACTTCCAATATTGGTCTGTAATCTGCGCAGCCGGTACAGTGAACTGTCGAATACCTTGACCTGCGCACCCAGGGCCAGCGCAGTTCGGGCCGCATACTCGCCCACCGTACCGGCACCCAAAATAACAATTTCAGTAGGAGGAACCCCGGTCACGCCGCCCAGCATCAATCCCTTACCTTCGAAGACGTTGCTCAGGTACTCGGCAGCAATCAGAATGGAGGTGGCGCCTACAATTTCACTCATGGCCCTTACCACCGTAAGGATATTGCCCTCATCGCGCAGGTATTCATAGCTAATGGCCGTTATGCGCTTCTTCATCATTCCCTGCAGCTGTTCGAGGCTGAGTATGGACGGCTGTTGAGATGAAAATAAAACCTGTCCGTTTTTCATCATTTCGATCTCCTGCAGCGTAGGCGGAGATATTTTGATGATGATGTCGGCCTGGTAAACTTCCTTCATATCCTGAGCAATCTCAGCGCCTTTTTCACTGTAATGGTGATCAAGAAAATTAGCTGCATTGCCTGCGCCACTTTCCATCACCACCCGATGGCCGTTCTCAACCAGCAGGGCTACCGAAAGCGGAGTCAGGGGTATTCGGTTTTCCTGAAAGGACGTTTCTTTCGGGATACCAATAAATAACTGATTTTTTCTTTGTGCCGTTTCCTGTAATACTTCCTGGGTTTGTCTTAACGCCTGTCGCGCCAGATTAGAAAAGTCACTCATAGGGTTTCTCTGTTCATAAATGGGGTTTAAGTTACGAAAAAGAATCGAAATTTTTACACAGTGGACCCGCCGATACGCAGCAGGCGGCTGGTATCGCTCAGAATTTCGATGCTCAGGTGAAGGGCGTCGGACGGCAGTAGCGAGGGTATTTTCTCTGGCCATTCCACAAAGCAATAGTGACCTGAATAGAAGTACTCTTCGTAGCCCAGGTCGAAGGCTTCCTGTTCGTCCTTGATTCGATAAAAATCAAAATGATACACGGCGGTTTCCTGGCCCCGGTATTCGTTCACAATGGAGAAGGTCGGACTGCTGACATGATCGTCCACTCCAAGAGCCTTGCATAAGGCTTTGATCAACGTGGTTTTTCCGGCCCCCATGGGTGCGTGGAACAGGAATATTTTCTTTGAACCGGCTATTTCCAGGAGACGCCCGCTCACGGCGGGCAGCTCCTGAAGAGAGGGGATGACAATTTCTTCCACGTTATTTGGTGCTGTAGGAGATATAAGGAATGATGACCTCTTCCATCGATATTCCACCGTGCTGGAAGGTTTCATTATAGTAATTCACAAACTGATTGTAGTTGTTGGGATAAACGAAATAGGTATCCTCCTTGGCAAAGATAAAACTGGAGCTCACGTGGAGCTTCGGCAGTTTTGCATCGTGCGGATTTTTGATATGAAACACATCTTTGGCGATATAATTCAGGTTTTTACCTTGTTTATAGCGCAGGTTGGTGTTTGTATTCCGGTCGCCAATCACTTTGCTGGCGTGCTTCACCCGAATGGTGCCGTGGTCGGTAGTAATAACTACCCTGACATTCTTCTGCGAGAGCTTCTTAAGCGCATCGAGGAGGGGAGAGTGTTCGAACCACGACAGGGTAAGCGACCGGTAGGCCGACTCGTCGTTTGCCAGTTCGCGGATCATGGCCATATCGGTACGCGCATGCGAAAGCATATCGACAAAGTTGTACACCAGTACGTTCAGGTCGTTGTCCATCAGATTGCTCAGGTTATCGGCAATATCACGGCCCTGCTCCAGTGTGAGGATCTTGTTATAAGAGAATTTGCAGTCTTTCCGCATGATGCGTTTGATCTGATCGGCAATGAAATCGCCTTCATGAAGGTTCTTTCCACCCTCATCTTCGTCGTTTTGCCACATATCCGGATAGCGTTTCTCCATATCGAGTGGCATCAGTCCGCTAAAGATAGCGTTCCGGGCATATTGCGTTGCCGTGGGAAGGATACTGTAGTAATGATCTTCCTCATCCAGCCGGAAATAATTGGTCAGGATGGTATTGATCACCCGCCACTGGTCGTACCGAAGGTTGTCTATCAGAAAGAAGAAGGTAGGCTTTTCCTTTTCCATGGACGGAAACAGCTTTTTTGCAAACAGCTGGTGCGACATAATAGGAGCGCTCTCCGGTTTCTTGATCCA
>Ga0079223_10002497_pt1 | contig 11396 bp, 11 predicted proteins | sample Stecom2011_FD_75072 | JGI IMG/M metagenome (GOLD analysis project Ga0079223, IMG submission 75072) | Agricultural soil microbial communities from Utah to study Nitrogen management - Steer compost 2011 | ecosystem: Environmental > Terrestrial > Soil > Agricultural land | place: USA: Utah...
ATCGCAATCTTATCCTGACCGAATCAAGCTTTATACGCGCTCTCACTTCGAAGTGATTACTGCGGTAGATTATTTGGCGGACAAGCTAGGTTATTTGGATGAGATCATCGCGCAGCTTAAAAGCAAGGACATACATGATGGAATTTTGACGATGCTGCTAGCAGATACATACGCACCTTTTGAACTGGAGCAAACTGAGGATGAAAGTCCTATTGAAATTGAATAAAAAGAGACTACTAAAAAAAACAAAACAATGTTAGGATATTATGCCATCGCAGGACTTATCTTTTTGGTAAGCATTATTGTAAGTCAAACGCTAAAAAGCAAGTTTAAAAAATACTCCAAAATTCATTTGCAAAACGGGATGAGCGGTAGAGAAATTGCCGAAAAAATGCTAGCCGATCATGGTATTTATGATGTGAAAGTTATTTCTACACCGGGTATGTTAACCGACCATTATAACCCAACCAACAAAACCGTTAACCTCAGTGAAGGTGTTTATATGCAACGCAACGCCGCCGCTGCCGCTGTGGCAGCTCACGAAGTGGGTCACGCAGTGCAACACGCACAGGCGTATTCGTGGTTACAAATGCGCTCAAAATTAGTGCCTATGGTGAGTGTCGCTTCACAATATTCACAATGGGTCATTTTGGGTGGATTGATCTTGGCTGCAGGAAGCGCATTTGGGCAAACCCTGCTTCTCATCGGAATCATTTTATATGGAATGGGAACTCTTTTTAGTTTTATTACGCTGCCTGTTGAGTATGACGCCAGCAAAAGAGCATTAGCGTGGATGACCAACAAAAATATGCTGTCTCAACAAGAACATGCAGGTGCTAAAGATTCATTAAAGTGGGCTGCACGAACCTATGTCGTTGCAGCAGTAGGCTCACTAGCAACCTTGCTCTACTTTATTATGGTGTATATGGGAAGGGAATAGTGAATAAAAGCTGTTATCGAAATCAAGCACCAAACCTGACTGCCGGCAAAGGTATGTTCCAAAAGGGGTTTGGTGCTTTTTATTTGAATGGACGAAACTGTTTTATCCTAAAATATTATCCGGATTATAACCCATGTACTGAATTTCTTTTTCATTAAATATAATGCCGTAGTCTTCCAGTTCTTTCAATATGGGCTCATAAACTTCTTTGCGGATAGGCAGTTGAACGCCGGGAGTGGTGATTTCTCCATTTAGAATTTTTAAAGTCGCAATTGCCACTGGCAGTCCAACTGTTTTAGCCATAGCCGTATAGGTTTGGTCATCGCCTTTAATAACCATACTAGCGTCAATTTGCTTTTTCTTTCCGTTGATTTCATAGCCAAATTTGTGATACATCACGATCATATCTTTATCTTCGGGAGCAAGTGTCCATTTGTCGGTCAATATTTTCTGAAGACATTCAGCAGGTGTAGCATTTTCTATTCCAATAGTTTTATTTGCACTGAATAGGTCTAATTCTACCAATTTATCCCACATCAAATCATCTTGGTCAATTTTCAAATTGTGACGTAACTTCAATTCAATCATATCAGTTGGCGAATAAGGCAAAAACAGATTGACAAATTCTCTATAGCTCATGTCTTTAGAATTTTGAATACGATAGGAGTCGTCTGTCATTCCTAATTGCACAAACATATTCCATGCCCTGCTGAAACCTACTCTTCTAATGGTGCCGCGATATAAAGTCAAGGCATCTTCAAGGCCATAAACTTCACGATATTTTAATGAATTTCGGTTGGCATAGGCTTCAAATCTACCGTGCCCTTCTACATCTAAAAACTCTGTTCTTCTAAATAGCCTATGGTAAGGTATGTACTTAAATTTTCCTTCTTGGATAAACTCTGCTGCTCCGCCCTGTCCGGCAACAACTACATTTCGCGGGTTCCAAGTAAATTTATAATTCCACAAATTGGTATCACTTTCAGGCGCAACTAGTCCACCGGTGAAGGATTCAAACAACAACATTTTTCCTCCTTTCGCCCTGATGCGGTCAATGACCTGCATTGCACTCATATGGTCTATCCCCGGGTCAACGCCAATCTCATTCATAAAAACCAATCCTTTTGACTTTGTGCTTGCGTCCAAGGCTTTCATTTCATCACTAACATAGGAGGCCGTGACCAAATGCTTGCCATATTCTACACAATCTTTGGCTACTTCGATATGATAACGAGCGGGAAGCATAGAAATAACAATATCTGAATTATTTATTGCCTCTTTTCGCTGTTTTTCATTAAAAATATCAAGAAGAATTGCTTTGGCGTTGTGATGGTTTTTGATATGTTTCTGAACAGTTTGTATAGAAACATCGCCAATAGTGATAAATAATCCTTCAGATTCAGACTTTTCTAAGAGGTATGCTATTAAACTACTTGACGATTTTCCGGCGCCCACAATTAGGATATTCCTCATTTTAAATGTGTAATTTTGTTATAGAAAGTTTGGCTACTAATGTAGTAAAATGTTAACGTATCAAAAAAAGAACGATGGATAAAAAACTGATAATATCGGGTGCAATATTAGCTTGTCTTGCAATAATTTTGGGAGCCTTTGGAGCCCATTCTCTAAAAACTATTTTAACACCTGAAACTTTACAATCTTTTGAAGTGGGTGTACGTTACCAAATGTACCATGCACTTACACTAGTGTTTATTGGGTTAAGTCATGGGTTGCCCAAAAGTGTAAAAAGCATATTATTCCATTTTTTCTTTTGGGGCATACTTCTTTTTTCAGGGTCAATTTATATACTTTCATTTAAAGATTTTATGTCATTTCCAATAGAAAAAATTGCGCTGGTAACACCATTAGGAGGCATGCTGTTTATTGTTGGCTGGATAGTTTTTACGGTTAAAATCATCAGGCTAAAATCCATATAATTCTGAAATTTAGACGTTATCTTTATAAATATTGTTATTTTTGTCCTCTACAACAAACACATAAATTATGTTTAAAGACAGTCCTGTTAAGAAAACGATTTCGTTGGATCAGTACGGAATCAAAAACCCAAAAGTAAATTACCAATTAACTCCTGATGAGTTGCATCATAAAACCCTAGAACTGGGTCAAGGAGTAGAAGCTAATTCAGGTGCTCTTGCTGTTAATACAGGAGAGTTTACCGGACGTTCTCCAAAAGATAAATTTATCGTAAAGGACGACATTACAAGAGACAAAGTGTGGTGGGGCAATGTAAATATCCCTTTCCCTACCGATAAGTTTGACAAGCTTTATGATAAAATGGTTGACTACCTTTCAGAAAAAGAAATTTTTGTGAGAGACAGTTATGCTTGTTCCGACGCTAAATATCGTGTTAATATTCGTGTGATCAACGAGCAACCTTGGATGAACCTTTTTGCGCACAACATGTTTTTAAGGCCTACGGAAGAAGAGCTGAATGGTTTTAATCCAGAATGGTTGGTAGTTAATGCTCCCGGATTTAAAGCCGACCCTAATGTTGATGGCACAAGACAACATAACTTTGCTATACTGAACTTTACCAAAAAAATTGTCTTGATTGGTGGCACAGGCTATACAGGTGAAATTAAAAAAGGGATTTTTTCAGCACTTAATTTTACGCTTCCCGTTTTTGAAAACACACTGCCCATGCACTGTTCTGCAAACGTTGGAGAAGAAGGAGATACTGCTATTTTCTTCGGATTATCAGGAACCGGAAAAACAACACTTTCAGCAGATCCAAACCGAAGACTAATTGGAGACGATGAGCACGGGTGGACTGAAGAGAATACCATTTTCAACTTCGAAGGGGGTTGTTATGCCAAAGTTATCAATCTTTCAGAAGAAAATGAACCCGATATTTTCCGCGCTATAAAAAAAGGAGCCATTCTTGAAAATGTAGTCATGAATAACAAAGGTGAAGTAGATTTTGAGGACACTTCCATCACACAAAATACACGTGTGAGTTACCCTATATATCATATTGACAACATCCAAAAGGGATCTATAGGAACCAATCCTAAAAATATATTTTTCTTAACAGCTGACGCCTTTGGCGTATTGCCTCCCATCTCAAAATTAACTCCCGGTCAAGCGGCATATCATTTTATCAGTGGTTATACTGCTAAGGTTGCAGGAACAGAAGAGGGTGTCAACGAGCCTTTACCAAATTTTTCAGCCTGTTTCGGGGCGCCATTTATGCCTTTACATCCAACCAAATATGCTGAGATGCTGAGTAGAAAGATGAAAGAAGCCGGTGTAAACGTGTGGTTGGTCAATACCGGCTGGACCGGTGGCCCTTATGGAGTTGGCAGCAGAATGAAATTAAAGTTTACTAGAGCTATGATTACTTCAGCTTTGAGAGGCGAATTGAATGATGTTACTTATGAAAAGCATCCTATTTTTGGATTGGCAATGCCAACTACTTGCCCAAATGTTCCCGATGATGTTTTAAATCCGAAACAAACCTGGAAAAACTCCAAATCTTATGACGTTCAGGCAAAGGAATTAGCAGCATCGTTTAGAGAAAATTTTAAGAAATTTGAAGAATTTGCCAATGAAGAAATTTTGGCAGGAGCACCCAATGCTTTTTAAACCAGTTTTTTGAAAAACAACAAGGGCTGCCATTGGCAGCCCTTGTTGTTTTATTTAGATTTAATGGGGGTTTATTTCTTCTTATTGGCCTCGGTAATATACTTATCTAATGCCATGGTCATAGAAGGTGTCTCAGGAGTTGGTGCCTCTATATCAATTCGCAAGCCCATTGCTTCTGCTTCTTTAAGTGTAGTATTCCCAAACACAGCAATACGCGTGTGGTTTTGCTTAAAATCCGGGAAGTTTTCAAACAATGACTTAATGCCGCTTGGGCTGAAGAACACCAATATGTCGTAATATACGTCTTTTAAGTCAGAAAGATCACTAATTACAGTACGATAGAACGTGGCACGCTTCCATTTTACTTTCAATGAATCTAGAATTTCCGGAATCTCAGGTTTTAGAGCGTCCGAACAAGGTAAAAGAAATTTTTCATTCTTGTATTTTTTAATCACGGGAGACAATTCAGAAAATGATTTCTGACCAACATAAATCTTTCGTTTGCGATACACAACATATTTCTGAAGATAATAGGCTACCGCTTCTGAGAGGCAAAAATACTTTAAACTATCGGGCACTTTATATCGCATTTCTTCTGCTATTCTGAAAAAATGATCAACTGAGTTGCGACTGGTTAAAATAATTGCCGTATAATCGTTAAGATCTACTTTTTGGGCTCTGACCTCTTTGTTAGGAACACCTTCAACATGAATAAATGGCCGGAAATCTATTTTAACTTTTTGCTTTTCAATCAATTCGAAATAAGGAGAATTCTCTACTTTGGGTTCCGGTTGTGAAACCAAAATTGTTTTCACTTTCATCGCATTGTTTTTTTATTCTTTGGGCCTCTTACAAAAACTTTCTGCTTGCTACAAGTTGAAGAACTTGTTCAGTTGGTTTTTTGGTTTTTAGCTTGTAAATTTCTGCCATTTAAATTAGAATCTTATACAAGATAATAATAGGCGAAATTTCAAGTGCGCAAAGATACAAAATAAAATAAAACAAATTATTAACAATACTATTTTGCTTGCTTTTGAGGATATAGAACATAAACACCAAGTGAAGAATTAGCACAAAAATTGCAAAAACTATCCATATTATTTTATTGGAAGGAAAGCTGTATATTAATAAAACATTGGCCACAAATAGAAATAAAGAAAGCAGATTCCTATAACTCAACTTCTGAAAAACATAGTTGTTTATTTCATCTTCAATTGAAAAAACGTAGCCTATAAATTTTTCGAGTACAATTTTAACAATCAAAATTGAACTGTAAACAAAAAGCACTTTTGCAAAAAGAAAATTAACTTCTAAAAAAACATCTTCGTAAAAAAGTGTGATTCCTAAGAATAAAAAAAGTGATATAGACAACACCTGTGTCGCAACAATAAAAAATTGAAACCACGAAAACAGGCGCGTTTCTTTTCCTTTTAGAAAAAAATATTTATTAGTGGCCAGCAGCTGTATAAACTCTTGAAATTTGATTGGGCGGAGCACCTTTGAAACGGTAAGCATCAGCAAGCTTGCCAAAAAAACATAGGTAGCCCAATCTCTGGATGTTGTATTCCTGAAAATTTCTTCCACTGAAAATAATTTATCACCACAAATGTAGTTTAAATAATGGGCTTCAAAAGTGTTTTGACATCCTAAAAGATACAATTTTCTGTAGATTATTAAGTACATTTGCCCAAAATTTCCACGATGTCTGTTGCCCTTGTGATTATACCCACATACAACGAAATTGAAAACATAGATCGAATCATACGCAATGTAATTACCTTGCGTAGGAACTTTAATGTGTTGGTCGTGGACGATAATTCACCAGATGGCACTGCCAACACGGTCAAGAAGTTAATTGAAGAATTTCCCGACAAAGTTTTTTTAGAAGTTAGAAAAAGTAAAAAAGGATTGGGAACGGCATACATTCATGGATTTAAATGGGCATTGCAACGAGACTATGATTATGTATTTGAGATGGACGCCGATTTTTCACACAATCCCAATGATTTGGTGCGGCTCTATAATGCCTGCAAAAAAGACGGCTATGATATGGCAATTGGTTCACGATATGTAAAAGGCGTTAATGTTGTCAACTGGCCAATGAGCCGGGTGCTCTTATCATGGTTGGCTTCAAAATATGTGCGACTCATCACACAGATGCCCATTGCTGACACAACGGCGGGTTTTATATGCTACAGAAGAGAAGTTCTTGAAAAAATAAACCTTGACAAAATTCAGTTTGTAGGCTATGCCTTTCAAATAGAAATGAAATTTAAAGCCTATCTACACAAATTTAAAATCAAAGAAGTTCCCGTGGTATTCACAGACCGCACCAAAGGCCAATCAAAAATGGACAGCAGAATCATTTCTGAAGCCATTTTTGGAGTCATTTCAATGAAATATAAAAGCCTTTTTAACAATTACAATATTTAATACTTATGCACACCATCTTAATAAAAAATGCCAATATTGTCAATGAAGGAATCATCCAAAATGGAGATGTGCTCATTAAAGAAGATAGAATTGTTGAAATCGCAGAAAGCATCAGCGCCAAATCTTCAACAACCAAAATTATTGATGCTGAAGGCAAGTATCTTTTACCGGGTGTCATTGATGACCAAGTGCATTTTAGAGAGCCGGGCCTCACACACAAAGCCGATATCGCCAGTGAATCAAAAGCGGCAGTTGCCGGTGGCATCACGACTTTTATCGAAATGCCAAACACGGTGCCCAATGCCACCACCCTAGAATTGCTGGAAGAAAAGTTTGACATTGCAAAGAACAATTCTTGGGCTAATTATTCATTTATGTTTGGCGGCACCAATGACAATCTAGAAGAAATCTTGAAAGTGGATCCCAAAAAAGTGGCGGCTCTAAAACTGTTTCTCGGTTCGTCAACAGGCAATATGCTAGTAGATGACCCAAAAGTTTTAGAGGAAATTTTCTCAAAAACCAACCTGCTCATCGCCGTGCATTGCGAAGACGAATCCACAATTAGAAATAATATGGCAAAAGCGGTTGAAACTTTTGGTGAAGCTATTCCAATAGAACAGCATCCCTTCATCAGAAGTGAAGAAGCCTGCTACCTTTCCTCCTCTAATGCTGTCAAACTAGCCAAAAAAACAGGCGCCAGATTACACGTTTTTCATCTTTCTACTGCCAAGGAAACAACTCTTTTTGACAATTCGTTGCCGTTGCATAAAAAGAAAATCACGGCTGAAGTTTGTGTACATCACCTTTGGTTTTCTAACATCGACTACAAAACCAAAGGCACACTCATCAAGTGGAATCCTGCCGTAAAAACCGAAAAAGACAGAGAAGGACTTTGGAAAGCGTTGCTCGATGACAGAATTGATGTTATCGCTACTGATCACGCTCCACACACTTTGGAAGAAAAGCAAAATAACTATGCTCAAGCACCTTCAGGAGGGCCGCTGGTGCAACACGCCTTGGTCGCAATGCTCGAAAACTACCACAAAGAAAAAATTTCTCTTGAAAAAATAGTCGAGAAAATGTGTCATAATCCGGCAATATTATTTCAAATCAAAGACCGCGGATACATAAAAGAAGGCTACAAAGCCGATTTGGTCTTAGTAGATTTACACGCACCGTGGACGGTTAGAAAAGACAATATATTATACAAGTGCGGTTGGTCTCCTTTTGAAGGCTTTACCTTTAGGTCAAGAATTTCACATACTTTTGTCAATGGAAAAATTGCCTATGACAATTTTAAATTTTCAAAAGCATCGGCTGCTGAACGACTGGAATTTAATCGCTAAATCATGAAAAAATCGGGAATTATCTTGTGTATGGTCTTTTTGTTTTTAGCTTGTCAAAATATAAAGCAATCTGACAAGCCCAATGACCTCATTCCTGAAGAAAAAATGGTTGATGTGCTGGTAGATCTTTATTTATTTACTGCAACAAAAGCATACAATCGCAATATGTTGCAGGAAAGCGGACTTTCTTCTGAGATGTTTATTTTTGAAAAACACAACATAGACAGTTTGCAGTTTGAAAAAAGCAATGCCTACTACAGTGCCAATTTGGAGTTGTATGGCACTATTCACAAAAAAGCCCAAACCCTACTCGAAGCGAAATTAGCTGAGTTAGATTCTCTCATTTCAGAAATCAATCAAAGCACAGAAGACAGCAATTCTCGTCAAGATACAGATACCATCTCAAAACCTGATGAGTTATTGAAAAAAGGACTGTAGGGGTCTTACAATTAGATTTTTAGACTAAAGCATCTCAATCTTCGAAAACAAATCCCATATTACAATGCCGGCACTCACAGCAATATTTAAGGAATGTTTGGTGCCCAATTGAGGGATTTCAATCACCGCATCACACGCATTTACCACATCTTGTGACACACCTTTCACTTCGTTGCCAAAAACAACAACGTAATTTTTCTCTCTTTCAGGTAAAAAATCATTCAGCATCACGGCGTTTTCAGCTTGTTCTACAGCCAATAGGGTGCAATTATCCTTCTTTAGTTTTTCAATTACGGAATACGTGTCTTTGGCATATTCCCAACTGACCGTTTCAGTAGCGCCCAATGCGGTTTTGTGTATGTCTTTGTGAGGAGGCTGTGCCGTGATGCCGCACAAATATATTTTTTTTACCAAAAAAGCATCGGCAGTGCGAAACACAGAGCCAATATTATTCAAGCTTCTGATGTTGTCCAAAACGACAATCAAAGGTGTTTTCTCGGCAGCTTTAAATTCGGCCTCTGTGAGACGCGGTAGTTCGCTGTTGTCTAGTTTTCTGTTGTTCATAGCACAAAAATAGCTAATCCCTTAAGGTTTTTGAAAGTTTTTTTTCTTTAGAATTTAGCCTCAATCTGATTTTTCAAGCTGTAAGGCGATATACCTTTTTGCTTTTTCAGTTAAAAATTCAGTAAGTGAGATTTTGTCGCTTCTTATAAAGTTTTCAAAATTGGGGTCTGCTTCGCAAAAAAACAAAAAATCATAGAGCAAGTCATCTGCAATTTTCAGTTCTTCCCAGAAAAAACTTTCGGGAAACATTTCTTTTAGTTTTTCAATTGCTACATTGGCTTTTTCGGCGGCGACATGCTTTTTCAATCGTTTGGTGTGACCGGATATCGCATTGATTATCGGAGCAAAGGGAATCAATCCGCCTCCGGAAGTGGCGGTGTATAGCTTCCTTTCCGTGGCGGTAAGTAATGGTTTCTTTTGTGTGGGCAAATTAAAATATTTTGCGTCATAGATCGGTTCACTTTTTAATCCTTTGGCATCTATAGTAAGATTTCCTGAAAGGCTATAGGGCAGCAAAAGAATTTCGTCCAATTCGTTAGTAACATCTTGAACAACAACGGTGGCAGTTTTTGATACATAGTGTTCCAAAGTAATGACAACGGTAACTTTTTGATAGGAAATGGACGACAACAACAGTGAGTCGCCAAGGGAAACTCTCAATTGAAAATCGCCCGTTTTGCCTGATACTGTTCCGCTGTTTGTTTTAAGGTTAAAGACATGAATGTTTTCAACATCGGCAGCAGGATTTGTAGCGTGTTTCACCTTTCCGTTAATGATAAACTCTTGTGAATGGCCTGTCGCAACAAAAAAGAGGAGTATGGTGAAGAGAAAGTAGTTTCTAGAAATAACAAAGTTTTTAAGACCCTATAAAGAAAGTTCATTGACTCCAAAAAAAATGCTAACAAAAATCTAAATAACCCCCAAAATTCAAGCAAAAAACATGTTGATAAAAAGGTAGAAGTAATTTCTAAAAACCTAGGAGTTTTTTTACCTTAGCTAGTTCAATAAATCTGCAAGATGGCCTCGAAAGAAACCCCTTTAATGAAGCAATACAACAGCATCAAAGCCAAGTATCCTGATGCACTGTTGCTATTTCGCGTGGGAGATTTTTACGAGACCTTTGGTGAAGATGCAGTGCGAGCGGCCGGCATATTAAACATTACGCTTACATCAAGGAATAACGGAGGAGACAAAACCGAATTGGCCGGTTTTCCGCACCATTCACTAAATACCTATTTGCCCAAACTGGTCAAAGCCGGTTGCAGAGTAGCTATTTGTGACCAACTAGAGGATCCTAAGCAAACCAAAACTATTGTAAAACGAGGCGTTACCGAGTTGGTTACTCCGGGCGTGGCATTAAATGATGACATCCTCTCTTCCAAAAGCAATAATTTTTTAGCCGCTATTCACTTCGGAAAAAGGGAAATAGGCATTGCATTTTTGGATATTTCCACAGGAGAGTTTCTCACCTCACAGGGAAATCAAGAGTATATTGACAAATTGTTGCAAAATTTTCAACCTAGTGAAATCTTACTTCAGAAGCAAAAAAAGAAAGATTTTGCCGCTGCTTTTGGAGACGACTGCCACTTATTTTATATGGAAGACTGGGTCTTTCAGCAAGATTTTGCTGCCGAAATTCTTACCGGTCATTTTAAAACCAAAACACTAAAAGGCTTCGGTATCGATCATTTGGAAGAGGGTGTGATTGCTTCGGGGGTTATTTTACACTACTTGAGCGAAACCCAACACAACAAGCTCGAACACATTGCGGCCATTGCACGTATCGCTGAAGAATCCTATGTGTGGATGGACCGTTTCACCATTAGAAACTTAGAGCTTTACCACTCCACAACGCCAAATGCAGTGACTTTGCTTCATGTGATTGATAAAACCATTTCACCCATGGGAGGGCGTTTGCTAAAGCGTTGGCTGGCATTACCCCTGAAAAATCCCGATAAGATAAGAGAGCGCCACGAAGTGGTGAGTTACTTGCTTGACAATGCGGCCTTGCTGCAAAAAATACAACACCAAATCAAACGCATTGGAGACTTGGAACGTTTGGTTTCTAA
>Ga0079223_10002498_pt1 | contig 11396 bp, 13 predicted proteins | sample Stecom2011_FD_75072 | JGI IMG/M metagenome (GOLD analysis project Ga0079223, IMG submission 75072) | Agricultural soil microbial communities from Utah to study Nitrogen management - Steer compost 2011 | ecosystem: Environmental > Terrestrial > Soil > Agricultural land | place: USA: Utah...
GACTGGGATAACGACTGTCTAGGCACCACCATGCAGGTGGTGGGGGACTTTTACCGACACTTTACCGGCAAAGAATTCATTCCAGGCAAAACCGATCCAACACCGGTGATTGGTGAAGGAAAAGGAAAAATTTGGGGAGTGCGTTTTGATACCTCGGGCAGCATGCGGGATAAATCCGTCACCCCCCGGGATGAAAGTTCCTTTGGCGTATGCCCCGAACTAGTCTGGAAGGCCCGGCGCTACTTTGATAAAATGGGATTGCAAGACCTGAAAATCATGGTCTCCGGTGGCTTTGGCACCGAGAGAATAGACCTCTTTGAGCGCCTGGGTGTCCCCGTAGACCTATATGGAGTAGGCTCCACCCTCTTACGGCACAAAATAGATGTCACCGCCGATGTTGTAGAAGTGGGGGGCAAGCCCTACGCCAAAGTGGGAAGGAAAAAGGGAGACTTCTCCCGCCTGACCAAGGTAGAACTCAACGGAATTTGAGGAGATATTTTTGAAGACTATTGATTTACATGCGCTGACAAAACACTCCCTTTCTCAGGAGCAAGCCCGGGAACAGCTGCGGAAAAACCTAAAAATGGGGTTTTCTTGGTCCCGTCTCAACCCAGACTTGCTCAAGGGTGCTGAACTATTACCCTGTTTTTCGGTTAAAAATCCGCCCTCCTCGGGAGCGGAACTGGTTCCCTTTCCCGTCCCTGCCAGCCGGTTTGTAAAATTGGGGGCGGAACCTTGGGATGCTTTGGCTGAGGAAAAAATGCGTTGGTGCTATCCCCAAGGCAAAGCTGGGCCCGCCGTGGCCCGGCGAGTGCGCACCGGGCTCCAGTACTATGACCCTGGGCATCCCACCAAGGGAACAAAGTACTACTGGATCGGCCTCAATACTCAGGTGGCACCCTACCGTCCTCTGCTCAGAACACTGTTGCCGGCCCTGGACAATTTTGCTTCAAAGGACCCGGTCCCGCCCCGCCCCCCGACAGACAAACCCGGGGAAGCCTGGTATACATCTCAGGCCGATGATTATGGCGTGACCCTTTATCTCTCCGCCCAGGCTGAAAGCCAGGACAAACTTCTGCTGGCTGTTGCTCTGCACCGAAAAGACTATTTTTGGGTGGGCAATTACCTTTTGGATCCGGACCGGTATACCTTTATTCGCCAGCAACTGGTTTACTTGGTGGGTACCAGGCTGGAACCATGGACAGGCAAGGCCACAGGCCGCGGCTTTTACCGGGGAATGGTGTACAGAAAACCACAAAAGAACAAAAAAAGACCGGGCTAAGTTTAGCCCGGTACTTTTTAGCTGGCATTGGTCTCGTATCCCCGTCGCCGCAAGAGAGAATCAATGAAGCTACAGACTTTTTCCTCTAAATCCGGTGGATAAACCACCCGGGTCTCCATCTTCTTGGTGAGAACCACAAAGAACAGGGTGTCGATGGCGCAAATCTCCACCGACTGCCAAGGTATAAAGCCGCTCCCGGAGCCAAAGGGACCCAGGGGATAGTTGGGTAACCATGACAGAATGGTGATCCCCTGCCCGGTGACACCATAGGTGGGTGGCAGGGCATAGAGCAGAAAGCGCAGCAACATGTAGACACCAAACCCTACACCGGCAGCGGTGGCCACGGGGCCGATATCTGCAAAAATAATCACTGCCAGGAGACCGGCATAGACCAGGATTGAAAGCAGCGGCGTAAAAGAAGCGTTGCGTGCCAAGTATCCCTGCCAGGTCTTGCTGTCGGGGGTAAACACATGTCCCCCCACCTGTTGAACCTGCTTGCGCAGCCGGACGGCATAGCGTATGCGGGGTATAAATATGGCCAGACCTACTGATATAATAATTAAGAATACAGCCATTGCTGTAAGGCTGAAAAAGTTCATGTAAAGCTCCTCTCCAGAGAGTTTACATATATTTTAGCATACAGTTAAAGTATAACCAACATCCTTTGGGAGGTAAGAAAATGCCATTTCCCCTTCTCACCATAATCCTGCTCTTTTTCTTCTCCTTTTGGTTTTTTAGTCGCATCTATCGCCTGGCCATGACCTGGTTTATCCGGGGCCGCACCGACCGCACCTGGGATGCCCGGGCAGAATTGGCCACTGTCTTGGCATCACTGCCCCTGTCAGTAGTATATGGCAGTCTCAGCATCGAGTTAAGCCTATTCTTGGCCAGATTGGCGGTTTCCACAGGTATATTGCCTCAGCTAACAGACTATGTAGATTTCTTGACCGCAGGCAGGGTGTGGCTGGTATCCCTGGCCATGCTGCTGTATATGGCCCGCACTGTGCCCCAGACTATCGCCAGCTCAAAGATCTATGCCTTTAATGCTCTGGAACATTTGCAGAATGAAGCCCGCCGCCGGTGAGACAATAGTAGGCAATGGGAGTGATACCATGAGACTGGATAAATACCTGGCCAAATGCGGCCAGGGCAGCAGATCCCAAGCAAAAAAAGTCATCCGCGCCGGCAAGGTCACGGTGGATGAAGAAGAAATCACCGATGCCAGCCATAATTTGAACCCCCATGCCGCCCAGGTTGCCGTTGAGGGTATGCCCTTGCTCTACCGGGAAAAGGTCTATCTAATGCTGAACAAGCCCCAGGGAGTGGTTTCCGCCACTCGGGATCAGCTTCACCCCACGGTGGTGGACCTCATGCCGCCCCAGTTTCAACACCGGGAGCTGTTTCCCGTGGGCCGGCTGGACAAGGACACCCAGGGCCTGCTCCTCATCACCGATGACGGTCAGCTCAGCCACCGCCTGCTCTCCCCCAAGCGACATGTGCCCAAGACCTACCTGGCCAAGGTAAAGGGGCAGGTTGACGACAACGATGTCCGCGCCTTTGAAAGGGGCATTGAGTTAGAGGACTTTACAACCCAGCCAGCCCAACTGGAAATTCTGGAGGCCGGGGAAGAATCCCTGATCCGGGTCACTATTTACGAGGGCAAGTTCCACCAGGTCAAGCGAATGTTTTTGGCAGTGGGCAAAGAAGTCCTGGACCTAAAGCGCATGGCCATGGGCGGCCTGGACCTGGACCCCCAGCTGGAGCCGGGGCAGGTGCGGGAACTGACGGCAGCGGAGCTGGACACTCTCCAAGAATGGAGGTAGAAGATGAGCCATTATTATACCAATGACCCCGGTTTACCCCATGAGACCAAGTCTATACAGTACAGCATCGGAGCAGTCAATCTAACCTTCCTCACCGATGCCGGTGTCTTCTCCCGGCAAAAGGTGGATTACGGCAGCAATGTCCTCATCCGCACCCTGCCGCCCATCCAGGGAAGTGTGCTGGACCTGGGCTGCGGTTACGGCCCCGTGGGCATCAGCATCGCCGCCCTCAACCCCAACTGTCAGGTGACCATGGTGGATATAAACCAGCGGGCGGTGGCCCTGGCTCGGGAAAATATCCGCGCCAACGGCATCAAAAACGCCCAGGCCCAGGTCAGCGACGGCTTTGCCGACGTCCAGGGACAATTTTCGACAATTGTCAGCAATCCCCCCATCCGCACCGGAAAGAAGGTCATCTACCCCCTATTTGAAAAAAGCAAGGATTACCTGCAACCCGGGGGCAACATCTACCTGGTCATCCAAAAGAAGCAAGGGGCCGCTTCGGCCCAAAACAAACTCCAAGAAGTGTATGGCAATTGCACTGTGGTGGAGAAATCCGGCGGCTACTGGATCCTAAAGAGTGAAAAATAACCACCCGGGACATTCCCGGGTGAAGCTTTGTCCTGTAATTTTAGCCAGTAGTTTTGTTCCCCTCCCTTTCCCTCTATCATAGCCTGAACTAGGGAGGGGATGAATATGAAATGGGGACTTGCCTTGAGCGGCGGTGCCCTGCGGGGCGCTGCCCATATAGGGGTGCTCTCGGTGCTGGAAAAAAATGATCTGCGCCCAGACTTTATCGCTGGCACCAGTTCCGGCAGCCTGGTGGCCGCCCTCTATGCCCTGGGCTTATCCAGCCGACAAATGACGGAGTTGCTCCAGAGCCTATCGGCCAGTAAACTCTATGACCTAAATCTCAGTTGGTCCACCCTATGGGATGCTGGCATAAATTTGCTGCTCTGGCTGATAAAAGCTCCAGCGCGGGCCTATCGGCCCTTGCCGTCGGGACTGCTCAAGGGCGACAAGGTTCTTCAGTGGATTGAGGAAATCACCGGTCAGCGCCGGTTTTACGACACCCAGATCCCCCTGGCCGTCATGGCCACGGATATCAACACCGGGGAGGCAGTATGTTACCACACCCCGGGCTACGGACCCAATACTGCCAAGCTGGGTAAACCCCTGCTGCTGCGGGAGGATGTAAGCTTGAGCATGGCCCTCAGGGCCAGCATCGCCATTCCCGGCATTTTTACCCCGGTCCAAATTGATGGACGCACCCTGGTGGATGGCGGCGTTGTGGATAATTTGCCCAGCCAGGTGCTGCGGGCCATGGGTGCCACCCGGGTGGTGGCGGTGAACCTGGGCTATGCCGGCCAACAAAAAGAGGGACTGGACAACGCCTTTGAAATCGCTGGCCAGGCCCTGGACATCATGGCCAGGGAGATTACCCGGTTTCGGGGGATAAAGGCCGCTGACTACTGCCTCAACCCCCATATATATGATGTGGGGCTGACAGATTTCGACAAAATCTTGGACTGTGTCCGCCGGGGCCGCCAGGCCGCAGAAAGGGCTTTGCCCGACTTACAGGCCCTATTAAACTAGCACAACCCGCCCCAAAGGGCGGGTTGCTTCTATTTAATTCTATGCAGCTTCCCCGGCGGCACTTGGCAAGATAATCATAGATATCTGAGTTGGTGTCCACATATTTGTTGATGATGCCAAATACATTGCCCAGGGTTTTGGCCTCCTCTATCTCGCCCATAAAGTTTTCTGCTGCCTGCTCCATGCCCTCTTCGATTAGGATTTGATGGGCAATCTTAATCATTTTGTTCACATTAAACCCCACATTGGTAAGGTCACAAAGCGGTCTTTTCATTCCAATCCCTCCCCAGTATTGGTAACGCCAGCATAGCACATAGCCATGACAAAATTGCTGGACACAGAAAAACCCGCCCCAAGGGGCGGGTTGTGATTATTTTCTTTCCTTGAGAGCGGCAAACACCTTGGTGGCCAAGTCGGCGATGTCGTCGCCGGCACCCATGATCATGGCCACATCGCCGGGCTCTAGAATCTCCATGAGTTTATCCACAATTACGCTGTGGCGATAGGGCAGGAGTATGATTTCCTGGCCGGTTTTTTCTTCAATGGCAACCTTTAAGGCCTGGGAGGTGATGCCGGGAATGGGATCCTCGCCAAAGGGGAATATCTCCGACATTACCAAGACATCGGCATCGTGGAAGGCCTCGGTGAATTCCTCAAACAGAAACTGGGTCCGGGTGTAACGCTTAGGCTGGAAAAAGGCAACGACCCGCTTTTTTTCCTGCAACTTGGCGGCACGCAAAGTGACCTGAATTTCAGTGGGATGATGGGCATAGTCATCCACAACCAAAATATCATTAATCTCACCTATGCGCTGGAAGCGGCGGCGAGCACCGTGGAAATTGTGAATTGCCTTGGCCAAGCAATTGACATTCACTCCCAACTGATGCCCGGTGGCCAACACCGCCAAGGCATTGAGGACATTGTGTTCTCCAGGCACAGACAATTCTACTGCTGCCAGCTTGTCGCCCCGGTAACAAAAGTCAAAGCTGCTGCCAGTGGGGGTGAACTCCAGATTAAAGGCGCGGTAATCGGCATCGGAATTAAAGCCATAGCTGTAAGACTTATGTTTAACCTGTTTGTGCATCTCCCGCAGATAGGAATCATCGGTGCACAACACCGAAAATCCGTCGGGGTGGACCTTGTCCAAAAACTCCCTATAGGCATCCACCAATTTGTCAAAATCACCGTCGTAATTCTCCAAATGGTCGGGGTCGACATTGGTTATGATTGCAGCATGGGGTCTATATTTTAGAAAGGAATGATCGCTCTCGCAGGCCTCGGCAACCACATGGGGTCCTCGCCCCAGGCGGGCGTTGCCGGCCAAGTCATCACTGAAGGCTCCCACCAGCACTGTGGGATCCAGCTGGCAACCGGCCAAGGTCAGGCCCATCATGGAAGTTGTGGTTGTCTTGCCGTGGGCACCGGCCACAGCTATACCCGTGGACTCATTAATTATTTTGGCCAGGGCATCAGCCCGATGCAATAGTTCGCGCCGGGATTTTTTGGCTTCAGATATTTCAGGGTTGTCCCCAGGGACAGCACTGGAATAGACCACCATCTCGGCCCCACCCAAGTACTTCTTGGCATGGTCTTGGTAGATGGTGGCTCCCATCCGCTGCAACTCTTCCGTCAATTCCGTTGTGCGCAAATCAGAACCGCTTACTGTATATCCTCTTTCCAACATTATACGGGCAATGGCACTCATGCCCATGCCGCCAATGCCCACAAAGTGTATGTGTTTTTTCAACAAAATACCTCATTCCCTCCTCAATTACTTCCTTACCTATTCTACCTTGGGAAGGAAATTACCTGCAACATGCTGTTTACATATTTCCCCAAGCCTGTGGGCAACTCGGGAAATATCTCCTGCTCCCATTGCGACGATGAAATCGCCTTCCCGCCAATTGTTTTGCACCCAATGGACTATATTGTCCAGTCCATTTAGCTGCAGCACCTGGCCATCGTGGACTTCTTTTATTTTTCCCGCCAGGACCTGGGCATTTATGCCTGGCAAAGGCTGTTCCGAGGCCGCATAAATATTATCGATAAGTACAATATCTGCCTTGCCGAAGGAAGAAGCAAACTCCTCCAGAAAGAACTGGGTCCGCGTATAGCGATGGGGCTGAAAAATAGCAACTAATCGGCTGGGCGTAGTGCTCCTGGCCGCAGTAAGGGTGGCCTGGACCTCGGTGGGATGATGGGCATAGTCATCCACCACCATAAAGGGTTCCCGGGCCAGAATCTGAAAGCGACGCTTGGCCCCTTTAAAGCCCGCCAAGGCCCGCTGTACCGAAGCAAAGTCCACACCTATTTCCAAGGCGACGGCCGACGCTGCCACGGCGTTGAGGATATTATACTCACCCGGCACCGCCAATTTTACTCGGCCCAACAAATTGCTGTCCTGGTAGATGTCAAACTCACTCTCCAGGGCCTTCTGGGCGATGTTCTCCGCCCGGTACTGGCCTTCCTCCACACCAAAGGTAATTATTCTGGATTGAGCCTGAGGAAGGACCTGGTTTATCCATTGGTCCCGGGCCGGAACCACCAAAATTCCCTGTTCCTGCACATTGCCCACAAAGGTGGCATATCCCGCCAACAAATCCTCAAAGCTTCCGTTGTAATGCTCCAAATGATCTGGCTCGATATTGGTGATGACAGAACAATAGGGCTGATAGCGGGCAAAGGATTGATCGGACTCATCGGCCTCCGCCACCACATATTCACCCTTGCCCAAACGTGCGGTGCCGGAAAAGTCCTGCACCTCACCGCCAATCAGGGCGGTGGGGTCCAGTCCTCCCTCTTCCATCATCAGGGCCAACATGGTGGAGGTGGTGGTCTTGCCATGGGCGCCGGTTATGGCAATACCTTTCTGGGAATTGAGGAACATGGCCAAAAGCTCGGAACGATGCAATGCCTTGCCCCTCTCTCTGCCGATGCGCAATTCATCGTTTTCTTCTGGAATGGCGGTGGAATAGACGATGACATCCCGATCCTTAGCATTCTCCTCCCTATGGCCAATGCTAATCTCTGCCCCCATCTCCATGAGGTGCTTTGTTATATCTGAAGTTTTTAAGTCTGAGCCGCTGACAGAATAACCCATCTCCAGGAGGAGCTTGGCCAAGCCGCTCATGCCATACCCACCAATACCTATCAGATGTATCTTATCAGTCTTACCAAACATGCCCTCACATCCTTACCTGAAATAGATTGCAATAAATATACTTCAGGGTATGACAATCGCCCAGAAGGCGTGCCTAGTTATAGTATTCCTCCGAGCTTGTCAGTTATTAAATACATCTGAAAGAACTGCTTTTAAGGGCAAAAAAATACCGCAGGTCTAACCTGCGGTTATGTCGTCATCTTCTGTTCTTGAATCAGTATAAGCATTTTTTCGGCGCAGAATGGGATAGAGAATGCCCGCCACAACAATAATTATCGCGCCGGTGAATTGGGCCACCGACAGCGGGGTGCCCAATACCGTGGGATTGATGCGAAGCAACTCGATCAAGCCCCGGCCGATGCTGTAGAGGATTAAATAGAGGAGAAAGCTCTGGCCGGCAAAACTGCGCCGCTTGCGCAACCAGAGGGCAAAAGCCGCCAAAGCAAACCCAAGCAACATAGAGTAGAGCTGAGTGGGGTGCCGGGGCACATTATCCCCCAACACCGGGAAAATCACTCCCCAGGGCAAATGGGTGGGAACGCCGTGGCAGCAGCCGGCGAAAAAACAGCCGATGCGGCCGAAGCCATAGGCCAAAGGTATGGCCACGGCAGTGATATCGGCGACCTCCCAAAAGGGCATCTTCTTCTTGCGCAGATAGATTATGGCAAAGATGGTGCCGCCGATGAGGCCGCCCATGAAGACCAGGCCACCCTCCCAAAAGCGAAATACTCCAGCAGGGTTGGAGGTAAACTGACTCCAGTCATAGCTGATAATATAGTTGACATAAGAGCCGGCCAATCCCCCGAGAATTGCCACGATGGCCAAGTCGGTGATGCCCTCGGGATCGATTCCCACCTGGGGTGCCAAACGCCGAGCAGCCAACACTGCCGCCCAAAATCCCAGGACCATCATCACACCGTAGGTGTAGATGGTCACAGGACCAATTTCAAAAAGCACAGGAAACACAATAATTCCCCCTTCTTTTGTTACCGATTTAGTATACACCTTCCCAGTTGACAATAACAACCAAACACAGATTCGGTTATCCACACTATCCACAGTCTTATCCCCAGGCTCCCGGGGCATTACCTCGGGGGTTGCCGGTCTTATCCACATTACCCACAGGTTATTCACATAAATCCATGCACTTATCCACAGATTGTGAAGTTCCCATGGTACATGGCCTGGCAGAACTTATCCCCATTATCCACAGGTTTACATTCTACAGAAGTCAACAGTTTTCCACAATATCATCCAAATCTAAACCGGGTATAGCGTTGAGATCCAGGTTATCCTGTCGATTTCTGACGAAGAGGGGCCATGCAGCAGCAGCAATCATGGCAGCGTTGTCTGTGCATAAGTGCTGCGGTGGCACCAAGAGAGAAATTCCCCTGGCTGTGGCCAAATCCTCCATGGCCTCCCGCAGTTGGGAATTGGCCGCCACGCCCCCGGCTAGCATGAGGCTAACCGGTGCTACTCTATCCACAGCCATTTCCGTCTTCCGCCTCAAAACATCCACCACTGCCGCCTGGAAGGAAGCAGCAACATCCGCCTTATTGACGGCCTCACCCTTCTGACGAAGATTATGCACATGGTTCAGCACCGCAGTCTTCAGACCGCTAAAACTGAAATCCAGGCTTCCCTCTTCCAGCATGGTGCGGGGGAAGTCCAGCTCGTCCCTGCCCTCCTGGGCCAACTTGTCCAGCACAGGCCCCCCGGGATAGCCCAATTCCAAGACCCGGGCCACCTTGTCAAAGGCCTCGCCAGCGGCGTCGTCCCGAGTCTGGCCGAGAATCTCAAATGTCATATCTCCCGACATGGAAATCAGCTCGGTATGCCCTCCGGATACCACCAGGCAGACCAGGGGGTATTCCACATCCTTATCTGACAGCATATTGGCGTAAATATGCCCCGCCATGTGGTTCACCGCCAGCAGGGGTTTGCCCAGGGCCCAGGCCAGGGCCTTGGCGGTGGAAACACCAATGAGCAGGGCCCCCACCAAGCCGGGCCCCTGGGTGACGGCCACGGCATCAATGCCGGACCAATCCAAATCGGCCTCTTCCAAGGCCTTGCGAATTAAGGGGTTTAGGGCCAGCAGGTGCTGGCGGGAAGCAATTTCCGGCACCACCCCGCCAAACCGGGCATGGGTATCTATTTGGGAAGCCACTTGGTTGGCCAAGAGTTCTCGCCCCCGGCTGACGATGGCCACCGCCGTTTCATCACAGGATGTCTCTATTGCCAAGATATTAGCCATTAGCCTGCTCCTTTCCGTCCAAGTAGGCTGCGATGTCATACAACCACATTATCAACGCGTCCTCTCTGTCATCAGTGTAATAGCCCCGACGCACTCCCGCCACCACAAAGCCAAACCGGGCATAGAGCTCTTGGGCAGCCAAATTGCTGCGCCGCACCTCCAGGGTAATGCGATTGGCCCCTTGCCCCAGGGCGGCCCGAAGTAAATATTCCATGAGTTTTATGGCAATCCCCTGGCGTTGAAGCTGGGGTGCCACAGCAATATTGGTAATATGGGCTTCATCCAACACCAACCAGATGCCGGCATAACCCGCCACCAGGTCATCCACCACCGCCACCACATAGGTGGCATAGGGATTGCTGTGGATTTCCTGGTAAAATGTGCTCTTACTCCAGGGCAGGCGGAAACATGCTTTTTCCACCTCCATTACCTGGTCCAGGTGAGCAGCGCGCATGGGTAGTATCTGGACCTCAGCCATTCTGCCCTGCCTGTTTCTGGCGCAATTGAACTTCCGCCTGGGATTCCCGCAGGTAGAGGGGAGTTAGCTGATCCACTGGCATCGGAGCCAGGTGCCGGGCCATATCGGCCAGGGCGGCAGCCCGGCTACTCTCCAGGTGGAGGGGAGCACGGTGGGCAGTAATGCGCTGAGCCCCAGGCAGCACCAAGTCCACACCGTCGCCGCAAAACCATATGGGACGGTGGTATTGTTCCAATTCAATCAATAAGTCCGGGATGGCCATGGCCTGCTCAGCAATGAGGGTCTGGGGCAACTTGCCACCAGTCTCAAAGAGGGCGGTATATACCTGGTCCCGGCGGGCATTGAGCACCGGACACACATAGGCCTCGCCACCAAAATTATGGGCCAGTACCTGCAGAGAAGAGGCCCCCACCACCGGGATATCCAGGGCCAGGCCCAATCCCTTGATGGTGGCGATGCCGATGCGCAGGCCGGTGAAGGAACCGGGCCCCCGGGTCACCGCCAATAGGTCTAAATCTTGAGGCGTAAGGCCTGTCTCTTGAAAGAGACTGTCCACCAGGGGCATCAGGCGCTGGGAATGGGTGCGGGGTATATTGGTAGTAACTTCCGCCAGCAGCTGGCCCTCATCGGCCAGGGCGGCGCTGCATACAGCTGTGGTTGTATCAATGGCCAGTATTGGCATAGTTATCAGCTCCCAGGTAGTTTAGGGCTATTATATCACAGAGATTATTCAATTGCCGTACAGGGAAAAAGACAGACCTAGTACCCAAAGTCTGCCTTTTCAAGCTCGAGATATTCATTCC
>Ga0079223_10002499_pt1 | contig 11395 bp, 9 predicted proteins | sample Stecom2011_FD_75072 | JGI IMG/M metagenome (GOLD analysis project Ga0079223, IMG submission 75072) | Agricultural soil microbial communities from Utah to study Nitrogen management - Steer compost 2011 | ecosystem: Environmental > Terrestrial > Soil > Agricultural land | place: USA: Utah...
ACTGCCCAGAAAAAATCTTCATTTATAAGAGATGCTTCATCACTCAACAACCCCGTTTTTACTTCAATACCATTATTCTGTAAAATACGGCAACCCTTGCCAGCTACAGCCGGGTTTGGGTCTTCAACAGCAAAAACCACTTTTTTTAATCCGCAGGCAATAATCGAATCACAGCATGGTGGAGTCTGTCCAAAATGACAACACGGTTCAAGGGTAACATAAAGAGTTGCACCCCTTGCCTTATCTCCAGCCTGTTTTAAGGCAACTATCTCTGCATGCGGTCCACCACATTTCTGAGTAGCCCCTTTTCCGATAATATTATTATCGGAATCAACTATAACAGCACCTACAGCAGGATTGGGAAAAGTTTTACCCTTTACAGAACAGGCCAGATCAAGAGCAGTACGCATATAAAGGACATCAGATTCCAGAAATTGTCTCATCAAACAGTTCTCTCCATACATTCACGATTTTTACCTATCAAATATATTTAAAAACCTGTACTAAAACAGCTATATTGCAAACTGACCATTAAGGTATTTGCGATTGTTATGATTAACAAGTATTTTTACAGAGTGAAAAAAACAGTAAAAACACATAATGATCTTCTGATTTCACTGGCATCCAAAGGTGATCCGGTTGCTTTTCATGCACTGATCTCCCCTTTACTCGAAAAAAATTATGTAGAAATGAGAATTAATGGTAAATCTCATTCAGATTCCTGTGAAATACTTTTTTCAGATGCCCTTACACTTTTCAATTCTTTTAAGAAATCATCAGCACCGGATAATTTTAACGAGTGGGTAAATGAACAGAATCTGATAAATGATCCTGATCAGGACAAAGAAAAGCGGAAATTATCAGCCGACCAGAAATCAGCAGTCAGGCAGTTCAGCCAGGAACTTCAACGTTATCTGATCCGCATGACCTCTAACAAAAAAAAATCACGTTTTTCAAATACTGTCACCCTGTTTTCAAACCCCTGGTTCAAATATGGCTCCATTGCCACATCTGTACTGATGGCACTGCTTTCTTTATACCTTGTTTTGCATTTTTCAAATTCAGCGGTAGTATTAATATTCAAAACATCAGAAAAAGAGTATAAAATCACCTGTCCATTCAATGAAAATGTTACAAAAACAATAGATACAGCAAAGATAAACAGTAATAACACCACAGAAATCAACGACTCCACTTCAGAAGAATCTGCCGATTCCCTTTCTGACAAAGAAAATAAAAATGATGAGGAACTGACAAAATCAGTTTCTGTAAAAAAAAAGATCGCTAAACCAAACCCAGTCAGTTATAATCCCAAACCGGCAAAACCGGTTTATACACCAAAACCGGAACCCCAGCAAATCGCTCCAAAACCAAAACCGGTTCCAATTCCTGCTCCTGAACCTGTTGCGCAACCTGTTGAACAACCAGTTACAGAACCAACAGTCTCCCAAGCTGCTCCTGCACCTGTTACACAATCAATAACTGTGAACGAAACAGAGCCAGACGAAAGTTCCAGTCCACAACAATCAACATCACAAAGTACTTATTCGGAACCGGAATCTGAACCGTATACAGACTGAGCCTGATTGTGATCGCATACCTTTTTCCAAGAAATAAAATCCTGAAAACAGACTTCAGAGTTTTTAACCAGTTTTTTTGCAAAAGTGGTAGTTAATACTGTACCGGTTCTGTTAATCAAACAGGTTTTTGCAGGACTGATATTTACTGCAGAACGTTTTTTTAACCAGTCTGGCTCGAAAATCAAAGATATATTGACATTTCGTTCAGTTTGTTGTATAAATGTGAAGTGATAATCTGATTATTTTTAACCACCTGATTTTATGAGAATTAAAACTGAATTTCAAGATTTTTTATACTGTTTTTCCCCAGGACTCTGTTTCTGCGGCCGGCACGCATTATCAGCCTGAAAAATAGTGAAATGTATAGATTAGGACAAGGTAATCCACAATGCGATTTCAGCAAAATTTATCATTGTTTTATACAAGTGATAATCCGGAGAACTCTCTGGGGTTTATTACATTTAAATTTGATAAGAACTGTTTGATATGAAAGATCCTGTTATTATTTCAGTTGGTGGTGGAAAAGGAGGGGTAGGAAAAAGTACTGTCACTACCAACATTGGAGCGGTTTTAACAACCAGAGGATTTACGGTTGGTTACATAGATGCAGATCTGGGAGGTGCAAACCTTCACCTCTGCCTTGGAATAAAGCGGCCCCGAACTGGTTTGCAGGATTATATCAAAGGAAGATATAAACATCTCAATGAAGTTGCAGTTCAAACAGTTATTCCCAATACCTGGTTAATCAGCGGTGCCAGCGATATTCTTGAGCTGGCAAATCCAAATTTCGCCCAGAAACAAAAGATCATTAATAATCTGAAAAAAATGGATGCTGATTATATACTTGTTGATCTGGGGGCTGGAAGTGATTATCATATAACCGATTTTTATGCAGCTTTTCCGTTCGGGATTGTTGTAATCGACGGCTTTCCGACATCAGTGGAAAATGCATACGCTTTTTTGAAAAACGGAATTATAAGAGGACTTGTACATCTGTTCAGAGGAAATAAGGAACTGCAAAACCGTATCAGGAACTTTTCCGACCCTGTCAGTAAAAAAGGGTTTTCTACCGTTGACCAGTTAATTGGGAATCTGGAAAAAGATTATACAAATGAAGTCACAATAATCCGACAATGGCTTTGTAGCCGTAAAACATTTCTGATTTTGAATATGGTTAAAAGCGGTGAAGACATCAGGATAGGTACACGTTTTGCCGAACTGGTAAAAAAATATCTCTCAATCCCGCTTCATTACATCGGATATATTATTTACTCTTCCGAAATAAGAAAATCTATCAGGGCAATGCACCCTTTTATTCTGAACCCCCAAAATTCAAAAACAAAAGAGTGTTTTGTCGCAGTTACTCAAAATCTTGTCAAAGTAACACAAAATCCCTATCCTGACCTTAAAAAACCTTAAATTTGATCCCCATTTTTAAGAACGAAAAAAGTTCTTTTCTGATACATATCCATTCTCAATCAGGCACTATTACAGATTTTTTCATTTGGGATAGCAAATTCTTTTTCAAAATACTAAATTTAATTCATAATTGATTTTAATTTTAAAAATCCGCTTAATAAAACTGGTAATTTATTAATCTAATCACGCACTGGTTAAACAATGGCAAAAAAAATTTTGATTGTCGGTTCACAGGGTCAGCTTGGTTCCGATATGCTGGAACAGTCCATAAACTCAGGATACGAAGTTACAGGTTACGATTTTCCCCAGATAGATATAACATCAAAAGACAATACTCTTTCTTTGGTATCCCGAATTAAACCGGATATTATTATCAATTGTTCTGCATTTACGGCAGTTGATGACTGTGAAAGCAAAGTCAATGAAGCATTCGCTGTAAATGCAACCGGACCGCAGAATCTGGCTTTGGCTGCACAGCAAAACGGTTCATTACTGGTACATATCAGTACTGATTATGTTTTTGATGGAGAAAAAGAAAGCCCATATACCGAAAACGACATCTGCAACCCAAAAAGCGTATATGGAAAATCAAAGCTTGAGGGTGAACAGAGAATCCAGTCGATCTGCAAAAAACATCAGATCTTTCGTATAGCCTGGTTATATGGAACCAAAGGAAAAAATTTTGTCAAATCAATCAGAAATGCAGCTTTGGTCAAAAGCAAACAGAATGAAACTCTCAGGGTTGTCCACGACCAGATCGGAACTCCAACATTTACAGTTGAAGTTTGCCGTCAGATACTTAATACAATAGATCACCCCTTGTATGGGGTATTTCATTGTACCTGTGAAGGTTTTTGTTCCTGGTATGACTTTGCATCAGTGATTATCAGGGCTTCAGATATCAGGGTTAATCTTGAGCCATGCACAACAGAAGAGTTTCCCAGACCTGCTCCGCGGCCTCATAACAGTGTTCTGGAAAACTGTCGTTTGAAAAAACATGGAATTAATATTATTTCCGACTGGGAAAACGGGTTCGAGAAATTCCTTAACCAAGAAAATTTACAATCTACAAAATAAAAGGAGATCCTTTTGAAAAAGATACTTGTGACCGGTGGCGCCGGTTTTATTGGTTCAAATTTTATCATGCATATTCTTGAACAAAAAACCGATTGTTTGATTGTTAATCTCGACCTTTTAACATACGCCGGAAATACAGATAATCTCCTTTCTGTCTGTGATGACCATCGTTATTCATTTGTGCGGGGTGATATATGTGACCAGGAACTGGTAAGTAATCTGTTCACCAGATTCGATTTTGATACAGTCGTCCATTTCGCAGCAGAAAGCCACGTAGACCGAAGCATTACCTGTCCGCAGCAGTTTGTACAAACAAACGTTCTTGGCACCCAGATACTACTCCAGACAGCAAAAAATTACTGGAACAATGATTTTGATTCGAAACGGTTTATCCATGTATCAACCGATGAGGTTTATGGATCTCTTGGTCAGGGCGGATATTTTACTGAAGATACACCGCTGGCTCCAAACAGCCCATACTCTGCATCAAAGGCAGGAAGCGATCTTCTGGCAAGAGCATTTTATGAAACATACCAGTTTCCTTCAATAGTAACACGATGCTCAAATAACTATGGTCCTTTTCAATTTCCGGAGAAACTTATTCCCCTGATAATCACAAATGCTCTTCGTGATATTCCCCTTCCGGTTTACGGTGATGGAATGAATGTTCGGGACTGGCTTTACGTAAGAGACCATTGCAGTGCTATTGAACGGGTTCTGGCCAAAGGTACTCCTGGCAGAGTATACAATATTGGCGGTAACAATGAATGGCATAATATTGATATTGTAAAACTGATTTGTACAGAAATCGGCAAACCACACAGCCTTATATCTTTTGTAAAAGATCGCCTTGGTCACGACCGACGGTACGCAATAGACGCATCGCGGATAAAAAACGAACTGGGATGGACTCCTTCAGTTACTTTTGAACAGGGAATCCGGGAAACTATAAGCTGGTATCTGAATAATACAGAATGGTGGGAAAAAATTCTTAACCGCACAACAGAAATTACAGCCTGATCTGTTATTTATTTAATAACTTGAATCAGATTACCGGATTTATTAAACAGATTCTACAGAGCATCCCCAACCCGGGAACTCATCACCTTTGTTTCTGTTATTTTCCCACTGAAGAGGCTGCAGGTTACTTATATCATCATTGCCCCCCTTTATAACAGGCTGAATATGATCTATCTCCCACCCTGTTCCATTTTCGACTCTGAAACCATGCTGTTCTTTGTCAATCCAGGCTCCACATGAATCCTTTCGCCTTATTGATGGATCTATTCCCTGGACTATTTTACCCCTGTTCCAGACCATTTCCACTATTTCTGGTTTAAAAGGATGCCCATGAATATCTGTACCAGGATCTCTTGCCATCTGTGCACCTCCCCGATATAAACTTCATAAATCCAACCCCGAAAAAAACTTACACCTCTTTTGCTGGTTCTCTTTTTCCTGCCCCCAATCGGCGTCGAAACTCGGAATTCGGGGTCGGGGTTCGATTCTGTATCCTTGCATTTTAAAATCCGATTCCGATAACGAAAAAATAATCAGCCAGATAACGCCTTCACAGCTTTCATTGTAATTAATCGTTTTCATTCAGGTAACCTTTAACAGTATCAATCATTGTGCCACAAAGATGGCACAATGATTGATACTTTTCTATCCGTTGCATTCTCAATTTTTTCCTTTCTAAAAAAGGTATTACAATATGAGAATTATACCCATACTGATCTTCCATGTATTTGTCAGTTGTGTCTGCGCCGAATATTTCGGCAAGAACAAAGTCCAGTACGAAAGCTTTGATTTTCAGATCCTCAAGACTAAACAATTTGACATTTATTACTACCGGGAAGCAACCGAAGCGGTTTATGATGCTGCACGGATGCTTGAGAGATGGAATCGCAGGCTGAAACTGGTATTTGATTACAATCTTCCGAAGAATCAGCCCATAATACTATATGCAAACCATGCTGATTTTCAGCAGACAAATACTATTGGAAGTCAGATTCCCCAGGAAACAGGTGGATTTACAGAAGGTTTCATGAACAGGATTGTAATACCTCTTACAGGAATCTATTCCGAAAATGACCAAGTACTTGGCCATGAATTAACCCACGCATTTCATTATACACTCATGAAAGAGAGTGAATACGGCATTACTGCAAGTCAACAGATACCATTATGGTTCATAGAAGGAATGTCTGAATATCTGACTATCGGCTCACTTTCCCCTCACACGTCAATGTGGCTCAGAGATGCCCTGCTTTTTGATGACCTGCCGTCAATAACTCAAATTAGTAAAAACTCTGAATATTTTCCTTACCGTTATGGACATGCCTTATGGGCTTATATTGGTGGTACTTTCGGAGACCGGATTACAGGTATTCTATTCAAGGCAATTCTTAATCTGGGCTGGTTTAATACTTTCAGCACCGTTCTTGGTACAGATACAGATACGCTTTCATTACAATGGCAACAGGCTGTCAGGGAAGCATACGAACCGGTTCTTGAAGGGAGAAGTAAACCACAAGCCACAGGGAAAAGGATAATAGAGGATCCGTCCATAAATCTTTCACCAAGTATCAGTCCTGATGGAAAGCATGTTGCTTTCCTCTCCACAAAGGATCTGTTTTCAATTGACCTTTTTCTGGCAGATATTCAAAGCGGTAAAATAATCAAAAAGCTCGCAAGTTCACAGACTGATGAGCATTTTGATGCACTTCGGTTCATTAATTCATCCGGCGCCTGGTCTCCTGATGGTAAATCTTTTGCATTTCCTGTTTACAAAAGAGGTAATAACTCAATTGCAATTATCAATATTCAAAAAACCGGAATAAAAAAGATTTACGATTTTTCCGATATAACAGAGATTACAGCAGTGTCATGGTCTCCAGACAGCAGGAAACTGGTAATATCCGGAACAAAGGGTGCAATCAGTGATCTTTACCTTCTTGATCTGCAAACCTCTTCATGCGCCCAACTGACAAATGATCGTTATGCCCAGATTCAGCCATCATGGTCTCCTGACGGTAGACAGATTGTGTTTTCGACCGATCTTGGATCAAATACTTGCTTTGACTCCCTGATATTCTCTCCCCCAAAAATCGGTTTGTATAATCTGGACACGAAAGAGACCAGTCTGATCAGTATTGCTCCGTGGGCGAAACATATAAACCCACAGTTCTCTGTGGATGGAAAAGACATTTTCTTTATTTCAGATCCTGACGGGATCAGTGATCTTTACCGTTATTCTACAGAAACGGATGAATTCTTCAGAATTACCAAAATTGCAACAGGAATTACAGGCCTGAGCGAACTGTCTTCAGCAATGTCTGTAGCTTCAAAGAGCGGCCAGATTGTATTTAGTGTATTTGAAAATTCGGACTACAAGATTCAATGCCTTGAAAAAGATCAAACAGATGGCGAATCGTTTTCACCTAATAGACTGGATTATATTCAGAATGTTACCCTTCCTCCGCATAAAAAACACGATGCACTTGTAGACAGATATCTCACATCCCCTCTTGACGGGCTTCCCCGCGACACATCTTCATTTGACAGTTATAAGTACCGGCCGCGTCTGAAACTCCTCTATGCAGGACAACTTGCAGCAGGGATCAGCGCCAGCCCGCTTGGAGTTGGTATGGCGGGTGGAGTATCATTTCTTTTCAGCGATATACTTGGCAATAACTATCTTGGCCTTGGAGCCATGCTCAATGGAACAGTAAAAGATTTTGGTGCTGAAGCGTTTTACATAAATACAGAAAAAAGGCTGAACTGGGGAATATCACTCAGCCGAATACCATACATCTCCAGCAGAGCTGTTCTGGATTCAGACAGCGCTTCAGAAAATGGTGATCTTCAAAGAATCACGTTTATAGATCAACGAACCTACGAAAATCAGATAAGTCTGATTGCTCAGTATCCTTTTTCTTCATATTGCAGATTTGAGTTCAGCACTGCATACGAGAGAATCAGTTATGATTATGATGCAGAGAGAATTTATGCTCTTGACGGCATGATTGTAGACAGGGAACGTGGCGTAGTATCGGAAACTGAACCCTTACCCCTCGATCTTTTTTCCAATTCTGTAGCCTATGTTGGAGATTATTCGTTTTTTGGCTTTACAGGCCCTGTAAAGGGGTTTCGTTTCCGTTATGAACTTGATCCCACCATCGGATCTCTTCATTTCCTCTCGGCTCTTGCTGATTTTAGAGCCTATTTTCTTTTCCGGCAATTAACTTTTGCATTCCGGTTGATGCATTTCGGGCGATATCTGAAAGACTCAGAAAGCAATTACCTTTCTTTACTCTTTCTGGGTTATGAAACCTGGGTAAGAGGATACAGTTTTTATTCTTTCGATTTCGGTAGATGCAGCGATTCTCTGGGCAACTGCCCCGAGTTTGACCGGCTGCTGGGATCAAGAATCGGAGTTATGAATCTGGAGCTTCGATACCCGCTTTTTGGCAATAAACAGTTTGGACTGTTTAATTTTCCCTATCTTCCAACCGAACTGGCTGTTTTTCTTGATGGAGGGGTGGCCTGGACAAAAAAGAATCATCCGGTTTTCAAACTAAATGGAAGCAGTAACGAACGAACTCCAGTACTGAGCCTTGGAGCTACAACACGTTTCAACCTGTTCGGGCTGCTTGTTTTACAAATATACTATGCATATCCATTCCAGAGATCAGATGGTGAAGGTAATTGGGGGTTTTTCCTTGCACCTGGATGGTAAGACTTATATTTTTTCTAAACGATTCCTTTGCGCAATCTGTTTCGTGGATATTGGATTAAAGAATCAGATCCAGAATACATAATATGCAGTTATTGGGATTGGGATTACGATAACGATTACGATTACGACAACGGAAAACGATAACGGAAAACGACAACGGAAAACGATAACGGAAAACGATAACGACGACAATGATAACGGAAAACGACAACAATTGCAGTTTTTTTCTTCATTTACCATTCATAATTCACCATTATCTTATGTCCTTCACAGCTTAAAACCCTTTTTGCGGTAAGCTTATTCCCGCACTGCGGGACAAGCTGTAAATTAATCGTCTCCATTCAGGTATTTTTTTGTATCAAATGAGGTAATTTCTGGTGAAATATTTTGCGTACGGCTCAAATATGGATATAAACGACCTTTTACAATGGTGCGAAACAAGAAAACTTTCTCTTTCACAATTTGAACTGACAGGTACAGCATACATTGAAGGGTTCAAACTATCTTTCAACCACTATTCCAAAGAACGAAAAGGTGGAGTTGCTAATATTATATCCCAACATGATACGGATAATTCCAGTATTCGTACATACGGTCTTTTATTTGAAATAGATAATCAAACCAGAAATATTATTCGGAAAAAAGAGGGTTATCCACAGGATTATGGTGAAATCGAATTGTGCGTACATCTTGCAAACGGTACCACAGTAAAAGCAATAACCTATAAAGTTCAAAAAAAAATGGAAACAGTTTCTGAAAAAAAACCAACAGGGTACTATCTGGGTCTTATTCTGTCTAATGCACGCAAGAACCATTTCCCGCAAGCCTATATCTCTTTTCTCGAAAACATTGAAACACAGGTAAAATAATGTATATTTTGTTTTCGTCAAATCATATCATGAATTCAACAACATTCGATAATTTTAATGTTTTTTATATTTGACTGTTTTATTTTATTTATTTAATTAATATTTTTACTGTTTTTTATATAGTATTATGCTGAGTATAAAAGTAGATGACAGAATTGAATTAAGGCAGATTCAAATTACAGATGCATCGGATATTTTCGAAACCATAAATACCCAAAGGGCATATCTTGGAAAATGGCTGCCTTTTGTTGAACACACAAAAACCATTCATGATTCAGAACTTTTTATCAATTCGATATATTCCGAACCGCCAGAAAAACAGGAACTGGTTTTTGTAATACATTTCGAGAAGAAATTTGCCGGTATAATTGGTTTTAAAGATACCGACAAAACAAACAAAAAAACGGAAATCGGATACTGGCTGTCTGAACCATTCCAAAAGAAAGGCATTATTACTGAATCTTTAAAAAAACTTGTCCACCATGTATTTGAGAAAATGGATATCAACAGAATACAAATAAAATGTGCTGCAGAAAATGTCAGGAGCCGGAAGATTCCCAAAAGGCTGAATTTTGTTTTTGAAGGAATTGAGCGGGATGGTGAATTGTTATCTGATGGAGAATTTACAGACCTGGAAGTCTACAGTATCATAAGAAGAGACAGGAATACATAATTTTAACCTGCCAACCTGGTTCAGCAGTATCAGGTTATTAACCTGCAGGCCCGACTGAAGGGACACTAATTTCAGATGAGCAATGGGGTACACTGTTTAAAACATATGTAAATAAGGACTATTTTTTCCAGTAACTCTACGGCGGATCCTGAAATCAGTTTAATAAAGGCAATCTTATACCTGAAAGTACAGTTTTTCCAATTAATTCCTCAAAACAGCCGTTTTTTTTTCGGACAGGTGGAACATATTATATTTTTTAGGTTTTTAAAGGATATAATATGTACGAAATAACTACCGAAGTACAATTCTCCGCTGCTCACCGTTTAAAAAACTACCATGGTCCATGCGAAAACCTCCATGGACATAACTGGCTTGTAAGGGCAACTGTAAAATGCACGACTTTAGACCAAAGTGGTATTGGTATTGATTTTAAAATTCTAAAAACCAATTTAAAACAGATTGTTGAAGAGTTTGATCATAAGGATCTCAATGCAGTTCTGGGTGATCTTAACCCTTCTTCAGAAAATATCGCCCGTCTGATCTATTCAAGACTAAAAAAATCACTTGAAGACTGGGATGGCTCTGTGTCGCGTGTTGAAGTATACGAAACTCCGGGAAATTGTGCAGCTTACTATGAATAAGATTGAGGTATGTGAAATTTTCAAATCGATTCAGGGTGAATCGACTCTTGCAGGCTCTCTGTGCTCTTTTGTCCGATTAAGCGGATGTAACCTTTCCTGCACCTATTGCGACACACAGTATGCCCAAACTGAATCAACTCCCATGGAAATCGATGAGATTGTAGCAAAAATAGAAACTCATTCAACAAAAATTGTCGAAATTACCGGCGGAGAACCTCTTTTACAGAAACCGACGCCAATATTGTGTGATATGTTTTTACAAAAAGGGTATACAGTACTTGTTGAAACCAATGGAAGTTGTGATATAGCTGTAATTTCTGAGAAGTGTAAAAGAATCGTTGATATCAAATGCCCTTCAAGCGGTATGTGCGGATCATTTCTTGAGAGTAATTATG
>Ga0079223_10002503_pt1 | contig 11390 bp, 9 predicted proteins | sample Stecom2011_FD_75072 | JGI IMG/M metagenome (GOLD analysis project Ga0079223, IMG submission 75072) | Agricultural soil microbial communities from Utah to study Nitrogen management - Steer compost 2011 | ecosystem: Environmental > Terrestrial > Soil > Agricultural land | place: USA: Utah...
TAATCTACTTCCTCATCAGAATAAAACCCGTTAAAAACAGAGATTGGCCACAGCCAAGACGAAAACCATGTGTCGAGCACATCTTCATCTTGTCTTAAATCATTGGGATTGATCACAATTCCCACAGCATTCAATCGCTCCATAGCATCTTCGCGGCTGGTGGCAATAATATACTCATCCTCGCCATCGCCGTAGTAATAAGCCGGTATTCGATGCCCCCACCAAAGCTGACGCGAAATGCACCAATCTTTCACATTTTCCATCCAGTGTCGGTACGAGTTTTTGAATTTCGATGGCCAAAACTTCACGTCGTCATTCATAACGTGCTCGAGTGCGGGCTTGCTAAACTCTTCCATTTTCACAAACCACTGAAGCGAAATGCGCGGCTCTATCGGCACATCGGTACGTTCCGAATAACCAACCTTGTTTTTGTAAGGCTCTTCTTTTACAAGATATCCTTCCTCTTTCAATTGTTTGGCGATTTTTTTCCGCACATCAAAACGATCTTCACCGATATACAGCTCGGCTGCCTGACTCATGGTACCGTCAGCGTTGAGCACGTCAATCGTTTCGAGGTTGTGCTTTTGGCCCAGATCGTAATCATTTACATCGTGAGCGGGAGTTATTTTCAGGCATCCGGTTCCGAATTCCATATCCACATACTCATCCGCAATAATAGGTATCTCTCTATTTACTAGAGGTACGATAACTTTCTTTCCATGTAACCGGGTGAAACGCTCATCTTTAGGATTGACACATACCGCAGTGTCGCCTAGGATGGTTTCCGGACGGGTCGTAGCGATGGTCACGTATTCGTTTTCGCTGCCGACAATTTTATATTGAACGTAGTAAAGTTTTGAATCTACTTCTTTGTGAATTACCTCTTCGTCGCTAAGGGCGGTTTGAGCCGAAGGATCCCAGTTTACCATACGGTTACCGCGATAGATAAGTCCTTTTTGGTATAAATCGATAAACGTATCAATTACGCTCCGCGAATAATCGGGATCCATTGTAAAAGTCTCTCTTTTCCAGTCGCAACTGGCGCCGAGTTTTTTGAGTTGATCGAGAATTATACCGCCGTGTTTGTTTTTCCATTCCCAGGCATGGGCCATAAACTCATCGCGGCTCAAGTCGCTCTTTTTAATTCCTTCTGCCCGCAGTTTTTGCACCACTTTTGCTTCGGTGGCAATAGATGCGTGATCTACGCCCGGCACCCAGCAGGCATTTTTGCCTTCCATTCGCGCTTTGCGTACCAAGATATCCTGGATCGTATTGTTAAGCATGTGGCCCATGTGCAATACACCGGTCACGTTTGGTGGCGGGATCACAATGGTATAAGGCTCTCTATCGTCGGGAACCGAATTAAAATAACCGTGTTCGAGCCAATACGAGTACCACTTGGGTTCGATTTGCGAAGGATCGTAAAGTTTTGCTATTTCCATAAATGCGTAGTGCTACAAAATCAAAATTCCTGCAAATTTAGAAAAATGAATCGACGGCGGGCTTTTATTGCCAATGTATAAGATCTTGTGTTAAATTTTTGTTAAGGAATGAACTCGGTGAGTGCTGATTCGTAAATTTATCTCATCAATTTAAAACTGAAAAGAAATGAAAAATTTATTCCTAGCATTTGCAGTCGTTGTAATGTCATCATTGACAGCGTTTTCTCAAGAAGCAAAACAAGTAGCCAGCGGCCCGCAAATCAGCATTGACAAAGATGTGCACGATTACGGTACGATTAAGAAAGGTGCTAACGGCACTGCCGAGTTTACAATTAAGAACACCGGTAATGCACCGCTTATCATTTCTCGCGCCAAAGGTTCATGTGGATGTACAGTGCCTGAGTGGCCAAAAGAGCCAATTATGCCGGGTGCTTCCTCAGTTATGAGCGTACGCTACGACACAAAACGCGTAGGTCCAATCAACAAGTCGGTTACGGTTTCTTCGAATGCAACAAATGGTGAAACAAAAGTTGTGCGAATTAAAGGGACGGTTATCGATGCAGAGAATGTAGGCGACGCTCCCGTTAAAAAAGGCGCAATGGTACCAATGACTAACTAAGATATTGGTTTAGTATTAAGTGATAGTAAAAACCGCATCGGTGTTGCCGATGCGGTTTTTTTATGGAGTGATTTCAAGTTTTCAACTTGTATGTATGTCAATTGGCCGTAACAAATTCCGCTACCAAGTGCTCCTTAGATGGTGGAACAAAAAAGCAGTTTCTCACGCCATTATCAATGCTACGGGTAATGTGCTCTACCTTTTTTAAACCGGAGTCGGTATGGTTATAAAACTTATATCCCAGCGAAGAGAAGATGGTTTCGAGCTCCGGCTCAATTGTGTTAAAAAGGGTTTCACAAATTACAATAGGCTCCATTTCTCGAAGCATTTTGCGCCCATTTTCCAAAATAAAATGCTCTGTTCCCTCTGTATCCATTTTAATTAAATCAACTTTTCCTTGCTCATGATTAGCTACATAATCATCTAGGGTCGTGGTTTTCACATCTACTTTTTGGAAGTTACGCCCCTCGGTTAAACTGCCCGCATTCCCCTCACCGGCCAGATTATGCTCCAAGTATTTGTATTTCTTATTTTTGATTTCATAAAAGGTAATCACTCCCTCTTTTTCAGATAGCGCAATAGATTCTATCCGAATATTCTTGAAATTATTGATTCTTACATTCTCTTGAAAATAATACAGCGGCCCCGATGCCGGTTCAAAACCAACTACTTTAATATCCGGGTTTTCCATGGCCGCCAAAAGTGAGTAATACCCAATATTGGCGCCAATATCATAAAACACATTTATGTTTTTAATCAGTTTTAAAAACAGCTCTGTATATTCAAATTGCTCGAGTCCGTTCCAATACACCAACTGGGTTAAATAATTGGTTTGATTGGTCTTGACCTTAATAGAATTACCGTTTTTTGCTCTCATGGTAAAAATTCCGGACGGAGGCAATTTCACTTTTTCCGGAAGGAGGGGCCTGAGCAACTTATTGACATTCCTAAAAACCACATTTAGATTGTCGTGATATATTATGCGATATATAAGCTGTTTGAAACCCATGTATTAAATTTTAGGCCACAAGCATAGAAAAAAAACACGAGTTAAATCAAAATATACAGCAGTGAAAGAAGATTTTTTATTACCACAATCGGATTGGGCATTTTTTAGAGAAAAACAAAATCATTTTTTCGCACTCACTATCAGGTGATCTAAATCAAAATTAAAACTCGAGCTCAACCGACTGACAGCAAAATTCTAAAACTTAAGAATCTTCAGGTTTAGGCCAGTCTACGATCATATCAAACGCTCAATCTCCAGTTTAAAAAGCGCTGTTTTTCGCACACTTTTTTTATCGCCGAAATTTTCGGATTTTTGCACTCTCAAAATAAGACATTTAACAAATGCTCCATATATCTCAAAAAGCGGCAGATATGCCTGCTTCACCCATTCGCAAATTAGTCCCCTACGCCAATATTGCGCGTGCCGAGGGCAAAAACATCCTTCACCTCAATATCGGTCAGCCCGATATCAAAACACCTGAGGTTGTTTTAAACCGAATGAAGAATATTAAACGTGAAGTGATAGAATACAGTAGTTCTGAAGGCTTTACGGAGTACCGTGAAAAACTATCGGCCTATTATAAAAAGCACGGAATTCCGGTTGAAACTGAGCATATCCTTATCACTACCGGTGGGTCTGAAGCCATCACTTTCACCATGATGACCTGTTTTAATCCGGGCGACGAAGTGATTGTTCCCGAGCCGTATTATGCCAATTACAGTGGGTTTTCGTCTATGGCAGGAGTAAAGGTTCAGCCGATTACCGCGAGCATCAAAAACGGATTTGCGCTTCCCAAAGCCGAAGCGTTTGAAAAGCTGATTAACCAAAAGACCAAGGGAATCCTTCTTTGTAATCCGGGCAACCCCACAGGTTATCTTTATTCTCAAGAAGAGATTCAGGCCATAGCCGACTTGGCAAAACAGCACCACCTATATTTAATCGTCGATGAGGTTTATAGAGAGTTTTGCTACGACGGGGCCCACCCATTTAGCGCTTTCAACCTGAAAGATATGGATGAAAACACTATATTAATTGACTCGGTTTCTAAAAGATACTCGATGTGTGGTGCACGTATTGGAGCTTTAATCACCCGAAATAAGGCTGTGTTTAACGGTGCTATGAAATTTGCTCAGGCAAGATTGAGCCCACCTACATTTGGACAAATCGCCGCAGAAGCAGCCCTCGACACACCGCAATCTTATTTTGACGATGTTATCGCAGAATACACTGCGCGTCGCAATTTTTTAGTTGATGGGTTAAATAAAATTCCGGGTGTATTTTGTCCAAAACCAAGTGGAGCGTTTTATTGCATGGCCCAGCTGCCTATTGATGATTCAGATAAGTTTTGTCAATGGTTGCTCGAATCGTTTAGCTATGAAAATGAAACTGTTATGCTAGCGCCCGGAACCGGGTTTTACATTACCGAAGGCGAAGGCTCTCAAGAAGTGAGAATGGCTTATGTTCTCAAAGAAGAAGATTTGCACCGAGCGCTTATCATTCTTGAAAAAGCCCTGGACGCATACCCGGGCAAAACTATTTAATTACCAAAAGGTTAAATCATGACTATGACACCAACAAAAGAGAATACTGTATCCGGACTACTTACACGCCTGAGCGAATCGGCAACCCTCGCCATGTCGCGAAAAAGTAGAGAACTCCAGGATAAGGGTGTTAATGTGGTAAACCTAAGTTTAGGTGAACCCGATTTTAATACGCCTGATTTTGTAAAAGAAGCAGCCAAAAAGGCCATTGATGATAATTACAGCTATTACATGCCCGTAAACGGTTACGCTGATTTTAGAGAATCGATTTGCAAAAAATTCAAACGCGACAACGACTTACATTTCACCCCCGACCAAATTGTTGTTTCTACCGGTGCCAAACAAAGTATTGCCAATGTATTATTGAGCCTTTTAAATCCCGGCGATGAAGTATTACTTCCCGCTCCTTATTGGGTATCATATGTAGAAATGGTAAAAATGGCCGGTGCGACTCCCATTGTAATTCCAAGCAGCATTGACAATGATTATAAAATCACGGCCGCAGATTTAAAAGCCCACGTGACTGAAAATTCGCGGATTGTATTATTCAGCTCACCCTGTAACCCAAGCGGTTCGGTTTTTAGCGAAACCGAATTGCGCGATATGGCTAAGATAGTTGAGGCCAATCCAAATCTGATCGTTGTAAGCGATGAGATATATGAGCATATTAATTATATCGGCAAGCACTTTAGCATTGGTTCGATTGAAGCGATAAAAGATCAGGTAGTAACTGTAAACGGAGTATCGAAAGCCTATGCCATGACGGGATACCGGATTGGCTTTATGGGCGCGCCTTTGTGGATAGCTCAGGCGTGTACCAAGCTTCAAGGCCAGTTTACTTCGGGAGCTTCGAGCATTGCCCAACGCGCTGCAAAAGCCGCAATTGAAGCAGACCCTAACGTGGTGACCTACATGCGCGACAAGTTTGAGGAGCGCCGTGCCCTTCTCGGGAAACTGCTTAGCGAGATAGAAGGTGTAGAAATCAACAAACCCCAGGGTGCATTCTATATGTTTCCACAAGTATCTTCGTTTTTTGGAAAATCATATGGCAATGTGGTTATTAACAACAGCGACGATCTCGCCGAATATATCCTCACCGAAGGCCACGTGGCAACCGTAAGCGGTAGTGCTTTTGGCTCGCCCGAATGCCTTCGTATATCATACGCAGCATCTGAAGAAAATATTATTGAGGCAGCCAAAAGATTGAAAATAGCATTAAACAAATTGAAATAAATGAAAGAAACATCGCTCCATGAGCTTTTTGATAATTTTAATCGCGTTACTGCTTTAGTGATCGGCGATGTAATGGTCGATTCGTACTTGTGGGGGCGCGTGGATCGCATTTCGCCCGAAGCACCTGTGCCGGTGGTACAAATTACCGAAAAAGAAAACCGACTAGGTGGAGCGGCCAACGTAGCACTAAATGTTGCAGCGCTTGGCGCACGCCCCATAATATGCGCAGTGGCCGGTACCGACTTAAATGGGCAAATTCTGACAGGAATTCTTGAGGACAGCAATATGCACACCGGTGGCATTCTTCACTCCAACGATCGCCCTACCACCGTTAAAACACGGGTAATTAGCAGTCAGCAACACATTGTACGCATAGACGAGGAATCCTTAAAACCCCTAAATTCAAATGAGGAAACCGAGTTTATAAAAATCATAACCGGATTAATTGAAAATGAAAAACCGGGTGTGATCATTTTCGAGGATTACAACAAAGGGGTTTTGACCGAGCGTGTAATTAAAGAAGTAATCGCTTTGGCGAAAGCTAAAAACATACCTACAACTGTCGATCCTAAAAAGGACAATTTCTTTACCTACAAAGGTGTGACCCTTTTTAAACCGAATCTTAAAGAATTGGTGGAAGGATTAAAAGTAGATATTGATAAAAAAGATCGAAAATCTTTAGAGTCTGCAGTAGAGAAATTAGAGGGAATTCTCGGAAACGAAATATCCTTAATTACGCTCAGCGAGCTAGGTGTTTATATGAAAGACAATGGCGGAAGCCATCATATTCCGGCCCATGTTCGCAACATTTCAGATGTCTCGGGAGCGGGCGATACGGTGATAAGTGTGGCATCTCTTTGCTTGGCTTTAAATACCAATCGCACCCTAATGGCGTCGCTAGCTAATTTGGCAGGCGGTCTTGTGTGCGAAGAAGTGGGCGTTGTGCCAATAAATAAAGAAAGACTTTTGGAAGAATCGAAAAAACTGGGGGCAAAACATTAAGAATTGCGCATTGTTAACTTACAACAACTCCCGTATCGTTTCAAACGAAAATAAAAGTGATTACGAATTTCGCGTTTTAATAAAACAAGTTTATTAGGAATCGCGAATGGGTCGACAAAAGACAAATGCATGGAAACGATGACAACACAAACCGAAAAGGTTAAGATGGAACACGATAAGATCACCCCATACAACACCGAAAAGTCTAAGAAAGATCAGGTCGCCGAAATGTTTGATAATATTTCGGGCAAGTACGATTTTCTCAATCATTTTTTCTCTCTGGGTATCGATAAAAGATGGCGAAAAAAAGCCATTAAGCAGCTCGTCGAAATGCAGCCAAAAAAGATTTTAGACGTAGCCACAGGCACGGGCGACTTTGCCTTTGAGGCCATGAAACTCAATCCCGACAAGCTTGTAGGTATAGATATTTCGGATGGCATGCTCGAAGTGGGTAGAAAGAAAATTAAAGAGCGTGGACTGGAAGATAAAATGGAGTTTAAAAATGCCGACAGCGAGGCGTTGCCATTTTCTGACAATCAATTTGATGCCGTGACGGTGAGTTTCGGGGTGCGAAATTTCCAAAATTTGAATACCGGTTTAAGCGAGATATTTCGGGTTTTAAAACCCGGCGGAAAAGTAGTGATCCTGGAATTTTCTAAGCCGAAAAAATTTCCACTAAAACAACTCTACTTCGCTTATTTTAAAATGATTATGCCAACAATCGGAAAATTGGTTTCGAAAGATAAGTCGGCTTACACGTATTTACCACAGTCCGTTTTAGCATTTCCGGAGGGGAAGGCATTTGAAGATATACTCGAAAAAACCGGGTTCAAAATCTTAAAATCCAAACCTGTTACCGGTGGAATTGCATGTATTTACACTGCTCAAAAATAAATCTTCAGTAAATTCGTTTTATAATTTACTTTAACCCAAATTAATTTGCGAAAGACACTTCTCATAGGCCTTTTACTTCTAACCGCTTCTGCTGCGCTGGCACAGAAAGGGAACAAGCATATGAACCTGGGAACCTTTGATAATAAATCTTATCATTTCGGTTTTCTTTTGGGTTTTAATTCGGCCGATTTTTATATCGATCGCAAAAACGGTCTTGAATTTCAAGACTCTCTACTCAGTGTGAATTCCGTGAATCAGCCGGGATTTAATCTCGGGATTGTTGCAGCTTATCATTTTAACAAGAATATCACCGTTCGGTTTTTACCCACATTAAGTTTTGAGGAGAGGTTGCTAAACTATGTTTTTTTCGCCGGCCCCGACAGTACTTTAGCATATGAAAAACGCGTCGAATCGACCTATATTGACTTTCCTATAAACTTCAAGTTCCGAACCGATCGATTGGGCAACTCGGCGTATTATGTGCTCGCAGGAGCGCGATACCGCATCAATATGCAGAGTGAAAAAGACGTAAAAAACGAAATCGCGAGCGAGATTTTGGTTAAAACCGACGACAATGACTTTGCCGTTGAATTTGGCGGAGGTGTCGATTTCTTCTTACCTTACTTTAAATTCGGAATTGAATTAAAAATGGGAGTAGGTATCAAAAACTTGCTTATTCCGGAAGCCACCCAGTTTTCAAACCCTATTGAATCGCTGCGCAGTAGGACGTTTATGGTCAGCTTTACTTTCGAAGGTTAGCCATGTCACACTTTATTGATATAACTATAAGTCCCGAAAACGCGGCTAACGAAGTAGAGATAGAAAAAGCGCTACGCAAAAAAGGCAAAAAACCCGACCAGGGATTTGAAATCATTAAAAGGTCTATTGATGCCCGCCGCAAGCCGGTGGTTTACCAACTGCGCTGTGCAATTTTCCCGAAAGGGCAACCCCCTGCTGATGAAAGTATTGAACTTGAGCTTAGAAATGTAACCAAGGCCGCTGAAGTTTATATTGCGGGTAGTGGTCCTTGCGGACTTTTTGCAGCCATAGAACTCATTGAGCAAGGGTTTAAACCCATTATTTTAGAACGCGGTAAAGATGTGCGCACTCGTCGTCGTGATTTGGCCGCGCTCAACCGTGAAGGTATTGTAAACACCGAATCGAATTATTGTTTTGGAGAAGGTGGAGCAGGAACATACAGCGACGGTAAGCTATACACCCGATCTAAAAAGCGTGGAAGCATAATCCGTGTGCTACGTCAATTAGTTGCCTTTGGTGCACCCGATGATATCTTAACCGATGCCCACCCGCATATCGGGACAAATAAATTACCGAAGCTTATCCAAGCTGTTCGCGAATATATTATTGCCTGCGGTGGCGAGGTACGCTTTAGCACCACACTTACCGATATTCAAATTACCAACTCTGCCATTTCAAAAATCCAAATAGACGGTATCGAATGGCACGACTGCAAGGCATTAATTTTAGCTACCGGCCACTCGGCGCGCGATGTGTTTTATATGCTTCACCGCCGAAATGTGCGGATCGAAGCAAAGCCTTTTGCATTGGGCGTGCGGGTAGAGCATCCGCAACAAATTATTGATCGAATTCAGTACAATTGCGAAACGCGAGGAGAATTTTTACCTCCGGCAACATACAGCCTGGTGCATCAAGTTGAAAACAAGGGAGTCTATTCTTTTTGCATGTGTCCCGGTGGAATTATCGCGCCCTGTGCCACAGCTCCCGGCGAAATAGTAACCAATGGATGGTCGCCCTCAAAACGAAATAATCCATATGCCAATTCAGGAATAGTGGTAGCAATTGACCCTGAACACTTTGACCCAAAGCAAACCGGAGATCCGTTAAAAGCGTTGGAATATCAAATGCAGGTAGAAAAAGCTGCATGGGCAATGGGTGGAGGTTTGCAAACTGCACCGGCTCAGCGCTTAGTCGACTTCACAAACGACAAAATCAGCACTGATCTTCCCAAATGCAGTTATTTACCCGGCGTAGTTTCTTCCGATTTGGGCGAATGCCTTCCATTTGAAGTTCATTTTAGGCTTCAAGAAGCCCTAAAAGTATTCGGCAAAAAAATGCACGGATTTTATACCAACGAAGCCATACTGGTTGCTACCGAATCGAGAACGTCCTCTCCCATTCGCATTCCGCGAAACGAAAAGTTCGAACACCCCGAAATCGGTGGTTTATTTCCTTCCGGAGAAGGCCCGGGTTATGCCGGCGGAATTATATCGGCAGCAATCGACGGTCAGAAATCTGCGGAAGCAGTCGCAATTAAACTAAAAGCTTACGCTTAAACTCCGACAGAATAATTCCGGTTGAAACAGCAACATTCAACGATTCACCGCTTCCGAAGCGCGGAATGGAAACGATAGATTTAGCGTAATTTATTACCTCAGCACGCACACCATGCGCTTCGGAACCCATAATGAGCATAAACGGGCTGGTAACATTGATTTCATAAAGACTTTCGCCTTCCATATCGGCAATAAAAACAGCCATTTCTTTGGGCGCATTTTTCATCACGTCGTGTACGTTTGCAGTAAACATTTGAACTCTAAAAATCGAGCCCATAGTTGCCTGGACCACTTTTGGGTTATATACATCGACACTTCCGGGCGCACAGACGATTTGGTCGATTCCAAACCAATCGGCCAACCTTAAAATCGTGCCCAAGTTACCCGGGTCTGAAATTTCATCAAGCGCAAGAATCGACTTGTTGAAATCTAATTCACCGAAAGGCGAATGAAACCTACACATCGCCAAAATCTTGTTTGGGGTTTTTAAGGAGGAAATTGACTTCAGTTCAGCGGGCGAAGCCTGATATGCCTTCTCGGGGAATGGAAACGTATAATCCTGACGATCACCAACATAAACCACACTCTCAACCATATCCGGATACGCTAAAGCCTCTTGAACCATTTTCATACCTTCAACCACAAATATCTTATTCAAATCGCGGTACTTTTTTTGTTGTAACGATTTGATGAATTTCCCTTGGCTTTTGGTTAATTTCCCCGTCATTTTAGGCTATTATTTTAAAATTGCGTATTAAATCTCATATCAGCTTCGTAATTATGGCGGTAGTTTGCATTTCTGCAATACTGCTTCCATCGTGCAATCCGGCAAAGCGGCTGCAAAGTGACGAATATCTTTTGAAAAAGTATGAAATCAAATATAAAGATGATATAAAAGCCGATAAAGAGAATTTAAGCGAGACAATTCGGCAGCAACCCAATCGCAAAATTTTAGGCTTATTTCCGTTTTATGTTTGGGCGTACAACGTGCCTAGCCCCGCAAAATTTGAAAAACGGAATGAGAAACGACTCGAAAAACTCGAGAAGAAAAATGCAAAGCGCTTAAAAAAGGGAAAAGATCCACGCGAACTTAAGCCTTTTGGATCGTGGTGGCGCGAAACTGTGGGCGAACCTCCGGTGGTTTACGACTCGGCATCTACTCGGCGTAGCGAAAACCAATTACATACATACTTGGTGAAGCATGGATGGTTTAATGCCGAAGTGGAATCAAAAACACGTATAGACACCGCAAAGCAGAGGGCAACGGTTACTTATTTGGTAACCGGCAATACACCTTATACGATAAACAGTCTGGAGTATGAAATTCCCGACTCA